>Ga0302292_1000209_pt1 | contig 41579 bp, 38 predicted proteins | sample III_Fen_N2_1_FD_194553 | JGI IMG/M metagenome (GOLD analysis project Ga0302292, IMG submission 194553) | Peat permafrost microbial communities from Stordalen Mire near Abisko, Sweden - III_Fen_N2_1 | ecosystem: Environmental > Terrestrial > Soil > Wetlands > Permafrost | place: Sweden: Abisko...
TATTTTTATACATTTGCATTCCAAATAAAAACGGAGAGGTGCTCGAGTGGCTGAAGAGGTACGCTTGGAAAGCGTATGTACTCCAAAAGGGTACCGGGGGTTCGAATCCCTTCCTCTCCGCAAAATAGCTAAGACATTTAGCGACAAAAAACGGTAAAACCCTACAAATTCAGTGATTTGTAGGGTTTTTTCATTGTTATACCTTTCCTCGAAAGGGACATAAAAAAGACAATATTCAACCTACATTCTTTCCTAATTCATACCCCTTTCTTATTTTCCCCAAAAGGGGTACGATTTGTCCGAAATAGGCACTTCCCTGTCCGATATTGGCAGCCTGCATAACTCTCATAAACAATTTATTAAGTCTAACTTTGTAATTCAATTTGAGATTATGAGAACAACATTCAATGTACTCTTCTTTCTGAAAAGAGACAAGCAGAAAAAGAACGGAAACGTACCCCTAATGTGCCGCATCACTGTTGATGGAAACGAAACCCGCTTTAGTATGAAAACCGACATTGACCCTGGTTTATGGGATGTAAAATCAGGGAAAATGAGTGGAAGAAGTGCTAAAACAATTGAAATCAATGCCCTTATTGATAATACGAAATCAGTTTTAAACAGAATCTACCATCAGGAACAGGAAAGAATGCAAGCGGTGACCGCAGAGAAAGTCAAGAATATCTTTCTCGGGATCAGTACGAAACAGCAAACCTTACTTGAATTATTCAAGAAACATAATGCTGATGTCAAAAGCCTCATTGGAATAAGTAAATCCAAGGCTACCCATCAAAAATATGAGGTAACACAGAAACACGTCACCAGCTTTCTCCGTAAAAAATATAATTTATCCGACATTCCTTTTGCGGAAATAAACCATATGTTTATCTCTAACTTTGAAACCTACTTACTGGTAGACTGCCAGTGTAATTCAAATACCACCGCCAAGTTTATGCAGTTTTTCAAACGAATTATCCTGATTGCCCGCAATAATGGTTGGATGCTCCATGATCCTTTTGTTAATTATAAAATACGATTGAGTAAAGTTGACCGAGGATACCTGACTAAGGAAGAACTTGAGTGCATTGTGAAAAAGAAAATTGATATTTCAAGACTTGAACATGTGCGGGATATTTTCATCTTTTCCTGCTTTACCGGACTGGCGTATATTGACGTGTACAATCTAAAAGAAACCAACATTCGTACTTCTTTTGACGGTAACCTCTGGATTATGACCAAACGCCAGAAAACGGATGTAAACTCAAATATCCCCCTGCTTGAAGTACCCAAAATGATATTGGCGAAATACAAAGGGAAACTTCCTGAAGGAAAAATCCTGCCAATCCCAAGTAATCAAAAAATGAATGCCTATCTAAAAGAAATAGGCGACTTGTGTGAAATTAAAAAGAATCTGACTTTCCATCTGGCAAGACACAGTTGATTTTCTTTTGTGTTGAAAACAAGCAAATTAGGAGAACATTCCTCTTGATAGGTAACAGTTTAGAAACGAGCGAAGTTCTTTCCTTTGCCTCATTCAGCTTTTTGCATTAATACAAAGAACGACTTTCGACTACAAAGATAGAAAATATTATTTTATCGAAGAAAATCATTGAACTTTTCTAACTAAAATTATTTCGTTACACTATTAAGTTCTTCTCCCAACTCCTTTAGCTTCAAATTTAGCTCTACTCTTTTATTGAATTGATAATTTGATGACACAGAATCTTTTAGAGAGTTACAGATAGCAAATTCTAAAAATATCCAATAAATTATTTCTATTTCCCATTGAAGATCAACATTTTCAATGAATGAAGGAGCAGCAGTTAATAGATTGAACGGTGGTAACTCACATTATATTGTACAAGGTGCCAAACACGTTTACAAATAATGAAAATCGATGAATGCCCCTCATAAAAAGGGGCTGGGATTTTCATTTTTTGTATTCCTCTGTCCCCTATTAGTCAAAAGCGGTTCGGGAAAAACTACCTTAACAGCACGAGATTTTTGCCGAACGGCTTTTGCGGGGCATTAAAGTCAATGTGTCACATTTCTTATTTTTATTTTTAAAACTATTCATCGCTTGCGGTTTTGAAAAATAAGAATAAGATATGTGTTCCGCTCTGCCTATTTGAGAAATGGTTTTGATAAGCTATTTGGTTATCAATATCATTTATAGGTGATATTGGAGGAACGCCCTTAAAAGCAAGCTTTGCTTGTATTATTCTTGCCTTTTACCTATTGGGAGAAATCTAAAACCTACTGCTCTGCCTTTAAGCGTTTATCTATTCAATTCCATACTTTTTCATTTTCTCATAAAGTGTAGGGCGACTGATTTTGAGTAGGCTAGCAGCAAGCGCTTTGTTGTTTCGGGCAGCATCAAGTGCCTTGATAATATGTTCTCGTTCTTCGTTTTCTGCTTTTAGCGCATAACCGTCGGCCGTTACTTGTAAGTCAATATCCAGTTCTTTCGTCCCAATGACATCGTTATCCGCCAGTAGTACCGCACTGCGGACACAATGCCGAAGTTCCCGCACGTTTCCCGACCATTCATAGGCTTGCATTATTTTCTGCGTTTCCACATCAAATCGAATGACTTTTTTGCTGAACTCTGTACAACTTTGTTCCCGAAAGAACTCCGCCAATGGCAGAATATCTTCCCTGCATTCCGCCAGTGAGGGAACGGTGATGGTGAATTCACAAAGGCGGTGGTATAAATCTTCCCGGAATCTCCCCGTTTCAATCGCTTTTCCTATATGTTCGTTCGTGGCAGCGATAATCCGTACATTGGTGTTCATCTCCAGTTTGCCTCCGACAGGGCGATAGCTGCGTTCTTGCAAAGCCCTTAGCAATAAAGCCTGAATCTCGAATGGAAGATTGCACACCTCGTCCAGAAACAGTGTACCGCCACTGGCAGTGTGCAACACACCATGTTTGTCATCCGTTGCTCCTGTGAACGCTCCCTTAGTGTATCCAAAAAATTCTGAAGCCGCCAACTCTTTCGGGATAGCACCGCAATCAATAGCTATAAAGGAGTTCCCGGACCGAGGACTTGCGGCATGGATACTTCGTGCCACGTGTTCCTTACCAGTCCCACTGTCTCCACGGACAAGTACCGACATATCAGTGCTTGCCACTAATTGCACTCTCCGTTCCATTTCTCGTATGGCTTTGCTCTCGCGCCGAAAAATAATGGTACACTCAGGTTTATTTTTTCGTTGCAACAACTTCTGTAAGACCGTGTATAGGTTATCTGGATTCACAGGCTTGGGTAAGTAGTCTTCCGCTCCTAGTTTCATTGCTTTTACAGCAGAGGGTATCCCAGAGTATTCTGTCATCACTATAAAAGGGATACGAATTTGCTGCTTATTCATCCATTTCAATATATCTTCCACACCGTCGCCATCGGGTAACCGGATATCCGAGAGGATAACATCTGCATTGGTGGTAGCAATCAGTTTACGAGCCTGCACGGCAGAACCAGTATGTTCCGTTTGCAGTCCTTTTCTTTCCAGCCAGGTGCACAACATCCGGCAGAGGACAACATTGTCTTCGATAATCAGAATTTTACTCATAGCCTTCTTCTTTTATCTTTTCTGCTGCCTGCATTATAAGCTGCTTTCCGGTAGCAATAACCTTATCTACTGCATCCCGCACTTTTTCGTCCTTCATTCCATCTCCTTCAGCAAGCATCTTACATAATTCTCTCAGTGGAATATCTGCTCGTACGATTTCCCATAATGGGAGCAAGTGGTGTACAAGCAAGGTGGTTGCAGGATGATCTTCCTTTTCCACACTTTCAGTGAGCGTTTGCATATCCTTTTCCGTCTCGCGAATCAGCAGTTCGAGCATCTCTTTTCCGTTTTGTTCACTGGAAAGTAATTCGGAAAAATTCGCTTTTAAACTGGATTTATTCCCAAGTTTCCCGACGCAACTTTGTACTGCAGATAATAGTTCAGTAATAGAAAAGGGCTTATACAAGTAACCGTCAAATCCAGCCTTCACGAAATCTGCCTCCCCGCAATCGGCACGGGCAGTCACGGCAAGCACCGGTATTGTTCTTGAATTACCAATATCAGATGTTCGCAGTAATTCCAGTAGATCAAATCCGCTCATTCTTGGCATTCGTATGTCCGTAATAAGCAGGTCATACTCCTGTTCTCGTATCTTCTCTGTTAACTCTTGTACGTCTAGACATATGTCACACTGTACCCGAGAACGAATCAGCATATCCCTTGTCAGTGCGAGTAATACAGCATCATCGTCGATAGCTAGAATTCGCAATCCTGAAGGTAAGTTGTAGGATGTTGTAACTTCTTGTGTGAAGTGTTGTTCTTCCGTGATAGGTAAAGGTATTAGAACAGTGAAAGTGCTACCTTTACCATGCACACTTTGTACCTCAATCTTACCATTCAGTAACGCAGTAAACCCCTGAGTAATGGCTAGTCCCAACCCAAACCCTTCCCGGGTTTCGGCGTTTTCCAACCGCTCGAAAGGTTTGAAGATTTGTCCTATCTGTTCAGATGTCATACCTGTTCCTGTATCTGATACTTCAATGGTCAACATTCCTTCTTGATAACATAGCCGTAGATGCACTTCACCTGCTGGCGTGAATTTCACTGCATTCGAAAGTAGGTTCCCCGCTATTTGAATGAGACGCTCCCTATCGCCCGTTACTACCATGCCCTCACCGATACATTCGGTGCTGAATATCAATCCTGCTTTATGAACTATTGGGCTGAACTCTGCCACCAGGGTGTCTGCGAGACTTTTTAGCCGGAACGGCGCACAATTGGGTTCTTCCTTTCCTGTGTCCAGTCGATAGAAGTTTAGCAGGGTATTCAGCAGTGTGGCCATTCTGTCTGAGGATTGCAGGATGGTTTCACATAAGTGGGTACGCTTCTCTTTGTAACGTTCATCAATCAACAGTTCTGTGCATCCACGGATGGCGGTAAGTGGCGCACGTAAATCATGACTCACAGTCAGCATCATGTTTTTTCGAGCACGGAGTAGTTCCTCATTTTTAGTGTTTAACTTTTCCAACTGCATTCGGTATCGCAGTCTTTTTTTGATATCAATATGGAGGATAAGATAGAACGCAATAGCAAGCAGGGTGGCACCAATACCAAGGTAAGAGATCAGTCGTAAAGTCTTTTCCTGCCCGAGAAAATAGGTGTCTGACTTTTCTTTCGCATTTAGTTGTGCTGTATGGCTGAACTGCGTTATTAGACGGCTGATTTCGTGGTCAAGGTGGGTATTCTGCCTGTTTAGGCTGTCCATGTGTAAAAGTAATCGCTCATTTTTTTTCTTCTGTACCTGCTGCATCTCGTTCGCTAAAGAGTGGAACAGGATACCGGAACTATCTTGGTTTTGTTGTAGGATAGTTTCATTCATCTTCTCTGCTCGAAGATGTGATTTTTTCATATTATGGAACAGTCCGAGAAAGCCACTCTTCTCTTTCTCGCTTTTCACGTAATTGTCCTTAATCTGTTCCGCCAGCTTTTGTTTATCTTGTTTTGTCTGTTGAATAATGTTAGGAATCCGTTCACTTATCAGTTTGTTACTAGCCCGTAACTCTTTCAAATCTTCCACGATGGCAAGGGTCTGAGTTTCTTTGGCCGAAAGTAAGGTGAGAATAGAGCTAATACGGCGACGTTGACTTCCTTCCGGCAATTGATTTTGCAGTCTTTTCAACGAGCTTACAACTTTATCTCGTTTTTCCCGGTAAGTGGTGATATCATCATTGTCCCAGACAATGGCTTGCTCGCTCAACAGAGCAATATCGAGTATCTGTACAGTGATAAGCTCGGCCTGCTTTTGTTGTACTAGTGCAGTTTCAGAGGACTTGTCTATGACAGAAAGGCGGTTGTTTTCTCGATAAGTCAGCATGAGAAGAACCACGAAAAGTAGCACGAGAATTACGTATCCCGTGATAATCTTTAGCTTTAAAGGGAGTAACGAAGAAAACATAAGCAGGTATTTATAGTGCCATGAATAATTCAAATCAGCTCCAATCCTCTTTGGTTTATTGTTTTGAATTAATTAGGTAGCATTAGAGAGTATCGGCATTAACGAATATTATTTTTTTCATTTTATATACTTTCAACAAAATGCGCTTCATGTCCTTTCTTTTTCTGAAAAAGGAATGATTCGTCTACTAACTCTCCGGCTATAATACGATAAAAATGTTGATTGGTAGTTGAAGAATCAAGCCCACCGAGACTTTCAACATAAGGTCCAAGTTTGAGATAATCGAAGTTTGCAATGGAGCAATTCTTCTGCAACCTTGCTTTACCCGAATACCATGCGGTTTTTAGTTGCGAATCAGTTGATTTACGAATGTAACGTGAAAGTCTTTCCACTGTCTGTGGGTCGGCATCACCACCCATGAAGCAAATACAAGTAACAGCATCACCATATTTTACAAGAAGAGCGTCGATCATACTTTCATCTAGTATGTCGCCTTTATCTTCTTGTAAATACGGACTATGACACCCTTTGCAGCCGTTTGGACAATTAGATATATTGATTGCCAACGAGACTTCGCCAGGTACTTCCTGAAAAACTATATTATAGCTGAGAAACCGTAGCATAGTGACGTTGGGAGGCTTCTATCTGCCTTTTTTCTGAGAAGTTACTTACTCGTTTCATATACCCGATAATGCGCGTCAGGTAATCCAAATCCTTGCTTTTGCAAACCGGGCATTCCTGTAAATTGTTTTTGTCGATGTGACCACAGGAGTTGCATACCGTATTCGGGATGTTGAACGTAAAATAATTACAGCCTTCCTGTACTGCTACGCGTAACAATTGTTTGTATTGTTGCTTGCTTAGGTGTTCGTCCAGGTTCATGTGTAGGGCTGAACCTCCTGTGAGGTGTTCAATGTATCTGTGGCCGTGCAAACGGAATTTGTCCACGATATTCAACGATTCATCTTCTACAATGTAAAAGTAGCTGTTATAACAATCTCTTTTAGAGATAAAACCATCTTGTTTGTCCCATTTGGCGTGTTTCACACCTACATTTTCAGCTGGAATCATCTCACAGTTGAACATTACATCTTTGGTGCGGTATTTTTTATTGTATGACTCAATTAGCCCAAGCACTTGTTGCACAAACTCCAGATAACGTGGATTGTCTGTAATTTCAATACCCAAAGACTCAGCGGCTTCCACCAGTCCATTTACCCCGATGGTGAGATATTGACGGCTCATATTAATGTAGCCGGCATCGAACAATGGAAGCATTCCTTTCTCCTGCATGTATTTGAGATTCTCGTTGTAAGCCATCTGTACTTTGTGTACCAAATCAACTACTTCCTCCAAAAAGAAAAGATAGTGCATTTCCCTTTTTGCGGCATGTTGTATGCAACGGTTCAGATTGATTGTCAAGACACTCTTAGAACCTGTAGAAACTCCACCAGCTCCCAAGGTGTAGCTAAAACCATTGTCGGTAATTTCGTTGCGCAAGCGGCAGCAACTACTCAGTGAATCCGCATTATCGCTCATGTAGGTGAAGAACGAATGTCCATCGGCATACATTTCAGCTGTGAAATCGCCGTATTCCTTGTCTTTTGCATCGCCATTTTCGCTCAGTAAAGCCATGGTTTCAACCGGAAATGTCAGAATTGTTTTTGTACGTTCTTTGTTGAACCATTTCATAAACCGTTTTTGCAACCAGTTAAGTGACTCCCAATGTGGTTTGCTTCCGTTTGGAAATATAAATTGTTCAAACAGACTGTTGAAATAGTAGCTGTCGTAATACGATATATTCCAGAAAACCGCCTGAAAATTACGCGCTCCTGTTGGTTGATTGATAGAATAAACAATTTGTTCAAAATAATCGGTGATTACTTTGTCTAACGTTCGTTGTTTTTTAGATAGGTCAACTATTTTATCTGCATCATGGTAATAATCATCGCCAAACTCCAAACCGATAAAATAATTCATATACATCAGAAATTCAGGTGTAGCACAGGCACCGCTCAGCATACTCGATACCATGAAAACCATATTGATGAAACCGCCACAGAATGATTTCAAGTTGGTAGGTGCTTTTGAGTTTCCGCCGATGGAAGCAGTTCCGCTTATCAGCCACGGATACATGGTGATACTAGCGCAATAATTCGACAAACTAGTTTCGTCGTTTTTATAGATGTAATGGTTGTTCAATAGGTTAATATACCGGTCGGAAACTTCTTTGCCATACATTTCCTTTATCCTGTCGGTTAGCATACGGCGATTCAAACGTATAAAGTTTGACTTGGGCAATTCACCAATAAGAGTGGCCATGTTTTTATTTTCAACATTGGCATTGGAGTCGAATTTACTCCCTGAAGCTGCATTTTTGGCGTTGCAGTAATCCATAAGAAATTGCAATTTATCTCGGACTTCTCTATCTTCCAGATGCTTTTGCCGATAGAGCATATAGGATTTTGCCACGGCGTAATACCGCTCGGACATCAATGCAACTTCTACCTGATTTTGAATATCTTCAACGGTTGATCCGTTGGTAATATTTACCCGACAAAGGATATTGGTAATTACTTCGTTTGTAGCAAAACTACCTACCGATAAAAATGCTTTGCGGATTGCACTTTTGATTTTCTCTAACGAAAAAGCCTCTTTCTTGCCATCCCGTTTAATAATTGTTGTTTCCATGCTGATATAGTTATTAATGTTATTAGTCCTTGTGTATGAAAAACATTTTTATGTTTTTCATTTTCAGATTTGTGAACTTAAAACTAAGAATCAGGGGAAATAAGATGAGGACAAGATAATCAAAGATTACGACCAGATATAAAAATAGCCGGAAACCACCCTATCACTTTTCTCCCGAAAGCTACGAATTAAGAATGCAGGTGGCAGGTCTTCTGACTCGCTCCGGTTGTTGAACGGCCTTCCCGATGTCAGTGAACAGTAAACAGTGAACAGTAATCAGAAAAAAGCCAGACTGACTTAAACTGATAACTGATAACCGATGACTGATAACTGATGTTTCAGTGGCATAAGGGTTGTTCAAAACCTGTTTTATACAATTAAAAAAGATTCAATAGTATAAAGGAGCTTACAGCTACGGGGATAGTTCGGGATTTTCACCCGATTCCCTTTTCATCCATTAGAATGGAACCGCTTGCAATGCAAAGGTAGTTTATATTTTGAACATGTTGTGTGATAAATCTAATTATTTTTCATCGTGTACTTATTTAGTTTTCTATTTTAATTATTATTCATTTGATATTCAGTAAAATAATATTTTTTATATGTTGAAAAGTTTTCCAAAACAAAAATTGCGAACTAATATTGTTCGCAATTTTTGTTTGTGTAAAAAAATCTTTGAGATAATTAATATGCTTTTACCAACGCCTGTTCTATGTCAGCAATAATATCATTTACATTCTCTATGCCTACCGAAAAGCGAATTAAATCGGGAGCTACTCCGGCAGCAATTAGTTGTTCGTCGGAAAGTTGACGGTGGGTGTGACTGGCAGGATGAAGCACTGAAGTTCGCGCATCGGCTACGTGAGTTACGATGGCTGCGAGTTCAAGGTTATCCATAAAGCGAATAGAATTATCCCGCCCGCCTTTCAGTCCAAATGTGATTACACCGCATGAACCATTTGGTAGGTATTTCTCTGCTGTTTCGTAATACTTATCTCCTTTCAGTCCGCAATAGTGAATCCATGCTACCCGTTCGTCTTTTTGCAGATGTTCTGCCACTTTCTGAGCGTTCTCGCAATGGCGAGCCATGCGCAAATGCAAAGTTTCAAGCCCTATATTGATTAAAAAAGAATTCTGAGGTGATTGAATAGAGCCTAAATCTCGCATCAGTTGCACAGTAGCTTTAGTGATATATGCCATTTTTCCAAAGCTTTCGGTATAAGTCAGTCCGTGATACGAAGGATCAGGTTCGGTAAGCCCGGGAAATTTATCTTTATACGCATCCCAATCGAAATTGCCGCTATCCACAATCGCTCCACCGACCGAACTGGCGTGCCCGTCCATGTATTTGGTGGTGGAATGTATCACAATATCCGCTCCCCATTCGAAAGGACGACAGTTGATAGGAGTTGGAAAAGTATTATCCACGATAAGTGGTACGCCTTGACTGTGAGCTATGCTTGAAAATTTTTCGATGTCGAGTACTGATAAACCCGGATTGGCAATGGTTTCGGCAAACAGGGCTTTAGTATTTGGACGGAAAGCGGCAGCAATATTTTCGTTCGTAGCGTCTTGGTCAACAAATGAAACTTCAATGCCCAGTTTTTTAAGCGTAACGGCAAATAAATTGAATGTTCCGCCATAAATAGCAGATGCACTTACAAAATGGTCGCCTGCCGAGCAAATATTAAAGATAGCATAAAACGAAGCGGCTTGCCCCGATGAAGTTAGCATAGCTCCTACACCGCCCTCTAATTCGGCAATTTTAGAAGCAACGGCATCGTTGGTGGGGTTTTGCAAGCGGGTGTAGAAATAACCACTTTCTTCCAAATCGAACAATTTGCCCATTTCCTCACTGGTATCGTATTTAAAAGTGGTACTTTGATAAATCGGTAATACGCGTGGTTCACCTTTCTTTGGTTTCCAACCTGCCTGTACGCAAATTGTTTCCGAACTTAATTTTCTTTCCATTTCCATTTATTTGTAGTTTAATAATTTCGTTACGTCTAAATTTAGAACATTCGATATCTCTGATTTATTGGTCGTTTCGGCTTCCGAAAAAACAAAAGCTAATATGTTTAACTGGGGATTGTCAACCAGTCTGACTTCTAGTATTTCTGAAAACACATGTTTTAATTTCCCAATGTCCAACGCCTCGTTTTGAAAACCTTCAGGTTTCTCAATAATAGAGAAGCTGAATGTTTTACTTTCTTTATCCTTCCACATTGAATTGTAGTCGGGGCGAGTTCCTGAGAAATAGTAACTCAAAGGATGTTTTCCGGTGATATAAAAATGAATTTCATTTAAGCATAAGCCAGCAAACCGAAGCGGATTGATCTCTATCGGAACAATTTTCCCACTTTCAACTCTTATCTCCATGTGAACAGGAATATTGCTGAGGTTTAACACCTTGTTCAAACGGGTAATGTGCTCTGTAAACATTGACAGATAGTCATCAAATAATGTTTTGTTGGTAATATACAAACGGTCGCTTACATCTTCTTTTGATGTGAATGGGTGTTCGAAAATATTGATAATGATTGGCTCTTTTTCTTTGAAATATAGGTCGATGGCAAATTCTCTACCATGAATGTATGATTCGAGGATAAAGCAAGCATCGCCAACCACCGTATCTGGAAATGTTCCAGCTAGTTTCAAAAAGTTTTTTTGAATATTCTCCAGTGCATTTTTCCAATCATCTAGGTTTGTTATGGTGTAAACGCCGGCACTCAAAAATCCGATAGAAGGTTTTAGCACTACAGGTAAACGAACTTCAGAGATATTGAATTCGAATAAATCTGTATAACTAATCTCATCAAAGAGCAAATCTTCGTAAATACAACTGCATACTTTTCTAAACGCAACCTTATCTTTCAATAATGTTATTTGATCCACTAACTTTTCGTTATGTAAAACAGTACAAACCCAATTCAATGCATATTCAGAAACGGTGTATAATCGAGGTGGAGATGTAGTATTATAATGAGCAATAAATGCTTTTTCTTCTATTACATTCAGCTTATTGTGAGATAAACATGCATGTTCGGAAAGGGTATTGCTCAACACCGGAATTTGTGATTCTTCCAAATAATCAAGCAATAATTGAGAAATATACGGTTCTTCTAAAATAATCATTTGATACTTTTTTTTGTTGTTACAGTTTGTTTGAAAAATTGTCTTGTTAATGAATTAGCCTTCTTCCCAAATATAAACATGGGCAAAGTGGCTCCTATAGCCAATAAAAAGATAACTGTAAAAGTAATCATTCCATTAGAAAAGAACATTTCCATGTATTTTGCTTTTAGAACTGGGACATTCATATTTTGTAAAAACATAATTTGAGCAAAAACTGTATTATAGGCAAACTTACCCGGAATCATAGGCAGAAGAGCCGGGATATAAAGTACAGTTGTAGGACAATAAATTTTACCTCCGAGCCAAAGACTTCCAAATCCAATTATTAATGCACTTACAAACGATGCTACCGCAATATCAAGCTGAAAATAATTCATTAAGCAGAAGCGACAAGCATGACCAACAGCTCCAAGCAAAGCAATAAATTTAAAAGAGCGTATTGGTGGGTCAGAAATAGCTCCAAAACCAATTGCTGCAATAGCCGCAAAAAAGCCATCAAAAAGGATATCAAAGAATATCATATTAAACTACCTTTAAATAAAATTAATGTGAATGAGAGACCAATGGCGATACACACTATCAGCAACAAAGCATTAGCCAAACGAGTGATTCCTGTAAGTGTATGCCCTTCCACAATATCAATTACTCCATTAATCAACGGAACACCAGGGATTAAATACAACACGCTTGTAGCAAGAGCAATGCCCGAAGTTGTATTGAAAAACAGAGCGGCAGACGAAAACAAGGAAGCTACAAAAGCAGATACTATAAAAATTATATAATGATTTACATGCCGTTTTTGTAGCTGTGTCCTGACAAAGAAGCCTGCAATGGTGGCAATAAAAACAATGAGCATGGAGAGCCAATCGCCTTTAAACAACCGACAAAATGATGCATTGGCAAGACCTACCAACAATATCAGCAGTAGAGCATTCATTCTTGGGACTGATATTATTTGGCTGTATTTTTCATTGATTTGCTCAAAACTCAACCGACTGTCAACTGCTTCCCAACTTAAAGCACTCAACTCTGAATTATGTTTAAAACTAATAGGGAGTGTCGGAATCTCAATTACCTCGCTGAAGGTGTGTTGAGATTCGTTATCTAAAATAGTCAAGATGATGCTTTTCTGGAAAACACTGATTTTCACGTCGAAATCCAACGCCTCCCCGATACGTTTAGTGTTTCGAATGACCCTTGAAGTGTGTATGCCACACCCCATAAGATGTGCGGCATACCCAGCTACAAATTTTGCCTGTCGCAATGACGTTTCGTTTCTTATCATAGATTACCGGATATTTTCATTATGAAATCTTTGACCGTTCCTTTTATTACAAAGGCATGTTTCCATGTTTTTTAGGTGGATTAGTCTCTGTTTTATTCTGTGTCATTTCCAAGGCTTGAATGAGTTTGAAACGGGTATTTTTCGGCAAGATTATTTCGTCGATATAGCCCAGCTCAGCTGCCCGATAGGGGTTGGAGAACAATTCGTTATATTCATCAAAAGCAGCTTGTTTTTCGTCCTCTTTTGAGTTTCGATATAGAATATTTACCGCTCCTTGAGCACCCATCACGGCTATTTCGGCTGATGGATAAGCAAAGTTCACATCCGAACCGCTTTCTTTTGATGACATAACAATGTATGCTCCACCGTATGCTTTACGTGTGATGACCGTAATTTTTGGAACTGTTGCCTCCACATAAGCATATACTATTTTGGCTCCATGACGGATAATGCCGTGGTGCTCTTGATCGCAACCGGGAAGGAATCCCGGTACATCTTCGAAAGTGATAATAGGAATATCAAAGCAATCGCACAAACGAATAAAACGGGCTGCCTTGTCGGAAGCGTCAATATCCAACACACCCGCCAGAAAGGCCGGTTGATTGGCTACAATACCAACTGTTTTTCCTCCCAGACGAGCAAAACCAATTACGATATTGGGAGCAAAACTACCCATTACTTCGAAGAAATATTTATCATCCATCACTTCCTCAATTAGTTCTTTGATGTCATAAGGCATGTTTGGATCTTGAGGAATGAGCGTTTGTAATTTTTCGCTCTCACGCCGAATGTCGTCCGATGTAGGCACAATAGGGGCATCCTCCATATTATTTGATGGTAAAAAACTGAGTAATTCACGTATCATCATCAATGTGTCTTCTTCTGATTCACCCATAAAATGAGCCACTCCACTCTTAGAGCTATGCGTGGCTGCACCGCCTAATTCTTCTTTGCTTACCTCTTCGTGAGTTACCGCTTTGACCACATCGGGTCCGGTTACAAACATATAACTCTTTTCTTTTACCATAAAAATAAAGTCGGTGAGGGCAGGCGAGTAACAAGCTCCACCTGCACACGGCCCCAGAATAGCTGATAGTTGTGGAACTACGCCCGAAGCTTTTATGTTATGATAAAATATTTCGGAGTAACCACTTAGTGCCATTACGCCTTCTTGTATGCGTGCCCCTCCTGAATCGTTCAAAGCAATGATTGGAGCACCGTTTTTGAGTGATAATTTTTGAATTTTTACGATCTTATTGGCATTAGTACGGCTCAACGAACCTCCATAGACTGTAAAATCGTAAGCATAGACATATACCAATCGATTGTGGATCTTTCCATGACCTGTTACTACACCATCGCCAGGAATCCTATTTTTATCCATGTTGTAGTTGGTGCTGTTGTGTAACACGAATTTGTCTATCTCCACAAATGTTCCTGCGTCAAGCAGCATTTCAATACGTTCGCGGGCAGTTTGTTTTCCCGCTTTCTTTTGTTTTTCAATACCGGCTTCGCCGCCGCCCAGTTCGGCTATTTTGTTTATCTCTTCGAACTTCTCGAATGTGTTTTTTGTAGTCATTTTTGTTGAATCTTTAATTTTATTCCAATGTTATTAATACTTGATTGCGATTTACCGAATCACCTTCTGCTACTGCAATTTTCTTTACCAGACAATCGCGCGAAACGGTAAAGGTGTTTTGCATTTTCATAGCTTCCACCACCACGGCTCCATCGCCCTGCGAAAGTCGATCACCTTCTGCCACTAAAATTCTCACCACTTTGCCGGGCATAAGCGACATAATAGCATCTTGATCTTCATTACTATCGTCTTTCTTCCGACCTCGAAGGTATTTCTTCTGAGGATCGGATAACTCAACGTCGAAATGTTGAAAATTAGTGGTTATGCTATATTTCTTTCCATCATTCTGTTTTACTGCTTCAGCGTTAAACGAGAGTCCATCGTACAGAATGGAACAAAATCCGCTTTCGGACATTACCACATCAATACTGTATATTTTTCCATCGATTGACATTTCAACCTTATTCTCGTCTTTATTCACCAGCTCTATCTCGCAGGTTCTATCATTTATTTTTGCTTGCATTATTTCGTTTTTTTTTAGATGCGTAACAGACCTTTTTGCTTCCCAAACTCACGCCAACGACTGATTGGTCGATTGTCAGCCACTGCCTGAGCGCTCACATTTTCCTCTTCATTCACAATAAAGTCGATATAGGCAGCCATTACAGCAATGTTTTCTGTTCTGCGTAAGTCCGTATCTTCTGTATCCTGAAGTTGCTTGCTGTTTTCTTCTATAAAATGAGTCGTGTATTTCCCTTTCACAAATTCTTTGGCATCCATAATTCGTCTCAGGTAATCAATGTTGGTTTTCACTCCGGTGATTTTATACTCATACAGTACGCGGCGCATCCGCTCCAGTGCATAGGTTCGGGTAGTAGCCCAAACAATAAGTTTGCCCAACATTGAATCATAGTAAATCGGGATTTCGTAACCGTCATAAATGTAACTGTCGATGCGTACGCCAATTCCTTCAGGGGCTTGTACGTGGCTAATGATGCCGGGCGAAGGAGCAAAATCATTATCGGTATCTTCGGCACAAATCCTACATTCGATGGCGTGTCCCCGCTGTTCCAAATCCTTTTGAAGAAAACGCAGTTTTTTACCATTAGCAATATGAATCTGTTCTTTTACCAAGTCGATGCCTAACACTTCTTCGGTAATGGGGTGCTCTACCTGCAAGCGGGTATTCATTTCCAAAAAATAGAAATTCAGTTTATCGTCGACCAAAAATTCAATCGTTCCGGCTCCAATATAATTTACTGCCTTCGCTGCTTTTACAGCGATCTTGCCCATCTCCAATCGGGTTTTATCGTCGATAAAAGGCGATGGACTTTCTTCTACAATTTTCTGATGGCGACGTTGTACCGAACATTCCCGGTCGAAAAGGTGAATCACATTCCCAAAGGTATCGCCAAGAAATTGTATTTCGATGTGGTGAGGAGCTTCTATGTATTTCTCGATATACACCGAATCGTTTCCAAAGGAAGATTTGGCTTCAGACTTGGCCGATGCATAGGCTTCGCTCAAGTCTTTTTCGTCACGCACCAGACGCATTCCCTTTCCACCACCTCCGGCAGTAGCTTTGATAATAACAGGAAGACCAATTTTACGACAAACCCGAAGTAAATCTTTCGATTTTAAATCTTCTGCTGTGCCTGGAACTACAGGTACTCTGGCTTTCATCATGTTTTGACGAGCGGATATTTTGTCGCCCATGGCTTCCATACTTTCAGCATTCGGTCCAATAAAAATAATTCCTTCGTTTTTACATCTGCGGGCAAATTCTGCATTTTCGCTCAAGAAACCATACCCGGGGTGAATAGCATCCGCTTTGAACTGTTTAGCTGCTTTGATGATTTTATTCATATTCAAATAGCTTTCACTAGCTAGGGCTTCGCCGATGCAAACGGCTTCGTCGGCATAAATCACATGGCGCGATGTACGGTCGGCATCCGAATAAACAGCCACCGTTTTTATTCCCATTTCTCTACAGGAACGCATGATGCGCAAGGCAATTTCGCCCCGATTGGCAATTAAAATTTTTTGTATCATAACTTGTTTTTATGTTTAATATAGGCGGGATTTACAGAGATGACATAAAACGATTCGTGAATTGTTTTAATACATTCCTGACACAATGTATGTTCGTAATTATCCCGTACATACTGTTCCTGAAGTGGATCTAATCTTTGAGAAAAGAGCCAGTCATAACGGGTAATTGGTATAGAGGAGAAGTCTTGGTTGCACCTAGGACACGTTTTCTTCATTTCGGATATTGTCTTGGGTGGAATAGAGAGCGGTCAACTTTATTCTCGTTGGTTTCTTGACTGAATGAGGCAGAAAAATGACCAGTAATGAAGCCATTAGTTGCGTAGCATTTTTCACCGTGCTTTGTAGAAACAAAAGCTGTATGCCTTCAAAAAGAAAAATGAGATAAAACTAAAGTTAACATCAAAATCTAACCCACGAGATTATTGATAATTTATTTACATGGCAGGTCTCCTGACTTACTCCCGTTTTTGAATGCCTTCCCGGAATAAGTTATCAGTGAACAGTTACTCATCGTCAGTGTATGTCAGTCTGACTTTTTTACTGTCCACCGATAACTATGTTTCCAGTGGCAAAAGTGTTATTCAAAACGTTTATAGAGCTTACAGTAGCGGGTCTGTTCAGGACTTTCACCTGATTCCCTTTTAATCACTTGCCGCGATATGCCGCTAAGTGAACCGATGTAAGAGTAATGATAATTTGTTGTTACAATTGTGGTCCTGAAGCAACTAATGCTTTAGCATCGTCGTTGTCGCAGTACTGTTCGAAGTTCTTGATATATTTAGCAGCAAGTGATTTTGCTTTAGTTTCCCATTCGGCAACATCAACATACGTGTTACGTGGGTCAAGAATTTCTAGATCAACATTGTTCAATGCTTTTGGAGCAACCAGGTTCAAAATTGGAACCTTGATTGTTTCGGCTTTTTCGATTGAGCCATCGATAATAGCATCAATGATTGCACGGGTATTTTTCAACGAAATACGTTTTCCTGTTCCGTTCCAACCTGTGTTTACCAAGTAAACTTTGGCATCGTGTTCTTTTGCTTTACCGATAAGGGTTTTAGCATACATGGTTGGGTGCAACGTCAAGAATGCTTCACCAAATGCAGGAGAGAAAGAAGGAACTGGTTCAGTGATACCACGTTCTGTTCCGGCTAATTTTGATGTAAAGCCTGAAAGGAAGTGATATTGTGCTGATTTTTCGTCCAAAATAGATACCGGAGGCAATACCCCAAATGCATCTGCCGACAGGTAAATAATTTTTTTAGCGTGTCCGGCACGTGAAGGAGAAACGATTTTGTTGATATGATAGATTGGGTAAGAAACGCGGGTGTTTTCTGTTTTTGAAGCAGCAGATGAATAATCAGGCGTACCATCAGCTAGAACAGTTACATTTTCCAATAAAGCATCACGACGTATAGCTCTCCAAATGTCCGGTTCTTTGTCTTTTTCCAAGTCAATTACTTTAGCATAGCAGCCACCTTCGTAGTTGAATACACCGTTATCATCCCAACCGTGCTCATCATCTCCGATTAAGTAACGTTTTGGGTCAGCAGAAAGTGTAGTTTTACCAGTTCCTGAAAGTCCGAAGAAGATAGCTACGTCACCATCTTTGCCTACGTTGGCCGAACAGTGCATGGAAGCCATACCTTTCAATGGTAAATAGTAGTTCATCAAAGCAAAAATACCTTTTTTCATTTCGCCACCGTACCAGGTTCCACCGATAACCTGCATTTTAGTAGTCAGGTTGAACAAAGTAAATACTTCAGAGTTCAAACCTTGTTCTTTCCAGTTAGGGTTAGATGTTTTAGATCCATTCAAAGTTACGAAATCAGGTTCACCGTAGTTAGCCAATTCGAAATGAGAAGGACGGATAAACATGTTAGTCACAAAGTGAGCTTGCCATGCAACTTCCATGATGAAACGTACTTTCATACGAGTATCTTCGTTTGTACCGCAGAATGTATCAACTACATACAATTTTTTTGCAGAAGAAAGTTGTTTTGTCACCAAGTCTTTGCAGTGCTCAAATACTTCAGGAGTTGTCGGACGGTTGATTGTTCCATCCCACCAAAGGTGTTCATCGGTTACTGCATCTTTTACAAAGAATTTATCCTTAGGTGAACGACCGGTAAATTTACCTGTATCTACCGATATCGCACCCGATGTTGTCAATACGCCCTTCTCAAAACCTTCGTTTGCAGGGTTCACCTCGTCTTGAAATAATTCCTCGTAAGAAGGGTTGTGCACAATTTCGAAACTACCCGAAATACCATACTTGCTTAAATCCAAATTTACCATTTCTTTTTTGATTTGTGTGGAAAAGGTTGGATGAATTTTAGGACTCACATTGCTCTATTGTGCTACAAAGAACCGATCAGCTTATTTGCGGATAAGCTATATACGAAACTTTCTCAGGTAACTGGCAGTCCCTGATAAGTACCAAAATAAAAAAAATGAGATGATAAAATTCACATCAAAATCTAACCCACGAGATTATTGATAATTTATTTACATGGCAGGTCTCCTGACTTACTCTGTTATTGAACGCCTTCCCATTTTAATTGACAGTTGACAATTGACAGTTGACAGTGATGTCTTATGTCTTATGTCTGCTGTTTTCAAACAGTGGCAAAAGTGTTGTTCAAAACGTTTTAAAGAGCTTACAGTAGCGGGTCTGTTCAGGATTTTCACCTGATTCCCTTTTAATCACTTTCTGCGAGATGCAGATAGTGAACCAATGCGAGTGCAAAGATAGATATTTTCTAATACAAAAATTGAAGATTGGGGAAAATCTGCGAAAACAAGTTGTCCCTACTTTTGCAAACAGATGGTATCCAGTAAAATAACCAATGTCACTTTATCTTTAAATAAAATCTAAGTTTTGTTTAGACCACTTTGTCTTTACGCTTTCTTTTATGTTTCAAAAACATATTCCATCTAAAATTAGTTGTATAGAATAAAAATAGAACTTGTTTGAAAATTTAGCTTTGACTCTACTCTTAGTATGAGGTATCAGATATATTCCATCACCCTTTTAGTAATCCTGATATTCAATATATTCAGGTTTGAAATCCCGTACATTGAGTATGCGATTTTCAAACCTTATATTGCCAAAAACCTCTGTGTAAACAAAGACAAACCTCATAGCTGTTGCGAGGGAAAGTGTTTTCGTGAAAAGCAACTAAAACAAGTCAACTCGACACACGAAACCGAGACAACCAACGAAAAGAACTCAAACAAAATTCCTCAGACGAAAGAAACCAAAGAGTTTTTACAAACTCGTACCTTACTTCCACAAGCAACCGAATTAAGTTTCAATCATCCTATCCAACCTGAAACTGTAATCGAAACCCGATACGTTTCAGTCATTTTTGTACCTCCGCAATTTTAATGTTTATTTATTAGATTTAGCTTGCAAAGTACTTTTGCAAGCCTGTTTTGCTTGTTTGTAAATTAAAAATACAGACGACCAATCCCATCGTATTAAACACTCAAATAAAATTTGCATACAAAAAAATGAAAACAATATTTTCAAATATTTTATACATTCTGGCTGTTTCAGCCATTCTTGCTTCATGTAAAAATGAAACAGATATTACTCCGGTTAATCCACTTGCTGGATTAACTAAACTCCAAGAAGGTTACGCTCTTGGTGCTTCGGCAAAAGTGCAGATTTGGGGTAAGGAAAACTTCTTTATGGGTTACAACAAACTCACGATAGTTTTACTGGATTCGCTCAATTTGACGGATACCATAAAAGACGCTCATATCCATTTTATGCCCATAATGACTATGGGAACGGGTATGATGACGATGCAGCATGCTTGTCCGACTGAAAACCCGGACGAAGTTCCGGTCAATGGAGTTTTTCCGGGTGCATTGGCTTTTGTAATGCCCAGCAGCACGGGTAATAACTGGACTTTAGCAGTAGCAGTTCATAACCACAAATACGACAAAGAGGGTACTGCTAATTTTAATATTACCGTTGATAATCCAACTCCATCGGTTATGAGCGTGTTTACAGCTCAGGCAGCAGATTCTTCAAAACTGGTGCTATCGTTGGTCGAGCCGGTTGCACCAAAAGTGGGAATGAACGACATTGAGTTTACATTACATCGTAAGGAAAGCATGATGAGCTGGCCAGCTGATTCTACTTATACTTTTGTTATTACGCCCGAAATGCCAAGCATGGGACATGGTTCACCCAACAATGTGAATCCGGTTCATGTAGGGAACGGACATTACAAAGGGAAAGTTAATTTCACCATGACAGGCGAATGGAAAGTGAACATTGCTGTGCAAAAAAATGGAAGTACAATTTCCAAGAATGCCTATTTTACGATTACATTTTAATCACCAAAGGCGGGAAATCAAAATTCCCGCCTTTAAAACTCAACTATTATGTTGAAGAATCTATTTTTCTTCCTATTAATATCCATAACCATTTCAAGTACTGCACAGGAAATCAAATTGAAAAGTGCTACTCGTGATACTGTTAAGTTGCAAGAAGTGTTGGTAACCGTTAGCTTACCATTAAATAACAATGATGTAGTCGATTTTTATCGAACAAATCAATTTTCAACACTTGACAATATTATGGCACGATTGGATGGAATGTCATTAATAAAACGTGGAGCTTATGCTTTAGAACCTCAGGTGAATGGTTTCTCTGGTGGACAATTGAATGTGACAATTGATGGAATGCGTATGTTTGGTGCTTGTACTGATAAAATGGATCCGATTACATCGTACATTGAACCAACAAACCTCAAAAAAATAACCGTAAAACAGGGTACGGGCAGTTGCCAGACTGGTTGCAATATTGGCGGAGCTGTTGATATGACTTTACTCGAACCGGAAAGTGATAGTACCAAAACTCATTTTTCATCTGTTGCTGTAGGTTATGAAAGCATCTCGCAAGGAAAGAATTTGCTTGTTTCGCTGGGCTTGGGAAAGAACAAATGGAATTGGCTGATTGATGGCGTATATCGTAAAAATGAGAATTACAGTGACGGAAACAATCGAATAGTTCCGTTTTCGCAGTTCGAAAAAACCAATATTCATTCGGCTGTAAAATATAACCCCAATAAAATAAGCAGTTTAAAAGCGGATGCACTGTTCGATTTAGCCCACAATGTAGGTTATCCGGCACTTCCTATGGATGTAAGTTTGGCAAGAGCTATGCTTTTTGCGGTGGAGTATCAACGTAAAACCACTACTGAACTAAAAGCTAAAATCTATTTCAATCAGGTGGTTCATATTATGGACGATTCGAAGCGGGACAGTTTGTATTTGTTGAAGAACAAACCTGTTGGAAAATCGGATTCGGTTTATATGCGAATGGATATGCCGGGCAAAAGTTCTACGTTGGGTGCTTATGTGCAAATGATTATTCCGTGGAATCCCGCAAACAAACTTACGGTAAAAGCAGACAATTATACCAATAATTCCATTGCCGAAATGACTATGCACATGCGTTATGTAGGCTTTGCACCCGAAACCCCCATGTATATGCAAACATGGCCAGCCATGCTGCGGAATGTGAGTGGTATTTTTGTTGAAAACAGCACGTATCTATCTGATAATTTGACTTTTGTTGCCAACGGAAGAGTAGATTACAATATTGATAACTTGCAATCGAAATACGGTCAGGAGCAATTTTCGGTGTTTAATTATTCGTTACCAAAAACACAAAGCAAGCTTGTGAAAAGTCTGAATGTATCTGCTCAATATCGTTTCTCTAATAGTATTTCGCTTATTGCCTCCACCGGATATGCCGAACGTATGCCAACTATTGGTGAACGACTTGGATTCTATCTGTTCAACGCGTATGATGGTTACGATTATATTGGCAATCCTTATCTAAAAGCTGAAAAATCCAACTTTTTCAGAGCTGATTTGCAATTCACGCAATCAAAACTAAAGGTAAATTTCAATCAGTCATTTAGCTTGATTCAGGATTATATCATGGGAATAACCAACTCACAGATTCCGGCTATGAACTTTTATGCCAAAGGAATAAGAGTGTATTCAAATGTTCCGCAAGCAAAGCTGTATAGTGCCGATTTACAGGTGTTGTATTCACCGTTAAAAACTCTAACCGTATTCTTGTTGTCCAAGTTTACTCTGGGCGAAATAAATAACAGTGACCCAATGCCATTGATTTCACCACTGAAAAACATTGTTGCAATTCAATACGAAAATAATAATTTATCCTTACAGGCTGAATGCGAATCGGCATTGGCACAAAAACGGATTAATGTAAATTACGGAGAACAAACAACACCTGCTTACGCTGTTTTCAATGTAAAGAGTGGTTATCGGTTTAGCTTTTCAAAATTAGCCTTCAATGCCGGACTGGGAGTTACAAACCTGTTGAATAAAGCTTATTATGAGCATTTGGACTGGGGAAGAATTAATCGACCGGGACGAAGTGTAGAGCTATATCTTAAAATGAGTTATTAAAAAATGAGTGTGTTGTTTTACACAGTTACTTTTAGAAAATTAAAAATTATAGTATATGGATTTTCCTATATTTCATTTAAGTTTATTGGGTGATCGGTTTCTATTTGTGATGATAGCTATCCTTCATACCATTATTAATCATGGCTTTGCCATTGGTTTAGTTCCTATAATTTCCATTATGGAATTTAAAGGATTCCTACATAAAAATTCAGAATGGGATGAGTTGGCCTATAAAATGATGAAGGTCGTCTTTATAATTACCACAACGGTGGGAGCTGCCACCGGAGTTGGTATTTGGTTTTCAGCGTCGTTGGTCAACCCTAATTCTATTGCATCGCTGATTCGGGTATTTTTCTCGGCCTGGCTTTTCGAATGGGTTATTTTTGTGAGTGAGGTGGCACTGGTGATGTTTTATTTCCTCACCTGGAAAAAATGGACCTTGGGGCTAAGTAAAGAAAAACATTTTGCAACGGGTTATTTTCTATCTATCTTTTCCTGGTGCACCATGGCCATCATTGTGGCGATACTTGGGTTTATGATGGATCCTGGTGACTGGGAACAAAAACGGACTTTCTGGTACGGTTTCTTAAACCCTATATATCTTCCACAATTAGCTTTCCGTACTTTCCTTGCATTATTGCTAGGCGGTTCTGTTGCCTTGTTTTTGATACATGCATTTACTAAACGAGCAACTGAGATAAGAGCTAAGGCTGTGAAATTTGTTTCGCTATGGGTATTGATAGTGGCTCCGTTGGCTTTAATTTCCGGTTGGTGGTACTGGTACTGCATCCCCGACTTAATGAAGAGCCACTTGTCGGTAGCATTGGGCACTATCCAATTTCAGAATTGGTATAAATTGATTATTCAAATCCTGGTTTCGGGTGTCATTCTAGCTGTCATACTTGCTTTAGTTCAGCTATTTAAACCAAAATTCAAATATGCGATTGTGTTTTACGCTATTTTGGTGGTATGGTTGAGTGCCAGTTTAGGAGTGTTTGAGCGAGCCCGAGAGTTTGTGCGAAAGCCTTACATCATCAAAAACTACATGTATGCCAATGGCTACAAGGTGGAGGATTATCCATTGTTACTAAAAGACGGGATACTCAAACATGCAGACTTTATAAGCATGAAAGTAATAACCCCCGACAACAAGGTGGAAGCGGGTAAAAATGTATTTATGTTGGCTTGCGCGCAATGTCATACTGTTAATGGTCTGAATTCCATCAGAGGTAATTTCAACAGAATGTATGGTGCAAATAAACCCTGGAACAGAGATGCTATGCACCAATACATTCGCAGTATGCATAATGCACGAACGTTTATGCCTCCGTTTCCGGGAAATGACAAGGAAATTGATGCGTTAGTAACTTATTTCAAGGTGGCTCAATATTCGTCTGATCCTGAAATAAATGTGCATGGTTTCAATGAATTGTCAATAACGAAGGAACAAAATAAGTTGCTTATAGACTTCATGAACCGCAAAGACAGCGTTCAGAAATCAATTGAGAGAAAATCAACCATCCATTAATTCAAAAATACTGACCGATGAATATATTATCAATTCTATTAGCAGCTAATATAATAGGCAAAGATGTTACGCTACCACTTCCTGTCCCCGAATGGTTGCTGATTGTGGTACTAATCCTTATGTTTTTAGTCCATCTTTTGTTTATCAATTTGATGGTAGGTGGCACAATATTGTCATTTTTCTATGAAATACTGGGGAAAAAGAATAAAGATTACAGGACATTAGCTGAAGAAATAGGCAAGACAATAACCGTAAATAAAAGTTTAGCCGTGGTAATGGGTGTAGCGCCATTGTTGGCTATTAATACACTTTATACCAAGTTTTTTTATACAGCAAATTCACTCACCGGATTGGTGTGGATACTTGTAGTGCCGCTTGTAATCATTTCATTTCTGCTTGTCTATCTGCACAAATACACATTTGAAGTTTTAGAGACCCGCCATCGTTTGCATTTGGCTATTTTGGGTGGAGCATTGGCTATCTTTTTATTCATTCCATTCATTTTTCTGACCAATATCAATTTGATGCTTTTTCCTGATAAATGGTCGGTAGTGCGTGGATTTTGGGATGCATTACTAATGCCTACAGTTTTCACACGTTACTTTCATTTTATAAATGCATCGGTTGCCATAACCGGATTATTTTTAGTTGGATATATCGGCAGGAAGAAGTATTTGTATGAAGATAAATTTAGCAATATAAGTAGAAAGGAATTGCAACGGCAATTTTATAAAATAGCTTTCTATGCCAATATTGCTCAGTTTATTGTAGGGCCAATCAACCTGTTGGTCTTGCCTTGCATTGGTTTGAAAGCCGACACGCTTTTTACCATCATTGGTGGGGCTATCATTGCTATTATCCCCACTTATTATCTGTGGAAGGAGATAAAAGGCAGCACCGAGAACGTAGGTAGGTACTTTGTTCGAATCGTTGTTTTCTTTTCCATTACTGTACTGTTTATGGGCACAGGTAGGCATCTTTACCGTGCCAATGCTGTGCGACCATATCAAGTGGAAATGAAGAAAAATACGGATAAGTATTTAGCTGAATTGAAAGCAGTTCAGCAGGAAGCTAAGGCAAAAGCGGATAAAGAAGCTAAAAGCGGGATTTCAGGAAAAGCATTATTTGAGTCAAAATGCGCCATGTGTCATGCTCCCGATCGGGCTTTAGTTGGTCCATCAGTAAAAGAGATTGTAAGCATTTACAAAAGTAATAAAGAGGGTATGAAAAACTGGATAAATACACCGGGTAAGAAAAGAGCTAACTCAGCTCAAATGCCAGCATTCAAAGGACAATTCAAAGACAATGAAATGGAGGCCTTGGTGAAATATGTGTTAGGGGACACCGAAAGATAGGAACGTTTTAGTTCTGGAGACAGATTAGTGTTTGGGTGTGAAATTAATCGCAATGCTTGGACTAAAAAGGATTATGATTAATCTTCTGTTGAAATAATCAAGCTTGTTTTATTGGATATTCGGTAAAAAGTAATAACAGCCACTCTTCACAGAGTAGCTGTTATTGTTGATTAATAAACAAATAGTTTTTATGAGAAAACTATTTTGGGGTTTCGAGCATTGCTTTTATCTCTTTGATACAATTCTCGCAAAGACAATCAGTGTATAAGTCTGCGATGTAATCTTTCACTTTTTCGTTGAGATGAGTAGTCGTACACCAACAGCTCCCATTTAGCGTACACTGGAATGTGCTTTCGCAACGCTCGCATTGTTTTTCCATAATTGATTCATTCCTTTTTATATTCTTAATACTTGTTGGCTAAATATACTTCGTGGTTCTTGCAAAGGAGAAAGACTTCTGCAACATTACTCGAATAATTGCATTCCTCTTCAGATAATACCGGCACAAACAGAGTTTCTTTTTTAGAACCGTTTGAACCTGAAACAAAGGATGCAATAATCAGAAAAAGAAATACGGAATTAAATGGACGAAGCAGTTTCATAAATTAAGTAATTTGTAAACGGCTTTCGAAAAGAAATAAAAAAGAAGATATAAAATGGGATGAAGATATACAGAATACTAACTGCATACAATAAAAGTGTAAATACAAAAGATGATACCCATTTTTAATTCTTCGGCTCTTTCCTCGAAAGCTAAAAACTTTAATGCATGGCAGGTCTTCTGACTTACTCCCGTATTTGAACGGCCTTCCCAGATGTTAGTCGATTTATTAATTGTTGATTAGTTTTGCAAACTATCAACAATTAGCTGTCAACTGTAAATACCAGTGGCAAAAGTGTTGTTCAAAACGTTTTAAAGAGCTTACAGCAGCGGGACTGTTTAGGATTTTCACCTAATTCCCTCTTAGTCATTTTCAGCGAAATGCTGATAATGAACCAATGCGGGGGCAAAGATAGATGAATTTTTATATACTATAGGTTGAAATATGACGAGATTTTGCTAATAATCCGTAGTTTAGTTTGTAAGCAATTCATTATCAAACAGAATGCTAAATTATTTAAAAAAATCCGTATCAGATGCAGATGTAAGGATATTACTAAATCTAAACTATTTTAGCATCATTCAACCCACATTCTTATAACTGTATGTAGATAATATAGAAAAATTCCATAAGTGAACATTTAGTTGTTTTTTTCATTATATCTTTGTCCTCGATTTAAATAGATGAACAAAACAGCAAGACATACTATTCAATCCCGATTTGCACTGCTTTTATTAGCAGTGTTTGTAAGTTCATTGCTTATTAAACCGGCGCATAGTTTATTGGCTCATCATGAGTTGGCTAACGGAATTTGTGTAAATCAACATGGATTATCTGTTAGCACTAATCATTATAAGGATTGTCCGATTTGTGATTTTGAATTTTGTACATTTATTCCACAACAAGAAACCGCTGTACCGCAAGCTATTTGTATTGTTTATCATCAACAATCAGCCCACGCGGTAAACTGCATCATTCGTCAATCTTTTCATCTTTTTCAATTACGGGCACCTCCTGTTTGCTAATCACCTTTTGAATTTTATTTAAACCGAGCTTTGCACAGTATTGTCAAGCTCTATTATTCATTATGCAAAGATGCTTGTCGATATATTCTCGGTGAGTACTTCTTTGTATATCAAACCCGTAATTAAAATGAAAACTAAAATAATATTACTGTTCTTAATAGTAGGACAGATTGTGGCCTATGCCCAAAACGCATCAGACGAACACATAACCGGTCATATAATAAATAAAAACTCGAAAGAATACATACCATCTATAACCGTATCTATAAAAGGGACAACAATAGGAACGGCAACTGATGCTACAGGTCATTATTTTTTAAAAAACCTCCCAACCGGAAAATTTACATTAGTCGTATCCGGGATTGGATATAAACCAATTGAAAAAGAGATTAATTTAATATCCGATCAAGCTATAGAAGCTAATTTTGAATTAGAGGAAGACCAGATTATGCTTCAGGGAATTGTGGTTTCAGCCAACCGTAATGAAACTAACCGTAAAGAAGCACCAACCATTGTGAATATTATAAGTCCCAAAATGTTTGAGAATACAAATTCAGTATGCTTAGCACAAGGATTAAATTTTCAACCCGGCTTAAGGACTGAAATTAACTGTTCTAATTGTGGCTTGCCACAAGTAAGAATAAATGGGCTGGATGGTACATATTCACAAATACTAATTGACAGTCGCCCTATTTACAGTGCTTTGCAAAGTGTTTACGGAATTGAACAAATTCCTGTAAACATGATAGAACGAGTGGAAGTGGTTCGTGGTGGCGGTTCAGCTATTTTTGGAACAAATGCTATTGGCGGTACTATTAATATTATTACGAAAGAACCAACTTCAAATTCTGTAACAATAGCAAATACTACCACTTTTATTGGTATGAAAAATCCCGACATAAATACAACCTTAAATGCAACTGTTGTTTCTGAAGATAATAAAGCTGGTATAACTATCTTTGGTTCATCAAGACAAAGAGACCCTTTTAGCTATTATAATGATGGCTTTTCGCAGATAACAAAAATGTATGTTCAAAATATTGGATTTAAAGGGTTTTATAAAACAAGTAATTACAGCAAATTATCTATTGAATATAATAACTTGTATAATTATCTCAGAGGAGGGAATGATTTTAATTTGCCGGTTCAAAAATCGGACATAGCAGAGGAAGCTGAATATCATATTCACACAGGAGCTATTAATTATGACATTTTTTCTGCCGATACCAAACATCATTTAAATTTATACCTATCTGCACAATTAATTAACCGTAATAATTATGCAGGTGCCCAACGAGATTCAGTAGGTTTTGGGATAACAGCCGGAAAAACATTGGTTTCTGGATTGCAGTATAATTATTCAATGGACAAACTGCTTTTTATGCCTGCAAAACTCACACTTGGTGCAGAATATAATATTGATAATTTGCATGATGAAATTGTGGATTTTAACCGGACAATTGATCAGAATATTAATATTGAAAGTGTTTATGTCCAAAATGAATGGAAAAATAAAAATCTGAGTATTCTTTTAGGTGGACGTATAGATAAGCATAGTTTAATTAAAAACCCGATTTTAAGTCCGCGTGTAAATCTGCGCTTCAACCTCAATGAACTGGTTAGTTTAAGAGGAAGTTTTTCTACAGGTTTTCGTGCTCCACAAGTCTATGACGAGGATTTACATGGAAATGCAATCGGAGGTACAATTTCTATGATTCAAAATAGCCCCAACCTGAAACCTGAAACTTCGCAAAGCTTCAGCGGTTCGGTTGACTTCGATAAAGTTTTTGGAAATGTTCAAACTGAATTACTTATTGAAGGGTTTTACACAACCTTGGATAATGTGTTTGTATTAAACGAAGTAGGAACTAATGCTGACGGAACTTTTATTCTTCAAAGAGATAATGCTCCGGGCGCAATTGTACAAGGCATAAATCTGGAGGGTAAAATAATTCCTTCAAATAACCTTCAATTTCAACTAGGAATGACTTTAGAAAAAAGCGAGTATAGGGTAGCACAGCAATGGAGTGATGACCCAACTGTTATACCACAGAAAAAGATGTTTCGTACCCCAAATCAGTATGGCTATTTGACGGCTAGTTACCAAGTCTTTACGGGTTTCAATGCTTCTTTGACCGGAACATATACAGGAAGTATGTTACTTCAACATTTTGCCGGATATATACCAAACGATATAGAAGTAAACTCGCCAAGATTTTTTGATTTAAATATGAAACTTGCGTATGATTTCAAACTTAATGGCAGTGCTAAATTGCAAGTAAATGGTGGCATTCAAAATATTTTGAACAGTTATCAAAGTGACTTTGATAAGGGTACATTCCGTGATTCAAAATATATTTATGGGCCTGCTTTGCCACGTTCGTTGACCATTGGACTTAAAATTATGATTTGACTTCAAGCAAATTATATTATAGGTAGCTTATTTATTCAAACAAAAACAGCGAGTCTTCACAGATTCGCTGTTCTCTTTGATTAATAAACAAATAGTTTTTATGAGAAAACTATTTTACTCTTCATTTGATAGTTTTTCAATATCAAATCCCCAGAAGCCCAGTTCTAAAGGTTCGTCGCTATAAATATTTGAGAGCAAATCATGGCTGGCCTGTATAGATGCTTTTATTTTGAAAATTAATTCATCCCGAATACTATTGTATTCTTGCGACAAACTCTCTTCTTCTATTAATTCATGTAATCTAAGTGCATTATTGACTTCCGGTCCATTTTCTTCCCAAGAGTTTGATTGTAAGTTTAGCAAAGGAGACTTTTCACCCATTATACAATGTCTTGCGTAAATCTTCATTCCTAAATCCATTAATTTTACAGGATCGTTGGGTATAGGTATTGTTTGTTCGTTGGTTGTCATAACATTCAGATTTTAGTAGTTAATTATTATGGTCGTAGTTTTTCGCTATTAGGCATAAAAAAAGCGTGGTACTAAACTCATCCTTCAGTTGAGGTACCGCCAAGCACCTACACAAACGAACAAGAATAGCCCACGCCGTTTTTAGCGTAGGCGTATCACTCGTTATCCTTGTTTGTGTTTTAAAATTGGCGGTTTTCAACTGAAAGAATAAAAGCTAACGCTTTGATAATATGTAATGCAATTGTCGCTACAATTGACGAGTTGTTATAATGATTTTAAGATTTATTGTTCTTTTGTTTTACAAACAAAAGAACAATAAATCTTAAAATAAACTTTATGCAATTTTAAAGGATTAGCTTTGGGGGATATATATTATGTTTAGTGAATTCATAGATTGATATTTAGTTTGTTTAAAATCAATAACTTGCAATAAAAAAAAGAATGTCTGACTTTCAAGTGTCAAACATTCTTTACTGGAAATAATTGAGAGTATAGTGATAGTGAATTTTTACCTCTAGTGCAAAAAAAATAATGATTTGCAAATTTATAAATATTTTTTGTTTTAAAAACGTAAAAAAATGTTAATAACGGAAGGGCACATAAGAATGTTATTCTATTGAAAAATGCAGACAACACCATTTATAACAAAAAAGCTAGAATGATCATTCTAGCTTTTTTGTTATTCCCGATTCGATTAGACTAAGCTAACCAATGATTCGCCTTCAACTTCATTGAACTTCACTTTACCTTCACGGGCTAACCAGCCCAAGGCCAAATTTAAATCTTTTTCTGTAAGTTTTGTTACTTTTTTGACGGCTTTTATATTTAATTCGCCACCTTCCAATGCTGCCCATACTAAGCCTGCATCAATTCCAATTTTCTCTGATAACATAATAATTTGATTTACAAAGTTATTGTTAGGAAATGAATATCAATGCAAATGTACAATAATTATGCTGTCAAGTATACAAATCAAATAGAAAGTCAATAAAAAACAAGCTTTTAATATTTTTTGTAGTTCAACTTTAGAATATTCGCTTCATAAATTCTCAATGGATCACCAGCTATACCAATCGACAGGACTATTAGGGGATAAGTAAAGAAATTCTTGAGCTGTTTCTTCTGCGTTAAATCTGTTTAGTTCTTATCATTAGATACGAAAACGAATTGATTGCTTGCTTTCCGATATATCTGAACATTTTTCATTTCCATTACGGTCTGACCTGCCCCTTCACTTGCCTGTATTCCTTGCTTGGGAATTAGGGTAAGTTGAATTTTACGTTCCAATGCAGACAACTCGCTTTTCAGTTTTTCAATTCCTCTTCTTTTCTCCAAGTGCCGTTTACCACCTCCCGCAAAGTAGGTAAATCTCTTTCCATTGTTACGTTTTGAGTTCTGTACTGCTCAATGAGTTTTGGAATTCGTTCCAAAGCATTCAGAAAGTTCAGAGCAGCTGCTTTGTGATCACTCATTGCAATCTGACCGTTATTGTAGGTGTATTTGAAGGCACCTTCAATAAAGAATCGGTTTAGCTTTTGATCTTGTATATCTTTCTCCGTCGCTTCCGTTTTGACAAGAACCGGAAATCCGTATAATTCACTGACAGCTATATATTCGCCTCCGGTAGTAGCATTTATTGCAATCTCCTGCAACTTTGTACCTACGCTTTTCACATCGATTGACTGTAAGCCATCTAATTGTAACAAATTGAGTATATATCCGTCTTTATCTGTTTTTACGCGAGATTGAAATGCCTCATAATCGGAAGTCATGTGAGCGATACATTCATTGTTGTGGTCAAGTGTTCGGGTATATTCCTGTAGTTTCCATGCTGACCCGCTCTTGTCTTTGTTGAACGACTTGCGTTCACTCGCGAGTGCTGCGACTTTTTTTCTGATTTGATATTGCCAGTCTACAACCGGGTTTGCTCAGCTTCACATCACTGAGTCACTATTTTTCATAGGACTGTAATCGTTCGTAAGCTTCCACTTGCTTTCGGATAACGGCAATACTATCCTTGTTTGGTTCATAAGTGAACATTGTATCCAGTTTGAGCAGTGATTCATGATTTATTTTCCCCTTCATTTGAATATAGCGATATTTCAAGTCGTTGTTCTTCAATTGGCTATTGAGGCGAAATTGCCAGATATTCCCTGCTAATGAAAGGAAAATGAATAATCCCATAGTGATAATCGTAATAGCTGTCCGGCTGTTTTTGAAATCCAGCTTAAAGCTATATACATGCTCTTTACGGTTAACGAAATGTTCAGGCAGGTTTACCATATCCATTTTTTTATTGATGGGATCAATTAGGGCTGACAGTCTGGCAAATAGTTGATCCAGTTTATTGTTGGTTTTGCCTAACGAATAAGCTGCAACCTGCGTCATGTTTCGTTGTAATTCATTGATTTGTTCCGGCGTGAATTGCCTTTGAGCGGCAAAAGTGCGCAATTCTTCCACCAGCGTTTCTATTTTCTCAGCATGAGAAGCTTTATCTGCCTGAACTTCCAGGGGTGTTTTCTTCTCCAATTCCATAATCTTTTGTTTCAATTCCTCGAAAAGTTCATATACCGCTGAAGAATTCATTTTATCTGTAGCCATAGTTTTTATTTTTATACGCGATTGATAACAATAGTTCGCTTATAATCTGCGTCCTTTTTTCTTTTTTCGCCTTTTGGCCTCCTGTCTCAAGGCTTCGACTTGTTCTTCGTCATAACCGGATGCCGTCTGTATTGGTTGAATCAGGTCAAACAATCCTCCCAGCGTAGAAGCTGCGGTTTCCGCCACCGAAGACAATCCCATAGTATTGTCCTGTAGGTTGTGCTTTGCGGTTTGAAGGATGGGGTCTTGCTGTATCCGGTCGTTTTGATGCAACTGATAACTGATGTTGGAGTAACTGCAAGTACGGTCAATTTTGGATCCATTAAAGGCATAACCGTTCTTTGTAAACCTTACGCCTTGTATCTTGTCCGTACTCCCATTGTATCTGAATTCGGTTGTAATGCCTGCCCTCAGGAGTGTCGCTTCCAACTCCTGCCAGTTTTTAGATTTTGCAATGCCTGATTGTAAGGCATGATATATTTCATATTTGGTTTTGTCAGGTTCTTTCAGGCGATATTCCTTTACATTTTCTTTGCCGGAAGCAATATAGAGGCTATGTTTCTTTGTTAATTCCATACATGTTTTTGTGCTTCGCAGTTTTTCATTTTGGTCGGAAATACGTTTTCCTTCATTGTCGATACGGTTTACCACCAGATGAATGTGCGGGTGGTCGCTGTCATGATGCCGGACAATAATGTATTGGGTATTTTCATAACCCATCCTTTTTAGGTATTCCTGAGCTATAGTCACCATCAATTCATCGGTCAGTTTTTGTTTGTCCTGCAAAGAGAAATCCAGTGAGATATGGGCAACCGGTTTGGTAATTTTAGGATTCAGCTTGCTTTGGGTGGCAAAACTTTGAATAATGGATTCTTTGTCTTTGAGCCGTACACCTTCACCATACAGTAACTGGGAATTCTTCTTGTCAAGTACATAGTTTACTGCACCCCGGAAACCTCTTCCCTGAACAATCTTAGCAATCATCTTCTATCATTTTTATCAGCTTATCCAACCGTTGATTCATAGCAATATTTTGAGAATATGCTGTTTCATATCCTGCGGCATTAGCTTTATGAGCAATCTGATTTACGTTGTTAGCCATCCCGCAAAGTTGCCGGATGTAACCCATCAGCTCCGGCGTGAGGTGTTGTTTAACTACACTGGATTGGATGCAACGGCGGATATATTCACTTTGGGAGATTCCTGCTTCCCTTGCTTTGGCTTTGAGCGAAAAGTATTCTTCGGTTGCCATTTTCAGGGTTACCTTGTAACCTTTCTTTTCTGCAGGTTCTTTGGCCGGTCTGCCGTTTGTATTTCTGTTTCTTATAGTTTTCATATAATTGTATTATAGTTATTAATGAGACCGGCGGGATATATCGCCTCGCAGAGCAAGGTTTCGGTCTGACCGAAACACAAACTTGCTCCTAAAACTTTCGAAAAAAAACGAATGCGTGAGCGATTCGTTTTTTTGAGACTTGAAAACGTTAAACCAAAAATCGTTTTCAACATTGCGACTTAAATTAATGGTCGCATCCATACATTTTTCTTCGTTCATTGTCTGGTATTTTTTAATGATTCAGACCACAAAGAAAATAATATTTTCGGCTGATATTCAATACCATATATCAGTCGGTTGCTTGTGCTTAATAGTGCTGCGCATTGCTTCTTATACTGTGATAATATCGGTACGGATTACTCCGATTTGCCTACTCAAAAAATCGAAAATCAATCAAGACATTTTCACTATGAAAGGATTCGGGCGAACATCCAAAGCTATCAAAGAAATACTGCAATTTGAAAAACATCGGTGCAAAGCAAAGCATTCCATTGCAGTAAAATCCGACATGATACACTGACATGCAGAATGATATATATTCGCGTTTGAAATATTGAAAAACATCCAATTTGCAGATTATTAAAACGGCAAAACGTATCAATCTCAATCTGCCGATAAAATTGTAGAGTTTGAAAATATGTCGTTTTGCTGAATTGATATTTTGAATGTTGTTATTTGAATCTGGTAAATTGACAATTATCAAACTTGAAAACTTGGTGGCTTGGTAATTTGAAAACAAGGCAACTAGCAAACAATCAAACTTTCAATAAAAAAGTAAAGTTTATAAAACAGACAAATATCAATATGTATCATTCTAAAATTTGAAAAGATGAAAAAAGAACCATTGTTTATCGCATTTTCTACCCAAAAGGGTGGTGTCGGCAAAAGTACATTTACCGTATTGTTGGCAAGCTATCTTCATTATCTCAAGGGACTAAATGTTGCCGTGTTGGATTGCGACTACCCGCAGTGCAGCGTCTACGAGATGCGTAAGCGTGAAATACGCCAGTTGGAAACCAACCTTCATTACCAATCCAAAGCCATTGCCCTGTTTGACTCACTCGGCAAGCAAACTTATCCCATTGTATGTGCAAAGCCCGAAGAGGGTATCGACAAAGCTCGTGAGTTTTTGGCAAGTGAACCAATCGATTACGATGTGGTGTTCTTCGACCTGCCAGGAACAATCAACAATGACGGGGTGATTTCCACCTTTATGTCGATGGATTATGTTTTTGTTCCGCTGGCTCCCTCAAGGATGTCAATGGAGAGTACGTTGTCGTTCATTATCCCGGTCTACGAGCTGCTGAGGGAGCATAAGGATTTAAACTTGAAAGCCATTCACCTGTTTTGGAATCGCGTAGACGGGCGTATCAAGAAAGAATGGCTGGAACACTACGAAGGAGTTATCCGAGAGTTCGGCTTACCACTGATGCAGACTGCCATTCCTCAATCCGTTCGCTATGACAAGGAGCAATCTATTGAGGGAAGCGATGCGGTGTTCCTGTCAACCATATTTCCTGCTGACAAAAGTTTGCTCAAAGGCAGTAATCTGGATTTACTGGTCGATGAGATTTCCGAAATTATCCACCTTAAACCTCAATTGTAATGGTAGCAGAAAATAATTTCGATAAGCTTCGCTCAAAAGTACATGCAGGTGTACCGCTGGAGAAACCGCAAGAAAAAGAAACTCCAATCAAAAAAGAGCTGAAACCTGCTGAAAAGGCAGAAGCCGCAACAGATGATGTTATGGTGGATATACCCAAGCAAGCAGGTTTGGCTATCGTTGAACCTACTATGGAAGTTACAGTGCTTGAAAAAGTAGAGTCTTTCGTACCGATACATGAAGAACCGTCCACTAAACCCGCTGATAAGCGTAGAGGCAAACCCCAGGTGGACTATCAAAGTTTGTTCTTCAATCGAATCGACTTCACGAATCGCAAACCGCTTTACATAACGGCTACGACTCATCGACGGCTCATGCGGATCGTTCACTTGATGGACGAATCGAAAGCGACCATTAGCAGCTATGTGGAAAATATTATCCTGAACCACTTGGAAACGTTCAAGGAGGATATTGATACTATATACCACACGAACAATATTAATCCAACCGAATAATGGAAACATTTATAAAATTCTATGTATTGGTGAGTCTTTGGTTTTGGGCTGGGATGCTCTTGAGTAGTCCGCTTCGCAGGGCTTTCGGAGAAATGCACCACAGGCTTCTAAGGATAATCTATGATACGACTTTGGGGCAAACGCTAAAGTTATGCAAGAAGACAATCGCCTCAATAACGTCTGGATGTAAGAAAACTAAGCTTTACGTGGAGGACAGAAGCTACGAACTACGTGTTAAGTTAGCTCGTACGCTAGTCAGCAAGAGGCTAATAGATGAACTGATGCAGAAAAACTTTATTAATGCTATTTCGAGAGCACGGCAGATGGATCAAGAGGATTCGGGAATATGCTATGAGGAGCTTGAAAAGCTGGGGCGTTTAATTGCCGGTAAATCCGTTAACGCGGAAACAAAGGAAGCTGTCATAAAAACAGCGTTTAAGCTGAGTGACACCGTTTTATTGCAAGACATTATTAGCAAAATGCCGAATGCACAGGAACGTATCCTGTTAGCTTTTGAACAGGCAGAGGGGAGTGCCCCATACGATTCCATCAAAAATGAAGAGTTCAGGAAGTTTATACGGGAGTAATATACCTGATTCAAAACGACAGTCTTCAATGAAAATTGAGGGCTGTTTTCTCTTTCTACTGGAAAATTGCACTCAATCTAAGTCGGGCTTGTCTCCGAAACCCCAGACATTTGCAGCCACAAGCTGCCACCGCCTGATTTATTGGATTTTAACGCGATTTTTATTATATATTTGAAGCGGAAATAATATTAAACGCTAAAATATATAACAACATGGAAATCGTAAATATTGAAGCTCAAACTTTTGAAGCGATGATGTCGCGTTTCGAGGCTTTTGCCCAAAAAGTGGAAACCTTGTGCGCATGTCAGGACAAAAGCTTACAAAAATGGCTCGACAATCAGGATGTATGCCAAATTCTCAATATCAGCAAACGTACACTCCAAACTTATCGGGACAACGGCACGTTGGCTTACACTCAAATTAATCACAAGATCTATTACAAGCCCGAAGATGTGGAAAAAGTCATTCATAAACTAAAAATGAAATAACATGAGCGAAATTATCACTAAGGAGAACGAAAGAGTCAAAGGCTTCTTTCACTCCCTCGAACGGATGCTTGACAAAATAGAGGATGTTCTCACCAATCAACGTCCAACCCTGAATGGCGAACGATTCTTAACTGACAAGGAAGTTTCAGAGCGATTGAAAATCAGCCGAAGATCACTTCAGGATTACCGCACAAATGGTCAAATTCCTTATATACAGTTAGGTGGGAAAATATTGTATAGGGAAAGTGACATTCAAAAAATGCTGGAAGAAGGCTATCGGGATAAGTTTAAGTAATGGCGTGGTCTGACAAGCCATTTACTGCAAAAGTTATTCTCGGACAACCGGTTATTCCCGTGGGCTTCCGCCCCTCCAAACGGCTGGAAAGCCATGAGCGGGAAATAACCGAAGTTGGACGGGAAATAACTTTTACACCGTTATGAAACGGCAGGCTACCCAAGTTGGATAACCTGCCGTGGGTATGTGGAAAAGATCGGTCAATTCAATATCTGATTTTGAATAGACCTCATCAGTATTTCAGGGATTTTAGCGTTAGATAGCATTCTAAGCAACCACTTCCGAAATATTTCCGCCATATGCGACTGCACCCGAAAAGCAACAGCTATTATCATTTCTAATCCGTAATACTCAGGGTACACTTTTTGCCCATCGACAGTGCAGCGCATGGAGTAGTCACCATTGGCAATGCCTAATTTCTCAATAGTTCGGATAGTTCGTTTTGTTGTTTGATAGTAGCTACCTAACAGTTCTGCAATTTCTGAAATGGTCATTCTTGTATTGCTTGGAACAGTTACCGCTCCATTATCGCTGATTGTAATTATTGTTCTTTTCATAGCTGTACGGTTTGAATTGCGTTATTCTGCATCGTTTTTCTTCGCTTGATAAGTCGGTCCATATCTTCCGATATTTTATCATCTGTTACTTTGGCGTAAATTTGTGTACTGCTGATATTGGAATGCCCCATCATTTTGGCTATGCTCTCAATGCATATACCCGCTGAAAGTAAGAGAGTTCCGAAATTATGACGGCTCATATGGTAGCTGAGATTCTCTATAAAACCCAATGCCACACCTATTCCGTTCATCTCAAACCAAATAATATCACGTTTAGGAAGCGGAAATATCGGCTTGGTATCATCGTTGGTATTGTAGAGCAACAATATTTGTTCCGCCACAGGATGCAGCGGGATAAATGACTCCACCCCGGTTTTTGCCCGATTTGTTCTTATATATCGTCTGCCATCCGCAGCTTTGCCGATATTGCGAGGATAAAGCCGATGCACATCCACATAAGCAAGTCCGCAGAATGATGAAAATATAAATGTTCTTCGGGCTAATTCCTGTAACTCATTGGGCATTGGGGTTTCCATCAGTTGTTTTAGTTGGCTTCTACTTATATGTCGAAGTTTAGGCGGATTTTTCTTTTCGTAGGCAACTTCTTCAATCGGATTGGCTCTAAGTATCTCCTGATCTACGGCAATATAGATAAGTCGGTTCAACCAACACAAGCAGTGGTTGACATGGCTCGGATTATACCCCAAATCCCGTTTTAGAAAAAGTTTGAACGATTCGCCGAACTCCCCGGTAATATCCGTAAAGGCAATATCATCTTTGCCTCTTGAACGGATAAAATCAAGCAAGTTAGCTTGGGTGGTCTTTGAACCACGATAGGTTGATGTAGAATTAATTTCAAGTGAACGTATTCTCAATCGCTCCCGTTCTGCTTGACCAGCCTGTAATAGAAAGCTCGGAACTGTATTGATTCCAACAATCGTATTTTTTAGTAATTCTGCACTGATAACACCTTGTCCTTTAAGAATGGTTTCGTATGATTGCTCGATACGATTTCTAAAGGCTGTCAGCTTGTTGTTGCTTCTTTCATCTCGGATCTGTCCTTTCCTGGCATTCCAATCTTCGGGATTGCAGTAGATGCCTGTTGAGATAACGGTTTGCTTGCCGTCAATACTGATTCGGCACAGGACTGCCGTTGTATTGTCCGCTTTTATTTTATTTCTATTGATGTAAAATAGTATGTTGAATGTGCTGCGCATTGTTTTTCGGTTTTAAATGTTTTGTTGTTGATTTATAGAACTAGTTGCAAATCGCTGGTAGCCTCAATAAACTTATCCATATCCTCGAATAACTTCTTCGGAGTGACACGGGCATATATCTGGGTAGTCGTTATATTGCTGTGTCCAAGCATTCGGCTGATCGTTTCTATTGGCACACCCTCTTCGAGTGTAACCAGAGAAGCAAAGGAATGCCGCCCGGCATGGTAGACGAGATCCTCCGTCATTCCGGACATAACCCGCAAACTTTTCATATTATTACGAAGTGTTCTATAATGCTGTGCAGGAAACAACGTTTCTCGGTTATCGTCTCTGTACTTTTCAATAAGAGCAATGGCTTCGGGCAACAATTTAACCCGTGCCAGCAACTCGTTTTTCTTCCTATGGTATTTTAACCACTGTTCACCGTTATCATCCGTTGAGAGATTGCTCTCAGTGATTGAAACTGTGTCGGCATACGAAGTACCCGTATAGCAAGCAAAGAGAAATAGATCGCGTGTAATGATATGAGATATTCGCTTTCCGTCTATTTCAAGATCGCGAATTTTCTCAAAATCTTCACGACTGAGTGCTTTAGGGGTACTTGCTTTTTGCTTGGGCAGTTTGTAATGGGCAAAATGGTGTTTCTCCGAATGTCCCTCTTTGTAGGCTGTCTTACATACTTTTTTCAGCAAAGCAAGATAGTGGCGTAGTGTATCCATCGCCAAACCTTTATCCACCAAAACAAAATCTTGAAAATCTCGGATAAATTGCTCGTTCAACTGTCCGAAAGCTAAATCAGAAGCATTAAATTTCTTTTTGATAAACTCGGCTAAAGCTCGGCGGGTATAAGTATAAGTGGAAACACTGCCTGCCGCACGGTCAATGCCTACACGGGATTTGAGCTCATCAGTGAGGCGGTCGAAAAGTTTCAGTAATGTCATTTGTGTATCGATGCTTCCCTGAAACATATCCTTGACGGCTTCTGCATTGAATGGTTGCTTCCGTTCAACAAGAGCATCGTAAGCACTATTGACTGCCAACATTAACTTATCCAACTTAGCATTGGCAATTACTGCTTCTCGGCTTTTACCGTTCAAACGGCTTTCACGGGGATTCCACAGCGAAGGAGTACACGACAGTTTACAGCTGAACTGCGACATAGATCGTCCAACTGTGATTCTTCCCATGATGGGAGTTTTGCCTGATTTGTCAGGACTGCTTTTTTTGAGGTAAAGCAAAACCTTGAATTTTTCTGTTTTCATAACACTTATAATTTTATGGACTTTGCCGTCAACTTTCTGACGGCAAAGTTACCTGTTATATAAGCGTCCTTTGTTATGCAAAATACTGTGAATCAATGAATAAAAAACCAACCATAGCTTCCTTGTTTTGCGTTTAGTTACCTCTTTAGATTCGGTAACCGAGCGGTTAACGAATTGGTAACGGAAATACTGCTATATTTTGCCTTACTCTACTTTTTAGAAAAGTGGCAAATTCAAGAAATTCTATTCATTCTAAACAAGTTACGTTTTACTTGCTCCGCTTTGCTAATTATCGTTTGCCTGTTGATTAATCACTTAGCCAGACATACTTTTGCCACAACCATAACTTTATCACAGGGCGTACCCATTGAGACAGTATCGAAAATGCTGGGACATACAAATATTAAAACCACTCAGATTTATGCCAGAATAACTGATAATAAAATCGGTCATGATATGGGTATTCTCTCAGAGAAACTCAAAGAAATGGAAAACACCTTTCAATTGTAAATCAATCAATAATCGACAATATGGAATTACAACTTATCCA
>Ga0302292_1000213_pt1 | contig 41141 bp, 47 predicted proteins | sample III_Fen_N2_1_FD_194553 | JGI IMG/M metagenome (GOLD analysis project Ga0302292, IMG submission 194553) | Peat permafrost microbial communities from Stordalen Mire near Abisko, Sweden - III_Fen_N2_1 | ecosystem: Environmental > Terrestrial > Soil > Wetlands > Permafrost | place: Sweden: Abisko...
GTTAATGGATCTCCATCATTAAATTTAGGCAATTTTTTCTTTTTAGAAGCAAATATAGGCTTCACTTTCATTTTATTATTCATATTATATCATTGAATATCTATATGTTGTTTCTATAAATGGCAAAGTAAACATCTTGCCTTCGTTATTTTGAAATGAGTAATCAGCTACTAGATATTTGCCTCTCATTCTGTCTGCAAATCTACCTGCAGGTATTTCATTTTCTTTTGATCCAGTGAATATACCACTCTTTATATTTCTTGGGATAGCAAATTTATATGTATCTTCTCTTTTATCTATTAATAACGAATCAATTATAGAACTTTCTTGACTTGTTGTATAGAATTTATGAGAATTAACCATCAAACTAATGTTATCTCCAGTAAATGCAACATTATCAAATACCTTAGTAACTGCATATGTATCATTTACAAGTATCCTGATAAAAGATCTATCTGGGTATGTGGTTTTAGCCATTTTGTTATGCATATTATTTGAGTTATGCAATAATAAATCGCCTACAGTATCAAAAGAATAATATCTATTACCGAAATCGAAATACCATTTTGGTTTAGATGACACAAAAGACATGAATGCCTGTGTCATTTCTGAATAATTTAATGTACTTAGCATTATTGTATATTGTCGACTCCTTGCAGTCCATCTAGTGTTATCATAACCTCGTTGTATTTCTTGTCGAATATCATTGGTATGTGATTGAGTATATTGCCTTTGTTAGAATTTAAAATTGATTGCATGCCCTTAGTCTTTGATAATGGATTTAATGAATTAGAGAATACGCATATTTCGGAATTATCTATATCCATCCAGTATAATCCAGATTGAGAGTTTGCAATTCCACCGTTCATCCCTTTTTTCATCCCATTATCAGTAGAAATATAATCGAACCTAGATAATATGCCACCAGTACCTAAAGTCAATAAACTTATATTATTATCTTTTATTAATGATCTTTCATTTACAGATAGAACTCCAAATGCATTTTTTTGCCAAAAGAACAATTTATTATCAAACTTCTTTAATCCAGTTATTTCTCCATATTGAGTATCTACATCTATATAGTTAGCAACCTTGAATTTTGACCAACTATCATATATCTCGTCATTAGTTTTTGGTTCTGATGACCATACCCTACAATCAAAAATTTTATTATCTTGAGTAATCAATAGTTTGGATTCATAACCCATGCCTGTTCTATCAGAAGAATATGCAGAATTATATGCATATTGTGGTAACTCTTGACTATACTTCCATAGACTACCTTCATTTGCTCCCGGAGCATATACTCCTGGCTCTTTCTGAATTGCTAAGTTATAATTGTCAGCAATATATGATTTAGAATTAACTAAATGCATATTTATTGATGATTCCAATGGTATTAATGCACCAATATATCTGGTTTGATTCGCTAGATTAGCACCTCTGCCATTTACATCGTTCGTATCATAGTCACAATAAGGATCTGATGCTCTATTTACAGTATAATCAAATATTCCAATGAACGTATCGCCTCCAAACACTACTTTAGTTAATTCGGTTGCATCATTTTCTATTACTACCCCAGTAGATATATACTCAGTAAATTGTCTATCTACCAATCCATAACCACCATATATGCTAGAGTTTTTTGCCTTAAGATTAACAACCATCGTGCTTAATGACGTTGCACCAATTCTATCTAGTTGCTTATAGCCATCATATACTTCATTTTGAGTATACCTTTTTCTGTCTTGGTTTATATTAGATATTGTAGGTATTTGCTCCGAATCATCAAAATTTAATACTATACCGTCTCCATGTACTCCAGACGCTTTCGTCTTTGGTAATTGGGCTATTATTGTATTGTTGGATCTACTAGTTGGTTCCCCCTCATTACCAGTAGTAAGTGTAGAAGACATATTAAGATATTGGGACCCACCACTTGATACATAGTCAGACCCACTTAATTTTTCTATTGGTTTCCCAACGGGTATACTCCCAGAATATTCAAATGATCGTATCTTTTTTGAAAATGACATCTTATCTCCATTAACGAATACATCTGATGGCATATCAACCTTTTTTGTATCTATAGATCTTAGAGTAGAAATAAGTACATTTTTTATATTACTATCTTTTTGATATATAAATTGTATAGAATTTTGTACTAGTCCATTCTTTTCGTATCGATTAAAATATTTAAATGAAAATCCATTATAACTTTCATCATATGAATCATCTCTAATTATTAATGCAACACTACTAGATGGATCTGCCAGATCTGGGTCTAATCCATTTTTAAACCTATATACTAAGTCAGAGGTATATGATAGTGATCCTCCAACAGATATAAATCCCCTATCTGCCATTTCTGTGTATGCAGTAGCATCTGGATTCTTTATATCACTAATAGGAACATTTCCATTACTATTAGTGGCTGTAGGTAATACATTACCACCTATTCCTGAGATTCTTCTATAATCAGCTCCAACTAAGCCCATAGTACAAAACGCACCATTAGTTGATGGAATTATATTTCTACTAATACTTCTTGGTGTTATGTCTGCTCCAAAATGCATAGCAAATGGATACACCTTTGCTGCCGGTTTAAACTGAAACCCATCATTAGCAGTATGTCCATAATACGTAGCACCAAAAGTAGTCCCATCTGATGGAATTAATAGATTTGGTGTTGAGACTGGATAAATAACATCAACAACATCAGCAGTAATAGAACCTACGGCCATCCTAAGCTGCTCTGTAAAATCTATTCCATAATAAGAGGTCTCTGGATTTATAAATAGCAGAGAGTTTTTGTAGTAAAAATACGGAGACACAGAATGATCAGTAAATAATGTATTTACTCTCATTTGAGGATTATCTAAATAGTATGTATTTGAATCATAATCATGCCAACTATACCCATCAGTATGAGACCCGGCTCCAGCAGTATATGCCATCCTAGGATTTCTAATAGGACCTGCGATAGAGTATGAATACCCCATAGATATAATTGGATGAGGTCTTAATGTGTTAGGTAGACCTGCGGGAATTGTCTTAGCTATATTGCCGTGTTCATTTTCCTGATATTCTTGTCTATAAGTTCCAGTCTTTTGTACGACTCCTTGCGAATATATAGTCTTATTATTTATATCTCTTTTAGCTCGTACTATTTCTATTTTCTTTATTTCGCTAGGTATATTTTTAAATGTAAACTTAAGTCCTAATGGTTTAACTAATAACTCTTGAAACTCTAATATAGTGCCTTTATACGAAGGATCTATAAGTTCGCTTGGAGATTCGAATATACTAGAATTCCAATTAGTTGATTCTATATATCCAGCAGGAAATCTTATATCTGCAATCCATTTAGCATCAGATTTTGCTCCTTTTTCATTATATCCAACCATAGCAAATCTATATATCTCATCTCTTTGATATGACGTAATATTATTTGATAGATACGGATCTGCATAATTTAAAAATCCATTATGTGATGGTATGCCAAAATCAGACAACGAAACATCTCCAATTCCTCCTGCACTATCCAATATTCTTATTGATGATATATTCCTTTTTCTATCTCCAATCCTAGCAGTCCTTTGATCTATATATTTATCTTTCTCGGTCTTCCATGGTTCCGAGTATACGTCTGCCATTCCGGCACCTAATATAGTATATACTCCATCTCTATTTTTATAAAAATCACCATATGATTCTATGAAATATGTATTAACAAACAAGTAACTCACATTAGGGCCAGTTCCTCCAAGATTACCATTTGCATCTCTAACATACTCTAGATCAGAGTATCTATCTTCTTCATATATTTCCCTATGGATACAATCATCAGTAGTTGGTATTGTCGATATCTGATCAACTGGATACAATGTGAAGGTTCCATTAGACTTATCAAGTCTAGTTATTAATCCGGTAGAATCAAATTGATATGCTCTTGTATCATATTCTGGCAAAACCCATGTAGCTTCAGTAGTATTTGCCGCAAATAATATGTTATCCTTACTCTCTATATATGTAGGTTTAATTAGATTTACGCCTATAATGTTAAACTCAGCCTGAGTTAATTCTCCTATTGCACTAGTACCACCATCCTCGATATAGATTTTATTATCTACAATAGAATCTTGTATACTTACTTCTTTTACTATTGATATAATTGGCGCATCAGATAAATTGAAATAATAAACAGATATCAATTTAAGTCTAACAAATTTATTATCTTCTGGAAGTTCAATAGATAATCGCACTGACTTACCAGAAGGCTTGCCATATATTTCACCAAGTCCAGAGCCTAGGTAGGTTATACTTGTTTCGCCTACCGAACTTTCAGTTAAATGAACAATAGGACTTGCCGGACTTAATTCTGTTTCTCCTCCGGATGGACTATATAATTGATAGTAATACTGTATTAATCCAGAGTTAAGTCTACCTGACCCAATAGAGGCCACTGAAGGCTGTTTTAAGGCTGCTGACGGGACTATATCGAACATTGTTGACGTTTGTATCGATACATTTTTGACATCATTAGATTCGGCTATATTAACTACACGAATAAGATTAACTCCGTCCGCCCAATATACTTTTATATTATCAGAATCCTCATATCTACATACGATACTTAATACTGCTCCTTCTGGTATTTTAAAATCTATACCATCGGGACTCAATACATTTTTGAATATAGGAGTTTTATCATCAGTAAAAGTAACCCTATATATTTTAAATGTATTTGCATATACTTCGGTATATGGCATAGATAATTCTAAAGTATTTATTCCAGTTGATTTTATAGATACAGAATCAGTTGTATATCTACCAGTAGATGATATTATTTTTGCTATAGTAACTTCCCTTAAAGGTAGTTCGTGGCCATTAGCAATAACATTAACATTCCCATCAGAGTTTCTAAAGAATGTCTCTATATCGACTGTTTTATTTAGTACTATATCTGTGAACGCCCCAGCAAAAGAGTAACTACTAGAACCAATTTTGATTAAGGTTTTAGTGCCATTAAATCTGCCCGATGCCGATGTAAACGTTACATTGTATAATATATCAGGATCATCTATCGGGGTTGATGTACGAATTATAATAGTGTTATCTATAACACCCTTAACAATACTTACTACTTCTACGGTTCTTTGAAACTGTTCCAATGTAGTTTCATAATGGGAAAAAACGATGTCTGGTTCAGTAATTAAACTTGGACCTGAATTGTAATTACCATCCTCATATACATAATATTCACTAGCATATTTGAATCTAGGGTCTACAAGGAATATATCAGGATTTTCTATACCATTCTTATCGCACTGAACACCATTATTCTGTCTACTAAAAGACGTAACCATTATATTCGTCAGTAATGGGTCTTTTATAGTTTTTGACATATCTGCTACTATAGTAGCAAGTCCTGGGTCTTGTTGATATGATATTGATTCTGGCGTCAAAGTAACATAAAAAGTATCTTCTGTACTATCCTCGTATCTTACCCATATTCCAATAGTCACATCGACGTCTAATACATCATTAAATTGGCATGTCAATATATTAAAGGGCCTAACATTTACATAGAAATAATTTGGAGTTAATTCTTTAGGTGCGGGGGTAACAACAGAGTCTATTATTAGGGTGCTATATGGAGCAATATAAGGAACAAATATAGAGCCGGTATCATAATTATCTATATAATCATATGATAATGTTCCAGTCTCGGTAGAGTTGATTTTATTAGTTCTAGTAAAAGTAACTCCTAAATCTCTAACTGTTGATGTAGCTATTATCTCTTCTCCAATTCCAAAATAATTATATCCATTACCAATTATGGTAGACCCTTCTATACTAGTTAAGGAACCAGTAGTGGCTCCTTCGTTTGTTATCGTTCTAACATTCTCTGCGTATCGATATTGATTGTTCTTTAATAAACTTTTATCAGTATCTAAGTTCATACCAGAACCAAATGTACTTATTTGTGATTTTTTACCAGCCATTATTACCTGATTTTATACTCTGTACTTCGCCTATTGTATCATAAGAGTTATTATTTGCATATATATCTGGAACCAATTTGATCCAATTATTCTTTATAGTCTCCATCTCGTCAGCGTTTGGCATTAAAGACTCTCCATAGGCTTGTTTGCAATAGAAGTTCCATGATGTCTTCATGTCATAATAGATTTGTCTTTGCAACCTACCTGCCATATATTCTGGATACTTCAACTTTAAAGTAATATACCAATATACGGCTTCTATGTATGACATCATATCTGGTATCATAGGATACCCATTATCATCAGTATACATAGCATCATAACTTAATTTTAAATACCCATCTGCAATATTGGTCATAATATATCCGGGCTTAATTGCATATTTTAAATCCTGAACTTTTCTGCCTATACCCATTACTGTAGTATCATTATTTTGTATATCTTTGTCTGACCATACACTAAATGAACCAGTAGCAATTGTCATCGGCATCCATCCTCCGGTACCACTATTTGACCACATCACACTGTTAAGTCTATATAGATCAGAAGGTAATGCTACTTGATGACCAACTACTTTAAGAATTGGAGTTCCAGTAGAACCAGATACCTTTCTTTTCAACTGTTTAACTGAACCAATCTTTTCGACTGCCTCGCTACACCATTCACGGAAGTCTGATACTCTAATAGCTTCTTCTCTTATATCTAGGTCTGCTAATACCTTTGCGATCACTTGCTCGCATGAAATCATTTTATAAACCATATTATATCTCCATGTAATCTTTTTGTTCTACTTTAATCATATGAGCCAGTCTTCTTTTATTAGCTCTAGACATTACTAACTCGTACATACTTTTATTTGATATTAATATATCCTTTTTACACCAATGGAATCTAAAGTTATATCCATCTGAATGTTCATTTAAATGGAGTATTGTTTTATCTGATTCTTTTGTACTATGAAAATCTACTCTTAAGCAGGCAAAATCATATCTTTTTGGTTTTCTTTTTATAACAGCCAATGTTCCCATTCTAGCTGGCAGTCTTATTTCCTTTGCATTGTCAATTAATTCTTTTGATAAAAAAGAAAAGTAATCTTTTAATAGTGCGTTGAACTGTTTCTTTGAAACAATATACGCCGGATTCCCACTTGTATACTCCTTATAGGATTCAAAGTAGTCATCCAGCGTATATGACTTATGTTTATTTAATACCACGTTGCATTTTTTTGTAATCTCTGGCAGTTAAGGCAGTTTTAGTTAGATCGTTATTTGAGTCATTCGAGTCATCTGATAATGCTACTATATCTATCTCTTTGCTAATTATTAATTCCTTTAATGGGATAATCATGTTTGCTGGAATAGGATATCTATCGTCAGCGGTTAAATTAAATACTGGATCTAATGGATTTTCAAACACCCCCTTTATATTAATAACAATTATACCACCCTGCCCAGTCAAATATATTTTACCATCTCTTTCGTATGCCAAAGTATCGTTTCCAGTATATCTTCTTTTCTCTTGTATTTTAGCTCTAGACTCAGAAGTAACTTGAATTAATCCATCATATTGATCGGTAATAGATATAATACTATCTGCAAAATGAAAATCTATTCCATTTGGAATCTCTATTGTGGTTCGACCTAGCCATGATCCAGATTTAGATAATGATTTCCCTAAAGAATCTTTATCTACTATGGGGATATTTAATATTTCTTGAATATAGTCAGGATTAATTTCTCTGCCTTTATCTATATCCTGTTTGATTAGCATTGATCTATATTGTATAATCCACTGTTCTACTTGGATTCTACTAAGTGATTCGCTTTCTGATATTGAATTATTACGAACCTCGTTTAAAATATCATCAATTATTGTATTGAGTGAATTAAATTGTATCATCTATTCTTTTTAATTTGTCTATTAATGACTCTTCTTCCAAAACTATCTCTCATTATTCAATAGTAATAGTTATGGTCTTCATATCACTATAAGCATCTCCAATTCTTTTGTTTATATCTTTTTGATAAAATGCGGAATCAGTCAGCCCTCCAACAACAGTATTTTTACCAACAAGGATACAACCCTCAGTATGTTTAGCCCTAGCAACTACGCCAGGCAAAACACCATGAATTCTAATTCCATCAAATCCTTTAACTCCAACGATAAGAGCCATATTTTTTTTAAACTTAGGAGAATATGTATAATCTATATCGTATGTGCCATATGGGATTGCCGTTAACCCAAATATTTTAGTCTCTCCAGGCTCATCTAAATCTCCATCCTTGTTAATATCCCTCACCCTGTCTTCAATTGTATCACAATAGAAAACTTCATCAATATACAATTTTCCTACTGTATAATCTTCTTTAAATGTGTGTCTTATTAATTTTAACTTCATATTATTCTCTTATTTTAACTATCCTAACATCCTCAACTTTAATTAAGTCATTAGTGTTTTTTATATCGTATCTATCTAAGTCTTCCTTATGCCAATCAAAATGCCAGAATCTCTGCCATCCATTTGCATACTCATTAACATACTCCCTTGTTGAGTAAACGTATAAATACTCAGTATTGTTTACAGTCAGTATAACATTTAAGTGATTATCCTTCAAAATAACCCTTGAGGACGTAAAAGGGTTATGTTTTAATGTAGTGTCTATAACGCATTGTCCATTATTTACCAACAAGGCGCTAACGGTATCATGTATCACTGTACTTACACCAGTAGATACATCCCCTGGCTTATTCTTAGCCTTTTTAAAGGTCTTTCTAACAGAATCCATAGATTGTATCAACTTATCATTAGACTGTCTTAAATCATCATTAGAAAGCTTTAAAACCCTATTCTCAGAAGTCTTACCTGATATTATATCCTGATATGCCCTATCATTATTTCTATAGGCCTCCATTTCGGTCTTAACGGAAACATATTTATTGTATGCTACCTTTATACCAATATAACTAGAGGCGAGTAAAACGCCCCCAATTATGTATAGTATTAATTTTGTTTTGTTTAACATATATTAATTTTTTCTTCTTTGCAATAAGATGTCTAGTTTTTCTAGCATCAACTTATGCTCATCTTTATTCTCTATTCTATTCTGTTCTATTGCTTTAACATTTGATACTCTACCTTTTTCTAGAAACTCTGTTTTTTGATCATACTTTACGTCGATCCTCTCTAACTTGACACTCAGGTCTACCCACGCAGCGCCAAGTAGTGCTAATAAGCCCAATAAGGATACTATCTGAGAAAAATTCAAACCTGGTACCGCAACTACCGGTTTAGTAATATCCTCATCATGTACATATATATATCTTGAACCTTGTGGCTTTTTGATATATTTTTTTTTAACCTCTTGAACTTCTTTCTTTTGCGTCATCTCAATTCACTTAATTAATTATTTTGAAATTATTATTCTTGTTTGATATTTATGTTAGTATTTGATTCTTCGTCTGATTTGCCAAGAGTATCCCTTTTCTTAGAATAACCAAACATCACTAATCCTGCAGTTATTACACCTGCAGCAATACCCGCTAGGGCGATAGCATTGGGATCTTTTGCTATTGCTGCGACTGAACTCATTATGAAACTAAAACATCCGCTAGTAACAACCAGTGCACCAGCCACTTTACTCCCAGACGTCTTTCCATTGCTAGAACTGACTGACTCTGCAAATGAGAATTTACTTATATCTGTATTCAATATTGTCATTATATTTATTCTTTATTATTATAAATCGGGGACTATCCCTCCTCCCATCAATGTCCATACATGCTGCCCGAACCAGATTTCCATTGTATATAGACCGGTATTCATGCCGGTTGGTATATGAACAGTGCAATTATAAAATGAGAAATTATCAAATGAACTTGGATTTAACCCAAGAGGATATGTTTGCCTATATATATCTAATCTACTAAATTGACAGAACGAGAATGATAAATCACGAGCCCCAATAGTTTCTTTTTGTAGTATCATCCTAGTTATTCCTATACATGAATAGAAGCAATTTCTCGGCACCTCTGATATTTTAGGGTAATTGCAAACACCCTGCAATATACTACACCCTGAAAATGCACTTTCAGGAAATATAGTTATAGATTGTAAATCCTGACAATGTATATATTTTAAAGATACTGCGTTTGTTGCTAAAATAGAATTACATTTATTTCCAATATATGCCCATATAGCACCATTTGGTATAAATGCCGTAACTATGTCACTTGACCCTTTAAGCCCTATAACATATCTTTTAGTACTTCCCGCAGTCCAAGGTATTGATGACCAGTTGATTGGAGTATAAATAGAGTTTCCATCTATTTGCTCAACTCGAACTACACTCCAATATGATGTATCAACAGTAGGGGTAGAAGTAACATCATCAGAGACACTAAATATATATCTTGCATCAGACGCATTCCAATATGCAGTTCCAGGACCACTCACAAATTTACTATATTCTCTAACTATGTCAACTGGCTGGGAGCTATTAACAAAATCAACTGGTGCTATAAATGGGGTTTGAGACAACATAGTGCCAACCCAGTAGTTTCTAAAATTATATAAATTATTTTTACTACCCACATACCTAGAATCGAAACCAATTGAAATAGAACTAGAAAAAGAATCTCGTAAACTACCAGTAGATACTCCATAAATAACTTGAGTTACGTCTTTTAGATTAAATGTATTTGTATCTGGTACTAAATTTGCCATTATTTACCCTCCAATTGTTTTACTCTATTTTCTAATTCAGCAATCTTTCTAATAAGTAAATCTATATACTTAACGGATAATATGCCATTTTCGTCTTCATTGACTAACTCTGGCGCTACTTCTCGCAGATCTTGAGCCAATACACCATATCTTTTTTCTCCTGGAGTCGATATCATTTCAAACTCCTTATACTCAATGTCTAGAATTTTAGTAGATATAGGAAGTATATTTTCCTTTAATCTCTTATCAGAGGAAAGTATAAAGTTGTTTGCTGTAATTGTATGCGTAGTTCCAAGATCTACATTAGCTGTAGCCCCAACATATGGTATATAGTCATTATTATCGAAACTAACACCGCTTCCATTTATCTTTAAAAAACCACTACCATTTAATGCTGATACAGAGATGCCATTGCCAAGTAAAACTCCATTAATATTGGTTTTAATATTCAAGGATGGATTAACTCCTCCACTAGATGAACCATAAAAGCCATTAGCATTGTCGATTCCAACGGATACTACAGATCCACCACCACCACCAGATGGTATAGTTTGAGTTGATAGCACCCCTAAACTATCAGCAACAACCATTCTAGTCCCAGTGCCAGATAAATTATTAGATTTAATAGATCCATTAAAGTTTACTCCATATCCATTATCATCAATATGTATAAGATTGTCTTCAAAAACCCCTATTAACTGAACTTTATTCTCACTATAGTCTGTACCTATTAGGGATCGATTAACATTGCTCAGAATAAAATCTACACCAGCATCAATAGTATATGCAGATATTCGTCCTCCAGATGCAATACCACCATAAACAAGCATATCTCCATTAAAATGCCCACTCCCATTCACCGCTAACTTATTATTAGTTATTTCAGTTCCTGTGGAGTACCCTATTCCAACATTGCCAGAATTAGTAACTGCAAGTCTTGTGGCATCTAAACTTGTATCATATATACTAAATCCATCCTGACTTTCATTTGTTTGACCAGCAACTAAAGAAAAGCTATGACCAGATGTATTTATAATATTAAACCTTGAAGACGCTTGATCTCCTGTTGTAATAGTTGTAATTTCACTTACTATAGACAATGGACTATCAACCAACACTCCACTGCTTTTCATAGGGATATATCCTGTTGTCAGGTTTGTTGGGGTAATCCCTGTTGTTTGAACGGTGGATGCAAAGGTGGCTGCACCATCTGCATTTATAATTAATCTATCAATACTTGAAGTTTTTAATGTAATAGTATTTGGATTACTTGCACCTCCACCTTGTATATAAATACCACTAACACTTCCAGCCGTTGACCCAGCGTACAATTTAGTATAGCTAACATCTGTATCATCCCCAAATGATGTTGCATTTGGATATGCAGCACCCTTGTAAATAGACGATCTTACTACTCCATCGACCCACACACTACCACTTTGAGCAGATGTTGGGCTATTTTGAATATAATTAGCAGGGGTGAAATTTTGATCGTCCAATATCTTTCTCCAACTATTCCAAGTACCAGTTCCGGCACTCCTTGAATGTAGCTGCCCATCATTATCTTGATACATTTGCCAGCCATAATAAGGATCAGTACTTATAGTAAATGCAACTCCATATTCATTTACGTTTGGGGAGTTATTACCTGAGTTTCCCCCATTTGCATTTATACCTATTTGTAAAGAGTTTAAATCTTGATTTGCGGTTAAATAACCATTATTTTTAATAAACAACGCATCACTTTTACCATTAAAATACTGAGCATTTAAATTACCAACTAAATTAATATTATTCATACTTCCACCATTAAGTGATAGGAAAGTATTATTAAGTGATGTTCCAGCCACTATTGGCATATTATTAAAATCAACATCACTCCCCCACAATTTACCCAATCGATTTGAGATTGAACCTATCGTTTGTTGGGTGGATTGATCTGTATTAACGTATCCTTTCAAAATTAGATCTGTCATCTTCTTAGATACTGGACTATTTGGGTATAAGTCAGAATATTTAAGAATAGGACTAATGCCTTTATCGGATTCTAATTTATCTGCAATGTAATTTCTAACAGAAACATTTTCAGTATAATTATCTTTAATCCATTGTATTGCGGCGGTAACATTAATACTACCAAAACCACGATACATATCCCATACACCATTATTAGATGCAGTTGCTCTTGCAGCTTTTCTAACTATAGACCAATTAACTCCAGATTCTAATTTAATATTCTTTAATTTAGCTGCAACAATAGCACATACTGGAGATTCCATATATATAGGAGCAGCCTGAGGATCTGTATAATATATATTCCCTAATCCAGCAGCAATAGCGTTTAATCCATTATAACTTGTATCTTCAAAAAACTCCATACCAAAACCATAAGAAACACCAACCATTGAAGTAGTATCATTAGGTCTTGCCCCTACCGCAATAGTATTTCTAAGAAACGTAGTAGCATTTAAAGTAATATCACGTCTTTGAAAAGCATTTGCAAAATGAGACGCCGTTGTTAATACATTTGGATTACTATAAGACTCTTCGCTATCTGCCGCACCCGTATATGGTCTAATAACCATATTTGCATTTTTTATAGTTAAATATGTAGCAGTAAAATCTGCCTCTACATCGTTATTCCCAGTAATTGGATCTGATAATGTTTCTATAATTGATAATCCTTTAGTTAAAAATCCAGGATATACTAAATTGAAACATTGTACCATTATATTAGAATGCCATTCATCTCCAGCATTACCATCATCAATCACATTCTCACCTAGATTTTCTTTTAATGAATTATATCCATTAGAATTTTGAGAAGAAGTTATATCATAAGAAACTGAAACTTCTTCAAATTCATAATCTTCACGTAAAAATCCATCAACATCTCTTAGATAAAATACAGCGGGCAATGTCCCATTATATGTATCTTTACTTGGATATAAAACTATAGGATTTAATTTCTTAATACCAGTAAAAGTTTTAATTAATAGGGATGTAATTTTTATAGTATATCTATTATCCCAAGAACCAATAGTAGATATAATAATCCATCCATTTTTCCAGGTTAAATCTAATTTTGATATTGTTGTATTATATAATGGATTCGAAGTTTTCTTTGAAAATTCAGTATCTAATTCATTAACATCATCCATATTAATCTTTAGACCATTTTTTGGTCTTGGAATATTTATAGAATTAGTAGATATAACATAACTTCCTATACTATTAACATCTCTATAAAGATCAGCCGAAGTTATATCTGGAAATGGAATTGTAGTCTGTAGCGCATTTGATGGTTCGCTAAAAGTAGAAGATATAACAAATGTTCCATTTGCCAAATACAAACTAATTGGTTCTCCATTATTAAATGCACTTTTTTTAAAAAATACTGTTACGTTCTTATAATCATCTTCGTATTCATATGCATTTACACTATCTACTAATTCGATTTTTGGATTTTTTAGTTCCCATAAATCATTTGAATCCACATACGTCTTAGTAGTAAAATCCAAATTATTTGTAAATTGTGATAATTGAGTTGGTCTACCTAATAAATCAGTATAATAACCTGTCTTAGCTATCTTATGTAGATTAATAGTGCTACTAAACGATTCAGATGGATCAGGGCCCTGCATTTCAGTATGAAGAGTATTTAAATATCCAATTGAATTAGACGTTATATAGGGATTGTTATCATATGAAACTACTTTATTGTTCATCCTAACTAATCCAACTCCATCTAATTGGGATTGTTTTGACCCAATTGCAGTCATTACGGTAGTAGAAAAATTAGGATCATCTCCTAGTGCCGCAGATAATTCATTTAATGTGTCTAATAGTGCTGGAGAACTATCTATTAAATCAGATATTTTAGTATCAACATAATCTATAGTAGAATAAGTATTGTTATCATAACTTATAGTATTTCCATTCGCCTTTACAAAACCTAACCCATTAATATTTACAGTACCAGCAACACCCTGAATTCCCTGATCTCCCTTTAGTCCCTGTATCCCTTGTATTCCTTGGTCCCCTTTAGCTCCCGTAAGGCCAGTATTACCAATTGGACCTTGAATACCCTGTAATCCTTGAGAGCCAACATCCCCTTTAATTCCTCGTATACCTTGAATGCCCTGTTCTCCGGTTAGTCCAGTATCTCCCTTGTCTCCTTTTGGACCTATAGTCTGTACAGATCCATCTGCCATTAAGAATTCAGTAGCTAATCCACCACTTTTTACAAATCTTTTACCATTAACATAACCGTTTATATCAGTAACTACAACAGCAGTGCCATTATCCACAGCAACTGTAGATGGCGAATATCCCTGTAAAGTATTACAATTTTCAGCTACGTTCGAATTGATAGAATGATTTACACTAAGTAATCGTCCATTATTACTTTGTAATTGCAAATACTGACCATCAAAAGAACTGCTTATATATGTATTTATAGGGTCATCTGTAGAATATAATTTAGTTATGTTTGGAAGATCAGTTATTCCATATCCAGAAATAGTAGTAGGATGGGCATCAAAACCCCATGCCTTATTAGTTATTACCCCAAACCCAGGAAAAGATACAGTAGACGATGGGGAATATGGTAATGCTGGGATATCAGATGCAGTTATTAATCTAAACGAGGCATTACCAGTAGAGGCCACGGGAGCCGCAAGAAATGTTTTAGCTAATTTAACAGTATACGGATTTATAGTATCTCCATAGCCAGTAGTTAATTTTGAATTAACAGTACTCCAACTTCTAATACCTCCTGTATCTGATGATAGAACATAATTATTTGCTAATGGTACTCCTAATATAGGTTCGTATATTCCAGTATGTAAATGATCTCCATATGCCGATAATAAATGAGTATTCCCAAATCCAGGGAATGTAACAAGTCCAGAATAACGAGTATTTATTGCATTGTCTCCACTATTTATATTAGAAGTATTACCTAATATAACTGACTCTGGAGTAGTAATCAACCTGGACCCATCAACTTTATCAACCTTTAAATTCAATTGATTTAACACTAATGATGAACTTGGATACTCTACTTCTGAATCAACTAAAACATCAGTAATCTTATTACTTATATCTTCCTTGAATGATAGTGCAAGATTTACCGCTTGGATAGTTACTTTATAATCTAATTCAATCTGAGTTGCAGTAGATATAGGTTTATCCATATCACTGGTATTATCTACCAAATCTAATCCTACATCTGATTTATTAAGAATAACATTTCCAGTTCTACCAGAAACACTAGTTACGGCTGCAGTATTATCTATTTTATCAAAAGATACCCCATTGTATACTATCCAATCTCCAGTAGAATACTCAATTGAGGAAATAATGCCAGTATTAATGGCAATCCAATAATATCCTTTAAGTGCATTCGAAGGATAGGATCCAACAGAAACATCCCATGTTCCTTGGTATTGTAATTGACCTAAAATAGAATCTGGTAAATTTACTAAGAATAATTTCTGATTAGCATCTAGGCCAGCATACCCATTAATCGCGCCCTTTTCAGAAAGTAATTGATATGGAGATAAATCTTGATCATCACTATGAGGAGCATGTAAATTAGTCTTTTCTAAATCAGTTACATAGTTTTCATCGCTAGTTAATGCTAATGCGAACTCATCATAGTTATGGATAACCACTGTACCTAGCCCTAGAGCTATTATAAGGTCCTGTGCTACACCTTCTTCCTCCTTGTGGTCAGTTATGTCGGTTACAAATAATTCAGTCGCATATCCATCGAGAGAGGGTATTAGCGGCTTATTCTTTATGTAATCTAATTTGGTATTATCTAACTGATTATAATCTGACTGTAACTGTAATGGTATTCCATCTATTATGTCAGCATATATTTTAAGTGTATTAACTGGAGAGATATGATCATGATCAACTAAGTACCACATAGTCTCACCATCTTTGCCGTCTCTACCAGGTAATCCATTCTGCCCACCAATGGCAATATCTATATTAAGGTCTGTTATTTGGGTGTCTAAATCAATAACAAAGTCAGTAGCCTGAATGGTTACTGGAATTATTATGTCTTCATATACCGGCGATACTATCAATTCTACATCCATTATGCTTCTGCTTTAATAATTGTTGGTGCTATAAATATACCAGACATTGCTTTTTGTATTATATTCTCAGTTAAATCACCGTCTGTTGATGACTTGATACACATTACATCTAGAATAATCTGACCATGCATCTCCTTTGTATATTCACTTGATATTACACCTCTTAATATTAATCCCTGATCTTCTGGGTCAATTAGTGGCTCGTAACCATCTTTAGGTATTCTAGAAAACTTAGCAACATTCTCTTCGCTCGTATAAGCATAGACTAACACATTGTATAGATCATCAAAACTAGATATATCTGTATTTGTAGATTGACTGAAGTTTAATGAGAAGTATATATCTTCTCCTTGATATTTTTTCATTTATATTAATTATAGATTTGAATTTAATGATCTAAAACTTATTATATTATACAAATTATAGGGCAGTAGTTCTACCTACCTCTATCCATAATGTTGGACTTATACATAAAAAGTTAACTACAAAATATTTTCCAGAGACGGTCCCTGTTGCTAAAGTTCCATTTGGTTTAAAATTAGTTCCAAACGTTATTGTATATGTAGTAGTGCCTGAAGTTAAAATAGTAAATGAACACCTTTGCCCTGCTGTACCTCCTGTTGCATTAAATGTTATAGTTCCTGTAGGAGTTACTTTATATTGTGACATTCCGTCCATTGGAATGGATATAGTCCCAGTTGATGTAGGCGTAGAAATAGATTCACACCAATCAGATGCTTTTATTCCGAAATTTAAACGCACCAAATTACCTGTACCAAATAGATAATCAGCTCCATTGCCATATAGAATATTTGATGTTATCTTATTTGATGTTGCAGCAGAATCCATATGAAGTCCATAACTACCTCCATTATAGAAGTAATTATTATGAATGGTACATAAGGTGGTATGTATTGCTCCAAAATCATATGTCTTAAATGCAGCAGTACCAGTAGTCATTCTAATGATATTATCAGACACATCTGTTGAAGTGCAACCTTGTAATTCTATTCCAAAATTTTGAGCACCTGTTATAGTATTATTTTTAATCTGAGAACCTGTATCATAATATGCCATTATCCCTACAGAACCTGTTTGAGTTATCCCATTGATTACATTCCCTGAGATAATACAATTTACTGACTCCCTACCCATTCCTATTCCTAAATTGAAATGAGAACCTGTAATGGTATTATTTAGCAATTTGCAACCATTTGCACCTAGTCCAGTTGTTCCTTCTATAGCAAGTCCCCATGCCGTACCTATAGAACTCGAACAATCAAGGATATTACAATTTTGTATTATATTATTTGCATTTAAGGTATTGCCATAAACTGTCATAGATACAGAATTACTCCCTTCTGAAATACAATCTCTAACAATACAATTCATAGATTTAACACCTATCGTTACATTATTCTCGTCATTATTAAGAAAATGATTATTCTGTAAAATAACTTTATTACCATAATCAAAATATACTCCATATTGGGTACAGTTGGTAATTAATGAATTTTCAAGAATAAAATTATCAGGTCGATATGGTTGAGCTTGTCCAACCTCCCACCAGGCTCCGGTTACACCAGATATTTTAGCAACAGAATTTGTAGATTCCCATTGATAAGTTTGGTTTAATTTATTACCATCTATCTGAATGTTTCTAATACAAGAATTTTTTGAGTTTTTTAATCTTATAAATGAAAAGTCAGTGCCTGAAACATCAAAATTAGATTTTAGCCTTAATATTGTGTTACTTTGTCCCTCACCCTCTATTGTGATATTATCATTATTAAAAGTAAGTTGTCCCATATTATCATACAATCCCTTTTTTATATGAATCACACCACCACTTGTGAGAGAGTTTATAGCGGACTGAATAACGACAGTAGCATCACTTCCGGAAAAATTTGAATATTCGTCCCCAGTGGCATAATATGTTGAACCTATTCTTTCTATCGTGTATTGATATTTAACTGATTTTGATAATGCATTAATTAGTTGATAATCTAAAGTAATACTGACACCACTTGATGGATCTTTTAAATTAAAACCAATATCGCCAGGTCCATTATCAGGACCAATAGCAGTCCAGGTCGGACCATTACTGATTTTTAATACTACCCCATTTGCATTTTTTTCACTAGTATCTAACCATAATGACGAACTAGAGACATTGGGTTGTGTGTCGCTAGATATTATTTTCGTTATGTTCATTTTTTATGTTGATTTAAATGAAAAAGGGGCGGCTATTTAAACCCGCCCCTTTTATTTTGGTTACTAAATAACTAATTAAACTCCAGGTACTCCTTGAGGCCCTACTAGAGAAGCCCAAGCTAAGATCAAATCATTTAATGCAGAAAGAGTTCCTGTATTTGTGTGATCAACATAAAGTTCGGCAGCTAAATCAGTAGATTTAACATATTGATTATCTGGACTCTGATATTCTTTATCGAATTCGATAACTAAAGTATCGTAAGTTGCAGTTAGGTCAACATTTAATTCCGGTTTGATTACAGGCCATTCAGTACGATAAGTAATACCTTTATATCCAAGAGCTGCTTGTTCACGATCTCTAACGATATATGCATTACCTTTACCAGGTTGACTTTCAACTTGAGTAATGGTTATACCTACGATAGCATCTTTTGCACTATTGAACTGAGAAGATGGGTTAGTAGTATAAGCAACTACACGCATTTGAACTTGAGAATAAGGAGTGATTGCTTCTTTCCCTTGAGTTCCAAATCCATTATCGGTAACACTTTTTGCAGTTAATGTAATTATATTTCCAGCTATAGCAGAAGTTACACGAGCACTAGAACTTGCATTTATAATCTTATTTAAAGCAATTGCCAAATCTGCAGGAGCAGTAGTAGTGGCTATAGTTTCATAAGAATGCGTAAATTGCCCTGGGTGTTCGTAAAGGTCTCTATAAATTAAACGAAGTACATAACGATGTCCAATAACAGGAACAACGCTAGTAAAATTAATTACTGCAGAAGCAACTGTCTTTGCAACATAAGCTCCGTATTGTAAGTTTTTAATACTTTTTCTGCCAATAACCTGAGTTTTGGTAATAGATCCATCCGCTTTAACAAATCCTAATTGGATTGCCTTTGGGGCAGTAGCTAAAGTAGTAATAGTATTTGAAGCAGATACGGCTCCGGTTTCAGCATTGATAACGACTATGTCGCCAGCAACTAGACTTGTTCCAGCAGTATTTATTTTCTTAGCAACGAATACCGTGTTTGGTTTTTGTAACATATTTTTATTTTTATTGTTGTTAAACGATTATCCAGTTTAACTTTTTATCTAGTCGCTCTACTTTCATTAAAAGATTTCCACGTTAGACTAAACTGAGATTTTTACTCAATAGTTTGAGCTTCCTGAGAATAGGCTTGATACCTATCATCAGAAATATTTAATAAGGCTGATTTTACTGCGTTAACAATTATTTCATCCCATGTGTGTTCTGGCATCATTGTAAGTTGAACATTGATATTGCCAGCATACCAATCTAATTTTGTTGGAGCGGCTATATATATGATAGTATATTTTTTTATACTATAATTTTCATCAGTATATAAAATTATTTTACCATCAGAATAAACCCTAAGTGGGGTTGCTGAACCATTATGATATCTGTATGGACTTAATGAATTACTAAGTCTAGAATCTAAATTCTCTATAGTACATTCTAACACGTCAGTTCTTTTGATTTCGGTAGAACCAACTGCCGATATATATACTGTTTCTCCTAACCCTATAAAATAATCAGCAGGATAACTAATAATGTATTTTGTTGTTTTATTATCATCCCCAAGTGACACTAGAAATACATTCTGCAATATATCAACTGACTTCACTACGGTTCTTAAATCGTCTGATCTTTTTTGACTCTGCTGAAATCCATCTTTATGAATATTCAATCCAGAATATCTAGTTTTTATGAATCTTAATATCTCAGTATTCACAAAGTAATCAATTTCTTCTGGTAGGAATGATGGATTGCTTGTAGTAAGGTTTGATTTGTCTAATTCAATATTCCAATTTCTGTGGATTTCTGCTAATGTCATATTATTTATTTTCTAGTTCATTTTTGATGGTCATCTTCAAATCCTGATTTGCTTTATTATCTAAATAGGATACTGCGTCAGATAGAGATGTACCAATTATGTCAGTACCATATAAATAAGCATTTTTATTCTTACGCATAATATTTTTTGCAATAGCAGCTTCAATTAAAAATTCTGTATTCTTATTAGTATTGTTAACCCATTTAGAAAAGAACTTCTCTGGAGAACCTTCAACCTGTTCGTACAACTTACTTTCTACTAATTCGGCAGACATAGTATCGGCTTTATATCCAAATAGACGTAAACATTTACGCATGTCTTCCAAAGACATTTTATCGAACTCTTTGATTGCATCACGTTTCCTTTTGTTGATACGATTAGATTCCTGTGCTTCCGAGTCCTTATTAATTAGTACAAAGTCAGCTCCTGGCTTCAAATCATTAAGCCCAATTGCAACTCTATGATGATTCTTTAAAAATAGATATTGTAATTCATCCCAAGGTCGACTTGTATCTAAAAGCAATTCTTTATTCGTTACTTTTATAATGAACGTTACCCAATATTTACTATAAGGGGCCAATGTGTTTGGTCCTAGATTTAATTCTTTCTCAAGTCTAGTAGCTTCTTCTTCAGTAAGTCCAGTATGTCTATTACCAGATCTTGTTAATGCGGGTGCAATGTAATCAAAACATGATTTATATTTGATTACGCCAGCCCAAGCGTCTTTACGCTTATGTTTTAGTACGACTTCCATTTAATGTTACTTAAGTATAGTAGTTTTTATATTTAGTTAATTGTTATATGGGATAAAATCAATTATCCCATATAAGTATTTTAGCACATTGCTTTATAATATAGGTATGCCTTCCCTGCGGGGGCATCCTTATCCATTAAAAAAGCTTTTGCCATTTCATTCAACATTGAAGAGTTATTTGATAAAACTACACTATAATCTGAATATATCATATTCAATGTATAGTACCAATCGTATTGGTTAAATTTATCAAAATATATACTCATTGATGACGCTATTTGATTAGTATCATTTAAACTGAGTTTTTGACCTAGGGTCCCATCTTCATTATACATAGCAGCTACAGCCTTATTGGCCATATCTAAATCGAAATAAGGTCCATTTGCTATCATGTAGATTTCATTCATAAGTTCTTCATTAGCGCCAGGGTGCAATACGCACATGTCATCTAAATGTTCATTTATGATATTAATGATTTCTATCATCGGCTTGGACTGTATTACAATTGGAGCCGCCTTCTCTATTAAATTTATAAATTTGCTCATCCCAACATTTTTATATAAGGTAAATACTTTCTAGCCTTTGCAATTGCGGATGGGTTTGATACGAAATAATCGAACATAGAAATAATCTCTAATGATCCAATCTCGTTAACCAATGTTTGTATAGCAATTAATAGTTTATATGCCTCTTCCTCACTTTTGACTGGAGATCTGAATGTCATTTCTTCTACCATAGGATATACTTTTTTTGGTTCTACGACTACTTCTGGAGTAGTTATATTATCCTGTGTATTGTATTCCATCTTTGGCTAAATTAAATTGCTGAAAATAATTTAAGTGTTTCCGAGGCAGTTGGTTTATATGTTTCGAATATATCTGCCGTTGCTTTACCTAAAGTGTCTAAGATAAACTTATGTATCTTTTGCCTTTCCTCGATTAAAATCATTTCCATGACTTTATCAAAACTAATTTTAAAGAAATTCTCTTCCATGATTTTATACTTTTACTGTTTCGTAAATAGCTAATGTAGCAGCTGCTGCCGAAGCAATAGCCTGAAATCCTGAAACTGAATTAGTCTCAAATGGTTCCCCACCTTCTCCAGTAGCAGAGTCTGGAAGCATTCTTACATCATAGTCAGTAGTTGATACTGCTGTGTATAAGCCTTCGCTTGGGACTCTCTTGAGATAGATAGTTTGCGTTGCGCTAGTATTTTGAAATCTAACGCCAGCTCTAGATAAATTTGGTAGGAGTACTACAGCTGCTGTAGTTCCTAATGTTACCGGACTTGCCATATCTTTTTTATATATTAACCATTGGGGCCGAAGCCCCTTTGGTATTTTTTATTAGACAATAGTAGTACTGGTTACTGTTGGATGAATATGAGCTAAGATTGAACTTAACAGATATTGATTCTGTTGGTTATTGCTAACTTGATTGTTAGCTGCTGCCAATTGATCCCTTAAACTTTGTACATTCAGATCGTTAATCAATGCACGAGTTGCATTGCCATCAGCTAAAATAGTACTCTTTATTTCGCAGCAACAATTTGCCATTGCGGCAGCATTAGTTGTGCCTTGTGCTATAATCTGATTAGTAGCATTTTGTACTTGCATTGCAGAACTATTGAATCCCTGCAAAGTAGTTGTAGTTAAATTATTAAAACTATTTAACTGTTGTAATGCATTTTGATTATTCTGAGCAGTTATATCACGACCTAAATCGTTTACTGACTGCAAAGTAGTAAAGTTATTTGAGGCTTGAGCTGTTTGAACGTTACCTATCAAAGAACTCAAATTATTAAAATTAGCTGCGTTTGCTGCTGTCTGACCACTGGTAATTGTAGCGAAAGTATTTTCCATACTCTCCATTTCATTCCTTAAGTCATTCGCTCCAACTTGAGCTTGAAGAGTTTGAATTTGATTGTTTAGAGATCCGAATTCTGCTACGTTAGCAGTAGTGCTTCCGCCTCCAAATAAACCATTTCCGTTGTTTCCTAACAATGCCCCTAATACGAGACCTGCTACTCCACCACCAACTGCGCCAAGACCAACGCCGCCCATTGAACTACCACCCATTGCAGGTAATGTAGTTGTGCCATCTAAAGTAAGTGCCATAATTATAAAGATTTAAAAAATTAATATTAAAAACAATCAACCCAAAAACGAAAGGGTTGATATACCTTCGAAATTAGAAAAACCATATTCAAAATATTTTAAAAAGTTTTATACATATTACATTTTGATAACGTAGTAAACTTACCTGTTGTTTGTAGCATAAATGAAAACCAATCCATTTATGCTAATTTATTTAATCTATTACGTCCATGATCAGCTCCCCACACGCCCTTGGGTCACGCACCATTATGCCGACTTCACCTAAGAAGTGTACTGAGTAACCATCTTTTGCATTTGAACGCAAAGTGTTGATAGATTTACCATATCCAGCACCAGGGGTAACAGAACCACCAGTATGCCACATAACCATTTCTCTATCTTTTCTAGCTACCTTAACGATATTAGCTTCACCGTCTCTTGTACCAAAGTCTAAGAAAGTAAAACGATACGATTCAACCGGTTTACCCGTAATTGGGTGCAACTTACGATTATGAACGATATCATCGTACATTGGTAAGTGTTTAACAGTTAACTCAATACCATTGGTCATACGATAAGTAGTAAACTGACCACCTAAAGTTAATTCCTGACCTGAACCTGTAATGAATTTGCTATCAATTAAATTGAAAGCACCCATCTTTTCTTTCAACACGCGGTCAAATTCACGCATACCCATTTCGCCAGTGAAGGCTACAAATTTGCGTTCGTTAGTTCCAAGCATATTGTAAGACATATCGAACAAGAAATCTTCCAACAAGTCAGCATTCAATTCAGTATAATACCTACGGTTAGCTGGAGCAATTTGCTGCAACAGACCTGCGCCAATATAAACTGGACGACCATTAGTTCCCATCAAATCGGTGGTACCATCAGCGTTAGCATTATATTTCGAATATACTAATTGGCGTTCTTGACGTTTGTTCCATTCACGAGCAGCTTTCCATTCCTGGAAGTCAGACCACAAATAAGAAGTCTTACCCGTCTTAGGGTCTTTTAATTCGATTGCAAGTACAGTACTAAAAGCAGTACCAGTAATATCATAAGACAAACGAACTGTGGTCAAATGATTATGCAATTTAATATGAGTATTGTAATTGATGATATCTGCTTCTTCAGAATACTCTTCGTAGGCAGAACCTAAACGAGATACTTGACATCCAGAAACTAAATATTTACCAGGTACAAACGAAGTAGCTTGACTATCTGCGATGAAACAGGTATAAACCCATTCATTACCATCTTGGTAAGGAGCTCCAGATACACGTAACTGAAATTCTTTATCGTCCAATTCGATAATTGCACCAGGACCAAACCATTTATCTTCCAATGACAACATGATAGGTGTATTACCTAATCCTGCTTGCGTTGTTGGGTCTGTTACTACAGAACCATTCCACTTAGCTGAACGGATTGTAACTGCACGGTCAGAGTCGATCATTACTGACCATCTGAATTCACGTTGGTCAATTACCATAGTTTTACCAAGACCACCTGTTAAGAAGTCAAGAGCAGAACTATATCCATCGTCCTTGGTACCAAATACGTAAGAAATTACGCTAGATACTTCGTGAGGTTTAGTTAACAATGCATTAGAAAGCATGTTTTCATCAACAAGATCAGAAAACCATTTTCCTCTGTAAAGCTGTAGATTATTTAAAATTCCATTATCCATTTTAAAACTTAGTTTTATTATTTAATTATTGGGGTCTTCGTAATAGTTGTTGCGAAGCTATAGACCATAGTGGTGTTGGAGACCCATTGTTTATTGATTGTTTTGAACCACTTACTTTGTTTGTTTTCAAAGTATTCTTCAGTCTTTCTGTAGCAGACGTTTCGCCAGACCTTTTAGCTTGTTCTATCAACTTATCACCCTTCCAGGTAAAGTATGCAGATTCTATTAAGTTCTTAGCTATTTTCTCGGGATTCGAATAGTCTTTTTGGTATTTTGTTTTACCATCAGATTCTACCTTGAACATATATTCAACTAAATGTTTCTTATCTTCTTTAGGTATTTTTATCCCACGTACATCCTCTAGTGCTTCTACTTGTTCAACAACGTTGTTGTAAAATTTTTGTTGCTCCTTCACTCCATTGTCATAAGCAGTTCTTTGTTCTTCCAATAGCGCTTTCTTGTTCTGTTCTTTAGATTCCTTCAAAAACTCGATAGCGTCAGTTGCTTCATCCTCTAAAAGGTCAGCATCTTCATACTTTTCTAACTTTCTTTTAATTTGAGTATCACTAAAACCCTTAGCAGTTAAGAACTCACTAACCAATGCTTTCTGTGATTCAACATCAGTTAAATCTACTGAGTCGTAGTCTACATCAGATGTACGATTAAAGTAATCATTTACTGATCCTCCAGCCTTAACATATTCATCAAGTGCGGCAATCTCATCATTAGCATATTGAGGAACGCTACTTTCTTCTACAGCACTCTTCATGTATGATACAAAGTCTTCTACTGATTTAGGTTTCTCTTCATCAGTAATATCATTCCACCCGACTTGTTCTGCGATTGCATCAAAGAATGCAGTTACTTGTTCCGTCTCAGATTCATCTACTTGTTCAGTTTCTTTTTCTGGTTCAGACTCTACCACTGGAGTTGATTCAGGTTCCTTTTCTTTTCCAGGAATTGGAGTTTCTACTATTTCATCGGGTTCGTCGTCCATAGTGAATGGATTTGGAGTATTAATATCCAATGCCCTAGTATCAGTTGTTGGATCGTTTGGGTCTTCTACGACTTCGAATCCTTTTAATTTCATGTCTTCATTAGGTGATAGTGTATCAAAAATTGCACTAAATCCACCCAGTACGTCATTGTCTTTCATAATTGTTTATTTATCAATTGTATTATTTTGTATTAGCAGATAACCATCTATTAGCAGCTGCCTTCTTTAAGTAATTTGGGTTAGTATATTTAACTCCATTTTTGATTAAAACACCACCTTGAGTCCCGGTAGTATCTACTATATTTTGAATATCAGTACTTTTTTTAAGTACATTATCTCTTAGATCAGTAACCTCTTTTCCGTATAAAGGATTATCTTTCATATTAATAATACCAGAAGGAGGAATTGGTACGCCATACCATTTCTTTTGAGATGAGCCTTGGCCGGTTTTAATATTATATGATTTATCAGAATCTGATTTTAGATTCCCCATACCATTATACATTTGTAATTGGTGCAGTTCATCTTTATAACCTAATTTTTTCCCTTCGGCCATCTTATCTTGTAGGACATTAACCATATCTGCCTCTCCAGTAGGTTGAGTAAAATCTTGATTTACAATATGTCCGGGATTGTCAGGATCATCCTTACCTAATTTAGATTCTTGAAATGACACTGCCAATGGATTCCATGGATCAACTCCCCTTATTTTAGATTGATTAACAGTTTTCACGGCGCTAGAAGTGGGATACACTCCTGTTTTTGAATTTCCTAAAGAGTCGCTAACAGGTTCTCCGGACGTGTATCTAACTCTACGTTTATCTCTTATGTTTATCATCTTAGGGGTTGCATCTCCTTTTACTATAGAAGATGCAATTGGTTGTGATTGAATTTCATTAGGAATAACTACGTTTGTAGACGAACTTCTTTGGACACCAGCTCTCCAATCTCTAGTTAAAGCATCATCTGGTTTTGGTATAAGTTTTGGCATATTAGCGTTCTCCTGTTACTTTATTTTTCAATGCAGTTCTAGCCTTTATTTTTTCACGTTCAAGGGCGGCCATGTCTTTCATTTTCTGTATTTGCATCTGAACATCCATTTTCTTATTTTCCATATTGATCTTATCTCTGTCAATGTCCATCTTCATTTCATCAGACTTCTTCTCTTGGTCAATTTTCTTTTTATCAATATCGTGTTTCAATGTAGCTGCTCTTTCTTTTTGATCTAGTTCCATCTGCTTACTAAATTGATCAGCAGCATGTTTATTTTGATCTAAGGCTAAATTAGCTATTTCCATAGGGTCAGGAATACCATTCCCATTTACATCAAGATTAACTTGACCTTTATAAGCTCCAATCTCTGCGGTAGTAATCCTGGTCTGATTATCAGTATCGATCTTATACTTTTCTAATTCAAGTTCTTGTTGTTTTAATCCAAGTTCCTGTTGTTTGATTTCATCATTAGCTTGTTTCAATTGAATCTGACGTTGATTTTCTGCATCAGCTGATTGCTGTTGTTGTTCTGCTCTAGTCTTTTCAATCTGACCTAATTTAGTTTTAATCGCAGATACACTATCTAATGTCATTATTTCTGCAATATCTAAGATGCTTGCGCCATTCTGGATTGCAGGTTGATATAACCCTTTTACTAGTTCTAGATTCTGCATGTCTTTAGACGAATCAGAAATGAATACATCCATATCTTCGTAGAAGAAGTTGCCTGCTAATTTCATAAAGATTCTAGTAGAGTCATTCATCATATATTGTATATTCTGACGTTTTGAATCTCTCCAGCATTCTTTTGCAGTGTTAAGCAGCATCCTTAATGCATTCTTCTTACATTGATTGTGCATCCAGAATAGTGGTTCAGTAATATTAGCAGAGTTAGTTGTAGCGGCATTTACATTTCCAACTAATTCACTTGGAGATATCTCACCTTGTCTTTGTCTACTAACACCAGATATTTCGGCTGTCATATCTTCGATCTTAGCCATTAAATTTATGTACTGACTAATTACATCAGACATAGTTAGATCAAGTGCTGAGATCTGATTAAACTGCGATGGTTTACCACCTTCTCTACCTGGTATATCCCAGCCTTCTTCATATGGATTAACGAAGTTAACGCCAACTGCAGATAGATAATGCATCCATTTAGCAGCATCTATATTCATAGATTTAGGTATTTGAGTAATATCCATTGTTATTACTTTCCCTTTGTCCCTAGACAATGCCAATTCTAGTCTATACCATACAATGATATACATATACTGAAGTGGCTTCATTATAGATACTAATGATCTAGACCTAGAATTAGTATTACTATATATAACTCCAGAATATGGTAGTTTCTGCGAATTTAAATTATCTGATGATACAAATTGGTATTCTAGCGGCTGTATTCCTACGTATCCATCTTCCCCAAATCTATATCCTTCCCATACTTCAATAACCCATTTCCATTCTATATCCAATTCATTTCCGATAGCCATATAATCCTCGCTAACTATCATCTGTTGAGGCTGGTTAGTTTCATCTAGAATAGTAACAAACCCAATCTTTTTATAAGACTTCCATGTTGCATGCCATAGATTTACTTGATTAACACTATTCATGTTATCATCTCCAGGACCTGAAACTGTTTTCATGTCTAAATGGATATAATCTACATTAGATCCATCCCTGCCATAACTACCTGCACCGGGATTAGCATTAGTAAGTTCGAGTAGCTTGTCTAATTGTTTCTCGGTCATCTTATCGTATAATCTATCATATATCTCAGTATGAGACATTCTCATGCGTCTAACTGCCCAATCTCCATCTTCTATAAATTCTAAATCTGGTGAATGGTCATGACCAAAATACATTGGATTTACATGCTCTAAATTAGGTTCTCCATTAATAACTCCAGTATAATAGATCTCTTTACCTGCAATTAATGCATCCTTCCACCCTTTATGAAACTCATGAGGAAGACTTAGTTTCTCTTTTAAATAATTTAAACTATGATATGCAGTTTCTTCCGCAATGTCTTTATAGTCTTTAGTTATAAAAGAAGATATTTTTTCTGGAGGCATAATCTCCCCTGTACCTAGTTTTGTTTGAAACTCTTGTGCTTGTTCTGGTGACATTGTAGACATAATCTCAGCCATCATATAATCAACAATCATCTTTTTCATTTGATCTTGTACATCAGATGAAGCATCTTGACTAGTTCTAATTACCCTAAAATTAAATGGATGCTTAGTTTCCTCACCAAGTAATAGATCTATTTTCGGTCTGATTATATTAAAGTCCTGAGCAGTAGCAGGGAATCCATCGTCTTGTTTAAATGGATCTGTAACATACTTTAAATCTTTTTCATCAAATATACTATTGTACAGATCATAATATGTCTGCATCTCCTCGAAGTTAGTTTTATCGGAACCAGAAGGAACAGTTTCCCCCATGCCAATAATATAATCTACGCAAGCTTCTCCCCACTCCTTAGTCTTCTTTTTAAGACTTAATTTTTGTGCTGGGAACATGGTCGTTGTGTTATTCATTTTAATTCCAATTTATTTCTACTGAGTTTTTTGTTATTTCTCCTAATGCATCATCTGATGATCCCCACCAATCCTTACTGAATAGTGGTTTATTAAAGAGATTGTTTTTTCTTACATCTGCGTTCTTTTTCTTTACATGCAGATTATGTAGTTGTTGTCTATATATCATTACCATTATGAGCGCTATAACCCTATCAAAGTTTCCTTTGTCATTATATTGTATTAACTCTTCTATTAATGGTTCTGATAGTATCTTAGTTAGATTCTTTTTGCCTGGAGCATATTCTTCATTGAGCCATTCCTTTATAAGCCCCTCGCCATAGTCTTTTATTTGGACATTCATGTGAATGCCTTTTCTGCGTTGTACTGTAGACTTGCCTATAATATCATTGATGATATCCGGTTGATCTGCTAGTAAATAATCAGAATGTTTTTGTGTAAAGTATGGGAATATACCTTTACGTTCATTTTCATAAAGTAACCTTGCATTATAATACAGTAATAATTTACGTACATTTTCGTAGTAATCTTCTGCCGTGTCTGGCCGACCAGTATACTCTGCAACTATTATATCATAATACGATTCAAAGTCTTGTATACGCTTATATATAAATGTAGCGCCTAATGAGTTTGTCCCAGCCTTATCATGATCATATGGGTCACATCCTGCAATATATAATTGATTTGATGTGTCCTTACTTGGATGTTCCCATATGACTATACTCCCCTCATGTTTATCATCTCTACCAAGTGGGTATTTACTTATATCACCATTTTGCTTAATAGTCCAATTAAGCTCTCCATTAATATAGTTTAGGTCACCTACCTGTTTATGTGATTGGAGTTTCCTGTTGGTACGTATTGCAGCCAACTGTATCATTAGTTCTTTCTTAGGAAATATGTTCCCTGTGAGCTCTAAAACAGCTTCTTGAGGAGTTATAGGGTTCTCTGCAATATACCTATCAATTGCTCTGGAATCAGACGATCCATCTATTACTTTTTGACGTTCAGACATAGCGTAATCAATAGCTTTAGTCTTTAGACTATTGCCATTCTTATCCATGAACATTCTTTTACTGTTTATGTCTAATACGGACATATTAGCATATACCGGCACAAAGAAAGCGCATGTATTCCCATCAGCTCCTTCATCCCATATATTTGGGAATGCTTTAATATTGTATCCAGCTGGATTATAGAACATTTCTTTTAGTCCATCAAATCTAGATCCTTCATCACCACCAGTACCGAATGCTATCATCAAACCAAAGGCTTTACCATCTTCTTCTACAGAAGGTCTAGCTATTTGCCATGCTTGCAATATATCTTTAAATGAACCAGCTTCTTCCCATAATATAAGTTTACCACGTTTACCACGAGCTTTATTGGGATCATTCTTTAATGATACTCCTATTATCTCGGATTTATAACCAACCTCGATCTTATTACCCATTTCATCAGTAGTAATAATAGAAGCCTTTCTATGCATCTTGGTATTTACTGCTTGTCGTTTTTTAGACCATGCAGTATGTTCGTCTATAAAGTCCATATAATCCCATGCCTTAGTTAGCAAACCATCCCTGACTAAATATTCAGTTTCTGCAGCAATAGCATACCCTTTAGAGTCTGGTATTAGATAGTAGTTTCTATCTAACATAGAGCCACCTTTAAATGAATATCCTTTACCACGAGACTTTAAAACGGTCATATGACCACCCTCTTCTTCTGCTTCTTGAACAGCAGTAAAGTAATAATAATCATAATCGTAAAAGTCAGGAAATTCCCTTGATTTTTCTCGACGAGTTTTTGTATTACCAAATCTATCTTTATACGTAAACTCTACTAATCTCAATATAGGACAGTAATTTAGATAGAAGTAATTATACCCACTTATCCAATCACCATCTGGAGCCATATAACCCTCTACACATCTTTCTGCTTCTGTATCCCAATATGTTAAATACTCTGTAGTCCCATATGGTGCAAAACAGTAAACCCCGTGGTCCTGAAAGTGGATCGCGGGGATTCTGAATTTGTTAGAATTTAAAATCTTCTTACTAAAATTTACCATTGTTGGGTTTTACTTATTCAGCCATGCTTTGAATTGCGTATATTTTGCTTTTAAGAATGATGCAATCCAGTTGCCAATCCTTTTGAAAATATTCAATTTCTTAGTACTTTTTACTACAATAACTTCTGGTGTTACAGATACTATTGTATCAGTTGTAGGGGCAGTAATAGTAATTGGTTTACGTTTACGTCTCTTATTGTAAGGTTTCTTTACTATAGGAGTAATCTCAACTGCATCAACAGGAGCTACGATTTCATTTTTTGTAGGCGTCAATACTTTAGTAGATACCTTATTTGTGTTATTATTCATAATCAATAATTATTGTTTAGTACTCTAAACGTTGTTTAATTTAATTTGTTTTATTATCAGTTATATATTCTACAACTGTTTGATCTTTTATTATATCTATACATTGGACTACTTCCTTCTGGCTTTCTGGTTTCATTAATATGCCTTGAAAGTCTTCTTCGTTCAATTTAGCTTTAAATAACTTCCATCTTAATGGAAATGCATCATTAGCAAAACCTTTTGTTTCTATTATCCAATCATTATCTACTCCACAGAAATCAGGAGTATATGCAATCTCTCTTACATTCTCTATTAGATCAAATCGCTTAGTAGAGGATAATATCTTCTTATTCTTATCTCTAGTAATCTTACCAGTATCCTCGTAACATCTGAAGTTTGATTTAAACTTTTGTATAAGAACATATGATGCTGGTTGATATATAAATGGAATGTTATTCTCTTTCAATAGTTTGTAGCAGAATAACTCTAACCCTGATTTAAACTTTTGACCATCATATTCGTGAGTCTTTGCATTCTTAACCTTGACATTTTTAGTCATTATCCCAATCTTTATATGAGTTTTTTGTAGTTATAACTTCAATATCATCATTAGGTTTATATAAGTTATATTGTAAAAAGTTAAGCTCTTTTTCAACTCTTTTATTCCATTCATCAAACTCTTGAGAGAATTTTCTTTGAAGCGCTAATAATATATTATCCATATTGTTGTTTTATGACTAAGCACACTATTCATATGCCTAGTTAATTTTTTATTATAGTTTAAATGATCTATTGGCTACTGTTCCACCAGTGTCTGTCATTATATAATATACTGATGATTTATATAGTGGCATAACCGATGTATCAAAAAACGTTATTATTGCGTATACGTCATCTTTATCTTCATCAGACCAACCAAGTGTACATTCATTAAATATATCAGTGCTTTTATCTTTCTGTATATAACTGTAAAATCCGCCAAGTACAGTATCTGTTTCAACCATATCCTCATCTATTCTACGTAGAATAAAAATAGTCCAGTCTTGTGTTTTATTAAATTTAATTGCATCCATAATTGTATTTATTTATTTATATTGACTACTCTATCAAAGGTTTTCGTCATCTCCTTATTAATTAATCCTCATTTGATCAAATTCTACTTTACCTTCTTGTATCAATCTCTTTATATTCTTCTGACCATCACTTAATTTAGATTCCCCTGACTTAATCTCAAGTAATACTATCTTGTCTTCTTCAAATATAATGTAGTCTATAGGATTACCTAAGAAGTGTGCTTTCTTTGGGTTATATTTAAAGTCCTTTAAGAATGGCGCTAAGTTCTCAGATATCTGGCCTAATCTGACTTCAGATGATTTCTTTTGTGATAATAATTTAGAATGTTCTGATACCATATCCTTGATAGTATCTTTTAGTCTGCATATTCTAAAATACATAGATGGAATAATCCAGCCAATCCAAACAAAAAATGCATAAAACAGAAACCAACCTATGTGATTTAATGTGTCCATATTATCTTGATTTAGGCATTTCGTAATGACCAACTTCACTACCACCCTGCACTCTAGATGATTCTAATTCATCCTTACGTACTTGTTTCTCTAGTGATGTTACAGACTTAATAGTCTTATCTAATTGAGCTCCGGCAGTTAATGCTTCTTTTACCATACGCATATCGAGGGTCCCTGTTACAATGTTATTTAAATACTTACTTATGGCACTTAGTGTATTTCTATATCCAGTTAATAACTGTAGTAATAATGTATCCAGGAACTCTAAATATGTTTGTTCTGCATATATAATATCAGGAGTAGGTTCCCAATCTTCAGCAAACAATTCTTTCCTTAATCTTTCATCTCTATACTCTAATGGCATTGAGATTACATAAGGACTATCTGGATGATGTTTAAAGAATATGTAATCTATGTATTTGGTAGCTAAATCTTTATCTGCATTATCATTCCATATCTTTTTGAAACATGGAATTTCTAATGTATCTTGATGTATAATTACCTTTCCTCCAACTATATCTGCTAATTTATTATTCATATTTTGCTCTAATTTTACCCTCTTTTAATAAGTCTTGAATGTAATTTTCTCTTACCCATGGATCCCAATCCCATTCTGGAAATTCTTTATAGGTTATAGATATATCTCCATGTTCTATAGTCTTAAATTCTGGCTCTCTTTTCCAAAAAACAGTAAATTCAACCCATAAATCCTCTTCTTGAAAAATATCTTTTCCGTATTTATCATTATATTCTTTATCAAGATACAATATAGATCCAATTTTTTCTCCTTTCACTACTCCAAGTCTTTCAAATTTAAACCCTTGAACGAACTGTGATATATCTGGAATATAATATCTATTCATTTATACCTAATTGTTTTAGTAATATAATTAGTTCTGATTTGTTTTTAACCTCTAACCTATATATTAAATACAAGTCATCATATCTACCACTATTGTCTCTATAAAAATCCTTTGTCTTTATTCTAATTCTATGTAGTAACTCACTATAGGATATCATTACATCTCCAAAGTTTTCTATATTAACCCATTCGTCTATTTTAAAACCTAATGATTCTATATCTTCCTTATCGAGATATTTAACTCTAACCCAATCTGATATTGTCTTATGACCATATAACCAACTTATAGTATATGAATTTGAAATAGACGGAATCCAGAAAGAATCAATTGGATCGAAACTTTCGTATTCAAATCCAATATGAAATTCTTCTATTCTAGGAGTATAATACTTATCCATTCGACTGTGGTAATTCTTCAGTAGTAGTAGTCTCTACAATTTGCGTATCTGATGTTTCTACTGATTGTGACATTAATGATACTGCAGGAATTATATTTTCAGTAATAGTAATTGTTGGCAGTTCTACTATGATCATCTTTGCAAATACTTCACCTACTTCATATATTGCAGGAATTGAATCAGTATTAGTTTTAAATCGTGCTACAATCTCTTGTGGTGAATCAGACAGGAACGTTGCTACCGAATTAGTCAATACTAATGAGTTACTATAACAGTTATCATTTATAAATAACATACCCACGTATCCGTCTGGAATATCAATCTCTAGTCCTGTTTTATATTCTAATACTAATCTGCCATCTCTTCCGACGCCAGTTGCAATAGCAGTACAGGTTAATTCAAATGCATTTCCATTGGAAGCTATTTGTGGCAATGTTGCCTTTTCGTCTATTCTTGTTATTCTTAATTCCATTTTATTTATTTTTTAATAGGCGGTTTTTTGCCACCACATTTTAATTTGTTCATATTTTTATTTTTAGTTTCATTAACTACTTCATATATACACTTTGTTATCCATTCGATAAAATATGCATGAGGTTCGCCACCTAAATCAACTTCATCTGCCCCAATATAATTATATATGAAATTAGATACATGGCAAGCTTCATGTGCCATACTCCATGGCTTTAGATCTTTAGGTCTATTTAATGTTACTACTACTCCATATTTTAATGTATCATTCTTTATCATTAATTGGAATGTTAGTGCTATACCATCTTTATTGAATTCTCTTATTTCTTGTATAGTATCATCATGATAACTAAATGATTCGTATAGTTGTTTTACGTTTGGGTTTTCTATCACCCAAAATAATACTGGGTATATCTCTGGGTAGAATTCATGTATAATCATTTTCTTATTCTTTTCCATATATAAACTATTCCCATCATTTGTTTTCTAATTATCATCAATCTAAATCCTTCTTTGACTTGCTTTAAAACATATCCTTTATCTGAATTATCTAAATCCCTTTGAGTACAGTCTAAAGACATTCCATCTTCATCTACAAAGAAATTAATATCATGTCTCATTTAGAGTACCTTTCATCATTACAAATTCTAAAGTTCTTTTTTAAATTCATTGATGCAAGTACACAATCATCACAGAATCCATTGTGTTCTACTCTATCACATTCTCCACCTGATTTAAAATAATGTAAAGCCATGTTGAGTTTTTCTTGAGTTCTAACTAGATCGGTAGTTAATTCTTTATATATTTTAGAACTAACCGTTCCATCATATTCTTCTTGCGTCAATATGTATTGCATTAGTCTAATTTTTTAATAAAGTTATTTCTAATATCACAACCTCTTTTTTCTACAATACATCTAGTAGATTTTGCTTTATCACCGTCTTTGCAACTAGATTGACATACTGCATATTCAAATGCTCTGATTGCTATGTTCTTCGTTACTCTCTCTTCTTTCTTTGCGATCGTCATATAATTTTCTTTTATTTCCTTTGAACCGTTTTTTGAGTTTAATTTTAAATAGATATGCAAACATTAAATTCTTTTCATCATCGGGATTAGATATATGTCTAGACGCAAATATGAAAGGGTGATTACAAATCATTGATATGACGGACTTGTGCAGTCCATGTTTTTCTGCTAGTATACTATATATATCTGTGTTTTTGGAGACCATTGTTTTTCAGTAATAATATAGTAATCATCATTTAAGAATGGATTACATCTATGTGCCCTTTTTTGTTTTCTATTTACATATGCAGAGAAGTCTTTTTCCAACTTTCGTTGGCCTTTGGATTTCCATTCTAGCTTCTGATCAGTAGTAAAATAATAAGCACCATCTTCTTTGCCAAATAGCCTAGATAATAGTGATGGTCTTTTCGTGTGATTAGTTGGATTGTAGTAATTCATCTTCTTTTATTTTTAATATCATTGTTATTTGAACCGTCTTTCCTCCGATTGCAATTGGAGTTAAAGCCCTACTCATGGAGAGTATTCCATCTTCTTTTACAAAGATCTTCTTTTCTCTAAACATTTTGATATATCTGCAAAGGTTATCTTTAGTAACAGTAGTGACTTTCATTATATGACGTCTATTCTCTGTTGAGTCTATAGGAGTTTTGCCTTTCCTAGTTTTTGTATTAGCTAAATATAAATCTAAGAAGATAGAAAGTAATTCTAACTCTCTATCCGTTAGATCTAATAATCCATTTAAGCTACGTAAAAACTCATAACCTAATTTATCTGGGGATATGGTTTTTATAAATTTATTCATTATGCTTTAATCTTTTCTAGCAAATCAATCATATTATAAAATACAGTAAATGATTCACTTAGTTTTTCCAATCGTTCTCCACTAACAATGCATCCACTAGTAGCGTATCCATTCATTTCAGTAATGGCTAATGCTTTTGAAACTACATCAAGTTCTTTTTTGTATTCAGACAGTTTCGTATTTATTCTATTTGTTATTTTAATATTAGTATCGTATTCATCTTGAAGTGATTTGTTTAATTGCCTATTTACATCATCTAACGTTATAAGTTCTTGATGTAGTTTATCGTTGGCATTAAAAGACTGTGCATATAAATCCTTATACAGAATTAATTCTGCTTTAAGTTTCTTAGTAGAACTTAACGTCTTCTTTGCATCTTCTTTTAAGTCCTCTGCTAACTCTCTTATACTATTAGGTGTATAATCATTAAACCACTCAGTTACTTCAAAAAATTCATCAGTAATGGCACTTGGATCTAATACCATGGTTCCAGTATAATTATAATTATCACCAACTACAAAGTTTGTATTGACAAATGCATCATTAGATGTTTCTCTTGTTAATGTATCTCCAGGAACTAATCCTAGTGTATGTTTAATTACTCTAATTGTTTTAATATTACTCATTATGTTTTATTATATTTTTATGTAACTCATATTCTGGATAATGTCCTTACATATATATAAACGTAATTAAATAGAAAAGGTTGTATGGAAAGGAAAGTAATATTATATAGACACAAAAAAAGGAGACTTCAACCATTGGGTATCCATCTCCTTTAATAACACAATTAAAAATAAGTTTTAAATTTCCATTATGCCTCCACTAGTCCTTTTCAGATTCATGGCTTCCACCGCTAATCTATCGACTATATCATTTCCTATTATCCCCGAATGTCCTTTTACCCACTTGACAGTTATAAAATCGCATTTACTTATCACGGTATATACCTCTTGCCATAAGTCTGGATTCTTAATTTTGATGAATCCTTTTCTTGCCCATTTATCTAACCATCCGCAATTGATAGCGTTCTCTATATACTTAGAGTCAGTGTGTATTATTACTTCGCCTTTAAACCCACTATAAACTTCATTCAATATAAGTCTTAGTGAGTGAATAAACCCACTTAATTCCATTCTATTATTAGTCGTATACTCATTGTACCCTGAGTAAAACGATACTGTAGAGTTCTTAAATATTATCGCTGCTGCGAATCCGCCTGGACCAGGGTTACCTGCACAGGCTCCATCACACCAAACATTCAAAACCTCGTTCATTATGCTACCTTTGCAAGTATTTCATAATAAGGAACTAGTGCTGAATCTTTAAACAGATCAAAATCAATTGATCGTTTGTTTGGATATACGACAATATCTCCAACGTTTAATACTAACATACCTTCTTTGCCTTCAGTTGCCTTAAACGAAGCCGGAGTGGCTAATACGACGCCTTTACGAAGTAGTGACTCTGTCTCTATTTGTTTGATAGTCATTTGCATTACAGGTTCGCCTTCTTCATCTTTTTCGCCTGAGTCTTCTGGTACTGTAAGTGTTTTAAATACCATCTCTACATCCATTGGTTTCACTAGAACCATGTTAGCGAATTCATAATTAACTTTCTCTGCAACTATATTTGCTAATATTGTGTTGTCCACGTTTTCAATAACAGCCTTATTAACTGATTGTTCTTGAACATTATTTAATATCTCTTCCATTTTTCCTTGTTTTATTGGTTTTAATTCTCCGCCGTATATTGTATCTATTATATTGTTTACATTAGATTCAACCCATTCGGATTCTTTTGTTTTTAAATATGCATCTCTATTCGCATTATTAAATTCAGTAATAGAATCTATTATATCTCTATTATCTTCCATCATTGTGTTTGCGGCCACTACGCCTATAGTCTTTTATTTTACTATTCACGTCATCCATACCTCTTAATATAGTACCAGCTATATGTACGATTATACTATTGATTACCGGATGTAAAGCATACCCGATGAATAGGGCTGTAGCAAAAACGATTGATTCGTCCCAAAGTTGTGATGTCATTATAATCATATATTAACTTATCTTTCTTGCCAAATTCTTTTTAAAGTCTTTTTTTGTTGATCTGTCAATCCAAATTGATTCCCCCACTCTTCTATTTTGTAGTTCATGAGTTCATTATTAGAAGAACTATATTCTGATATGAGTCTCTTACTATGTAATTTCTTCTTTATGTATCTCCAATTCATACTTATATAAACGTATTTATGCCGACCTTTGTTGTACTGCCTTAATTATATTCTGTATTTGTTCGTAATTAAACACAGTTTACCCCTTGAGACAGGCCCATATTCTGCATGGCTTATTGATTATTTCCTCATTAAATCTGTACGTTCCCTTTCGGTATCACCTAACCCGTCTATCGCAATCTCTCCTTCTTAGCTATTTCTAGCAACGGTATTTAACTTGTACTCTAATCATTTTGATACTACCGGAGAAAACTAATAGACTAACTAACGGCCTTTTATTGACTATAAATGCATAGAGTTTGGCGCTTGACCTTTATCTCATTTGAGTACTCACCTACTACCTTTATATACGTCCTCTGTTAATCTATTATAATCCGATGTCTAACCCTTTATTGATTACCTTAGGGTGAATCAGCCTTTGGAGACTGGTATCGCATATATAAACGTAGTAATTTCTATTTTGTTGTCACTGTTGTAAAAAATTTTCTAAAAAATAAATTTAGTATGGGATATGCGACCATGCGAAATGAAAAATTTTGGCAAAAAAAATAACCGATGACATCTATGAGCGCGCGAAACTCTCTATAGATGACTCCCCCGGTCCAAGTTGACGATCCAATACCCCCGTCAGCGCAAGTAGACTGTAATTTCCCAATCAGGGCTCCTTCAGATAGATTAGCAGTCGTTTCATGTCAATTATATCAGCCTTGATGTCACTGTCAAGGCTCCTTTAGATGTAATAGGCAGTGTAATGACTGCTTACTCTCTCACATGACAGATCAATGTTATGTAGTGTATAGTGTATGATGATGCACTATAGGCTATCACACAATCATTAGGCAGTAGTTAGTACAGCTTGTCGAGCTAAGACTAAGACATGTGTTTAGATCACACATGGGTGGGAACGCTACTGCCACACTCTCTAATCAATCATGTATACGGATGGTACTAATGTATCATATAGTATATAGAGTGCGTTAGATCGCATTAAAACCCTATTGAGATCGCTGTCAGGCTGCCTTTAGGTGTAGTTGGAGTGAATGGGAATGTGGGATCGGGAATTGGACATATGTCTGGTGCAACCGTACGCAGGATACACTTTAATGCAATTTAAATAGGTAATGTACTTACTGAGAATGGTAAGCCAAGTCAATGCTGCTGTATAGCATTACCTATTATTACGCACATAGAAGTCATGTAGCTATCATGTGTAAAGTACCTACGTAGCAATACGATTAACGGTAATTCAGTAATATGCAGTGTGGAGTACAGGCCTTACGTCCACTAACTGCATTGTGTATTACTGATATTTAAACTGTATTAACTATTATTAACTATATAATCATTATCAAAATGAAACTACGTACTTCTATTATCCGTGTTCTTATTGTTGCTGCAATCGTAGCATTGTGTTTTGTATTCGGTTCTTGTTCTTCTCCAAGTGG
>Ga0302292_1000215_pt1 | contig 40849 bp, 24 predicted proteins | sample III_Fen_N2_1_FD_194553 | JGI IMG/M metagenome (GOLD analysis project Ga0302292, IMG submission 194553) | Peat permafrost microbial communities from Stordalen Mire near Abisko, Sweden - III_Fen_N2_1 | ecosystem: Environmental > Terrestrial > Soil > Wetlands > Permafrost | place: Sweden: Abisko...
GATTACCGAGGTGTTTCAAACGGTCGCGCCTACAAAGTATTGATGGGATTGGAAGACATTCCAAGCAGAACCGTAAACATGACCGCTATTTTTGGGTCGGGTGGTACAAAAACAATCGCCAAACTTGCACTCAAACACGAGCCGTCTTGGCAGGTCTTCAGTGTTACAAGTACTTCCGTTCACTTACCAACAGCGAAAAACGAAGAGCAGTATTTTTACCTCTTTGATCTTAAAAACAGATATGACCGTTATTGGTACAATTACGATATTAAAGATTTAGGAGCCGACTTGACTTCTTTTGATCCGATAATTATTGATAATCCCATCGGATTAGACGATACGGTAGCTTATACTTCAAAATGGGACAATCAATATCAAACAGCTTATCAATTGGGAGCACCTGAGACACCTAAATACGATGGCATGACCAAAAGTCGTCAGTACAATATGCGCTCTACTCCTTATCAGAAAACAACCATTACGAAAAGTCAGCGTGATGAAACAGCGATGATGCGCAGTGAATACTATTTCTATGATGCACGTTGGAATTTTGAGATCAATCCAATAATGACAAGAACATACTATGAAGACGTGTACTGTCCTGAAACCGGTTCACCAACTCCAACCCCTGCCGATTGTGAGCAATGTATGTATTGGAAATACGGTTTTGAATCCGATTTCTTAAATGCGTTACCGAACAACTATTGTTTATGGGAAGATGATGTTATTGGTTATTATGCCTGTCCGTTTGGAGTGAATGCAGCGACTTGTTTTCCAGGAGCGGAATTGGTGAATTGCAATCCTTCTTTAGCTGAAGAACAATTACCCGACCCGCAACGATATTTGCAAATTGGTGATGCCCTTTCAAAAACGCTTCAATTGCGATCAACCGTTGTGCAGTTGGATACCATTATGGGAACACTCAACACTGAATTTGCTACCAAACGTTTTGACAGATCAAACAAATACATTGTTGATTTCTACCTTGATCCTGTTCCAGATGACCCGAATGGATTTAGTGGGATTTACCGCATGTTCTACCCGTTTGATACGCTCACAACAATGACTGTTGTGGAACGAAACGAGTATTTCCAACCCGCTATTGTGAAAAATCAAAACGGCATCCGTACACGCTATTACTACAAAAAAGCACAACAATATTGGAATGACAATACCGCATGTGAAAATCCTGCTTATAGCTTCCTTTACAATTACTCGTCTGTTGATGCTCAAAACATTGGTTTACCGATTCGGGTGACTGTTGGCTTTGGTCGCTTGGATTCATTGACTACAACATTTGAGTTTACCAATGATGGTCAAGTGAAGAAAACGACTAATCCATCAGGACATTATTTTGATTATACCTTCGACGGATTCAATCGATTGACTTCTGTAACCGAAAACGGTACACGTTTACTTTCAACCAATGAATACAGTCAATGGAATCATGACGGTAGTTTGAGTTTCAACGACAGAACGAATCAAAATTATGTTTATTCCATTTTGTACAGTGATGGGACAACGAAAGAATATCAAAAGGCTTTTTTAGATCCACTCTCAAGAACTGCTGGAGTTTTGAAAGCCTATAAAAACACTGGTGATATTAAAATTTATAGCGGTTCTGTTACTTACGATAATTGGGGACGAGTCGTTGAAACCCGTAAACCTTTTGTAAAAATGGATGCAGGGCTTATTTACAGAACTAATCTTACTGCAACACTTAAAGAAACAGCTAAGTACGATCCTGATCCTGCTTCACTCAACACACGAAGTGCTGATTATGCAGTCGCGATAACAAGCGAAAAAACAATTGAAACCGTAACACATATAGTCAACAACATTGTTGCTTCCTGTGAATTGGGATTAAACAATACCGAACTGCAACTAATCATGAAAAGTGGTTCAACAAGTGCTTTCCGCTTCAAAAGAACTGCTATAAAAGATCAAGATGAAAAAGAAACAATCACCTACACCAATGCTTTTGGGCAACAAGTAGCCACCATCGGTTGGAGTAGTCTGAATGAAAAAATAGTCACGTTGTTTGTTTATGACAATTATGGGACCTTGACTAAAACCATTAATCCATCCCGTCAGCACACAGATTACAACTACAACATTTTGGGGCAATTGGTTACAGAGACCAATGTTGATGGTGGCACAAAAAGATACATGTACAACAAAATGGGGCAAGTAAGTGCCGTGCAGGATCAATTGGATCGTGACTTTAAAAACGGTAGTAATATTTCCACCCCGCGATACAGAAAGTATACGTATGATGATTACGGCAAACCTACCGGACAATATTGGGTAACGACGACCTACCATCAGGATGCGTTTTGTTACGCCAATAGTTCCATTGGTCAAGCGAACAATTTTTATGTTGACCCGCAAGGGCAAACGCACTATTTCCGATACACCTTTAGTAATCGAAGTTCGCAAGATTGGTTGAATTCTTATTCTACGCTTACCAGTGTCAATAATGTGCTTGTCATTGCAACAATGGGCGGTTTACCAACAGGAACTAGCATTGCCGAAAAAACAACAGTTTACGGTACAAACAATGCTTTCCCGCTGTTAATGGGTAAAATTATTGAAACCAAATCCTATAACTTGAGTGGTGTAGCAGTGCAGAAAATCACGTTTAGTTATGATAACCTTGAGCATATGACTTCACAGCAGATTCGTCAGCACCCAACGAATGAAACAACCAATGATACAAAAACGGTACTTGCTAAAATTGATTACCCAAGCTATAATTACCGCGGTTCATTACTAGAGGAACGCTTGGATATTGGTAACGATGGTGTAGATATGCATTATTTCTATGAGTATGATGAGTTAAATCGATTAAGTAGAGTATTTGCTGCACAGGGTTTCGTTGCCAATTCAGGAGCGGCAACTCAAATGGCATATTACACTTATTATGACTCTTTAGGGACTGTTGCAAAAACAAATCTGAGAGTAGACAATCCTTCCAGTGGTTATTATCAAGCCCAGGATATCAATTACAGCTATGATAAACGCAGTCGATTGACTAGTATCAGTTCAGAATTATTAGATTATACGCTGTATTATGATGATAATTTCCCAGTTACCGTAATTCCGAATGTCAGTAACATCTTGACAGTTGCTCATGATGATTGTTACAATGGCAATGTGAATGGGACAACCGCGAAATACAAATTTGGAAGCGTCTCAAATGGTACCGTCCCATTGTTCAGCTATGTCACTGATTATGGATATAAGTATGATCGATTAAACAGACTCAAAGGTGCAGATGGAACGGTTGGTGATTATGTCAGTCTACATTTTGCCAATGCTTCTAATCCTACGCAATCGGATTCTTACCGCATTGGTGATGAAACTATTGCTTACGATAAAATCGGAAACATTACCACCTTACTGCGTGTGAAAGCAGGAGCTCAAAACAATATTGGTTTGACTTACGATGATTTTGCATCTTACCAATACGGAAGTGGCAACCGCCTCACCTTTGTAGACGGTATTAACGGTAGTTTAGATAGAACATATACTTATGATGCCAATGGAAATATGCTTACCGATAACTTCAGAGGTATTTCTGCGACAACTTACGGTCGATCATCTTATGCATACAACATTTCCACAGTAAACGATGCTATTTCGTATCTTTACGACGGAGCCGATAGTCGCTTCTATAAAAAAGTAGTAGCCACTGCTCAAACAACAGAAGAAATGTATATCAAAGATGCATTGGGGCGCAATTTAGCAGTAGTGAAATTCACTTCAGGTGTGTCAAACCCATCTGTTGAGTATTTTGTTTTTGGTAATGAACGTATTGCACGTGTTACTTCTGTAACAGGAGCAAAAATCTATCCAACTGAGGCAACGTTTTTCTTGTACGATCATTTGGGGAATACGCGTGTTGCATTCCAGTATTCAACTGCTAATGTGAATTTCCCACATACCATCGTTAACGCGATGGACTACTATCCGTATGGTAAAATACTGCGTGAGTATGACAACGGTGATGGTGATAGATATATGACTACCAATCATGAGCGCGACAAAGAAACAGGTTTAGATTACAGAGGTGCCCGCTACTACGACTCAGATGTGGCAAGGTTCCTTTCTACTGACCCGTGGGCGAATAAATACCCGCAATGGAGTACGTATAATTATTGCATGGGTAATCCGATCATATTGGTCGATCCAAGTGGAAAGGGGGCAGAAGACCCACCATATAAAAATGAAAAAGGAGCAGGTGGAAGTACCTTAAAACTGCCGTTAGGAGCATCCATTTTAAACCGTTATGAAGATAAAAATGAGGATGGAAAGATTTCTTTTGATGGAGGAAAAACTGTTCTGGATGCTAAAGCTGGTGATGTATGGCGTTTCGCAGTTGATGGTGTAAGCTATGGTGCTCAATATAAAAATGGAAAATTTAACGGGTATTGGGATGCTAATGGTAATTCGTTTAAAAATGCTTCTAACTCTCAGACGTCTACAAATAACTCTAGTGGTGAATCCTCTAATTGTTTAACTAATATTCCTGGTGTTCAACTGTTTGGAGATCCTACGGAATATGAAAGGTATGGTAATCCTCAATCAGGCTATTTTTCCGTTCAACAAGCAGATGCAGTCGGTATTTTATTTGAGGGGGGCTTTGCGTTTGTTGGAGGAGCGACAGTATATACTGGTATTATTCAAGACTATACCGGTAAAAAAATGAACTTTAAAGGTTACTCTGGAAATATTGGTATTGGTCTTGGAACTGGGGTTAATGTTTTCAAGGTTACAAGTAATACTGGAACAAGATTTACAGTAGATCAATGGACTGGAAATGGTGAGAGTTGGAATATAGGAGTTGGGCCGTTTGGTGGTAGCTGGGGAGGAACTGATGGTCCAGATAAATACACCGTAACAGGAATAGGAGCTGGTTTTGGAATAAAAGCTCAATTATGGTGGTCTGGAACAAGAACTACAAGTTGGTAATTATGGAAAAGAGGTTTTTATATAGGCTTATATTTGGGTTTTGTGCTCTATGTTTATTAGTTTGGTTTATACTATATAATACAACTTGGGGTAGAGATCAACGATATAATACGATTGTAACACACTACTCGGAGGATCAATTTGCAGATTTGGTTGATAGTGTTGGTTATGATTATTCGGATCATAATTCCCCAAAGTTGTATTTGAGGGATGGTCAAAATATTGATCTGTCGTTTGTTTTGAATCATAAAGAAATTATGGGAAAATGTCAATCTGGTGATAGTATTGTCAAGAAAAAGAGTTCTTTGTCAATTAGCATTTTTCGATCTGATTCGATTATGACAATAATTCAGCTAAAATTTGCAGATACACATTCTCATTAAGGAGTGGTGGATCGTTTATCAGATTAGAAGTTATTACCACTCTTTTAAATTTATCTCAAATTTCCACAATTCAATGGAAGTCACATGAATTATCTGTTTAAAAAGGGCACATTAATATTCATTACGGTTGTAATTCTTTTCGGGATGTTACTTTCGGTAATTTATCAAACATTTTTTGTTGATTCACGAGATAAAAGACTTAGTAATGCCATGTCTAAAGCTTTTATTGTTAAATACAGTACTCCTGTTTCGGATAAAATAGGTGACATAACAACGGAACACAATTTCATACACTATATCTTCAGCGGTTACGAAGGCGGCTGTTATTTTAGCTATGAAAACAATCCAAATCACATTGAGGATACAATCAATTCATTTATTCGATTCGGAGAAACCCGTATAAAAAAGCATGCAAACGATTCCATCGTTCGATTTATTAATAAGTCAGATACATTGATAATCATTTATAAAATTGATCGGGAAACAAACGTGTTGGAGAATGGAATAGTCAATTGAGTATGCACATTCTGCATTATACGGCAACAGAAGTGTACGAATATCTGTCAAGAGTTATAAATAAAGACCTGTCGAGTTTTTGCTATGTGCAGATTACAGTGTCACTGACTAAGTTCTTCCAGTTTTCATTGACCAGTTCTAAAAAATGGCTACAAACAAATACAGAACTATGATCGCTATTAAATTAGCAGATGATTAGGTAACATGACCGATTCACTTAAAAAACGTCTCTTTTGCTAAGATTAACGATTGATAAACCTCGAGTGCCGACTTGTCAAGTTCACTATTCAATTCTTCCTGTTTCAAAAGAGTTGTGTTTTTAGTAGTATCAATATAGTTTTCCAACAAGCGCTCTGCTACCGGATCGTTTTTATCAATCCCCATTAATTCAAAAATGGTAGAACTAAGGTTCAGCGTATAATCATCCGCATTCAATCCCAAAATGTTTAATCCATGAACCAAACGCATGTTAATGAGGTCATCTTTGATGAGAGAAAGGATTATTTTTCGAGAAAATTCAGTTTTTTTCATGAGATTCAATTTTCAAAGTAATACAAACAAAAATAGTATAAATACAATTATAATTTGTATTTAAGTCAATATTAAATGTATTAATCACTTTTCTAACTGAAATACCATTGTCTTTAGCACTTCCCATTGATTCATTTACAGCATTAGTTTTGTTTAAATTTAGAACCATGGAACGCGTTAATCGAATCAAAGAAGTGTTGGTTATACAAGGAAAAACACAGGTTTGGCTTGCTGAACAATTAGGTAAAAGCAAAAATGCAGTTGCCTTGATGTGTAATAACAAAACACAACCTCATTTACTTGAACTGAAACGTATTGCTAATTTATTGGAGGTTGATATCCGTGAGTTGTTGGTTTCGACATTGCCAAAATAGTTAACTGCTTTTTTGAGATAATACAATTAAAAACCACATTTGCTGAATAAAACCTTTTTGTTTAACTACTATTTTTTGTCATGAAATTAAACCTTACACTACTCTTTATTCTATGCTCATTTATTAGCTTTTCACAAGTAACAGCAGTACCGATTATTGAAAATAGAACGTATCAGCTTGATGGTGGTACATTCATTGTATTTGGACAATCACGAGTGACTATTCCAATAGAATTACCTGATAATACTGTCGAATGGTATTATGTTTTTTCATCTTTCTCGGATAAAGAAGTTGTTAAAAGTAATAATGCAACTATTGGTCTACTAAGTCAATTATCTCTGATCATCGATCAAACTGGAACAACTGCGAACGCTTTGTCAGCATTATTAGCACCATCAGGGTCATCTAATTGTAATGTATACTTGTTCCCAAGTTATACCGATTCAAAAAACTTCCTTAATAAAACAGATCAAGACATTTTTACTACTGCAACATGGCATTACAAAGTACAGGGAAGTATAGAGGCTGGAATGCAAGGTAAACAGCAAATAAAAGATGTGGACGATGGCACCTATTATCTTGGAATAAAGGCAGGAACTTCTCCTGTCATAGTGAAAATTGAAGTTGTCGCAATTGTAGGTGAACCATCTTTAGAAAGTGAATGGTCACAAGAAACAATCGATGTTATTACAACTGCAATCTATGATATTTTGGTTGAAGAGAATGTATCTGAACTAAAAGCTAATGAATTGGCTAATTGTACCGTGGAAAGTATTACGAAAGATTACTCATCAACGGTGTTTTTCGGTTTTACCGAAGCCGTTATGGACAAACTCTTTGAAGAATATTATATTGCTTGCGTTGAGAAATCTGGTGGCACTGAAACAGAGGAACAAAAGAAGGGAGCAACCTATGGTAATTTAGGGTGGCAACACTACGAAAATGGTAATCTCGACAAAGCGATTGAGTACAGCAAAAAAGCACTTGAATTGAATAAAGACATGGGATGGGTACAATCCAATTTGGGATTGTTTTATTTCATAAAAGGAGACGATCTTATGGCAACAGACTACTATATAGAGGCTATCCTTGACCTAAAGAATGATAAAATAAGTGGCAAGAATTACCTAAAAGCCGCTATTGATGACATCAATAATGCTCGCACAAAATATCCGGAAATGAAAGGGTATGAAGCGATATTGGATGAATTGAAGAGGGAGTATGATGGGTTTTAAGATTTAGATTTTCTCTTTCTACCCTTTTTACTCGCTTTGATTTTCTCATCAACGTATTGTTTCAAGATTGATAAACCAAACGAATAGGAATCCATTAGTCTTCTACTGAATCTGTCAAGGGGTTTTGCCTCATGGTTTATTCCATACAAATCATTTTCAAATTCGTTCAGTACCAAAAAAACCTTTTCTCCTCCACTTTCATCTGAAACCAGATTAATATAATAACTCTTTATTTCCTGTTTAAATGAAACAATTATTTCAGGATTTAGCTTAGGTCTATGAATTCTATCTGATCGCTTTTTTACAAGAAAGAAAACTTCATTCAAAGGATTTTCTAAAGGTCTCCCCCAACCATCAGTTGAATATGGTGACTGAAATCTGTGAGCTGTCAACTTAATATTATTCTCACCTGGAGACAATTTCTCTTTGAATTCAAATCCATCAAATAACGCTCCGATCTCCTTTAGAAACTCGAATTCTTCATAATCAGATACGAATTCGATTTTAATAGTTTCATCCAAGTCAATGAAAAAAGCAGGAAAATTAAAATCATACTTCTTAATAATTTCATGAACTTTCTTTAAGTCTTCTTTTAAAATCAACAGTTCGAAATGAGTTTCTATCATCGTGGTTGTGTTTCAATTATGTAAAGATAAGGTATAACTGTTTTTCAATAGATTCTCAAAAGATTCTGGAAAAGATAAAAAATAGGATTTCTCCTGAATTTAAAGTTATAAGTATTCGAACTTTGTTCCCATGGGTTTCGCTATATTTATTGTACTCTAAAAAGCATTAACACTTATATTCTCAAGTAACCCACTATACACATGTACATCTCAAAATTAGCTATCCGAAATTATCGGAACTTCAGAAATTCAACCTTTCAATTTCATAGTGGTATTAATACAATTATTGGAGAGAATGGCTCAGGTAAAACAAATGTTATTCATGCCCTTCGATTACTAATTGATGAAAGTCTTCCGAGAAAAATAAACTTCTACGAATCTGATTTTAACCGATCTATTAATTGGAAAGGTCACTGGATAATCGTTCAGATAGAATTCGCTGAATTAGACCCGTCTGAAGAGTGCCAAGCTATTGCTATGCACAAAGCAGGAGCAATGGAAGATTACGATGAGAAAAGAGGATCTTATTCACTTATATTCAGACCAAATGAAACAATACGAAAGGAATTGTTTGAATATTCAGAACTGGAAGATAAAACAGAAGAAGGATTATTTGAGATACTTGAAAATATTACTTTAAACGATTATGAACTCACGTATCGCGGTAGAGGAAATATAGATTTCTCAATTGATGAAAATTATACAGAATACGTCGGAGATTTTGAAAACATTCTTTTTCCAAACCCTGAAATTTTGCAAGAGGATGTTTATGGAACACGCTTGTTTGGCTATTCCATACCTCACGAACTATCCTGTACATTTATAAAAGCACTTCGTGATGTAGAATCTGATTTGCGTTCATATCGGGATAATCCGCTTTTAAATCTTCTTAGAGGAAAGGAAAAGGATATAACAGTTGCTAAAAAAGACAGTATTGAAACAAAAGTATCAGAACTGAATGAAGAAATTTCTGAATTAAAGGAGGTAAAGACCGTTTCCGTAGGGATTTCTGATAGTATGAAACAGGCAATCGGAGAAACTTATGCTCCAAACATCGACATTCGATCTGAATTACCATCTGAAATGGAAAAATTACTGCAGTCACTTAAACTGTGGGTTGGTGATCCAGACGAAGAAGGTTATAAAGGTAGAATTTGGGAATTGAGTTTGGGAGGAGCTAATCTAGTTTACTTTTCATTAAAACTTCTTGAATATGAAAATGTCAAATCACAAGATAAGATAGCGAATTTTCTTTTGATCGAAGAACCGGAAGCCCATATTCATAATCATATTCAAAAGACTTTATTTCAAAAATTACACAATCGAAATACACAAATAATCATTACCACTCATTCTACTAATATTTCTTCAGTCAGTAAAATTAGTGCGATGAGTGTTCTAAGCAGGGCGAATAAAATTGCGGAAGTGTATAATCCTTCAAATGGGTTAGATGCCCCTCAAATTAGAGCGTTAGAGCGTTATTTGGATGCAGTAAGGACCAATCTATTATTTGCCAAAGGTGTTCTTTTAGTCGAAGGCGATGCCGAAGAAATACTTATTCCACAGATGGTAAAAATGGCCTTTGGAGTTTCGCTGGACGAAATCGGGGTAAGCTTGGTAAATATCGGTAGCACTGGCTTCCAAAATGTTGCAATTATTTTCAACGATGTTAGAATCAAGAAAAAATGTAGCATTATTACAGATTTAGACACTTCCATCTTAGCGTTGCCCGTAGATAAAGAAGAGGATACAGTCGAGCAAAGGAAATGTCGAAATTCACAAATATCCAGTGCTGATCGAAAAGTTAAATTGGATGCTTTCTGCTCTGGAAACACATGGGTAGTTCCATTTTATGGGGAGCATACATTTGAGGTGGAATTTGTAAAAGCTGGAAATGATTATGAAATTCAACAAGTTGTGAATAACGAGTATAAAAGACAAGCGGATAAGGACAAAATTAATGCTCTTCTTGCTGATTCGAAAGTTGAAATTTATGGTAAAGAAGTTTTGAGACTTGCGGAGAGTTTTGGAAAAGGATGGTTTGCGTTGATGATTACAGAATATGTAGATCATATAACAACAATCCCTACTTATATCTTGAAGGCGATAGTAAATGCTTCGCCACATATAAATGAGAAAACACTCTTCGTGATGGCCAAGTATAGACTAACACATTTAGCAAATAGAACATTTAGCGATGATAAAACTAATTATCCTGCACTAAGTATTCGCATTGAAAACTGTAAAACAATTTCAGAAGCATTAAACTTATACCAAACTGAATTAATTAATGATCCTTTGTCAAAATTGATGAAACTAATTTATAGATCATGACAACTCATCTAAGTGAAGAACAAAGAATCGCTGTTAATACGGGAGGTCATGTCCTTTTAACAGCCTGTCCTGGAAGTGGTAAAACAAGGGTTCTGACATTTAAAGTCGCACATGAGCTAAAGAGGTTATCATCGAACAAGAAGAGAGTAATTGCTCTTACCTTTACAAACCGTGCCGCTGAAGAAATCAAACGGCGAATTACTAAGTTGGATATCGATACCTCACAACTTTGGTCCGGTACTATTCACGCTTTTTGCTCGGAATGGATTCTACGTCCCTATGCTGGTTATCTTGAAGAATTGAAAAACGGTTTTGTAATTGCAGACGAATATAAGTCTGAAGAGCTTATTTCCGATTTGAAAAAAAAATATAGCTTCGCTTTTTGGGAATCAATTACTACCAGGTTATTACCTGATGGAAACCTTGCAGAAATTGACACAAGATTTCATGATCTTTTAGATGAATACCATGAAATGTTAAAAGATGAAGGGCTGATTGATTTTGATCAAATGCTTTATTACGCATTCAAATTGCTTAACGAATATCCTAAAATTGCAAAGACCTTAAATAATATCTTTCAATTGATTTGTGTTGATGAATACCAGGACACACAGCAACTACAATATGACATTCTTTCAAAGATCATAACTGCTAATGATGGTAAAACAAGAATTTTCTTCGTTGGGGATGAAGATCAGGCAATTTACGGTTCTTTAGGAGGAGTTGCCAAGTCTTTGAGTGAAATCAAGACTGAGTTTAAAGGCATCAATATTCAGTCGTTAGCATTATCCGGAAATTACCGAAGCACTCAAAGAATAATCGATTACTACAGAAACTACCAAAGCAGTGATATAGATATAGAATCTTTGTGTGACCATAAATCAGAAGAAGGAATAATTACTTATAGTAGAACAATTCCATTTGCTGGGCTTGAAAACCACATTGCAGAGATCATACAGACTAACATCACAAATGGCATTCCCGAAAATGAAATATGTGTAATTGCTCCTCAATGGTGGCTTGTAATTCCAATGGGAAGAAAATTGAAGACCCTACTTCCACATGTCAATTTTGATGCTATCGGGTTATCTCCATTATTAAAAAACAGAGAGAATTTTTGGTTTAAAGTAGCAAGACTTTTTTTGATTGATCCTTCCCCAAAAATGTACGTCTTTAGAAACCGATGGGCTAGAGAATTGCTAGAGGAAATGTACGCTATAGGTGTGCATGTTTTAGATCGATACGAAAGGAAACCAAGACAACTTTTAAAGATTATTAATTCAATCAAATCAGATAAAGCAACTGGTCTAGAATATTTAGAAGAATGCTTTGGACAGCTTGGAAAAGCACTTGAAATCGATAAGGAAGAGAACCCTTACTTGAAACAACACTGGACTTATTTCTTTGAAGGTTCAAGAAAGCGTCTCAACGATTCCACATTCGAATATGCAACAGATTTACTAAGTTATAAAAGAGCCTTCAGTCATAGTACTGGCGTTGTTGTAAATACGTGTCATGGGATAAAAGGAGAAGAATTTCATACTGTCATCTCCTTTGGATTACTTCATGGATATATACCTAACTGGAAAGAGTCAGATCCAGAAGCGGCACGCAAAATGCTTTATGTAATTAGTTCAAGAGCAAAAAAACACTTACACTTAATCTCAGAAACTGGTCACAGAACCGGAAGTGGTAACCCCTATACTGCGACAGGTAGATTATATAGCTTAGACTACGAGTATAATGAATAATCTAAATCACTATTCATGCAGACTAGAATAAAGAACAACACCTCAATTAGCTATATATTAGTTGGAAAAGAGTCACCTTTTGTATCTCCAATATTACCACCTGAAGCATTTGAAGAAAACTCAGTCTTATCATTTATTAGGCATTGTCCTGAAGATATTTTCCAAATATATTCTCCAAGAGATTACCTCGCTTTAAATTTGATAAAAGAATTTGGCGGCTATGATTTTCAATCAACTACTTATGAGGGAATCCTACAAATGCCGCAATATAAGAATAAGTTGATTTTATATTTCATTGATTGCGAAGCTGGTAATCATTTAGAAATACATAAAGCACTTACGCAATCGGATCATTCATTGATCTATTTCAATTTTTTCTCGAAAAGTGGGTATGTGAAAACAGGAGTGCTTAATGAGGTTGTCGATCCAACAGATTTCATAAGCAAGATTTTTAACAATCAAGCTCAAATACTGAAGCAGTTAAGATCATCAATCGAAGAATTACTCCCATTTGTGAGTATGGACAATAGAGACTATAACAAGTACCATTATTTCTCACCAACGCAAAATAATTATCACCTAATAAATAGCTTACTTGGAAATTTTTGTATCGATTTATCATACTTCAGAAACCAGAATGATATGATGAAGGAAACAGATGAAGCTTCTAATAATCCTGATCTTTGGACACGTCAAAACATGCAGGTGGATCAAATTTTGAAGATTGACAACTTCACAATGGCGTTGTACAAGTTGGAAGCTGTTAAGTTATACACACACAATGAACCTCGCTATGCTCCATTGATACTGATATTCCCTTTTCATAATCCATCATTGAAAGTGATGTACGATAAGAAAAAGATTGCACCTATTATGATGGAGCAAACAAACAATTATGTCTCTTTTTCGGATTCTCCTACAGTGTCTTTTGCCGGTGAAATCATTCGACGTAGGCTTCATTTCATAGATGATGTAGCTATGCTGCATGCTTCATTTAAAAGATCTCCTCTTATACGAATGCCGGTAAAAGGTAAAACGCTATATACTGAATTATCATTTATTGGACCGTTGTCATTTGGTAATATGGAAAGACCCGGCTACAGAAGGAAGTTAAAGAAATTGATTACAAGAATTGGTTCGGAACTTGCAGATAAATACATGTCTCTAGAAATGCAGTCGATATTGACAAAAAGAGATAGTCAAATCGTTGTAATTAGTGATTTACCAATAGAGTGGATTGAAATTAATGGTGTTCCATTGTCCTTTACTCATGATATATGCAGATTACCTGAAACAACTATGCATTCGTTAATGAGACATTATGTCTTCAATAATATGTTTAATCATTCTATTTCAAAAAACATATTGAAGAAAACATTGGTGATATTCGGATGCGATGAATCTAATTTCCAACATTGGCAGAACATTGCAAATAATCTTTCGGATGAAATTGGTTTTAAAACGGCAAAATGCACCAGCTTGGCAGATATTAAAAAGGCAATAATTGAGAATAAACCTGAACTTCTCATATTTGATTGTCACGGTCAATATGATAAATCAAAAAATCAAACTTATTTGTTAATTGGAGAAGAACAGTTAACCCAAGACTATCTCGTTAAGAATAATTTGGGTGCGCCATTAGTATTTATATCTGCTTGTGGAACAGCACCTACTTACAGTTTTGTTGACTCAATCTCAAATGGTTTTTTTGAAACGGGAGCCATGTCCGTAACAACAACTTATCTGCCAATCTCAATTCATGGAGGTTCTATGATTTATATTCGATTACTGCAGCAACTTTCCATGGCATCAAATCAAGCGATACATAAAAATTGGTTGAATTTTGTTTCGCATATTATTAGGACTTCCGTAATTCATAATATGCATTTGAGTGCTCGAGCAAATGGAGGGTTAACTAAAGAAGAATACACAGTGGAAAACAGTAGAACTCTAGTTGAATCAATGTTTTTTAAGAAGCGTAGAGAACTATTTATTCGTCTTGAATTGGAAATAAAAAAGCTTCCGGTAGATGAGAAAAAACCATTCTCCAATATGATTCCTGAGTACTTATTCTACAGTACGTTAGGTCGCGCTGATCTTATTCTTTTTGAAAGCTGGAAAGAAAAACATGAAGAGATAAATACTTAAATTAAAATTTAAGTAGAAAAGTAATTCCAAATCTAAATATGCTTGGAGTTACAATCATCCTGCTTCAACCTTTAAATTTTGCTTTTTTACTTCATTGTACTTTAATAGTCCAGTAGAAAATATTCATAGCTTTGTTGTTAACCACTAATCATTTCGATTAGAAGGATATTATCACTCACATGACTTGGAAAGATATATTTACGGAAATTCGAATCAAATTAAACTTAAAGAAAAAATCCTCACCACGAAAACTGAGCTTTCAAAAGAATACAATTGAAGAGTTTCGAAACAACTCATCTATTCTTAGAAGCAGACTGCTGCATTCAATTGAGGACCGAGTAAACGCGCGATCACAATTAGTTCCATACTTATCTACGGACGACAGAATTTTTGAACCTTACGTTGACACTTTGGCGTCACTTGTTTATGGCGAAGAACTTTACTCGTATACCTTTCAATTGGGGAAAGATGTATTGAGATATGTTGAAGACTTCGAATATAGAAACCGTATTAAAGTGAATAAAAGGCATTTGTATTTTGGTTTGTCAGTGAATTCTATTTATATGAATGATACTATAAATGGGATGATTTATTGGGAGCTCTCACAGAAAGATGATGCTATTACTCTCGGAGTTGCTTACAATTCCCAACAAGCCATAATTGACACTTTTCACAAATTCACGTCAGTTGTCTCTCCTTTGACAACTGTATTCAATGAAAATACGCTTCACTATCAATTAAGAAATAAATATGCATTTATTGAAGAATTCAAACTTGTCATCGCTAAACAGCAGGTACCTGAACTTTTTAGCTTCTTTTCATGCGCGCTGAGATATAAACAAGTTAATTACTGGCTAAAAAACGACTTTACGGACATGACTAAGATGTACGCACAAGAATTAGTTAATTCATTATGTATTTTGTGTGAAGCGTCGCTAAAAGATATATCATTAGTCACTCAATCAGTATTAGGTAAGATATTAAACACGGATATTCCAAACATCAGTTTATCATTGTCTAATGTATTAGGCCACAGCTACCCAAAACCTAACACAGGTTTATTTGCTACTTATCCCACATTGACCGATGCCGATTTTAATACGTCACTTCAGTTAATTATCGCATCAATAAAATCGTTAACACTATCAGATGATGAAATGAAGGCTCACCTCATTTATTTGACATATATGTTGCGAAATAATGCTTTACATGATGTTAGAGCAAGTTTGAATTATTATAATAATGCTAATCAATTCGATGAAGTGATAATTTTACTTTTTGCTTCAGCATCAATGATCAGAAACTTATAATTCAACATCAAAGTAATCGCTTCATCAAAATTTTTCCCTTATCTGAAATAAAAAGCTCTAAATTCTCTATCCTAAAGTTCAAAAACTTCTTTTTAAGGTATACAAGAGGAATAGTTCAATAGAAAGGTTGGTCATTTTTTAAGAAGTTTAGTTGTATTTTCAATAGCTTAGAATCCTTAACATGAATTTTACACGAGAAGCAATTTATGAATTAGTTTGGTCAAAACCCCTTACGTCCATCGCCAAAGAATACAACATTTCAGACAATGGAATTCGGAAAATCTGCAAGAAGTATGAAATACCTCTTCCTAAAGTTGGCCATTGGCAGAAAGTACAACATGGTAAAGCACATGTAAAAGAAAAACTCACAGTATCTGAAAAATGGAAAGATGCTCATATCAAATTATCGGATCTTTATGAAGAGGTGTCAAAGAATCATTATCCGACAAGACTTTCAATGTTAACCAGAGAAATAGAGAAACAACATCCGACGTTGGTTATCGTCCCGGATCGCCTAACAAATCCTGATCCCATTATTTCGTCAGTAAAACCTGATTTAGAGTCAAATAAACCCACTGCATGGCACGGATTAAAAATTTCCGTTTCAAGCTCAGCAAATCTCCTCTCAATAAGTGTAGCAAAAGAAACTATTCCCCGAGCTCTTCGGTTCATGGACGCTTTCATCAAACTGTCCAAAGCAAGGGGGCATCAATGGGAAATCAATCATTTGGATTCCAATATCATCGTTAATGGTGAAAAATACAAGGTTCGCTGTCGCGAGAAAACCAATCGACAAGTATATAAAACAAGTAGCAATTGGGAAAGTTCTGAGCTAGTACCGAATGGAATCCTATCGTTAAAACCTGATTATCAATATGATAAAGAATGGAAAGATGGTAAGATTCCACTTGAGCAGCAACTATCTAAGATAATGGCTACTTTCGAGTTACGTGCAGAGGACGATAAAATTCAAAGAGCTGAACGAGAAGCTAACTGGGCAGAAAGAGAACGACTGAATGCTATTCACAAGATTGAACTTGCGAAACAACAATGGGAAGAAAAGAAGATTGACTTATTGAAACAATATGCGTCACAATGGAATCAATCAAATCAAGTCGCAGCATTTATTAAGGCATTGGAATCTAATCCGCAAGAAAAAACGGATGCTGTTAAGGATTGGATTATGTGGGCTAAGGACCGACAAAAAGAGCTTAATCCGCTATCAGGAAATCTGGAGAATTTTGTAGCTAAATTTGATTTCGATGTTCGTTAAATAACATCAAATCCTCCACCAAATAGTTCGAACTTTGCTCCATGAGGGTCACCACAAAAAGAAAAGCCTTGATAATTTAGTTATCGAGGCTTTTCTTTTTGCACTCCTACACTCACACTGAGTTTGTGTTTTTTTCTTTTCAGGGAAGAGTGTGAGTTTTGAGAGCGAGATTCGTGTTCGAGGCAAGAATTCTAATTCCTCCCATACTATTACTAAAGCTTCAGCCTAGGCACTGAGGAAGGAATTAAAGGAGCTCCCCACATTCCATCAGGATAATAGTAGTCGTAAAACCGAAAAACGTTATTTTTTAACTATAACAGATCAAGGGAAACTTACCTTATGCTATATAAACAAACTAGTCGGTATTCATTTGGTTTAATGCTCCTGTGAGAAAATCACTGTGCCGAGCAATTGTTGTCGTATAAACTAGAAGTATAAAAAACACAGGTATACCAACCGTAAAAACAGAAAACTCTCTATTAATAATTATAAGAACAAATAAGGGTATCAGACTTGCGATTAGTATGTAAAGCGCATTGAAAGAATAGAATAAAAACCTCACTCCTTCTTTTTCTTTAATCTCTACTTTGCCATTTTTAATTCCTACCCAAATATTCCAGTTTCCTGCTGGTTTAATAGAAAAAAACACATTTTCAAATCTTAATGCTGAGTCCGTAACAATTTGAATTTTATCAACTCCAGTTTGCTCAAGACTCTTTTTTAAAGAGAGGAGAATTGCTTGATTAGTTTTCGTAATAATTTTTCGATCAAGTTTTTTCTTATATGTTATAACAATTGGAAACATGACTTTTTTTATAAAGTTATTGAAATTTTATTTATACCTGTAGCCTTTCCCTTTTCGTTTATCTTGCTTAGGTGAACTAAACGCGTTATAAATCTTAATTATTTAAAACTTGAATTTGTTGAAAGCGCAGTTCTCTTTTCTTTGAATGATTAGATTTTCCCCATTTGATTTATCCTGTGAACTTTTCCTATGAAAAGAGGAATATAGAGTGAATTAAAGCTAAGTGAAAAAGTGTCTTCATAACAATATGCTTTTTGCAATAAACGGGCTATTTAAAGTGTGAAATCACCTAAATTAAAATGAGGATTTATCAACTGTTTTTGATTTATAGGAATCGCTTCAAATCCTCCACCAAAAAGTTCGAAATCTCTCTCATCAAAATAGCTCTAATGAAAGCATATTTTACTTTTTCAAAAGATGCTTTTTTCGTTTCTGGTAAGCTGGATGTCAATTTTACAGGGGATACTTAAACTATATCATTATATTTATCTCCTCCTGAAACGGACACAGAATGAATCACTACAAAAATATTCCCGAGTTCAATCTTAAAAACCTAATTGTAAGTTTGAATCAATGAACCAAAGCCCGGAACAAATAGCACGTGATCGAATAGACAAAATGCTCGAAGTAGCAGGTTGGCTTGTTCAATCGAAAGAAAAAGTAAACTTGAATGCAGGTGTTGGTATTGCGTTAAGAGAAACGAATACCGAATCTGGTGCTGCAGATTACATTTTATTTGTAAACTCAAAGGCAGTTGGAGTAATTGAGGCCAAAGCAGAAGATTTAGGTTATAAATTACTTCAAGTTGAAGATCAGTCATTGAGATATTCCAAGGATGCTATAAAGGTTGGAAAATTCCTATTGGAAAATGAAAAGCCGTTTGTTTACGAAAGTACAGGTACTATAACACGTTTTACAGACTATCGCGACCCAAAACCAAGAGGAAGAAATGTGTTTTGGTTCCATACTCCGGAAACGATTGCTGAATGGATAAAAAAAGGTTCTTCCCTGAGTGCACGTTTGCAAGCCATGCCCACATTGGATCATGCCGGTTTGCGACCCGCTCAAATTGTTGCAGTTGAAAACTTAGAACTCTCTTTCAAAAAGAACCGCCCTAAAGCGTTGATTCAAATGGCTACCGGTGCCGGAAAAACCTTTACGGCTGCCACTTTTGTTTATCGATTGCTGAAACACGCCAATGCCAAACGAATTCTGTTCTTAGTGGATACCAAAAACCTGGGCGAACAGGCAGAACAAGAGTTTATGACTTTTCAGCCCAATGACGACAATAGAAAGTTTACAGAGCTGTATAATGTACAACGCTTAAATTCGAGCTACATCGCTTCAGATAGTCAGGTGTGTATTTCAACCATACAACGTCTGTATTCCATTTTGAGAGGTGAAGAGCTGGATGAAAGTGCAGAAATGGAGAATCCTGATGAAAGCTCTTGGATGCAGCAACAACTAACTAAAAAACAAGCTGTTCCCGTTGATTATACCCCAAAGATTCCCATTGAACAATTTGACTTTATTGTGATTGACGAATGTCACCGTTCTATTTACAACCTTTGGAAGCAGGTGTTGGATTATTTTGATGCTACGTTGATCGGTTTAACCGCGACACCAGACAAAAGAACCTTTGGGTTTTTCAATGAAAATGTGGTGAGTCAATATACCTACGAAGAGTCGGTGATTGATGGTGTAAACGTTCCGTATGATGTCTATACAATAGAAACTGAAATTTCTCAAAAAGGAGAAACCATTCATGCCGGTTGGTTTATTGACAGAAGGGATAAACTCACCAGAGCCAAACGCTGGCAACAAGAAGATGAAGACACCCATTATGGGAAAAATGATTTGGATAAAAAGGTGGTCAATCCAAGTCAAATTAGAAATATCATTAAAGCCTATAAACAAGCCTTAAAAACGGAGATCTTCCCCAATCGCATTGATCAAAACGGTGATTACGAAGTTCCTAAAACGTTGGTGTTTGCCAAAACAGACAGCCATGCAGATGATATCATCAAAATCATTCGGGAAGAATTTGACGAAGGAAACGACTTTTGTAAAAAAGTGACTTATAAAGCAGAGGAAGATCCGAAATCGGTCTTGAATCGGTTCCGAAATTCCTATTACCCGCGCATTGCCGTTACAGTAGATATGATCGCTACCGGAACAGATGTGAAACCATTAGAGGTTTTGCTTTTCATGCGTGATGTAAAGAGCACCAACTACTTTGAGCAAATGAAAGGTAGAGGAACGCGCACCATTACCAACGATTCTTTGCAGATGGTTTCTAGAACCGCCACCAGCAAAACACACTTTGTAATAGTTGATGCCATTGGAGCCACTAAATCTAAAAAAACCGATAGCCGGCCTTTGGAACGAAAACCAACTATTCCTCTAAAAGATTTATTGGGTGCCGTTTCCATGGGAATAGCCGATGAAGATTTGTTCTTGTCGTTGGCAAACCGTTTGATCCGTTTAGAAAAGCAAATTACCGAAAAGGAACGGGAAAAGTTACTCGAATTCTCTGGTGGTAAAAGCCTGAAACAGATGACCAGAGAATTGATTTCGGCGTATGACCAAGATGAAATTGACCAACTAGCACAGCCCGAAATAGACAAGATTCCTTCTTGGGACAGAAGTCCTGTATTCATTGAGGAAACGAAGCTTAAGGCGCAGGAACAATTGATTTCGCTGGCAGCGACTACGTTCAACGGTGAATTGAATACCTACCTCGATAATGTGCGCCGCGAACACGAACAGATGATTGACAGCATCAACATTGACACAGTTACCAAATCTGAATGGGACACTACATCTGTGGATAAGGCAGCAGCTATTGTAAAAGACTTTAGCGAATACCTATCTTTGCACAAAGACGAAATTTTAGCCTTGAGCATTTTCTACAACCAACCCTACAACCGCCGAGAGATTACCTTTAAAATGATCAAAGACGTTTTTGATAAACTGACGCTTGAACAACCTTTATTGGCTCCGGATTATGTCTGGAATGCTTACGTTGCACTAGAGGAAGTGAAAAGCGACCAACCCAAAGATGCGCTCACGGCATTGGTTTCCCTGATACGCAGAGCCTGCGGTATTGACAGCGAACTGAAGGCCTTTGACAAAACCATAGATGAGAATTTCAAAAACTGGATTTTCAAACAAAATGCAGGGCAACACAACCGTTTTACCAACGAACAAATGGACTGGCTGCGCATGATTAAAGACCATGTAGTGAGCAGCTACCACATTGAATTGGATGATTTGGATTACACTCCGTTTGATAGCCAGGGCGGTAAAGGAAAAATGCACCAATTGTTTGGTGAAAGCATGACTGACATTATTAATGAACTCAACGAGGTATTAGCAGCATAATGAGAGAGGATTGGGTAGAAGTTGAGTTGGGGGATATTTGCTTCACGACTTCCGGAGGCACTCCAAGTCGGCAGAATAAATCGTTTTACGAAGGGAATATTCCATGGGTGAAATCTGGAGAGCTTGATAAAGGGCTAATATTAGATAGTGAGGAACATATATCTGAAGAAGCGATAAAAAAATCAAGCGCGAAATTATTCCCAAAAGGGACACTACTTTTTGCACTTTATGGAGCGACAATTGGTAAAATGGCAACTCTTGGTGTCCCAGCAGCTACGAACCAAGCTATATGTGGCATCTATGAAAATGAAGTTTTAATTTCAAAATATTTATATCACTATCTCTCAAATAAAAAAAGAGAATTAATTGGTAAAGGTATTGGTGGTGCACAACCGAATATAAGTCAAACAATTTTAAAGCAATTGTTGATTCCGATTGCTCCCCTCCCCGAGCAACGTGCCATTGTCGCCAAAATAGAAGAACTTTTTTCCGATTTAGACAAAGGCATAGCTGACCTCAACTTGGCAAAAGACCAATTGAAGGTGTATCGGCAGGCGGTGTTGAAAAAGGCGTTTGAGGGGGAGTTGACGAAGGTTAAGTTGCAACCAAAGATTATTAACCTTGGATCGGTAACTGGTAAACCTAAGTATGGAACATCTAAAAAATGTACTCTAGAATCAAAAGGCACAGCAGTTTTAAGGATTCCAAACATTGATTCTGGATTTGTAAATACAGATGAGTTGAAATATGCAGTTTTTGAGGAAAAAGAATACTCAGCGTTAAAATTGCAAGAGGGAGATATTCTCACCATTAGATCTAACGGAAGTGTCGATTTAGTTGGGAAATGTGCTTTAATAACGAAAAATGATCTAGATTATTTGTACGCAGGGTACTTAATCAGACTGCGCCCTAATTTAGAGAAAATTGACCCCAAATACCTTTTACATTGTTTGAGTTCACATGATTTAAGAGTCCAAATTGAGTCAAAAGCTAAATCTACTAGTGGAGTAAACAACATCAACTCTGGAGAATTAGAAGGCCTTAAAATTCCAATTTTTGCTATTCAGGAACAGCACCAAATTGTCCGTGAAATCGAATCGCGCCTTTCGGTTTGCGATAAAGTAGAACAAAGCATTACCGAGAGTTTAGAAAAAGCCAAGGCATTGCGCCAAAGTATCTTGAAAAAAGCCTTTGAGGGCACGTTGCTTTCGGCATCAGAACTAGCCAACTGCAAGGCAGAAAAAGATTATGAGCCGGCGAGTGCGTTGTTGGATAGGATTAGAAAAGAGAAGAAGAAATAGTAGAATGAATGGCTAAACAGAAAATAAAAATAATGCTCTCTTCTACGGTTTATAATTCCAAAACCGAAATTGAACAAATTTATGCTACTCTAACAGGGTATGGTTATGAGGTATTTTGTTCACACATGGGGACGGTTTATAATGTTCCCGGAAAGTCACCTGAAGAGTCGTGTTTACTCGCAGTAGAAGAATGTGATTTTTTCTTTGGTATAATTTATCCTTTTTATGGTTCCGGAATTACACATGCCGAATTTAAAAGAGCTATTGAATTAAATAAACCCAGAGGGTTCTTAGCTCATCATGATGTTGCTTTTGCACGTCAATTATTACACCAGTTTATGTTCGATACTCATGGCATGAAAACTGGATTTGCATTGGGTAAAAAAACTCCGGTTATGGATGATTTAAGAGTAATTGATATGTATAACGATGCCGTTGGAGATGGATTACCATTAAACAAAAGACTGTGGGCACAAGAATTTTACAAGTACACGTTGGATGGTTCGGCTTTCGTAGCTACGCAATTTGCCAATAAAAATAGATTTAGAGCAGATCTAGAAAATATTAATTCAGAAGATAATGAGTGATGAACTACTTTTAAGAACCCTCTTAAAACAAGGCGAAAGCGAACAACTCGAATTCCTGGAGAGTGTTCGAAAAGGTGCTATTGCACGCAATCTATGTGCTTTTCTTAATGGTGATGGAGGTCGTGTGGTGATTGGTGTTTCTGATGAAGGCACCCCAATTGGTATTGAAAATCCTTCACAATATGTTGAGGAATTAAAACTATTTTTAGTAGAGTCAATAGTTCCAGACGCTCCTGTCACTATTTCTGTAGAAGAATTAGGTTTCAAACAGTTCATTATACTTAAAGTGTGGGGTGGTTCTAAACAACCCTATATTTTTGACGGCACTATTTATTTTCGCAAAGGAGATAAAACACAGAAAGCAACTTCAAAAGAAATTTCTGATCTTATTCATGGTCGTCAATTATCGGAACAGCATTGGGAAAGACAAATAACATTAGGTGTTCAACTAGAAGATTTAGACCAGAAACTAATTCTAGATACGATAGTTGAATCGAGAAAAAACCATAGAAGCAATATTGAGAATGATGATGTTTTAGCGTTTCTAACTCATTATGGTTTGTACTTAAATGGTTCTTTTACCAATGCCTGTGTAGTTCTTTTTGGTAAAAAGCCCAGTAAATTCATTCCACAAATACGAGTTCGATTAACAGAATATGCAGATAGTAAAACCGATAATAGTTTAATCAGAGATGAACTTTTTGAAGGTAATATTTTTAGTATTAGAGATGGATTAGAAAAATACGTTCATGGTCTTGGAGTGAGAAGTGTCTTTTCTGAAAATCAATGGAAACGACAAGATTTCACCTTTCCAAGAAAAGCATTGCAAGAAGGGATTATTAATGCCTTAATGCATAGAGATTATAGCAGTTTCTCAAGTAGTGTTGCTATTAGTGTATATCCGGATCGTTTTGTAATTTCAAATAGCGGAAAACTTCCGGATAACATAGCTATAAAAGATTTAAAAAAGAATCACAGTTCACATCCGGTAAATCCGGACATAGCTCATATTGTTTTTTTACGCGGTTTAATTGATAAGTTAGGAAGAGGTACACTAAAGATTATTGAAGATTGTAAAGATGCAGGTTTAAAGGTGCCAGAATGGAAAGAAACCTCTAATGGTGTAACACTTACATTCTATGGGCCTAAAAGTTTATCGGAAATAAAAAAGCGAAATGATGCTGTAAATGATGCTGTAAATGATGCTGTAAATGATGCTGTAAATGATGTTGTAAAAAAGAAGGTTCATGATGCTGTAAATGATGCTGCAAGTGATGCTGTAATTGATCGACTTATAAACGAAGTGCTACTCTTAATTGTAGAAGATGGTAAAAGCTTAAAAGACTTTATGCAGACTTTTGATGTAGCTAGAGCAACAATGCAAAGAGATATGGCATTATTAAAAGCACATCAATTTGTCGTATTTGAAGGTGCCGCAAAATCAGGTGTCTATCGATTAGCTGAAGCATTTAAATTAGATATACAATCAATAAAATGACAGACTCAACAATCATATCAAAAATTTGGAACCTCGCTGGCGTACTGCGCGATGATGGTGTTGGTTACGGTGATTACCTCGAACAAATCACCTATTTGCTGTTCCTCAAAATGGCCGATGAGTTAAATAAACCACCTTATAGCAAAGGCTTGGTTTTTCCAAAACTCAAAGATGTGGATGGGAACGAAATCACCCATGGTGAAACCTGTGATTGGGAAACCTTATCCGGAAAAAGAGGTGCAGAATTGGAATCGTTTTACAGCCAGTTGCTACGAACGCTTTCCACGGAAAAAGGAATGTTAGGACAGATTTATACCAAAAGCCAAAACAAGATTCAAGATCCTTCCAAACTGCTCAAAGTAATCGACCTCATCGATAAAGAGAATTGGAACATGATGGGAGCTGACATCAAAGGAAAAATCTACGAAGGGTTATTGGAGAAAAATGCCATGGATAGCAGCGGTAGTTCCGGAGCAGGTCAGTACTTTACACCACGGGCATTGATCCAGGCAATTGTAGCTTGTATCCAACCCAAACCAATGAAAACAATTGCTGATCCTGCTTGTGGCACAGGTGGATTTTTTCTGGCAGCTTACGATTGGATAATTGAAAACAACAAACTGGATAAAGAAGAAAAGGCATTCTTGAAAAACAATACGTTTTATGGGAATGAAATTGTAGCCAACACACGCAGGATGTGTTTAATGAACATGTACTTGCACAACATTGGTGAAATTGATGGCGACACACCTATAAAATCTACGGATGCGCTTATCTCAGACGATGGTCTCAGGGTAGATTACGTACTTGCTAATCCTCCTTTCGGGAAGAAAAGCAGCATGACCATTACCAATGAAGAAGGTGAAGCAGAAAAGCAAGACATGAGCTACAACCGTCAGGATTTCTGGGAAACCACTTCCAACAAGCAATTGAATTTCTTGCAGCACATCAAAACCATGCTTAAAATAGATGGCGAGGCAGCTGTAGTATTGCCAGACAATGTGTTATTTGAAGGTGGTGCAGGTGAAGAAGTGAGAAAGCAATTGCTTAAGACTACAGAACTCCATACCATTCTTCGCTTACCAACCGGAATATTTTATGCTCCGGGTGTAAAAGCAAATGTATTGTTCTTCAGCAACAAACCGGCAAGTAAAGAAGCGTGGACAAAGGAAATTTGGTTTTACGATTACAGAACAAATATCCACCATACGCCAAAGAAACAAACCATGGCCAAGACGCATTTGGAGGAGTTTATCCAATTGTACAATTCCGAAAATCTTGCCAAACGAAAGGAAACTTGGAGTTCGAATCCTGATTTGTTATCGGGAGAAGAAGGTAGATGGAAAAAATATACCTACGAAGAAATCATTGCCCGCGACAAAACAAGTTTGGATATCTTTTGGATCAAAGACAAAAGCTTAACCGACTTAGACAATCTGCCAGATCCTGATGTATTGGCAAATGATATCATTGAAAACATCGAGTCAGGCTTGAATGCATTCAAAGAGATAATGGAAACGCTTAATAACACAGAACATTAAAGTCATCACTCATGCAAATTTCACGAAAGGGTAAAACACAAAACACTGCCTGTTCCGTTTTGTGATCATCATCGATTATTGCCTCTTTGATTACCATTTCTCCTACAAAGTGTCTGACTTTAATAGCGATAAATTCACACAAAAAGAAAGAGCCAAGACATCTTATCGTCTTGGCTCTTTCTTTTTACCTCATTCTCGTTTCGCTAACGCTGTAGCTAACGCGTTATGCTTCTCATTCTGGCTAGCTCTTTCTTTTTCAACGTGAGAATTGCCAGCGAGAGCAAAATCTGTGTTCTAAGCCCCTAATTACTCTCCTCTTGTGGAGATACAATTATGTCTATATTGATCTCTCCAAGCAACCTTATCAGATTTAACTAAAACAAAGCTAGATTTGGACACAATCCCATTGAAGTTGTTGCAGACCTTTGCTTCAACATAAAAACAAGAAAATGAATAAAATCTTAGTAACCGGTTCCACAGGTCAAATGGGTACTGTGGTCATAGAAACATTGCTGAAAACGATGTCAGCTCAACACATTCACGCCATTACCCGAAAAGAGGAAAAACGGTTAGCGTTGGAAGCAAGAGGATTGAATGCTTTTAGTGGTGATTATGCAGATATTGCTTCCTTAGAACGTGCTATGGACGGAGTAGATACGGTTTTACTTATTTCTTCGGGTGATCAGGGCGACCGCATGCAAGAACACAAAAACGTGGTGGATGCAGCAAAGAAAATGGGAGTAACTTCTATTGCGTATACCAGCCGTTCGTTGAAAAACCGCGCAACGTTAACGAATGCGTTGATGGAAGAACACTTTGCTACCGAAGATTACATCAAACAAAGTGGCTTAAACTACATCATTTTTCAAAATGCGTTATACATGGAAGTTCTGCTGTATTATGTTGGCAAAACGGTAGTTGAAGGTGGTGAATTTGCTCAAGTAGCCGCCGATGGAAAAGTGGCTTTTACGCTGAGAAAAGAGTTGAGCGAAGCTATGGCGAATATTTTAGTGAATGAACCGTTCCGTAATCAGTCTTACAGACTCACAGCAAATGAAACCTACTCTTTTTATGATGTAGCAGAAGTGTTGTCGGAGCTTTCAGGTAAACCAATCAACTATATTCCTGTGGAAGTTCCTGTGTATAAAGAACTCATGAAGGCACAAGGACTTCCGGAAGTGGTGGTGGATAAAATCGTTGATTTCAATCTGGATATAAAAAACGATCAAGAGTCAACGGTAACGAACGATTTAGAAATACATTTAGGACGAAAGCCGTCTACGCTGAAAGAAGGTTTGAAAATCTTATTTAATTTATAGCTAAATCCTATTGCATTTATGTCTGCTTCAACACCTGTTTTCATTCAAACCCTCACGGAATATTACCGATTGATGGGATTGCCAAAACCCTTGCATCCATTAGTGAGTGTAATCAGGTTTGACGACATAACGTATGAACCGAATAAACGCCCAAGCAGTATTATTCATAACTTTTATTCGATTGCACTGAAGAAGAATTTTTCGGCAAAAATGAAGTATGGGCAACACGATTTTGATTTTGATGAAGGAGTCATGCACTTTATGTCACCCAAACAGGTGCTAACCATAAGCGGAGCGACAGATGAACCAATGAAACATTCGGGATGGTTATTATTGATCCATCCCGATTTTCTCTGGAACACACCCTTATCAAAAAAAATAAACCACTACGAATACTTTAGCTATTCGATCAACGAAGCACTGCATCTTTCGGATAAAGAAGAGATGATTGTAACCGGCATCATTGAAAACATTGAGCAAGAGTATCATTCGAATATTGATCATTTTAGTCAAGATGTCATCATTGCTCAAATAGAGTTGTTGTTGACCTATTCAGAACGATTTTACCAACGGCAGTTTATTACACGGAAAATAGCCAACCACAGTATCTTAAATCAATTGGAAGCTTTACTCACCGACTATTTCAGCAATGAAACTTTATCAGAAAAAGGTATTCCGACTGTTCAATTTGTGGCAGATAGTTTACATGTTTCGGCCAACTACCTGAGTCGCTTATTGCAACTATTAACAGGACAAAGCACCAAACAATTTATACACGACAAGTTAATTGATTTGGCAAAAGAAAAGCTTTCAACCACCGATTTGTCGGTAAACGAAATAGCCTATAGTTTGGGTTTTGAACATCCGCAATCGTTTAGCAAATTGTTTAAGACGAAAACAAATCAATCACCTTTAGCATTTAGACAGTCGTTTCATCATTGATTGAAATTCTGTAAAGCCCATTTCATTAAGATGTTTTTTTCCTTGGGGAGGTTTAATTTTTCAATGATATTTCGTCGGTGCCACTCAACTGTTCGTTCTGAAACAAATAACATTTCTCCAATTTGTTTATTACTGTTTTGTTGACTGATTAATTCAACAATTTTTCGTTCCATCGTGCTTAACGTTTCCAATTCAGATTCTGCTTTTGGTCGAATCAGTTCGCTTGCTAATTGAGCGCTAATGTAACCTTCGCCTACTGCTACTTTTTGCAAGCAGGCTTCTAGTTCATCGTTTGAAAAGTTCTTCAATAAATATCCTTTCACGCCATATTCCACGGCTTTTTTATAAATATTCAATTCATTGTGCATGGTGAGTAAAACAACTGCGCAGGGAATGTTATTTTCTTGAATTTTTTTGGCTACTTCTATTCCACTCATTCTAGGCATGCTGATGTCTAAAATGGCGATTTCGGGGCGATTTAGTTCAATCAAGGAAAAGGCCGTAGCCCCATTTGAACAGACATCACTAACATGATATCCTTTGCTTTCCAAATAGAATTTAGTTCCTTGAAGAATCATAGGGTGGTCATCGGCTAATAAAATCCGAATGGTTTCTTTTGTCATGAATTTATTCTTTTAGGAATCAATAATTTGATTTGAGTACCCTTATTAGTTGATTCAATTTTGATCGTTCCATTTAATATTTCAGTGCGTTCGGTCATGCTCAACAAACCAAGCGATGAAGAAGATTCAATTTTCTTATGTACATCAAATCCAACACCATTATCCTTAATTTCAACGATAACAAATTCATCTAATTCTTCAATTCGAATCAATGATGCCATCGCATTTGAATATTTAATAATGTTATTTACTGCTTCCTGAATAATACGGAATAACTGTAGGGCAGCTTTAGAATTAAGTCCGTTGTTATAAGTGATTTCAGAGTTCAAAATAATTTTGTTGTACTGTTGTACCTGAAAGACTAACTGTTCAACACTATTTTGCAAGCCCAATTCGTCAAACATTACAGGGTGAAGATTCCTGCTGATAATTCTTACTTGATCTATGAGCTTATCTATTTTCTGGGGTAATAAATGTTGGTTTTCTTGAGGTAAAGAGCGCAAAATAAGTAACTCATTGTTTACGCTATCGTGCAGGTCAACCGAGATTCTTCTTCTCTCTTCTTCCACATTTTCAATGAGTACTTTGGCAAATCTTCGGGTAGCTAATTTTTCTTTCAGCAATACTTTTCTCCGTTGAATGTTTTGTCTGAGTAAAATCGCAAACAGTAAACCAACAACTAGTGCAATCAAAAATGCGATTAAACGATTTCGCCCCTTAATTTCACTTATTTTGATTCCAATTTCTTTTGCTTTCTTTTCTGACTGGTATTTAATTTCAAGTTCTTTTAAATTTTCTTTGAAATCGGCGGCTTTATAAATCGTTTGAAGCGAATCATATGTTGAGAAGAACCGATACGCTAATTGGTATTCTTTTATTTCGAAATAACCATCGCGTAACATTTGACAAGCATACAAGTTGTATTTATTGACATTGTACAAATTTGCATAGTGCACAGCTAACCGATAATTTTCCTCCATTTTTTCGCGATTGTTCATCTTCGCGTACAAGCTTATTTTCTTGGCATACACAATAGGCAATTCACGCGGCGAATATTCCAGCATTTTACGTTCCGCCTCGGTATACAATTCTTCCGCCTTTTTAAAGTCATTTTTAATATAAACAATGTAAGCTTCTTGCATAAAAACGAGCGCCTTCTCGCCACCTGACAACTGCTCAATGCCTTGATTGTGCAATTGTGTCATTATCTCACTTGATTGTTGGTAATCTAGGATATCGAAATAAGCTAACGCAAACTCTAACAAAACACGTGCACCTAATTTCTTTTTATTCGTTTTACAGTTTGCTAATTCGTTTTTTGCTTGACTCAACGCATCGAACACTTTTGGGTAATCAAAAATGCGTTTATGGGTTTGCGAAATCAGAATATAAACGTAGACCCTATCTTCAGCACTGATTGTTTTTTGTTCACTGTAGTGCAATAGCGCTTTGATTGAAACTGCGTATTTATTGGAATCGTTGAGTTGTTTTACTTTTTTTTCTAATTCAAGAACCTGGCTTGACTGGGCATGAGTTGTAAGACCAATAATTAAAAATAAAAAGCATACAATTAGTTTCATTCAACTTGAATTTGCGTCAAAAGTATGGGAAGATATGAGATGCAAACAAGCTATTTGACTAAAAGTGCAAATTCAAGGCTGTTTTCCAGTATTACCACTGGGTAAAACTCCTTTTTTTCAAGGCAATCTTTGCAAAAAAGAAGGAACGAAATAATGAAAAAACTGCAAACGATTGGTTTGTTGATAGCCTTTTGCTATTTATACTCTCCAATATTCTCCCAAACAACGTACTATGTTGATGCCAATATGCCAGACAACACTGGAAATGGGACATCTTGGCTTACAGCTAAAAAAGATGTACAAGATGCCATTGATGCGAGTTCTCCCGGAGACCAAATTTGGGTAAAAAAGGGTGTTTATAAACCGAAAAATTATCCGGCTACTTTAACTCCGGTTGCCGATTCCTACCCTGTTGGAAGCCCTCTTCTACCTCTAACAGACCGGGATAATATGTTTTTTGTAAAAAACAATTTGAAAATCTATGGTGGTTTTGCCGGAACAGAAACCACGATTAATCAACGGACAGCTATTTTAGGAAGTAACAAAACAACGTTCTCCGGAGATGTTGGAACCGTTGGCGATTCTACGGATAATTGTTATCACATTCTTGTTTACTTCGCGCCCGATGCAGGAGCAGTAGCTCCAACAATTGATGGAATACACTTCGAAGGTGGGTATGCAGATCGCAATTATGGCCAAACTACTTTACCCGGAGCCGCTTTTGGATCTGCATTTAATGCATCCATTTCGAAAGGTTTTGGTGGAGCAGTGTTTATTAATCTTGGAAGTAATGGAAAAATTAACCAATGTTCTTTCACACATAATTATGCAGTAAACAGAGGTGGATGCGTTTGGTTTGAAGGTGGCTTTGGAACAACTCGAAAATTAGCGGTTAGTAGCTCCTTTTTTTACAACAATATTGGTTCTTCCTTTGGATACGCAGCCGGAGTTGCCTGTAATTATGGTGAAAACACTTTCACAAACAATGTCTTCTATAATAACCAAAGTCAAATGGCTGCTGCAATTATGCAAGTACAAGGTGAAATTAAAATCTATTCAAATACGTTTGTAAAAAATAAAGCACTTCTTCACGGAATTGTTAATTGTTTTGGAAATGGAGATTCGGCGATTTTCTATAACAACTTATTTCATGATAATATCAGCGGAAATAATGGTACAATAACGAACTCATTTGGAGTAGATTTTGATTTTCCAGGGACGTATTACACAACTCCAAACCCTGTGTTTGGCGGAACAAATTTGGGTTATACTTGGGACCAATTAGCAAAGAATAATGGGTTACAGTTAACTCAAGCCGAATACAATTCAACTTCGTATGTTCAATATCAAAATGATTTAGGAACAGGTGCAGTTGGCAATATTTTTAGCCAAAATCCAGATTTTCAAGACATCAATGATATAGATGGACCTGATAATATATTTGGAACAGCTGATGACGGCTTGGTTCTGAATGCAACTTCTCCCATGTTAAATGCCGGAGATTCTACATTGGCCTATTTGGCAACAGGAAGTATCGATATTTCTGGGTTCGAGCGAATTGCAGGAGCGAATATCAATATGGGTGCTTATGAACGTACCTGGATGCCGTGTTATTATAATGTAAATTCAACCGTTACTGCGTGTGACTCCTTTCTGTTAAATGGCACTACCTATACGTTAAGTGGCGTTTATACTGATACGATTGACGTTGCAACTTGTGATACCATTATCCAGTTAACGTTAACCATTCATCATTCCAGTTCTTCAACAATAACGATTGATACGTGTCAGGCTTTTGTTTTAAACGGTCAACTCATTTCGGCAACCGGAACTTATTTGCAAATCATTCCCAATACGCAAGGTTGCGATTCAACGATAACGGTAAACGCAACCATTGCACCGTTAACAAACAGCATCACCATTGATACGTGTCAAGCCGTTGTTCTAAATAGTCAACTGTTCACTTCAAGCGGAACGTACACACAAACACTTTCAAATGCAGCTGGTTGCGACTCGATCTTGACTATTAACCTTACAATTACCCCAATTACCGGATCGGTAACAATTTCAGCATGTGGTTCTGCAACTGTAAACGGACAAGTTTATAACTCTTCCGGAACGTATTCGCAAGCTTTAACTGCGGCCAACGGATGTGATTCAACCTTGACAATCGATCTTACGATTCTTCCACTACCGGTTTTGTCGGTGAATGTCTCAAACGGAGGAATCATTTGTGAGAACCAACCAATAGCGTTAACAGCAAGTGGTGCCAGTATCTTGTCTTGGGACAATGGTGTTATCAATGGAGTCGATTTTATTCCTTCGGCGGGAGTTCATTTATATACCGTAACCGGAACTGAAAACGGATGTACTTCTACGTTGGAAGTGCCGGTAAATGTTGGGGCAATTCCGACAATTGAAGCAACTGTTTCAGCGGTAAGTATCTGTGAATTTGATTCGGTTTATTTCTCTGGAAATGGCGCTTTGGTATACACTTATTTAACGGCAGACTTTGCTTATGCCGAATGGTTCACCCCTACTACCCTTGGAATAAACACCTATTACATGGAAGGTATCGGCGTGAATGGATGCCGGGATACGGTGTCTGTAAGTTTTGAATTAAGAGATCGTCCGGTAGCACCATCGGTTTCCAGCTTAACCGCAGCTACTTGCTTAGGACAACCGGTTGCAACACCAATTTCTGCAACAGCAAGTTCAGGCACCATTGAATGGTTTACCGATTCGAACTTGACTAACAGCTTTGAATCAGGTAATACCTTGCATGAAAACGGATCAATTGCAGGAGTGTTTTCCTATTATGCATCCGATTTCGACAACTCGTGTTACAGTCCGGCAACTGAAGTACAGGTTACCGTTTATGCGTTACCAGTGGTAGATGCAGGAACCGATGTCACTACGCTCGCACACGAAACAATCCTGTTGAATGGTGCCGTTTCAAATGCCGTAAGTTACTACTGGACTAATACCTTAAACATAAGCATTGACTCAACTTTAGCGTTATCATTCTTATCTACCAATACCGTTGAATACACCTTACAAGCACTATCGGCAGAAGGATGTAGCGATTCGTCAAAAGTAGTCATCACGGTGAATCAACCGTTTGTTTCCAGTAATTACATCTCTGCAAATGGCGACGGAAACAATGACACTTGGCAAATTCAGCCGCTTGATAAAATAAATGGGTGTGTTGTGCGAATTTACAACACGTTCGGTCAGCTTATTTATCAAAGTGATGCTTATAAAAACGATTGGGACGGAGCAGGTCATCCGGATGGTGATTACTACTTTGAAATAGCGTGTGGTGACGACAAAACAGTTGGAACAATCACACTCATTCATTAAAACATTAAGGTGCGAATTATGAAAAAGATCTTAAATACACTTGGACTATTGTTGCTTTTCAGTGCAACTGCTTTTGCACAGCAACGATACATTTCAACTTTAGGTGCAATCAACGGATTCAACAACAATCCGGCTTATGCAGGAATCAATAATTGTTTGAACATTAATCTTCAAGAAAAAAAACAATGGGTAAATGTTCCTAACTCTCCCGCAAATACTCACTTTCAGCTATCAAAACGCTTTGGGAGAATTCTCGGTTTAGGTTTTCAATCCAATTATTGGACTGCAGCTTTGTTATCAAATTTTCAAAGTTCAGCTACAGGCGCATTTCACCTTCCATTGACTCGTTCAGTAAAACTTAGTATCGGAACAAGTTTCGGATTTTCTCAAGTTAGTTTAAACACCAGTGATATGGTTGTTTATCAAAACGAATCAAGTATTCAAAAACAAAATGTTCGAACGCTTTTTTGCGACTTTGGGTTGTTGTTGCATTCCAATAAATTCCAAGTCGGAATAGCATCTCCTTCTCTATTCAATACCAGAATCGGAGGAAACAACCAATTGAATTATACTTCTGAGCGATACCTTGTTGCCAATGCGCAGTATACGTTTCCAGTCAATAAACGATTGAGCCTTTCTCCAATAGTGGTTTACCGCTCCATTCCTGCAGCCGGATATTTAGTTGACGGTATGTTGAGAGCAGATTTGAACAATCGTATTGGAGCATCCGTTGGGTATCGTACAAACAGCGGAATGTTGGTAGCCGTTGACCTGAAAATTTCCAAAAAACTATCAATTGCTTATGCCTATGATGCCGGATTTCAAAACTTGAATGGTTTATCGAAAGGATCTCACGAAATTTTATTGGGTTTATCCTTTTGCAAAGAAGAACCAAAGCCAAAGTACATTCAACGCTTTGCTGAAATAACGGTAATCGATGAAAACGGAACGTTGGCTGCTAATAAATCGTTTACGATTAAAAACAACACTACCGGAGTTCTTCAAACCGTAAAAACAACCGAAAAAGGGCTGTTGGTCTACCCTATTGACACACTTTCAACTTACGCTGTCACCAACAACGATGCGAATTATGAAACTACTTCCATCGAATTTTCAACTCCGAATAAACTGTCAGAAAACATCAAAAAAGAATTCACCTTACTTCACAAAACCGCAATCGTTAAGGGTAAAATTGTGAACAATGAAACCGGAGTTGGTATTCCTGATGTGGTGATTACGAAAACTGAAAACGGGCAATTGGTTAAATACGTAACCGATGAAAATGGAGAATATCAAATTCCGTTGGAAAACAACAACTTAAACGACTCCATTCGGTTCAGTTTATCCATTGAAAAAGACGAGTTTTTAAAAATCGACCCACTTGTAATCAACACAACATTGACCCAATACGGAGAACTTCAATTAGCTGAATTGAGTAACGGAACTATGAAAGAAATCGAACTCACACCTTACAAAGTTGGTGGTACGATTAATGAAATCATCGCTATCAATCCGATCTATTTTGATTACAATCAATCCGACATCCGACCAGATGCTGCCTTAGAATTGGAAAAAGTGATTCAAGTATTGAAAGAAAATCCAACACTGACAATTGAAGTGGGCGCACATTCAGATTGCACGGGTAATGCAGAATCAAATCAACGCCTGTCTGAAAGACGAGCACAAGCGTGTGTTTCTTTCATTCAAAAACAACTAGAAAACCCCAAACGAATTACGGGAAAAGGGTATGGAGAATCGGTTCCTCTTAGCACTGTTCCATGTGAAAAACGCACCAATGAGGACATGGCAAAAGACCGCCGAATTGAGTTTAAAATCGTGAATTTATAATTTTAAAAAGGAACAGAAATGAAAAATATAGTTTTAGTTATAATAACAATTGTGTCATTTGTTGCTGCCAATTTAAGTTATGCAAGCGATTTTGATCAACAACCAACTCTAACAAAACCGATAAGTTTTACGGAAAACAAAGGTCAAATTGTTGACCAAAACTCAAATGCACGACCAGATGTTTTATTTGGTGGACATTCCAATGGAATGACATTTCATCTACGTAATTCCGGGATCAGTTATCAATTGTCTAAAATCAACAAAACCAAAGAATGGATTGACCCTAAAACAAGTCAATCAACTGTAATTGTTGATCAACGAACAATTTATCGGGTAGATATTAATTGGCTGAATACAAATTCAAATGCTCAAATAATTAAAGGAACTTCAGTTGTTGGTTTTGACAACTTTTACACAACTGGAAAAAATGAGGGAATCTTAAATGTACAAAGTTTTGAAGATGTTACCTATCAAAATTTGTACAATGGTATCAATTTAAAATGGTATCAAAAAGACGAGCAATTAAAGTATGATTATATCTGTGCAGCAGGTTCAGATTACACTCAAATTAAATTGCAAATTTCCGGCGCTGACCAATTATTTGTTGATTCAGATGGTAATTTAATTATCGAAACGCCACTGGGTAAAATTATTGAACAAGCTCCATTGGTTATACAAGACGGAAAAAAATTAAAAAGTGAGTGGATTTTAAACGATGATATTCTTTCATTTAAAATTTATGATTTGAATAAAAACGTATCCTATATTATTGACCCAATAGTAAGAGCATGGGGAACTTATTATGGAACAACAAGTGAAGAGAAATCTTACTCAACTAAATCTGATAATAACGGGAATGTTTATATAACGGGTAAAACCGGAGATCCAGCTTCTGGAATTACATTAGCTACTTTAGGAGCACATCAAACAACTTTTGCTGGAAATACCGATTGTTTTTTAGTGAAATTCAACACTTCCGGTGTTCGACAATGGGGAACATATTATGGCGGTACTCAAGAAGATTATAGTGTTTCATGTGATATTGACAGTGACAATAATGTATATATAGCAGGCTATACCGTAAGTTTGACTGGTGAAGGGATTGAAACATCCGGAAGCTACCAAGAATACAATTTTGGAAATTTTGATGCATTTTTGGTCAAATTTGATCCTTCAGGTGTAAGACAATGGGGGACGTATTTTGGAGGTCCAGGTGGAGACTTTGCTCTTTCTTGTAAAACTGACCTTTCTAACAATATATACTTAACAGGTTATACCAATTCACTTTCAAATATTTCAACCTATGGGGTACAACAACAAAATCATGCTACCGGTGCATCAGATAATGATGGGTTTTTGGCTAAATTCAATAGCAGCGGTTCGATTCTGTGGAGTAGATATTTTGGAGGAGGAAATGAAGATAAGTTCTATTCAGTAGCTACTGATAAAGACAAAAATGTATATATAACAGGTGAAACAACTTCCCCTTTTATGGCCAATTTTAGTTCTCACCAATCTTCTATCGCAGGTTTTAATGATGCCATTATTGCAAAGTTTGATTCAACTGGAATTAAAAGTTGGTGTAGTTACTTTGGTGGTTCTTTTAATGAAGTTGGAAGTTCATGTTCAGTTGACACAACCGGACATGTTTATATGGCAGGTTATACAAGTTCAACAAATGGTATTGCATACAATGGTTCAGGTGTTTATCAAGAATCAAGACAAGTTGCTTTTGGAGTGGATTTATTTTTAACTCAATTCAACACAAATAACGGAACAAACAATTGGGGGACCTATTATGGAGGAGATACTGACGAAGAGGCCGGAAATTGTGTGACAGATTTAGCCGGAAACACATATATCTGTGGAACAACAGTTTCAACAAATGGAACTTCCATTGCCTCAACAGGCTCTTATCAATCAGTACATGGAGGTGGAAGTCGTGATGCATTCATTGCAAAAATTGATACAGATGGTAAAAGAAAATGGGGAACTTATTACGGAAATAGTGGTTATGATGTAGGTACTGCATGCGCAATTGACAGGGATACAATAGTTTATTTAACAGGTTACACTTTATCAAATACAGGTTTTTCAACTTCTGGTGCACTTCAAACAACTAATGAAGGAGCTTTAGATGGATTCTTAGTGAAATTTTCATTGTGTTCTTCATTTACTGTTACTACAGATACTTCAATAAATGTAAGTTGTTTTGGCGGATCGAATGGAGCAATTACATTAAACACTCCAACTGGAGGAACGAGTCCATATACATATGAGTGGTCTGGAACTCCCGATGGAGATGCAACACTAAGTATTCTCAACTTAAGTGCCGGTGCTTACACTTGTGATATCACCGACAATGAAGGATGTGCTTCTCAAAAAACAGTTTCTATAACTGAACCAAGCGTATTAAGTTCTTCTATAAGTTCACAAACAAATATTTTGTGCTTTGGTGCAACTACTGGAGCTGCAGTTATTTCTGTAAGTGGCGGCACAGCACCATATAGTTATTCTTGGTCTCCAAGTGGCGGAACTACTGCAACAATTTCAGGTAAAAGTGCAGGAACTTATACATGTACAATTACCGACGCAAATGGATGTACAAAAACACAAAATGTAACGTTAACTGAACCAACAGGTTTATCTGTAAATACTTCTGCGACACCTGTTTCATGTAATGGAGGTAACAATGGTACCGGATTAGTTACACCAAATGGTGGAACTGCCCCATACACCTATCTTTGGGCACATAATAGTGCAACAATATCGAATCAATTCGGACTTAGTGCAGGAACATACTCGTGCACTGTAACAGATGCAAACAGCTGTTCAGTTTTAGGGTTTATAGTTATAAATGAACCACTTGCATTAACTTCAAGTACAGTTTCTGTTCAAAACGCTTCTTGTAATGGTGCAAATAATGGATCCATTGAAATTCTTGTATCCGGAGGTAATTTCCCTTACAATTACAGCTGGTCTCCATCTGGTGGATTCACTCAACAAGCACAATTTTTAACAGCTGGTGCTTATACATGTACAATTACTGATACAAAAGGATGTACTAAAACGCATAATGCGAGTGTTTTCCAACCAACTATCGTTTCCGGAACAACTACAATTACAAATGTAAGTTGTAATGGCGGATCAAATGGAGCTATTAACTTAACTCCAACCGGAGGGGTATCTCCTTTTTCTTATAATTGGGGTGGAGGAATTACAACTGAAGACCGAACTGGTTTATCTGCAGGATCCTATTCAGTTACCATTACAGATGCAAACGGATGTTTTGGAACTGTACCAGGAAACATTACTCAGCCCACAGCTATTATAGCTTCTGTAAGTTCACAAACAAATATTAGTTGTAATGGAGGTTCAACTGGTGCAGCTACAATTAGCGCTAGTGGTGGAACCGGAGCATTTACTTACTCTTGGACGCCTAGTGGAGGAACAGCTGCTACTGCTTCAGGTGTAACAGCAGGGACATATACGTGTACAATTACAGATGCTAATTCATGTACAAAAACGCAAAATGTTACTATTACTCAACCAACTGCAATTACTTCGTCAGTTAGTTCACAATCAAATGTTTCTTGTTTTGGAGGGTCGAATGGATCTGCTACAATTACTGCAAGTGGTGGAACGGGTGCATTTACCTATTCATGGTCGCCAAGTGGCGGAACTGCCGCTACAGCTACTGGTTTAAGTGTTGGAACATATACTTGTACTATCACAGATGCAAATGGATGTACAAAAAATCAAGTTGTTACAATCACGCAACCAACTGCAATAGTTAATGGAACTTTTGCAACTACAAATGTGAGTTGCTTTGGTGGTTCTAATGGAGCAATTAACTTAACACCAACCGGTGGTACTGCTCCATATACGTTTAATTGGGGAGGCGGTATTACAACTGAAGACAGAACTGGATTAACAGCTGGTTCTTATTCTGTAACAATTACTGATGCAAATTCGTGTACAGCTTCTGTTTCTTCAACAATAACTCAACCTGCAGTTGCGCTTTCAGGATCTACAGTTATTACAAACGTAAGTTGTAATGCTGGTTCAAACGGAGCACTTAACTTAACACCAACTGATGGAACCGCGCCATATACCTTCAACTGGGGCGGCGGAATCACAACGGAAGATAGAACTGGTTTAGTTGCCGGATCTTATTCAGTTACAATTACTGATGCAAATTCGTGTACAGCTTCTGTTTCTTCAACAGTTACTGAACCCACAACAATTTCTTCATCCGTATCTTCACAAACAAATGTGAGTTGTAATGCCGGTTCAAACGGAGCTGCAACAATTTTAGTAAGTGGTGGAACTACTCCATATACTTATTCCTGGTCACCAAGTGGAGGAACTGCCGCTACAGCTACTGGTTTAAGTGTTGGAACATATACTTGTACTATTACTGATGCAAATGGATGTACAAAAAATCAAGTTGTTACAATCACTCAACCAACTGCAATAGTTAATGGAACTTTTGCAACTACAAATGTGAGTTGCTTTGGTGGTTCTAATGGAGCAATAAACTTAACACCAACCGGTGGTACTGCTCCATATACTTTTAATTGGGGTGGCGGCATTACAACTG
>Ga0302292_1000216_pt1 | contig 40485 bp, 40 predicted proteins | sample III_Fen_N2_1_FD_194553 | JGI IMG/M metagenome (GOLD analysis project Ga0302292, IMG submission 194553) | Peat permafrost microbial communities from Stordalen Mire near Abisko, Sweden - III_Fen_N2_1 | ecosystem: Environmental > Terrestrial > Soil > Wetlands > Permafrost | place: Sweden: Abisko...
ACATACTTTGCACTATTTGGAAACCATAGCCAGTATCACCAGGATTAGAACCAATTGTGATACCATTGGAGTAACCAGAACTAGAATTTCCTGGTTGGCCTTTATTCCAAGAATAAAAAGGTCTTAAGCCTGAGCCTGGGTGGGAATTATCTGGACTTGAGTCAAAGCCATTAACTTTATCGGCAGTACTAGCATTACTAGCACTACCAGCACTATTAGCGTAACTAACACTCATTGCTGGTCTATAAGCTAAATAACTACTACCATTTGAATCAATAGCCCAAACATAAGTTGGATTATTACTACGATTGTCCCAGGCAAAATGTTGACCATCAACAGTGTCAGAATTACCAGCACTATTGGCATAATTAACCGATAAAGCACTAGTTAAATAAGTTCTTAAATATGAATCAGAACCATTAGTTCCCCAAACCTTGGATGGATTTGAATTGTTTCCCTCATCACCATTGCTTGAATTAATATAGCCAGTTTGCATATAACCATTACCATCAGTTCTGACTATTTGATTAGCAACATTATTTCGTCCGGAGCTGACATGTAAACCATCAGTCATATCTGAATTGCTTACTGTTTGTGAGCCGATATTTGAAGAAGTGATAAATTCAGACCAACCATTAAAACCACCGGAGCTAACATTTCTAATCCACATTCGATTAGCATGATCTTCCCAACCATAAGCAAGTTGGGTTCCCCAATAATTAGAGGCATTTGTGTGGCGAATATTTTGAGTAAAGTACCAAGTACCATTAACAGGGGAATTGTTACCACCGTTAGCATTCTGTTGAGTGAAAGAGACTTGATCAGCTGCAGTATTAGTAAACGATGCATTAAAATCACCAGTGCCCATATCATTAATAATAAGACTTCCTCCTGTTACCTGATTCCAATTAGTCTTACAACTACCAGCAATACATAAACCACCAGAAGCATTAATTTGTCCGCCTTGAACATCTAGTTTGTAGCCTGGGCCAGTGGTGCCGATGCCAACGTTGCCATAATTAAGATTTAAATAGCTATTTGTATTTCCGGCTAAAATAGTATTTGCCACACCGTCCGCATAATTTAATCTAACTGAAGCTCCGTATCCAGAACCGCCTGTTATATACGTAGTATCTGTGCCTCCCTGTGCGCCTACAATTAAATTATTGGCAATCGCTAATTTTGCCCCAGGATTTGTTGTCCCTATACCGACATTGCCAGTATTTTTGATAGTCATTACAGCATCTGATAAACCAGCGACCACAGAATCAGCACTATTTCTTTGTAAAAATTTTATATCACCTCTATTCCAACCACCGTAACCAGTAGCATCATAAGCTATACCTCCCTTAGTGTAAGAAGATGTTCCATCTGTCCCAAAACCTATACCAACAGCAGAACCATCTTGATAATATCCGTTATGTAAATACATTGAATATACTAATGCCCCCTGTGTTCCAGCTAAAATATCTAACTTAGCCCCTGGACTTGCTGTCCCAATTCCAACGTTGCCACCATTGTTTATAAATGAATTTCCTGAGGTTGGAAAATTAGTACTAGCTGAAGTGTTTCCTAATCCGAGAACAACACCACCACTACTATTACACTGGCCACTACTATTACTTACGCAAACAGAATTATAACTATATATACTTCCTGATGCATTTATACTTTGAGAGCCACCAAAATTGCCAGACGCCCAATTTGAGCTGGAGCCACCACCAGCAATTACAGAACCATTAACCTCTAATTTTGCTCCTGGATTATTGGTCCCAATTCCGACGTTGCCAGAAGAATCTATCATCATTCTAGAAGTGGCACTAGTTATAAAATGCAGTGGTAAAGCGGCAGTGTTTCCTATCACACTCGCATAAGCTGCTAATCCTGAAGCTAGGTCGCTATTTCCAGCGCTGTTTTGTCGACCAAGATAAAATGCGCCGCCGCCTCCGTTATTTAAAAGCAGTATTGATGCATCCGTTCCTGTATTTGGATATATCTGTACCATGGGACTTGTAATTGAAGCTGGGTCTGTCCTTACATCCAGCGAATATCCTGACCCAGTTGTCCCAATCCACACCCTATTAGGAAAACTATAATTTCCACCTCCAGAGTTAGAACCAAAAGCACCGGCAGAAACGTTGCTTGCGCTAAGTAAGGTTGACCCCAAAGAACCACCAGTAATTCCGCCAGTAACATTTAAAGTACCTGAAATATTTGAATTACCATTAACATTTAATGTATAAGTGCCAGGCGCAGTTGTGCCAATACCAATATTATCAGTGGTGGCACCAACGGAAATCACTTTAGCCTTTGCTTCTTGAATTAGTGTAAAACCAAAGATAATTAAAAATAAAAATCCGAATAAGTAATATTTTTTTATTCCCTTGCCTAAATTAATTTTATTAATCATATATTAGATATTTTTATATACCTTTATTTTAACACTAACTATTAATAATTACTATTTATTTGGCAACAATAATGCTTCCTTTAGCACTACTAGTTTCACCACCGCAAGCATCACAGTAATACAAAAATGAACCTACTTCGACCGCTTGGAATTCTAAAACCTTGGTTTGTCCCTTTTTAGCTGTCTGTTTCATGCTATAACTTGGAAAGGTAATATCATAATCTTTATCAACTGCAGTGAAGTTTATGTGGACGGTGTCACCAGTATTAGCAATTATTTTACTCGGAGTAAATACACCACCATCAGCTTTAACATCAAAGCTTCTAAATTTAGCTTCAACGCCAGGAGCGGCCGCCGCCACTACGGTTGGAATGGCTGTTACCTTTTTTTCAGTATCAGTTAATTTGGTGTTTTGATCTGGCACAATGATATTGACTGGAACTTCACTGCGGAATTTATCAACTGTAGTAGTTGGCTTATCTTCACTAGTTACCACCGGTTTTGAAGTTGCTTCGGTACTAGTTTGGGTTTTATTACCTACAGTTGTTTTTGTAGTATTTTTTGATTTATTAGCGGCAACTAACAAAATAATGATTATAATTAAAACTAACACCGCCACGCCAATAATAACGGCCTTTTTTCGTAAATCTAAATCTACTTCTTTAGTTTCATTTTCCATAAATTTTAAGTTAATTTAACATTTTTATTATACATCTTTACTAAAAATTAGTAAAAATATAATCACTTTTTATCTACTGCGCTATAAGAAATAATATCTATACCGCCAAACCATGGTGAATATTCTAAGTCACCTTTTTTAAAATCTGCTTTAACATAGAAAGTGCTTAAATTATCTTTATTTTCAAAAGTTAGCTCGCTGCCAGAGTAGTTTTGCCAATTTTTACCATCAAGTGAAATGCCAAAAGAATAAGAACCATAATTAGCGTTTATGAAATATTTACTTAACTGAATACTCATTATTTTTTTATCAGTATAGCTACTTAAATTATTACTTTCATAAGAATAATCTTTACTATTTTTAAAACCATTATCCTTAAAAGTATATTGTTTGTTACTAATTAATGTTAGTTCTCGGTCGCTACTAGCATTACAAATAAAGGCTTGGCCATTTAGAACAGATGATAAATCAATAGCCCCTTGAATCGTGTCAGTATTATTTTGCCATAATTTAATTAATTTGGCTTTACTGCCATCATCACTGCAAATATACCAATTAGCTAATTTACCGTCGCCACCTTTAATTATTTTAGCTTTAAAACCGCCTTCCATCATTCTTAAACTAAAATATACTGATAAGTCTTGCCAAACTCCATTATTATAAAGATATGCAATTCCTTCGTAGCCTGAATAAAAAATTATAAATTGATCATCACTACCACTAGCGGCAACGCTTCCGCCGCCATAACCATATCTAGTTTTTATTTGTCTATTAGCATCGTCGGTAATAAGCGGTGTTAGATTAGTGCCATCAAATAAATATACGTAAGCGGTTTCTTGTCCAGCACTACCTTCGACAAAACTAACCACCCATTTAGTTGTAAGGGGGTTAAATAAAACGTTAACTATTTCTTTGTTTTGTAACTCGTTTGGCAAGCGTAATTCGGTGTCTTTAAAATAAATTTTATTGTTACTGGCGAACAAACATCCACTCTTCAGACAAGACAATTTTTTTTGATCACGTAAACCACAAAATTCATCTGTACACGTTTTTTCATATTTAAGTTCGTAATTAGGATCAAAGGTAAGGGAGGTAATTATATCATCAAAATGAAAATTAGTTTTTTGAGTATTGATTAGTGTTTTCCCAAAAAATGGTTCTGCAGTTACATTGTAATAAACTTTTTCTGGTGGAACAATTGAGACAACTGGGGTGGGTTTATTAGAATTACTAGTATTTATTATATTACTAGAATTGTTAGGATTAGTTGTATTAGAATTATCATCCTGATTACCAAAATTTAATATTTTATCTACCACATTCGCAACGCATTTTGAGATGGGATTAGTGGTAGCAGGAGTGTTTTGAATAACATTATTATTAACTGTCCCATTGTCTTTTGCACTACTTACATTATTATTACTATCAGCCAACATGGTGTCTATCTGATTCTGTAAGTTGATAACCGCCACTAAATTAACTATCGAAAAAATAGAAATTAAAAATAAAACAAATAAAATCAAACAAATAAAAATATTAATTTTTAAATCCTTAGTTTTATTTAAATGATGTTTTAAGCTAATCATTGTGGCAAATAATTGACAAATATTTTATTTAACAATTAATTTTCCATTACTACCATGACAGGTAATGTCACAATTAAAAGCATATTCCCCGGCTTTAGTTGGGGCATTGAAGGTAATGGCTCTAGTTTCGCCAGCGCCAACACCAATCGCCACGGCGGCTAAAGCTGGATCAGAAAAAGTAAAGACATGATAGTATTTATCAACTGAGGTAACAGAAACAGTTACTGGGGCGCCAGCCTTGGCAGTAATTTCAGTTGGAGAAAAACCATCAGTAGAAACATCTATTTTTAAGGTTCCACTAGATAATTGAGTCTTAGCAATGGCGGTAGTTTGATGAGGAGCTTCTGGTGATAAAATTGGGGCATCGTTTTTAGCTACTGAACCAATTGGAGTAAGAACGACGTTATCTTTACTAATTGGATTAGCGCCAGCTACTTCAACGTGAGAGTCTTTAATAGCTTCTGGATTAGCAACTGGTTGATTATCAGTTGTCTGAGTATTACTAACTTGTTTTGGCACATTATTAACAACCACTTGATTACTCTTTAGAGTTTTGGAACTGATAAATAGAGTTAAAAAAACCACAACGGAAACAGCAATTAAGATACCAATTGCTAACTTAACTTTATTTAATTTAAGATTAACGTTCTGTGCTTTGTTGTCCATACTTTTTATTTTAATTATTATTTTATAAATAAACTAGCCTTTTCACTTTGATTATTGGCTAAAGTTGGCCAATTTAACCAATCAAAACGTTTGGCTATTAATCTATAAGAAATTTCTACAGGAGTATTTGATCTAAAAATTAAATTATTTCCTTTTATATAATAATAAGTACTGGCGAATTTACCATAAGGAGTAATAAAAGCCTCGACATTATCTTTATTAAAATCAATAACCTTACGCCAAACCCAAAGATCACTGCCAATTAATTGTTTATCAAAATCAATAACAGCCTGATATTCATTTCCTGTTTTTGTGTTCAAACTAATTTTGCCAGTCACTTCTTCTTTAACTCCGCCAACTATAGAAGCGGCAAAGGAAGAATACTTAACGCCAAAAATGTCATAAAGAGGATCGATGGTGCCGACTTTTAATTTATCGACTGTTAATTGATACTTATTATTAGTATCACCTATTGTTACATTACCAGAAACTACCAGAGCTCCATTGGTAATATATACACTGCCCTTACCAGTAGTAATACCATCTGAAACACTAGACCAAAAGCCACTACCAACTAAGACACTGTCTAAATACTCTTTAGTAATAACCGATTTCGGGGTACCAGCCGTAATAATAGCATCATTAATAAACATATTGCCACCCGTTAAAGATAGGAGAGTTAATGGAGTAGAGGTACCAATTCCTGTATATCCAGTAGATAAAATAGTCATTAAAGGATTAGTGGTAACACTGTTTTTCAGACGATCAGAAATAACAGAATCACTAGCTAATTTGATAGAGGCTGTTGGCGCAGTACAAGTAATAGAAGAGCCGTTGCAAGATGGTGTTTCCCAGGCATTACAGTTATTAGCCATACAAGAATTAGCACATAAAATTCCACTGCCACAGCTATTACAAACACCTGTACAAGTATTAAAATTATTACAACCTGATGGACCGGATGAAGTTAGAGTACAAGTCCCCGAACAGTCTGTATAACCAGAGGAGCAAGTGCAGGCACAAGTAGAACAATCCCAGGAACTATGCGGTTTAGCCGAGCAAGAGGTATTCAATGGTTCATTGGCCGTACAATTATTTCCGCTAGTTGTTGTTCCGCCACCGCCACACCAAGAATTGTTGTTATAATCATAACAACCAGCACCATTATGTAGCGTATTGGTTTCACAATAAAAAGATCTGGCTGAAACCTTGTCTACAAACAAGAAGCCGCTTATTAGCAAAAAGAAAGTGAAAACTAGTAGTTTTATTTTCATATCTATAAAAAATTATTAAAAAGATTATTTACAACAAGCAAAGGCATAAGATGAATCACATGTTTGTAAACTACCCGCACCATCACCACTTCCACCCTTGTTCCAAACTGCTCCGTAGTAATTAGAGGTTCCATCTTGCCAACCATTACAATCATTGGCATTGGCCTTAAACGCTGGCGGACCATTAGAAATCCACATGGTTGTGTTTATCGGCAAAGTATTTCCCTTGCCAACGTTAATAGTGTATAAAATTTCTGCACCAGAACAAACGTGTCGACCAGCATCAGCTGGAGCAACATTTTTACAAGCGGTATTAGCGGCCGTATAACCACCTTTATTTCCATTTGAAGCTGGAGCCGTTATGGCAAAAACTGGCTGAGTGATACCTAATAAAACGGAATCTAAATACTCTTTAGTGATTCCAGCCTTAGGAGTTCCTGAAGTAATAACGGCATCATTTATAAGTAAATTACCGCCAACAATTGATAATTTGGCTGCTGGAGTCGAGGTGCTGATACCGACGTTGCCACCTGCTAAAATAGTCATAGCATCTTGTCCTAATCTCATATCAATATTTGCACCTCCAGTATAATCATAACCAGCAAATTTTGCATAACTTCCAGAAACGATACCCATATAGGCTAATCTTCCGTTTGATTCAGTACTCAACCATTGAGATCCTGATCCACTTATCCTCAAAGAATCCCCTGGTCCAATACCAGAATAGCTGCTTCCACCGCCAACTTGTAATTTAAAATTAGGTGCCGTTGTTCCAATCCCGACGTTGCCATTTTGTAATATAACTAAACTAGATTGCCATGCACTTGACATCCAAGTTTGAAAATTATGAGCTATTAAAGTTGTATTACTTGTCCAAGAACCAGATTTATACTGAATTCCTCCACCATTTGTATAGTTACTAACAATTGAATTATACATATTTCCATCTCCAGCACTATATCTCCAACCAAATTGATAACCGTCACCAACTTCAATATTTCCTCCTCCTACTTCAAGTTTACTAGCTGGTCCAGTTGTACCGATTCCGACGTTGCCACCATTAGGATTTAATAACAAAGCTCTAATATCCTGGGCAACATTAGTTGCTTGTATAAATCCTTCATCTGCAGTTGTATTATAACCTAATATCAATCTTTTATTTACATCTGTTCCTGATAATACTAATTGAGAAATATTGTCAGTATAATTATTCTGATCCGCAACTATTTGTAATTTTGAAACTGGCCCCGTAGTCCCAATCCCGACGTTGCCTGTATCTAACAATGACATAACATTAATATTAGCTATATCTCCCAAATCAGATGTTGATTTTAAAGAAAAGGTTAAACGAGTTTGCGGTGCACCACCAGAAGTTAGGGCTGGAGCATATGTACCAACTTTTATTGATGCTCCTCCAGGGAATAAATTTCCAGGATTTCTGTTGCGCATCAAATTAATCATAACATCATCAGTTAAATCATAGGGCGTACCAATAATCTTAAAATCATCCGTAGAGGTATATGACAACCCGGCAGCAGCTTGTCCTATCTGTAATTTTCCGACAGGATTAGTCGTTCCAATCCCCACATTACCAGTATTAGCATTCCAAATATTGCCCGATAAAGACCCAGCCCAAAAAGATGAAGCCGCGGTGGTTGAAGCAAAAGTATCAACATAAGCTTTAGTAGCCGCGTCTTGTGCAAACAATGGATCACTCAAGTTACTAATTCGACCTCCACCTAAATCCATGGACTTACCTGAGTTAGCTAGGAAACTTAAAAAGGCTGACGGAGTAGTGGTGCCAATACCAATTAAACTATCTTGAGAAACATTAAAGATTGGAGAAGATAAACTACTTTGTTTTACAGCCACGCCACCAGTGTTTCCACCGGAATCGTAGTCTAATTTCAAACTAAATAATGAACCCTGACAAGTATTTGAACAAGGATCAAATGATTGACCAAGTGCGCAAGCTTTAATAGCCACGCAAGCTTCACTGCCAGGAGTTGAAGAGGTGCTGTTATTTCTAGCAGCACACAGCGCACCAGAAGAACAAGCGGTACACTCTTGACCACCGCATTGATTATAAGCAGAACAATTAGGAATACCAGAAGTACGAGTAACTACACTACAATTTCCAGAACATAGAGTGTGAGTGCCGTTACAAGTAGTACAATTTCCCGAGCAAGTATCCATGGCCGTACAATTAGTACCTAGAGCTGGGTAGTTTTTACAATAAGTGCCGTAAGTACCACCACTACAAACACTATAGCCACCAGTAGTACAAGCAAGAGTACAAGTATTAGTTGTACAATTATTAGTAAATATACCATTAGGATCGGTGCCGCAAACAGTTTCAACATTACAACCAGCGGTGGTGGTGTTGCCCATGTTCCAAGATTTTAAATCAGCACTTCGACACTGCAAACCAGCGTGCATCGTATCGGTTTCGCAGTGTAAAGCCGCCTTGGCTTGGGTCGTCACAAAAAAACTAAAACCAATTAGGAAAAAAATTAATATTAAATTTTTTGAGTTTCTCAACATAATTTAATTATACTATAGATTACTTGCAACATGCTAATTGACGAGCAGAATCACAGAAATCTAGTGATCCATAACCTTTTCCACCAGTTGGCGGAATAACCCAAACCGTTCCATAGTTAGCATGATTAATATCATTTCTACCCAAACAATCATTAGCTGTCCAAGTGTAGCCAGGAGGTCCATTGAAAACCCAAGCCGAAGAATCGTTAGCCAAATAAGGACTAGATTTTAAAACAATTGTATTCATGATTTCGTAAGTAGCACAAACATGAGATCCAGAATATTGAGCACTACATAAACCATTAGCAATATCATAACCGACACCAGCTGCATTATTATTACCATTATAAGAAGCAGTGGTTACGCCAACAAATTTACCAATTGCCCCAGCTGAAGCGGCTGAAACAGTAGTTGAAGCTAAAGTATCAACATAAGCTTTAGTAGCCGCGTCTTGTGCATACATTGGATCACTTAAGTTACCAATTCTACCATTGCCCAAGTCAATAGATTTACCAGAGTAAGAAAGGAAGCTTAAATAGGTTGATGGAGTGGTAGTGCCGATGCCGACAGAACCGTTAAAACCAAAGGTTCCAACACTACCGCCAAAACCAGTAATGTAAAGAAGTTGTGAAGCCGTAGAAGACGCGTTCACACTCTGTATATAGTTAATACCATTTGTCCAGTTAAGAAATTTTAATTGACCATAAGGGTTAGCTAAAATTAAAGATGTTGTACTATCAGTACCAAGTATACTTAACTTTGCTCCCGGATTAGTTGTTCCAATTCCAACTTTGCCATAAAATATACTACTACCATCAATATTAAAATCTACCATTGACCCAGTAAAGCCATTAGTTGTTTTTGTTGTGTTCCAACGAAAACGAGTAACTCCACCTCCAGTATTATTTATATTAGATTGCCAAGCAGTATTAGCAGAGTTCATTTCCATCGTATCTGAATCGCCAGCGAATTTCCATTTCATTCCCCAAGTATCATCGTTTTGAAGATAGTTAGGAGCAGCCCCGTCAGAAATATGAATAACTCCTTTAACATTTAAGGTTGTATCAGGATTATTTGTCCCGATACCAACAACACCTCCAGTATAATAAATCTTACTACTTATACCCTGCCAAAAAGAAGTAGCTGCTGTAGTTGAGGCTAAAGTATCAACATAAGCTTTAGTCGCCGCATCTTGTAAATAAATTGGGTCACTCAAATTGCTAATTCGACCACCACCTAAATCAATAGAAGCACCGGAGTAAGAAAGGAAACTTAAATAAGTCGATGGGGTGCTAGTGCTAATACCAATGTTACCAGATGATGGGATAAATAAACTTGGGTAAGTTGCACTTTGAATAATGTTACTACCAGAAACAGAATCGTAACCTAGTTTCAATATCGAGGCTGTACCAACACAGGTATTAGAACAAGGATCAAATGTTTGTCCTGGTAGACAAGCGATGTTGGCACGGCAAACATGAGTAGAAGAACAAATAGTATAGCCACTCTGACAACCATTACAATATCCATTACAACTATCATAACTATTACATGGTGCAGTTGGAGTAACGGTAACAGTATTACAATTACTAGCGCATTTTGTATGCGAACCGTCGCAAGTCAAATCACAAACATTGGTATTACAATTAACTGCGTAGGTACCATATGACGGATTGCCTGGACAGATAGTTTCTACATTACAACCAGCAGTAGTAACGTGCCCCATATTCCATGATTTCCCTTCTGTACTATTACAATATAAACCATTGTACATTACATTGGTTTCACAAGTTAAAGCCATAGCTTTAACCGCCACAAAAAAACTAAAACCGATTAGGAAAAATAAAGTTATTAGATTTTTTGAGTTTCTTAACATAATTTAATTATACTATACATTATTTACAACACGCTAACTGACGTGGCGTATCACAAAACTCTAGTGAACCAAAGCCATCACCAGTGGCTAATTTAACCCAAACTGTGCCGTAATCAGTATGCCCCACACTATTTCTACCATTACAATCATTGGAATTCCAAGTGTATCCTGGGGGTCCATTAAATATCCATAAAGTAGTACCAGCTGGTACAACTGGAGTGGTAAAAGTGCTAATGGAATTTAAAAGTTCAAAGGACGTGCAAACATGAGAACCAGCTGTAGTGGCGGCACAAATTTGATTAGCTTTAGTATAACCAGATACACCACCACCAGTACCTGTATTATTACCTGTATATAAATTAGTACTAACGCTGACAAACTTACCAACCGAATTAACACTAGCCGCTGAAGTTGAAGCTATTAAATCAACATACCCCTTAGTAGCGGCATCATCGGTAACAACTGGATCACTTAGCTTAGTGATTCTTCCTCCAGCCATACCAATAGAAGATCCAGAATAAGAAAGAAAACTTAAATAAGTTGATGGGGTAGAAGTGCCAATACCAACCTTACCATCGATAACAAGAGATATTGGGTTAGAACCAAAAGTTGGCCAAGCGGTGCTCTTTCCTGACAAAATTGAACCTAATCGCATAACCGCTCCAGTAGTAGCTCCGTTACCTAAACCAACCCAAGAAGTAGCTGTATTAAAAACGAAAGATGGGGCAAGAGCTGATGCATTGGTAGTGTATTCTCCAAAAACTAACTGCTTAGGAATAGTTGCTCCAGTGTTAGAATTATCAACACCAATTTCCACATTACCTAAAACCTGCAAAGCTTCTGCTGGTGAAGCTGTTAAAATACCAACTCGATTGCTACCGACAATGCTCATCACTCTAGTATTATAAATATTAAAACCTATAGCAGAGAATGGGTTATTATACGAATTTTTTATGATAAAGTTTGTTGAGCCACTGTTATCATAATCTAATACTCCTTGATAACCAGAATTGTTTCCAATTAAAATAGAACCATTAGCAGCGGCCGCATTGCCAGATGCTGCCAATAAACTGTAGCCATTAAACAATGCTTGTGGTGCTGTTGTCTTATAAGCATTAAGAACATATGCTGGATTTGTAGTTCCAATTCCGACGTTGCCGGTATTATCAATAATCATTCTATCTGCTCTCGTATTACTTCCGATAGGCGTAGTAGCAAAATATATAGAAGAACCATTAGCGGTATTAGTAAAATTTTCTGCCGCAGAGAAATACATAGCAGCAGTATTTCCACTCCAAGCTGAAGCCCCATAACCCCTTACGTAAAAACCTCCTAATTGATCGCCACTTAAAACTGCTGACGGAGAAGCCGATGTTCCCCTAGCTTTTCCGTAGACATTATAAACCGATTGAGCATCGTTACTATACCTTTGAATCATTAAATCAATATCTGACATTGCGGCACCAGATGAAACTACATTTAACTTTGCCAGTGGCACTGTCGTCCCAATCCCAACATTACCTCCATTATAATAAATATTACTACTTAGTCCCTGCCAAAAAGCAGTGGAGGCAGTAGTCGAAGCTAGAATATCAACGTAACCTTTAGTGGCCGCATCGGTACTTAAAACGGGATCACTTAATTTTGCAATTCTACCAAAAGCCATATTAAGAGCGATGCCAGAACCATTGTCTAAAGTTAAAAGACTGGTAGGGGTGGAAGTACCAATGCCGACAAAACTTGATGAACCAAAAATAATATTAAAGACGGAAGAGGCGAAACTACTTTGTTTGATAGTTGTACCCGCAGTTGTTCCCCCTGAATCATAATCTAATTTAACAGAAGTAATTGTTCCCTCACACAAACCCGTACAAACATTAAAAGTTTGTCCTGGACAAGGTAAAGTTACGGTACACTTATTTTGAGCTAAACAAATAGAATATCCACCAGAACAGGCTGAACATTTTTCTGTACAAGAAGCATAGGATGAACAATTTGCTACGTAACCAGTATCACCTGAAGATGGAGTAAAGTTGGCCTTACAAAATTTACTAGGATAATTACCACAAAGATTTGGATAACCGCCACTACAAGAGGCACAAACACCACAGGCATCAGCCGAAGCACAGGCCGCCGTTGAAACACCAGAGAGACCAGTTGTCGTTGTAATATTATAATTAGGCGCAATTACTGGTGACGGTGCCCAAACCGAACAAGACGGCATACTACTATTTATCTGACAAGAACCATTACAAAAATAATTTTGGTTATCTAAAGTACAACCTACGCCAGTTGAAGGATTACTGGATGGACAATTGTTAGCTAAAACCTCCGAGACAAAAAGTCCGGAGGAAATAACTATAAATAGTGCCAAGATTGTAACTTTAAACTTCATAATTTATTTAACTCGATTGTTTTATTTAACAATCATTTTTCCAACAGCACCAAGAGAACGATGGTTTAACTGAGCAGAATAAAAAGTATATTCACCAGCCTTAGTTGGAGCGTTAAAAGAAATTGATTTAGATTGACCAGTGCGCATAGCAACAGCAACTGCTTCCAAAGAAGGGTCATCAAACATTAAAATTTCATAATTAGGACCATCATCTACATTAGTAACTACTAAAGAAACGAGTTGTCCGCGATTAACAGTAAATTCTTTAGGAGAAAAACCATCTTGTTTAACATCTAATTTAATAGCTGAAGTTGGAATAGTTGTTTTTGTTAGATCCAAAGCAAATGATTGTTGTGGAGCTTGTTGTGAACCAGCTTCTACATTATTAACAGCCGTAGTACCAGTTTTAGTAATAACTTTACCGGTCTCTACATTAATTGGACTAGTTCCTGGGTTAACAATAACCGCTTTAATTGGTGCTGTAGTTGAAGAAGCGCCAGCTGGTACAATACTAATTGTTTCTGGCCCGGTAACTCCTGGTTTAGTGCTACTAGCGGCAGTAGTTACTTCGGTAATTAATTCCTGAGTAGCTTGAGAAGCTTCAGGGGTTTGATCAGTTAGCACTTTATTAGAGCCCTGATTGTTAGATCCAACTTGTTTACTCTTCTGACTAACAGAAAGAACAATAATCAATAGAACTAAGACTACGCAGACGGCAGCAATAATAATTTTTACTTTTTTGGTCATAAATTTGTTATTTTTATTAATTTATTTATTTATTACTTTATTTATTTGCAACACGCAATTTTTAGATTAGCCCCACAAGGAGATGTTAGACCGTGACCACCATTTGGATATGATGGATTAGTAACCTCCCAATAAGCACCTAAAGGACCAGAGTTTGAATTAGAAGTTCTACCATCACAATCATTAGCCATCGCGGTATATCCTGGTGGTCCTGAAAAAACCCAAGCGTCTTCTGTTGGCATCAATGAATTAAGGGCAATCGTATTTAACATATCATCAGGCGTACAAACATGAGCACCAGTTGATACTAAACTACACAATCTAAAAGCTTCTTTGTAGCCAGGAGTGCCGTTATTATTACCGGTTGTTTTAGCGGTTAAACCAACAAAAACGGCCTTAGAACCGCCACCAGCAACGACAATCTGTTGCCAAGTATCCTTACAATCCTCGCCAATACAGAAACGATTAGCTTTCACATCGCCTTCAACAGCCAAGGAAACTGTTTTATTATTCGCATTGGTGGAAGTGCCGTAAGAAAAACCTAAACCGTCAGCATAATTACCAATTAGAAGAGTGGTGTTGGCGGTTGATGAGCTAACTTTTATAGAGGTGTTGTTACTCATTTCAAAATCACCACCAAATAAAGTTAATTTTGAAGAAGGTATGGTTGTGCCAATACCAACATTACCCGAATCATTATAATAAATATTAGCCCCCAGTCCTTTCCAAAAAGCAGAAGCGGCCGTAGTTGAAGCTAATAAATCAACATAATATTTAGTAGCAGCATCATTGCTATAAATCGGATCACTTAAATTGCCAATTCGACCACCACCTAAATCAACAGAAATACCGGAGTAAGATAAAAAACTTAGAAATGTTGAAGGAGTGGTAGTACTAATACCAATATTGCCTGATTGATTAATAATCAAATGGTCAGTTGAACCATTACCTGAAAGAGCTAAGATGTCAGCACCAGCTACAAAATTAGCGTAAGATTTAATATAACCAGAAACATTGTCACTGTTGTTATAAAATAATAAGCCTTCCCCATTACCCCAACCAGCAGCCGTTCTTCTTATTTTTATAAAAGGATTAGCGCTTTGTATATCTAATAAAGAAGATGGATTATTAGTTCCAATCCCCAAAGGTCCAATCATCGTAGAGGTTGCCCAAGTGTTAACAAAATCGGTGGCTAAATTATTCCACTCAACTGCACTCAAGCTACCATTAACGGCTTTATTGTAATCATTTACCGCTAAAACATTTTTACCAAACAAAAAAGAACCTGTTACTAGGAACACAAAAAACCAGGTCACTGCTCGGTGCCAAGTCAATATTTTTTTGTTTTTTTCAGTAATCATAGGCGCGACTAATTTGCCTCTTACAATTGATTAAATTATACCAATTTTTAAGCTGCGACGCAAAGGTTTTTGCATAACAAAAAAGCTATATTTAATATAGCTTAATTTACTTCAAATTATTTTTTATATTTCCTAAAAACTTAACTCCACACTTCTCTTCGTCAACCCATAAGAACCGGTTGAAGTAAGCACAATTGGTGACCAAGTTTTATATTCGACCGAGAAAGTTGCTGGTGCCTGAGGATTGGGCATAGCGCCTGATAAATCTGGGATTACTCCCCAGACACTATTCTTCAAATCAAAACCATTTTTTCGAATTTGCATCAAAGAATATTCTGCCCCGCTCTCGGCCACATAATAAGCTCTGGCGGAATCATATTGCAAGCCACCAGCTCTTAAACCAGAAACAATAATATAAGAACCAGCAAAAGCCACCACCATAATGCCGGAGACTAAAAATAAAGTTAAAAGTAGCGCACTGCCTTTTTTGGATTTCATAAATTAATCTGTTTTATAATAACGAGATGATAGAGTTGTCTGAATTTTCATCGTCGATTTATTAATATCTTTTCCTAAAGCATGAGCAACAAGCTCCATGGTCACCGTTGGTTGTGCTGTTAGCGCTTGGGGACGAACTACAAAATGTAATTCATCGACATTAATTTTAGCTGGAGTAATAAAATCAGTAGTACCGTCTCGAGTAATCGCAAACCGAGTTACCCCACTAGCATTATCAAAAACTAGAGCATAAGATACACATTGATCATGATAATTACGAAAACTTAAGTCATAATTAAAGTCGGTTTTGTAAATGTCTGTTGCGGCCAAACCAGGACAAAGATCGTTATTTCTCTTAGCCATTCTAATCTCTTTGCCAGTTACTTCCAAAAAATATTTCAAACTTTCTTCAACATTCTGGGTGGCAATCGCACTTCTCTGACTTTCAATAACTAACTTAAAAATATCCATGGCGGCTGTAATAATAATTACAAATAAAGCCGTTGAAACTAAAACTTCAATTAAAGTAAAACCTGTTTTATTTTTTATTATTTTCATATTTTTAACGCCAGTCAAATAATAAAGTCTGCAATTCATAATGATAAGGGTGCCCACGATCAATCCAAGAAATTATTGATCTTACTTCTAGCGGTTTACCGGGATAAGACTGATATTCAGTAATAACAATTTGTCTGCTAAAAATAGTTGGAGTTAGATCCATTTCGCCGCCACTATCATGAACATAAAAACCATCTTTAATATAAAGCGGTGTAGCGACAGCAGCTGAAGTTGGTACGCTGCTGCGATAATCAATTTGATAAGAGCCATCACTTAAATTAGTATTAAAAGGTTGATGATTCTGCCAATTAAGATCTCTGGTTTGTCTGATAAGCTCCAACCCTTCTTGTGCCAAACTGGAAGCAATCAAATTATTTTTGTTAACACTCTGTACTTGAATATTTTGAACTATTAAAGACACCACCCCCAACATCGCCGAAGATACGATAAACAAAACGACTAAAATTTCCATTAGCGAAAAACCGGCTTTTACTTTTAGACTTTTGAATATTTTCATACTAATCAATAACTTCAGCTAAACCTAAAAAATTAACCCGCACTGTTTTCACGGTATTTGTTTTAGTGTCTTTTAGAACAATAGTAACTGATGAATCACTTGATGATTGACCAGTAATAGTAGTAATTGGGTCAGGCGGTAAAAAAGTAATATCCGCTTTGTTACTAGTGGTAGGGCCTAATTTAATTGAATCAATTACAACATTATCTGGCAAAACCGTTACTTGAGCACCGTATTGTAAATTATCTTCACCGCTCTCATAAAGTTTATCACCGTTGTCATCAGCAAAAATTACATATTTATTATTGCCATAATTTTGTAAATCAAAATGGACTCCCCAACCACCAAGTGGCACATTAAGTGATCCGCTGCTACCATAACGAGTTAAACCCAGGGCGTAATTTTGGGCTAAACGGATATCAGTTACCATTTTTTGCGCCGTCATAGTCAAATCAGTTCGACGATTAGCTGAACTATAGTTGGCTAAAAAAATACCAGTTACCATAGCAATAATACCAATTGAAACAATGAGTTCGATAATAGTAAAACCTGATTTTTTCATATGTTAGTGGGTTGAAGTAGCTTTAACTTCTTTCCAAAGTGGCAAAGCATAATTAACATTTAGAACCGTCGAAGTTGAACAAGTATAAATATCATTATCGGTCGAAGTTAAAGTAACAGTAGTACTAGTTGCTTTAAGAAATATAATACTAGTTGAAGCTGTGGTAGTAGATAAGATTGTCGCCCCCGGATCACTAGTAGACCAAGTTAAAGCACACAAACCAATACTACAAGACTGCGGAGTATTTGAATCGTTATAATAAGATGAATTACTTAAAAAACTATTACTTGTTGTCGCAATTGTTATTTCGGTTGGCGACCAGGTAAATAATGGGCGTGGAAATTCGTGTTTATAAGTAGTAAAAGTTTTAGCATTTCCAATCTGAAGATTGCGTGCGTAATTATCACTTATCCAATCTTTGGTGCCGCTAGTATTAAATTGGCGCCAAGCAGTCGAAGTGCCAGTGTCGTCCCATAATTTTAAGAACCAATAATAAGGGGTGTCGTAAGCCAATGAAGAAACCGAAGCTTGAGTTGCTGTATTACTTATCTGTCCGGAATTATAAACTACTCCAGTACTTGTGCTATTAGCAGTACTAACTATAACTTGATAACCAGTTTGCGTACCACTACGACGATTCCATTTTAAGATTGCTTGATTAGCTCCCAAAGAGCAAGCTTCAGTGTTTCCCCAATTAGGCGCAATCATCTGTCTAATTTCTAGTGGTCCAATTTTTACCAAATAATTATTAGTCGCACATGAACCATCATTAGCACAATTGAAACTAATGGCCCCAAAACTAGAAGTAGCATAACCAGAAAAAATACCCGGTTGCGGATCTAAATAATTAGTAATCTGAGTGGGAATTGCCAAGCCATCTAATTTAATCCACTCACCAGTTGTTTTAACTTGCATGTAACCAAAAACTTGGCGACTATTTTCTTCGTAACAAGCCGAACAAGTACCAGAAACACAACTGCTACAGTGGCTTCTAAAAGTATCATCTGGAGTTGATGAAGCGCTAGAAAAAGTAATAAAGCCTAAAACTGAATTCCAAGCATCGCCAGAAAAATTATTATTAGCATCCAGATTAACGCCGTGTTGATTATAAGCACAAGGAGGAACATTAAAGACAAAGGGGAAAGTAAGAGTAAAGTGACCAGCATAGCCATCGTCTAAACAGTTAAAACTAATATAACCATAGGTGCTGTTATTAGCCCAACCACGGACATTCTCTAAAGCCGAAGCGGAGACTGGCTTGATATTAGAGAATAATAAAATAGCCGCACACACGGAAAAAAGACCAGCTAATTTTAAAATTTTACTAAACATAATCACATTATATCATATTTACTTAAAAAATTCCGACCTAATTTAAGCATCTCTTGACGGTCAGCTTCAACGTCATCATCATAACCAACTAAATGAAGTAAACCGTGGATCAAAATAAAATAAAATAAATAGTTTTCAGTTTTTTTTAAATTTTTTGGTGGATAAGACAAACCGACATATTCTAAAATTTCTTTATACTTGGATAATCTTTTTAGTTCTTGAGGGTTGATAATTACTTCACCAAGTAGATTACCCTCCCACTCGGCACCCGCAAAAGATAAAACATCAGTTGTTTTATTGTGCCCTCGATACTCATTATTTAAAATTTTAATCCGCCGATCACCTACTACCGCAATCGAAATATCGACTTCGCTTTTTTTAAATTCACGCAAAAAGGCTTCACCTAAAGTGATAATTTTTTGTTTATTTATTTTATGTTTAGTAGTGTTTATAATTTCAATCATAAATTAAACTAATCGTCTTAAACGACGTAAAATATTATATAAACTATAAGTTAAGTTATTTAATATAATGTCCTTAGTGCCAGCATAAGAAACTTTAGTGCCGCCAAAACCAGTCTTAAACCTGGTTACTCCTGGCCATTTTAAAGCGTCAATGCCATAGAAATCATAATATTTATAGCCCAGTTTTTTAGCCATTTTAATTAAAGTCCACTGCAATAAATAAGGTGCCATCAATTGTCTTGAGACATAGGCCGAAGCGCCATGTAAATAAGTTACTTTATCACCGTAAAAAGAAAATAAACCCGCCACAATGGCTTGTCCATCATTTTCGGCTAAAAATAATTTTATAAATTCTGGATTGGCTGTGGCAAGTAATTCGTAATGTTTTTTATTATGAATTTTAAAATCATCACGCTCACCAGTTTCGGACATAAGTTGCCAAAAAATCTCAAAATCTTTTTTATCATGACTTTCGTAAATAGTAATTCCTTTTTTTTCGGCTAAACGAATATTATATCTGGTCTTAGGATGAAAAGAAGTAAGTAATTCATCTTCAGACAAAGACAAATCAAGCATTAAGGTTTCTTTTGGCTGTAAATTTATAGAATTAATCGTCTTAATACTACCTGGCAAAGCGTTGTGCGGTTCGACTCGTAAGAACACCCCGTGACGTTTTTTAAATTCAGTAATTAAAAATTGCCAAATAGTTTCTTGCTCTTTAAGCGATAATTGATTAGCAAAAACTGGACCGCGTGGCAGATAATAATAAATCAAGCCTAATTTAAAATCTTTTTTTAGTAAATTAAATACGGCCAATAAATTTTGATTATCATAAATTCCTAAAGTTTCAACTTTTTCTTCTCTTACTAAAATATCAGCCCATTCAGTAGACGCCAAAAACTCGGCGCCACAATTATTCGAGGCCCCAATTAAAAAGTCGCTTACTATTTTTTTGTCTGTTAGGGCTACTAATTTCATGTTTTTATTATACTGGAATCTTCTCCAAAAAGAAAACCCCGGTTAAGTTAAAACTTAGCCGGGATTTAGAAGTGAAAAGTGAAATTATTGTTTAATTGTACCGGCCGTAGCAGTGGCTGGTCCAGCACTCACGTCTCCAGTAGTAGCTCCTAAACAATAGGTTAGCGTGTAAGTGTTGGAGTTAGCGGAATTATAAGTGTAATCTGAAACACCAATCGGGCAACTACCATCATTAGACGGAAGTGGTGCAGCTGGCATTTTAGCCATGTAGACAATTGAGCCCGTAGCGATTGGCTGTCCAGCAACAACATCAGAGGTGGCTGGATAACCACTGTTATCAGTGTAATAAAGAGCTAAAGCAGTTTGAACCTGTTTAATATCGGAAATACGTCTAGTGTCACGAGCCTTAGCCCGAGCGGTATTAAAAGCGATAACTGACATGGTAGCTAGTAAACCAATGATAGCAATTACTACTAACAATTCGATTAAAGTAAAACCTCTTCTCTTGTTCATAATATTCTAAATTGAAAAAATAAATATAATAATATTATAAACTAATTTTATAAACAGCACAAACAAAAAAACCATCCGTCGGCTGATGGATGGTTTTTTAAAGTCGAACTAATTTTTTATTTAATACCAGCTGGAGTAGCAGTTCCGATACCAGCAGTTAAACCACCAGTAGCAGCACCTAAACAATAACTAAGATTATAAGATCTATTGCTATCTGTCATGGTGTAAGTGTAAGCAGTAACACCGGCAGCACAATTACCATCATTAGATGGAACTGGTGCAAGTGGAACAGTAGCCATGTAAGTAGGAGTTAAAGAAGCGGCAGTTCCCGGGTAAACACCTTGATCGTTGTAATAAAGTTCCAAGGCAGTTTGAATCTGCTTAATATCAGCGACGCGTCTTGCATCACGAGCTTTAGCACGAGCAGTGTTTAAAGCAACGATTGATAAAGTAGCAAGTAAACCGATAATGGCAACTACAACTAATAATTCAATCAAGGTAAAACCTTTTTTCTTAATCATAAAGTTTGAAATATTTTTTTTATTATAAATCGAGAATTTTCTTATAAAAATAAGATGTGCTTATATTATAGCATAACCTAGATATCTGACAACACTTTAGAATGAGCTAGCCATATTATACATCGGCATAATAACCGCTGCCACCATGATACCAACACCAACACCCATGATGGTCATAATAACTGGTTCCATTAAAGTACTTAGATTGGCTAACATTTTATCAGCCTCTCGGCCATAAAAATCAGTAATCTTATCCAGCACAACATCAATTTTACCAGTACGCTCACCAACCGCTAACATCTGCGGTACCATTTTGGGAATAGTTGGTTCATTTTCCATGACAGTGGAAATTGGGTTACCATCATTAATAGATTCTAAAGTTGCTAAAATAATTTCTTGATAAATAATATTAGAAACCACTTCAGACACCACTTCTAAACTTTTAGTAATCGTCACACCACCTTTAAGTAAAGTAGAAAGTGAGCGAGTAAAACGCATTAGGTAAATATACTTAAATAAAGTGCCAAAGATGGGCATGTGTAATTTAGCATAATCTAAGTTACGACGACCATTGTAAGTTTTCAAGTATAGTCTAGCTAAAAAGACTAAACCAATAACAGCAATTATAATAAGAACTAAATAATGCTGTAAAAAATCAGAGGCGCCAATAACCACTCTAGTAGCAAACGGTAACTCCGTGCCCGATTCAGTTAGCATTGAGGTTAAATTAGGGATAACATAGACTAGCAAAACAATAGCTACAGCGACTAAACCAACTAAAATAAAAATCGGGTAAATCATCGCCCCTCTTACCTTAGAAGACATATCGTAACTCTTCTCCATCTCATCCGCTAAATAATTTAAAACTTCATCTAATTTACCAGAAGTTTCACCACTACGAATAATGTTAACAAAAAAATTAGAAAAAATATCAGGTCGCTTTTCAAAAGCATCAGATAACAGGGATCCTGCGTCAACCTCAAAAGCAATGTCGGCAATCATTTTCTTAAGAGAAAAATTTTCCGTTTGATCAATTAAAATCATGAGAGATTCTACTACCGGTACATTAGCGGAAATCATTACCGAAAATTGACGCGAAAAAATTACCAAATCTTTAGTACTGGACCGCTCTATTAATAATTTTATCTTGGTTTCTAAATCATTGTCAGCTGGCACCAAAGAAAAAATTTCCAACTCTTTACGTCGATATCTACTAATAATTTCTGACTCATTAATGCCAATTTCAATACCAGATTTTATTCGTCCTTTTTTAGTGTGTGCTTTATAACGGAAAATAGCCATAATAATTTTGTTTAACTTTCAATAACTCTTAAAATTTCTTCAATCGTGGTAGTCCCTCTAGCCGCCTTTAGATAACCGTCTTGTTTAATAGAAATAAAATCTTGGCTTTTTTTAATAACTTCCATAGTAAGACCACGGCTACCATCATTAATTATTTTTTTAAGTTCGTCATTAATTTCAATCGCTTCAGAAACTGAAGTTCGACTTAAATAACCAGTATTTTCGCAACGGGAGCAACCGATTGCTTTATAGAAAACCATATTTTTCAAAAAATTATCCATTGTGGTAAAATCTGGTACTTCCGCTTTAAGAATTGATTCCGGAATTAATCTTAACTCATCGGATATTTCTTTTAATTCATCAACTGACAAGTCCATTGGCTGCTTGCAGTTATCACAAAGTTTACGGGCTAAACGTTGAGCCACCACCGTCTTTAAAGTTGAAGATAGCAGAAAGAATTCAACTTTCATATCAAGTAAACGGAAAATAGTACCCAAAGCATCATTGGTATGCAAAGTTGATAATACTAAGTGACCAGTAAGAGCGGCATTAATCGCTAATCCCGCCGTTTCCTCATCACGAATTTCTCCCACCATGATAATATTAGGATCCTGACGAAGTAAGGAACGGAGACCAGAAGCAAAAGTAAAACCAACTTTAGGTCTAATTTGCGCCTGATTTACGCCTTTAATTTCATATTCAACTGGATCCTCTAAGGTAGAAATGTTAACATCTTCTTGATTTAAAACCGTAAGTACCGCATATAAGGTGGTGGTCTTTCCTGAACCAGTAGGTCCGGTAACTAGCAAAATACCACTAGTTTTTTTCATACCACGACGGATACAGGCACTGGTATTAGCATTGAAACCTAAAGACTCCAAAGTTGGCGCTCCGCGATTAGAATCTAAAATACGCATTACCACTTTTTCCATGGCAGCAAGAGGTAAAGTGGACACACGAAAATCAACCTCGCGGCCATTAATAATTAAACGGATACGGCCATCTTGAGGAACACGAGTTTCATCTAATTTTAATTTAGCCAAAACTTTAATACGAGCAACAATCGCGGTGTGGATACTTTTTGGTAAGGTAAGTGAGGTATGTAAAATACCATCGATACGATAACGAACACGACTTTCTTTGGCGTATGGTTCAATATGAATATCAGAAGCTCGAGCTTCAACAGCGTGGCGGATAATAACAGATACAATTTTGGAAACCGGCGCACTATTTATGTCTTCATCATTAACGCCTTCTTCGGAATCAGTCTTAACCTGAACTAATTCTTCACCCTCCTCTTTTGCTTTGACTTCCAGAGCGGTTGAGATTTCCTCTTCAATTTTTTGATATTGTTTAATACCACGTTGCCAACTGCCTTCAGAAATTAAATAAAAAACTGGATGTAAGTGATCTTCCGAAGTTAAAAAATTAACCGCTTCCATCGCTTTTAAATCAGGGGCCACTAAACCAATATTAATATTTTTATTTTCTCTGGCAAAACAAACGATTTTATAAGTACGAGCAATTTCTTCTGGTAAAAAATTTAAAACACCTTCCGGTAAGGCTTCATTTTGAATATTATAATAAGGTAAACCAGAAATCTCTGCTCTAACCTTGGTAAGTGTCTCTTCTTCAACTAAACCTAAACCAATTATTATAGAAGGTAAACTAGATTTAGCTGTATCGCCACGTTTCTTTAGTTCGCTAACATTATCAGCGGTAAGTAACCCCTTATCAACTAAAGCTTGGAGTAGTTGTTCGTTTTTTTCCATATGTTACTTGGCTTTAAGAAAAGGATTACTATTACCCAGTCTAACTCTAATAACATTATTATTGACTGTAGTTGTGCTGGCTGTTCCATCAGGATTACTAATAATCACATCACTTTGCTTACTTAGGTTTGCCTGAATAATATCTTGACTTTTATCAATATCATTATAATCAAAAATACTAACGTAATTTTTAAGAGCTTTAATTCTGGCATCTCGTAAAACGTCTAGATTCAATTCAACATTGCCCTTACTAACATTAAGGATCGGACCATTTACGTTATAAGTTAAAAACTGATCAACTATGTTGTCTTTAAAAATAAATAAACCCAGTCCAATTAAAATAATTAGAACTATGAAAATATATAAAATTGTTGAATTCTGCTGTCTCATTTTTTATAATAGTAAGTATATAATTTTAAAGTAGCACCGCCACCCGTCAAAGATACCTGTTGAACGTCTAACATTCTTAAATTACTTTCCAAAACATTTAATAAATTCTTCATACCAGCATAATCAATTGAGGTAATATTAACAGTGACACCAATAACACCAATCTTATCAGAAATTTTAGCCGTGCCCACTTTAACGGAAGTGTCGGTTGTTGAAGCCATGATACCAGCTGATTCCCCTTCTTTATTTAAACTAATTAAAGTTGGAATAAAGCCGTTTTGTATAATAATCTCTTCAATCTCGCCATACAAAGATTCCTTAGCATAATCATCCGGCAAAATGCTGTTTACTCTAGTTAAATCAACTGGATTAATATTTTGGTAAGCTAAAACTGCATCTTGTAAATTAGCTAATTTAGTTTTTTCCGCTTGTAGTACTTTTTCATGAGAGCTGATATTTTCCGAAATAGCATTGGTCGTTTCATCAACTTTTGGTTTTAGTAATAGAAAGTAAGTAATTAATAAAGCAAAAGATATAAAAATAACCACAAACAAGTTAAAGTATGTGTTAAGTAAATTATTGACGTAATTTTTTTTTACTAAGTTATTATTATCCATAATTATTCAGCTTGACGAAAAAAGATTTGCGGCTTGACTTTCAAACCAAGAGAAAAGGAAACATTGCTTTCACTAGATAAATTTTTAACATCACTACGACCAGAAGAACCAGAATCAACCCAAACCGAAGTTACCAAAGGACTATCTTTAAGGGCTTTTACTTGCCAACTAATATCGCTAAAAGTTTTGGCGGTCGCTCCCAAGCTATAAGCCCCAGAAATATCACCAGAAAAACCAGAATAAGAAACAGAATTAAGTGTATTCTTTTCTAGCCAATTAAAGAAGTCGGTCCAATAAATATGATTATCAGCCATTTGTTTAGTTATCGTCAATTTATCTTTAAAAATTGAAAAGTCTTTAGAATTGTTGCTAATGTTTTTAATTTGGTGTGACACTTCTTCGTATTCAGCGTTAAGAGCCACTGTTTTGTCTTCTTCTTGTTTCTGCCACCAATCTAAACCATAATAAATTTCTACAACTAGTAGTGACGCGACAAATAGTGTCAAAAATAAAGACAATAAATGCTTACTCCAATTAAATTCAATGCCAACCTCATCTTTAACAAGGTTAACTTCTAAAACTTTAGGGTTGATAAAATTATCATTTTTATCAGCAACCAGTTTATTCGATTTTTTATTAAAAAATTTCATGTTAAAAACTAATTTTCAATATCACGTAAAGCCAATCCGACCGCTACTGCTAATCGAGGTCCTACTTCACGAATTATCGGACGAAGCTCATCGGAATAAATAATGCGATTAAAAGGATCGCCAATAATCACTTGTAAATTAAGCTTATTACTTAAATAACTAGCTAAATTTAAAAGCAAAGAGCTGCCACCAGATAAAATAATTTTTTCAATTTGATTAGTGTTGGACATGTTATAAAAATCTAACATATACTTAATTTCACTAACAATTGGGGCAATCGCTTTTATAATAACAGCTGGTAATTCAGTGTTACTTTTTTCAGACAAAGATAAATCAATTTTGTATTGTTCAGCCTGAGCAAAGGTAAGTGATAACTTCTCCATCAAAGCTTGAGTAATGGTTGTGCCGCAAATTTCTAAACTACGGTTTAAAACAGGGATACTTTCACGAACCACAGAAATATCTGTACTATTAGCACCAATTTCCACAATCATGATAGTTGATTTGTCATTACCAATCAATGATCTAACTAAAGAGAAGGTTTCTGTTTCTAAATATGATAGTTCTAAACCAGCCTGACGAAAGACATCAATATACTTACGGACAATTTTACGTGGCGAACAAGTTAAAAACACTCTGGTGTTAGATTTATTAACATTCTTATCATCTGCAGATTCTGGAACTATCTTAAAATCAATCTTCATCTCTTCAAGCGGTAAAGGGATAACTTTTTTAGCTTCTTCAAGAACCGCATCGGTCATGTTTTTTTTATCAACACCTGATAAAGTAATAATTGAGGAAAAAACGGCAAAGGTTGGCAGCGAAGCCGTAACCTTTTTAGCACTAATTTTAGCTTCATTTCTAACTTTATTAATTGCCTTAGCTAAATAAGCAGTATCATCTATTTTGGTAAATTTAACATCGCTAACATTTTCGCTGAAGGCGTAATTAGTTAAATATATTTTTTTTCCTCTCTTTTGAAGCTCTACCATTTTTAAAGAAGAGTCGCCAATGTCTACGCCCAAAAAAGAATTGTCTGATTTAGAAAACAAACCCATAAAATTTAAATTAAGCCCGTAAATAAACTGACGTTAAGTAGGCCCCTTAGTTTGATATGTATCAGTTTATATTATATAATAATTGTAAGACAAAAGCAAAGAGATAAACGTTTACAAAATAAAAATTAGTTTATGAATTTATTTACTAGATATAAAAAACTTTTTTTGGTTATCGGCTTTATAGCCATCACTATTTTTTTAGGTTTTCTGCTTTATAAAACATTCTTCTCTAGTAATCTGGCGATAACACCAGAAACGATAAATAATGCGACTTCTACTAGTGGACTACCTTTATCTGGCAATGGAACGGGACAAATATCAACTAGTACCGGAACTGGCAATTTAACAGGCAATGAAAATATAAACAACGCTAGTTCAACTAATCCAATAAACAGCGAACAACCAAATGCTAATACGCCAAGTGATACCGCTATTGGTGGTATTACTAAAATAACTGCTCTTACAACGTCGCCTGGTTTAGGTGCTACTTCATCAAGTTCTGGCGGAGTTCAATATTACAATACAGCCGATGGTTACTTCTATACAATCGACCAAAATGGTAATGCCGTTAAAATGAGTGATCGAGTTTTTCATGACGTTTCAAATGTCACTTGGGCCCCAAGCAAAGATAAGGCAATTCTGGAATATCCTGATGGCAGTAAAATTCTTTATAATTTTACCACTCAAAAACAAGTTACCTTCCCTAGCTATTGGCAAGATTTTTCTTTTTCACCGCAAAGTGATCAAGTAATTGCTAAAAGTGTTGGTCTAGATCCTAATAATCGATTTTTAGTAACAGCCTCAGATGATGGTTCCAGGGTTACTAATATTGAACCAATTGGTACTAATGCTACTGTTCAAACATCTTGGTCCCCAAATAACCAGATTGTGGCTACCTACACTAAAAGTTTAGATTTTAATCGTCAGGATGTTTTCTTTGTTGGCTTAAATGGTGAAAATTTTAAATCAACTACCGTTGAAGGTCGCGGCCTCACTTATACCTGGTCAAAAACCGGCGACCGTTTACTTTACAGTGTTTATAATGCTAATAGCGATATGAAACCGTTACTCTGGATTGTCGATGCTCAGGGCGACACCATCAATCAAGAGCGTCAGAGTCTAGGAATTAATACTTGGGCTGATAAATGCACCTTTGCCAGTAACACCGAAGTTTATTGTGCCGTGCCCACTAATTTGCAAACTGGTTCTGGTTTAGTTAGAGCCTTAGCTGATAATGACAGCGATGAACTTTATAAGATTGATTTAACTACCGGTGTTAAAAAATTAATTGCCACGCCTGACGGCAGTTTTAATATGAACAATGTTATTGTTAACAACGATCAAAGCCAATTAACTTTTTCTGATAAAAATACTGGTTTACTTTACAAAGTAAAACTCAAATAAAATATTTAACCTGCTCGCTTAAAAATACCCCTCCAAATTAAGCTGGGGTATTTTTTTATGTCACTAAAAACTTTTTTCTTAGATTTACTGTTTCCTAAAAAATGTTACGGCTGTAACCAGCCTGATATTTGGTTGTGTCGAAACTGTTTAAAAAAATTACAGCCCTATCAAGGCGAAATTCCCCGGGCTCTAAAAAATAATCGTGATTTGATTATTGCTGGCGAGTATAAAGATAAATTATTAAATGATTTAATAATTGCTTTTAAATTTGGCTTTAATAAAGAACTAGTCATACCCCTTTTTATCTTTTTAAAATCAGCTCTGGATAAAAAAATAGTCATTGATAATCTAACTGACAAGAGTTGGGGTGATGTTTTAATCGTACCAATTCCCTTACACAAAAAACGTTTAAAATGGCGTGGCTTTGATCAGAGCGAACTATTAGCGCGGGAAATTAGTAATTATTATGGTTGGCCGATTAGCTTAAAGTTAATTAAAAATAAAAAAACTGGTATTCAAGCTGAGCTTAAAGAAGATGCTCGACTAAGTAATCAGAAAGACTCTTTTAAATGGACTAGTGAAGATATAAATCAAACTATATTATTAATCGATGATATTATAACCAGTGGGGCAACTATTAATGAGGCGGAATTAGTTTTACAATCAGCCGGTGCTAAGCGAATAATTAAAGTGGCCTTAGCTAAGGGTTAAACCCTTGAATTTCCTAAAGATTATGCTATACTTTAGACACTCCCAATTGATTAGCCTACCAAGCTAATTGGTCAAAAACCATAATCTACTAGATTACTAAGGGAAAAAACAATCTAAAAAGAGTTTTCTAAAGTTAGTTAGACTTTGGAAAAAAATCGGGTGGAACCGCGAGATTATTTAATCCCGTCCCGGTCACTGCATAAACTTAGCGTTTGTGCTGTTACCAGGGCGGTTTTTTATTGCCCGAAGCAGCCGATGACTAATTTATACGGTTAACTCTAGACTTTATGTCACATGAACACGAATTATCTGAGGTGGAAGTAAAACGCCATTCACTGGCTCACTTACTAGCAACCGCCGTTTTAGAAAAATATCCCGATGCCAAACTCGCTATCGGACCATCAATTGAAAATGGTTTCTATTATGATATCGATTTCGGCGATAACAAAATTGTGGAAAGCGACTTAAGAGATTTTGAAAAACAAATGGCGCGTCTGGCTAAACAAAATCTAAAATTTGAGCGCCGCGAAGAAAATATTGATGAAGCGCTTACCGAAGCGAAAAAAGGTAATAATCCTTACAAAGCAGAATTAATCGCTGATTTAAAAACTAAAGGTGAAACTGTTGTTAGTTTTTATAGCGTTGGTAAATTTACTGATTTATGTCGAGGTCCACACGTGGAAAATACTGGTTCAATTAAACCGGGCAGTTTTAAATTAGATAAATTAGCTGGTGCTTACTGGCGAGGGGACGAAAAAAATAAAATGTTAACCCGTATTTACGGCTTAGCTTATAACACTAAAGAAGAGCTTGATGCTTATTTAACTCTAATGGCCGAAGCGGAAAAAAGAGACCACCGCAAGCTTGGTAAAGAATTGGATATTTTCATGAATCATGAATTTGCGCCTGGCATGCCTTTCTTTTTACCAAAAGGCATGATTATTTTAAAAGAGTTAACAGAATTTGTACGTAAGCATTCTTATGGTGAAGGCTATAAAGAAGTTAGAACGCCACAATTGTTAAACGCTGATTTATGGCGCATGTCTGGACACTGGGAACATTATCAAGAAGATATGTTCTGTTTACATCACGCTGAAGATGATATTGATATGGGTATTAAACCAATGAATTGCCCAGCCCACATGCTAGTTTTTAAAAACAGTATTAGATCATATCGTGATTTACCATTACGTATCGCTGAAGTAACCACTTTGTATCGTAATGAAAAGTCTGGGACTTTACATGGACTTACTCGAGTTCGTTCTTTGTCACAAGATGATACTCATATCTTCGCCAGACAAGATCAAATTTTTAGCGAAATTTCCGAACTACTGGCTAAGATAAAAAAGATTTACAAAATTTTCGGTTTAACAATTGATGAAATTCATCTATCTACTAGACCGGAACATTTTTTAGGTGAAAAAGCGACTTGGGATGAAGCTGAGAAAAATTTAAAAGAAGCTTTGGAGTCAGCTGACCTAGCTTATAAAATTAATGAAGGTGACGGAGCTTTTTATGGTCCAAAAATTGACGTTAAAGTTAAAGATGCGATTGGACGTCAGTGGCAATTAGCCACTATTCAGTTAGATTATCAATTACCACAACGTTTTGAACTTAAGTATACCGATAGCGATGGTCAAGGCAAAACACCAATCGTAATTCATCGGGCTTTACTTGGTTCAATGGAAAGATTCTTAGGTGTAATTATTGAACATTACGCTGGTGCTTTCCCGGTCTGGTTATCCCCTGTTCAAGTAAAATTAGTTTCTGTTTCTGAATCACACTTGCCATACTGTCAGACTTTAGCCGAAGAGTTTAAAGTAGTGGGTATTAGAGTAGAAATTGACGAGGAGAATGAAACGGTTGGTAATAAAATCAGAAAAGCCGTTAACGAAAAAGTGCCTTATATGTTAGTAATTGGTGATAAAGAAGCTGAGGCCCCAGTGCTATCAATTCGCGATCGCGGTTCTCGTGAGGCCCGTGAAATAAGCAAAGAAGATTTCTTTAAGGAAATTAAAGAAAAAATTGAGAATTATCTCTAAACCATAATAAAAATACCGGGCGAAATAGCTATTTCCGACCCGGTCTTTTTATGATATTATAGCTTATGTCAATTAAACTTAAGTTTTTTAAATACCCCTATGAAGAAATCTGCTAAATTATCTATCCTAGTCGTTGCTCTACTTTTCATTGCCGGCCTAGTCGCCGTCTTAATTAAAAATCAACCAACCCAAATTTTATTCTACAGCGATACTTGCCCTCACTGTAAAATAGTAGAACAATATATTTCGGATAACAAAGTTAAAAATTATTTAGCTTTTCAACAATTAGAAGTTTCTACTCATCCAGATAATGCTCAACTGTTAATAAAAAAGGCCACTAGCTGTGGTTTGTCAACTGATAACTTGGGCGTACCATTTTTCTTTGACGGTACTAACTGTCTAGTTGGCGATCAAGATATTATTAAATATTTTGCAAGTAAAAAATAAAATGAAAAAAATAATTACCCCCTTACTTATTGCTTCAGCTACACTTTTAGCCCTTCCAGCTAAAGCTGTCTGCCCTGTTTGTATCGTGGCTGTTGGTGCTGGACTTAGTTTGTCACGTTGGTTAGGTGTTGATGACACGATTACTGGTCTTTGGATTGGCGGCTTAACGGTTTCAATGATCATGTGGACCATTAATTGGGCTAAACCTTATATTAAAAAAGTAAAAACTAGGCCAGCTTGGAATATTGTAATCATTGTTGCTTACTACGCCATGATCGCCTGGCCACTAACCACTCAAAATTTTATTGGTCACCCACTTAATGTTATTTGGGGAGTTGATAAAATAATTCTAGGCATTACTTTAGGTAGTATATTATTCTGGATTATGAGTGAACTTTATTTATACATGAAGAAAGAAAATGATGGACATGCTTATTTTCCTTTTCAAAAAGTGGTCATGCCCTTTGGTATCCTAGCTTTCTTTAGTTTAATTTTTTATTTACTCACCCGTTAAAAAATATGAGCGAAAAATTACTGGGACTTGATGAGATGATAAAGAAATTTGATGATCTTAAAAAAGACAACAAATTAGATTTGTCTAGTGATCAAGATTTATCAATTGCCATTATGAATTTAGTTTCCATTGAAGAACATTTTTTCTTCACGGGCGCTAAAACTGGTAAACCAGAATATTATGACCTATTAAACGAGGTCAGAGAAATGCGCAAAGGCTTACTAAAAAAAATCATCAAAGAATATGAAGGTGAAGTCTGGTGCATTTCTAAGCATTTATTAGCGGCTTCTTATCGTTTAATGGAAGTGGGTACTAAAGCCCAAGGACGAGGCAATAAAGAAGAAGCTAAGGAGATGTTTCAAAAAGCTTACGATTTATATTCCCTATTTTGGGGTTTAAATATGAAACTAATTGGCACTGATGATATTCGTAAAATCGATGACGAGGCCCTAAACAATAAAGATACTGAAAAGAAAGGCTTTGCTGGAAAACTTGGCAATTTAGTCAAAAAAGTGATAGACTGTTGTTTAGAGTAATGAATGTTTATAGCAATATAAAAATATAAAAAAATAGACCTGAAGGAATCCGGGTCTATTTTTTTTAATTATTAAATTGTGGTGTTTTAAATATTTGGGCTTCATCTGGACTGATATTATCTGTAAGCAGAATTAATTCTGAGTTGCCAAAATGAAAACTTCTCAATACTTCATCCCAAGCTAAATTATAATAGGCCGCATAAATCATTTTACCAAAATCACCATGACCAACTAATAGAATATTACCATCTTGATAGTTATCTTTAATAAACCGCAACAATTTTTTAGCTCTAATAATTAAATCAGGGAAAGTTTCAGCCCCCTCAACTTCTAAAAAATAAACCACGGTATCTGTTTTTAAAATAGCTGGAGCACAAAGGCTTTCAATCTCGGAAATTTTTCGACCAGTCATTATACCGAAGTCTCGCTCTATTAATTGAGCCAAAATTTCCGGTTCAACTAAATTCAATTTTTGAGTAATTTTTTCGGCAGTTGTATGAGCCCTTTGTAATGGCGAACTATAAACCTTATCAAAACTTAAACCATGAATATTAATATACTCTGCTAGTTGTTCTGCTTGATTTAAACCTAAGATAGTCAAAGGTTTATCGCGATGACCATTTAAAATTCCTTGTTCATTATCTTCATCCTGTCCGTGTCTAACCAAATAAATATTTAACATAAAATCTTATCAATTATATCTTTAATCCCCGTTCCTGTCTTAGATGAGTAAAAAATAATTTCATGATAACCAATTAAATCCTTAATCTTTTGACATTGAGCCGCATATTGGCTCTTTTTTATTTTATCAATCTTATTGGCAATTACTAAAATATTTTTATTATGCTGTTCCATTATCTCAAGTAGCTCCAAGTCGTCTTTAGTGGGACCAATATTAGCGTCAATAATTTGCACAATTTTTTTCTGTTCAAATTTTTTATTAAACAGGTACCAATTGATAAGTTCGTGCAGCCAGGCTCGGTCTTGTTTTGATAACTTAGCAAAACCATAACCAGGTAAATCAACTAAATAAAATAATTCATTAATCCAAAAAACATTAAGACCTTGGGTGCGGCCAGGAGAAGCACTAACAATTGCTAATCCCTTTTGTTTGGTTAAGGCGTTAATAGTGCTAGATTTACCAACATTAGAACGACCAATAAAAGCAATTTGTGGGGTGCCATCTAAAAAAACTTGATCGTCGCCGACCGCCGTTTTAATAAATCTAGCGGATGTAATATTCATGTGTTTTAAAATTAATCTTTAAAAACGTCTTTAATTCTTTGGTGCTCCAATTGAAAAAAGTAAATTGTTCCGTATATTTTTGATAATTATGCCTTAATTATAGGGTTAAATAATAAAAAAAGCTACCTTTTTGATAGCTTTTTTAATTTGCAATAATTAATTTTAAATTGCCGAGAATGATTCTAAATGTTCAAAGTCTTTATAGTCAGGCATTGTAAGAATGCTGGTAATTGGACTGCCGTTTACTAATAATAGCAAATAAATAATCATATCGTCCTGAAAAAAGGTTGGTCTGCCACCAGGTTTACGATATTCTTTATTTTCCAAGAAAAAGGCCTTACCGTCAAAAGATAAAGTAAAGGTTACTGTTTTTTTGCCAGCAATAATTAGTTCCATCTTTTCCCCTAAATCGGTAAATTTTAACAAAAATTTAACACTCTTCTTTTCTAATTCCGTAATTTTGTTGCTAATAGCAACCAGAAAATCTTTCTTTGAATTCTCCTCCATGGCTTTTTAAATTTTTTAAGTACTACAAAAAAGTTTTATATCACTAATTAAAATTACGACTTTTCAAGATGAAAGTCAAGCAAAAATATAGCATATTAAGCCATATTTCGTGATAATTGCGAAGGGACTTGCGCGTTCGGTTTTGTTTCGGTATAATGTTATAGTAAATTAATTATTAACAATATGCCAACGCTTACAAAAAAACAAAAAGAAGTGTTAGATTATGTTTCTGAGTGTATCGAAGAAAATGGTTATGCTCCATCTCTGCCAGAGATTCGCGATCATTTTCAAGTATCAGCTATTTCCACTGTTCACGAACATCTTAAAACTCTAATTGACAAAGGAGTTTTAAAAAGAAGTAAAAATGTTTCCCGCAGTTTAGAATTAGTTGGCAAAAGGATGGCCGACATGATGCAAGTTCCCTTAGTTGGTGTTATCACGGCCGGAAAACCAATCGAAGCAATTGAAATTCCTGATGAAGTAATTGAAATTGCTAAAGACCGCCGCTTTCAAGACGGCGATTTATACGCGCTTAAAGTTCACGGTAACTCTATGATTGGCGACGGAATATTCGATGGCGATTTTGCCATCATTAAAAAACAAAATTATGCTGACAACGGCGACACCGTCGTGGCGGTAATTGACGATAATGAAGCAACCTTAAAACGATTCTATCGGGAGAAGAATCAAATAAGATTGCAACCAGCTAATCCCACCTTTTCCCCTATCTACCGTAAGGAGGTAGAGGTAAGAGGAATTGTTGTTAAAATAATTAGAGAATTTCATCGAGCTGTTTAAGAGTTTGAGAAATATAAAAAATAGCCAATTAAAAGGCTATTTTTTATTGGTTGACAATTATATAGTCTTGATGTATAATTGATAATAGTTATCAATTGATATTAATTATTATCTAAATAATATGACTATCAGTCAACAAGAAATAACCCAGCGCCTAGATAATTTCCGGCAAGCAAGTAGAAACAAGCGTTTACCGCTGACTCCACAGAAGCTAGAAATTTTCCGAATCCTTGCTGGTTCTTGTTCTCATCCCCACGCCGGAGAAATATATGAGGAGGTTAAACAAACATTCCCCAATATATCACTGGCTACTGTCTATAAAAATTTGATTAGATTTCAGGAACTTGATTTAATAATCGAAATTCCCTTAATTGGCACTCCTAACCGATATGACGCCAAGTTAGATACTCATAGCCACGTCGTTGATACGAAAAGTGGCAAAGTCTATGACTTAGGAACAAAGCAAATTAACAATTCCTCTCAAAAAATAATGGGCAAACCAATAAAAAAAACTGATATTATTTATTACCTATAATGTTACCTGTATGCTTAACATAAATTCTCAGGCCCCTGATTTTGTAAAAGTAAAATCATACCACCAAGGCGAATTTAAAGACCTCAGCTTGTCCGATTATAAAGGCAAATGGCTAGTGCTCTTCTTTTATCCACGCGATTTCACTTTCGTCTGCCCGACGGAAATTCGCGGCTTCGCCAAAGCGGAAAATGATTTTAAAAATTTAAACTGCGAAATTATCGCCGCCTCAACAGACTCAGAATGGTCCCATAAAAATTGGTTCGAGAAAGACTTACCGGAAGTAAAATACCCGATTCTAGCTGATACCACTCAAGCTTTAACTAAAGCTTATGAAGTATTAAACGAAACAGATGGTTCAGCAAATCGTGGCTTATTTATTATTGACCCAGAAGGTCTAATAAAATACATTGTCGTGTCAGCCGGTTCAGTTGGCCGTTCGGTAACTGAAACTTTACGCGTTCTAAAAGCTCTCCAAAGTGGCGATTTATGCCCTCTTGAATGGCATGAAGGCGATAAAACCTTAGGCAAGGCCTAAAATATAAAAAGCTTAGTGTTGAACTAAGCTTTTTTTGTAAATAAAAAGGAGGGGTTATTACTAACTCCTCCGTTTTTTTAATCATTTTGATTAATTAAGCAATTCTCATCACATGAGGTTTGTGCTTATAGCGATAAATCAAACCAACGCCTATAATGATGGCATAAAAACCAGCAAAGTAGGGCAAAGAATCATAAATAGAACTGTTTGAAAGAAGATTATCGATTTCAAACTCTGGCATGATATTAAATATCATATTAACACTTAAAAAAACAAAAGCATTAATGATAAAGAAAATAATATTAAACATCCAGAACCACAAAGATTTTAAATCTGATTTTTCTAATTTTAAATCAGACGAACCGGCAAATAGATTGAATTGAAAGACAATCAAAGGAATAAATATGACTACAAGCCCTAAAAATGAAGCCCTTGAAAGAAAAACAATTTTAAAATAGGCGCCTAAAATAGAAGACCCTAAAAAAAATAGTAAACCAACAAAGGATCCAATATTCCAAAATGATGCATAATCTTTTTCATTTTTTTTCTGTGTTTCAACTCTTCTAAGTTTAACTTTTCTCATTTTAACTACCTCCATTTTCTGCTTTTTAAATTATTAAAGAATATTTATTTATGTTCTAATTATACTATATATTCATAAAATTGTCAATAGATTGATCAATAAAAGGCTAAATTTTTTAAAAAACCCTCTTTCCATATTTCTTAGAAAGAGGGCGCTTTGATTGATTATTTACTAGGAACAACAGCAAAGAAACGTTTCCTGTTTTTTTCCCAAACTATTGGCGAGTGCAAATCATATTTATTGATATGCAAACCATCGTTGGCGTAATAGTTAACTTTCGCCACCACACGATCACCTAAGTAGAAAAAGACGTTCTGCTTTTCTTGTTTTAAAAAGCTTTCATTATTAGCACAATATTTTAGTACTGTATCCTCTGATAAACCTAATAATGTTGGATTATTACCTAGACTTAGGAAAGCCTGAAGAAAATTGGCATTATCATCGACTAGCTCATATACATCAACAGTTTCTGGGCTTTTAACTTCATCAATGATTTTTAAATCCTTAAAAGCTGGATCAACTTGAGAGAATAAATTACTCTTTCTAGCTCCATAAATTGTTAAGTTGCTTACAGACAAAATTGTTTTTGCTTCCATTTTCTTATAAATTTTTAAATTACAAACTATTTTAAATACTTACTCATTATAAAAATATAATAGCATGATTTATCTTTTATGTCAATGATACAAAAATAGCTCCAATAAATTGGGGCTACTTTTATTTTGCGGAGAGAATGGGATGCAGTTGGAAATATTTTGGGTAAATAAAAAAGGAGGTATTATTATACCTCCTCCAATTAAGAGCGTTACTTACTTTTTTCTTCAAATTCCTTCATAGCCAACTCTACTGGACGTCTAAATTCTAAAGGATAATCCCATACTCTTCTGTCATAATCTTCTTTAAGAAAATTGAAGGCAGTTTTATACTCTTCTTTTCTTTGTTCTTCTGACAAAGTAGCTAAAAAAGACTTAATAGTAGATTCATCGTCATGATTATTAATACTTATAGCCAAAGCTAATCCAAAGACAGAATAATTACTGTTTTCTATAGCATTAATTAAACTTTTCTTTAAAGTGTCAGAGTGTTTTGATTTATTCAAATCCGCAAGCAGAGATAAAACCTTGCTCTTATCAAGTTTCCGAAGAACAAGCTCAAAATACTTTTGAAGCATTAACATTATATCGGAATCCAGAGATTTATCACTTACTTTATCTAAGATGACAATGAATTTTTTTACCGGCGTTCTTCTGACAAATTCTTGATAAAGTTTATTTTTTAAGACTAATGATGAATTTCTGACAACCAAGACGATAATAACTATGAAAGAAAAAAACAAAGCTGAAATTAATAAAATTGTAACTGAGTTCATGATTTCTATTTTTTAAAGATTATTTGTATATATTTGATTAATTACTAAATACACCTCTATCAGATGGACTTGGCAATTAATCAAATCTAATCTTATTTGTAAATGTCCTATTTTAATGATTAAATAATAGCATATTTTATTAAATATGTCAATTGGTAGATAAAATAGCTTACTTTGGAACGGCTATTATTTGCATTAATATTAGATAAAATATGCATTATTTGGCAATATTTTTTCATGTTCTATCCAACAAAAAATAAGCTATTACTAGCTTATTTTTGTTAGTGCGGGGAGAATGGGATGTAATTGGAACGGTAATTGGAAATATTCTTTAATTTTATCATTACTTTTTTTTATTTTTTTCAATACTTTTTAATCCATATATAGGCAGATAAAAAAGTAATATTATATTCGTCCAATAAACAATTCCGGCCAATCCACTGTTTGACTGCGAAGAGTGTATAAAATAATTAGATATAAAATAAAGAGATGTTAGCGAGATAGCAAATACAAAACTCATTATTATGTTTTCCTTTTTTGTATATTTCATAAGAATGCTTTTTATGACTTTAATGTTAATATTATATCATTTTATCCCAAGGTAATAAACTAAATATTAAAAATAGCCCTAAAATAGGGCTATTTAAATTTGCGGTGTACTGTGGTTAAGTGCCACCATATAGCAACATTATAAGGCTTTTTTGGATGCTTTGCTAGAGGCCAATTTAAGTACGTGGGTCGGGGTCTAGGATTTGAGAATGGGACAAATGAGACACAAATAGGCCATATTCAATATGTGTCTCATTTAAAGGCTTTATTGCTAATATTAGATAATAATATGGCAAATAACGACTTTAAGGCGTGTCTTATTCGCTTTGGGCATCTTTATCGTCTTTTTGGCTCACCAGACGGAGATAATCCATGATTTTGAGCCCTTCTTAGGGATTTATAGAATGGGTATCGGGGTTTAAACTCTCGTGATTTTTGCGATTAATCAAACACGAATTTAAAATATCTTTTCTTATTTTTTTAGTATTTCCATGATTAATCATCCCCATATAAGAATTGAATGATTCTTCTTTATAGTTATTCTCTTTTAATTTTTTAAACATCCTTCTTTTAGTAGTTTGCCGTAAAATCTTATAATCAGGAAAAACCACCCAACCGAGAAAATCGACGCCGGAAGAAACCGTCCTGATAAATACCTTCTTAGGATGGATATCAAGTTTGAGGCTGGTAAATAGAAACTCTTTTATTGGTGCGATCAAATTTTTTAAATATTCCCTATCATCCGACATAATAACAAAATCATCAGCGTAACGGATATAATAATTAATTTTCAGATGATGTTTAACAAATTGGTCAAACTCGCTCAAATAGATATTAGCAAATAATTGTGAAGTTAAATTGCCTAGAGGCAGGCCTTTTCTTTCAACTCCGGAATTGAAACTAAAAATTACCTTTTCTAATAACCAAATAATATCTTTATCTACAATTTTCTCTTTTAAAATACCAAATAGTATTTCCTGATCAATGCTAGCAAAAAATTTACGAATATCTCCTTTGAGCACCCAACAATTTCTAGTATTATTACGACTAACCTTATTAAAATAATCCTGAAATCTACTTATAGTCTTGTGAGTTCCTTTACCGACGCGGCAGGAATAACTATCATAAATAAATGCCTTATCAAAAAACAAATAAAGCTGATTATAAATAGCATGATGCAAAAGGCGGTCTCGGACGCTGGCCTTATGGATTTGTCGAGGCTTGGGGTCGGAAATTTTAAACGATTCATAAGCGCCTGGAGAATAATCGTGATATAATAAATCTTGATGAAGCCGAAAGAGATTATCCATTAAACGAATCGCGAATATACCCACATCTTTCTTATTTCTTTTTCCTGGTAAAAATTCTCGCCAAGCAGCCAGTAAATTTTCCAAACTAATAATATCTTCAAATTTATGAGTGAATTTAATTTTCATACTT
>Ga0302292_1000217_pt1 | contig 40132 bp, 38 predicted proteins | sample III_Fen_N2_1_FD_194553 | JGI IMG/M metagenome (GOLD analysis project Ga0302292, IMG submission 194553) | Peat permafrost microbial communities from Stordalen Mire near Abisko, Sweden - III_Fen_N2_1 | ecosystem: Environmental > Terrestrial > Soil > Wetlands > Permafrost | place: Sweden: Abisko...
TATATTTTGCAAGTTTAAGATAAAGTGTTTTTCTGTCAATATTGAGTAAGCGTGCGGCCTTTGACTTATTGTATTTCACTTCCTGCAAAGTCTTGATAATTATTTCACGTTCGTTGGTTCCGTGTAATGCCTTTAAATCAAACTCCGGCTCGGAAGGGTTTGCAAAAGTTTCCAATATCATCTCCTCGGGCAGAACGTTTTTTTCAATCGTATCACCTTTAGTAAGCAACACAGCCCGTTTAATGCTGTTTTTCAGTTCACGTAAATTACCAGGCCATTCGTAAAGCGAGAATATTTGCATTACCTCATCAGAAACCCTGGTTACATTTCTTCCTAATTCAGCATTCGAAAGAGCTATAAAGTGTTGGATAAATTGCATCAAATCCCCTTTTCTCTGCCGCAGTGCAGGAACATGTATTTTAAATTCATTCAGTCTGTGATACAAATCTTCGCGAAAACTACCATTCTTTACTTTCTGTAATAAGTCTTCATTGGTGGCAGCAATAATACGCACATCTATTTTCACTGTACGATTACTCCCTATCGGCTGAATAACTTTTTCCTGAAGCGTTCGTAATAGTTTCACCTGAACATCATAGCTCAGATTTCCTACTTCATCCAAAAAGAAAGTTCCTTTATCAGCTGTTTCGAATTGACCTTTTTTATCATGCAGAGCACCGGTAAATGAACCTTTGACATGACCGAATAATTCACTGGCAGCTAACTCGGTGGAAAGTGTACCACAATCTATGGCTATAAAAGATTCTTTGCAGCGTTTACTTAAAGCATGAATATTACGAGCTATGTGCTCTTTACCCGTGCCGCTTTCGCCTTGTATAATTACCGACACTTCAGTTGGAGCTACCAGTTTTACATAATCATTCAGTTGCGTTGATTTTTCGCTATTACCCTCAACAAACTGAGCAGATTCCTTCGGCGGATTTTTTTGCTTTGTTTCTTTTTTACTTATTGCCTCATTAATAATCATAAGCAATTCGTCCGGTATTACCGGCTTGGTAATATAGTCGAATGCACCCATTTTAAGAGCGTTTACAGCAGTTCTAATGTCATTAAAGCTTGTAATGACTATAACGGGTGTTTTTATATTTTTCGCTCTCAGTGATGCTATTAAATCTAATCCAACTCCATCCGGCAATCGATAATCAAGCAAAATAAGATCATATTCTTTTTTATCAATGGATACAACAGCATCTTTAATACAATTTTTGGCATCCACTTCATAGCCATGTTTTGTCAGAAATCCTTGTAGTATCTGAATAAAGGTTTTATCGTCTTCAACCAGTAAAATATTTGCCATAAAATTTTTCAGATTAGTTAAGACACAAAAATAATAAAAAAAAACAGGAGCTGAATGTATTTCAGCTCCTGTTTCATTTTAATAACAACTCCAGTGTTCCTAAATTATTTTTTTACTATATTTCCTTTAGCATCAACATTGATGCTTTTACTTTGTCCAGAAGTTGGATTCTTGAAGTCAACTATGTAAAAAGCCACTTCTCCTGTTGATTCTTTTACCACCGTTGCAGTGTCAGCTATATCCCAACCCTGAGATTTGAAACTTATCGCAAGATCTTTTACCGATTGAGGTAAATCTGCTGATTTAATTTCAGCTTTCACAGGTTCCACAGTTGTTGTGGTAACAGTTGTAGTTGTTGAATCTTTCGCAGTTTTAACTGTGTTTTGAGCTACAACCGAAGCACCAGTCATCATTAAGAAACCGAATACAAATAACATTACTTTTTTCATAACTTTTTTATTTTAAATAAGTTCGACAAATGTTTGCCTGAACTATTATAGTCAAGCATCATACCGAAACCAACTAAAAGCTTATCAGACAGACTGTGTGCGGTTTAAGAAAAACAAGACATGATTCCCCGCTTTAAAAACGGGAGTTTATTCTACACATTGCCGCATTTATCAGCACTTTGAAACAGAGACATTTATATCACATAGTCCTAAACAAGAATAGGACTATGTGATATTTTAAAAATAATCCTTTGCTATTTTTTGTAACAGGTTGAAAAAACTAACTATTAGTAGGTATGCATATAAAAAAAGATGACGTATAAAATACGTCATCTTTTTTATCAAAAACCATGTAGTAACTAACTCTTACAATCTACCTATACTCTTAGAATATAACGATTTCAAATTTTCAATATTAGGGTATTTAAATATTTTCAATTCTTTTTCTGTTTGTTCATATGAATTTACAGGATTCGACAAATCTCTGTAAAGATAATTGTCTTCTGAAGCTGTAGCAGTTTGGGGTTCCATACAGTCATTATCAAAAAGGAGTGCCACACTTTTATAATAGATTATTTTTAAACCTACAATTACCGGAGCTTTGAAAATATTCATTTCATTGCCAAACCGTTTAAGTGATTTACGGGTGTGAAGCAAAATTTTTGATTCACCATATGTATCCGCTGCCGTTGATTTCCAACTATTCTTATCAAAAATATAGGTTATACTTTTGTTATACAATCTCTTTAGATATTCAATACTTGGCTTCCTGAATATCCTTAATTCCTTTTTTGTTTCCATAATCTCTTTATTTTAGATGTAAACTCTCTAATACCCTTGTATTGACAACAAAAAAACCTTATTGAATGTTTCGTTTTAATAATAATAATTATTATTATTATCCTCAATAACAGCAGTTGAAGCTGTTTATTTCATAACATTAATCGTGCCAAAGCAGAGTAAAAAAGAGTTGAATCATCTATTTTTTTGAAATTATCTCATTTTAATTTAAATGCCAGAGAAACAGGTGCTAGAATCGTAAAAAAAATGAATGATTAATAGTTGACAAAATAAGGAGATAAGTATTAATCACAATATAAACTCAAATCCTCAAAACCTTGTTCTCTTCGTTAATTCTGACAAAAAGCATACAGCCATTGAGCACGGAGAAGATAATCGCTGTAATATACAAATGAAATATCAGTGGAATAATTAGAATTTCGACTATTACAATCAGGTAGTTCGGATGCTTTATATATTTGTATGGTCCTTTCTTTATTAATGGAACTCCAGCTATGTGATATATTTTTGTTGACCAGAAATGTCCCAATGATGATAGCACCCAAACCTTAAATACCAGCAAAAGAAAGTAAAAAACAAGCAATATCAAGCTAAACGTCTGGGGTTGTTTCAGTACATATTCAACTACGAGTGAAACAAAAAACAAGGTATGCAGTGCTATCATAAAAGGGTAATGCTCCTTACCATATTGCACAGCACCCTGCTGCAATAATTTCTTTTCATTTTTCCCCGAGAGGATTAATTCTCCCATTCTTAGAAGGAGGATGAATGCCATAAAAATAATGAAGTTCATATTATTGTTTGTTCATGTTGAGTAAAACCATTTCACACGAAAAACCAGGACCCATAGATACCATCAGTCCATATCCGTTTTCAAATTCACCGGTAAAGAATCGCTCCATTACGTACAGCACAGTGGCACTTGACATATTGCCATTATCATTCATCACTTCGCGGGTGTTTTTTAGAAAATCGCCTTCTACTTGTAAAGTTTCCTGATAAGCAGTCAGAATTTTTTTTCCACCGGGATGAAAAATAAAGTTCTTGATGTCCGATATTTTCAAATTATGTTTATCCAGAAACGACGTTACATCGTTGTTCACATTTTCCGCGATAATAGTTGGAATATCCGATGAGAACAGCACCTTGAATCCTGCATCCAAAAACTCCCAACCCATCACATCCAACGAATCGTAGTACAACTTACTTTCATTAGCCACAAATGATATGCTGTTTTTTGTTTTATTTGCCCGATTATCGCCCGTAACGAGACAAGCCGCCACACCATCGGCAAAAAGAGTAGAACCTATAAAATTGCTCTTGCTGTAATCGTTTCGGAGAAAAGTTAAAGAGCACAATTCCACCGCTACTAGCAATACTACTGCGTCAGGATTGGCTTTAGCCAACACATTTGCCTTGGAATAACCGGAAACTCCACCGCCACAACCTAAACCAAAAACAGCCATTCGGTTAATATTTTGGCTCAGTCGCATTTTATTAATTATTAGTGCATCCAAACTGGGAGTAGAAAGTCCGGTGGTAGAAATAAAAATGATATCGGTGATTTCGTCCTTACTGATTTGTGCAGAAAGAATACATGCTTCAATTGCTTTGATGGAATATTCCAGCGCCAAGCGAATATATTCTGCATTCTGGTCCTGAAAACTATGCAAATCTGAGTAATACTCCAACGGTTTGCAAAAATTGCGGGTTACAATCTCTGTATTATCAAATGCACTCAACATCCGTTCCACCTGAGGATAGGAAGGAGCAAACAGTTCTTTTGCATATTGTTTTACTGCCTGTTGGTTGGTTTTAAATGGAAAATCAATTTTAGATATAGCTGCTAATGAGGGCATAAGTTTTTGATTTTAAATAAGTATAACTGGGAATTTAATCATACAACACCCGCGAAGCAGGGTTTGTTGCGCACCGTTAAACATTAAGCGGGTTTCCTTTAGGAATAAGTACCGTAAATAAGATTAGTTATTTTCGATTCGACAATTATTCATTGTCTTGTTCGTTATAATAATGAACTTTAAATAAAAATCAAACCAGCGTTAATATCGTCGAAAGGGATAAAAACTCTACCGCCATATTCTATAATTACGATAATCGAAATGATAAACTTTCAAACCGGTATAAAAAAACTTTTTATAAGTAAATGGTCGTTTGTGTTGACTGCTGCCACAATCATAATATTTGCTCAATGCAAGGATGAAACGAAACAGCACTCCGAATTTCAAAACCCACTACAGAATACCACCGATGGCCCTCCGGCAGGTTCTCCGGGGAGTAATTATCCGATACCTTTGGATGCAGGCATAGAAGATGTGTCGCAACCCACCCACATTATTGGAACAGGCACACCCGAGAGTGTTACCGAACAGGCTTTTATTAATGCAGTTGCCGAAGGTGGTATTATTACTTTTAATGGTGGAAGTAAGCCCTTTACCTTAACGCTCACCAAGCCGGCTAAAATATTTAACGATGCAAGTCAACTTGTAGTAATTGATGGTGGCGGATTAGTAACTATCAGCGGAGGCGGAAAAACCCGTATGCTTTATATGAATACCTGTGATGAAAACCAGCATTGGACTACGTCGCATTGTGACAATCAGGAATATCCTCATCTCACCGTGCAGAACATTACATTTGCAGATGGTAATTCTACAACTGAAAGTGAGTTTGATGGCGGAGGTGCTATCTGGGTACGGGGAGGTCGATTCAAAATAGTAAATTGTCGCTTTTTCAATAATGTATGCGCTTCTAAAGGTGCGGATGTTGGAGGAGGTGCAGTGAGAGTATTTAGTCAGTACAACAATCTGCCGGTATATGTTGTGAATACCACATTTGGAGGTGCTAAAGGTTATGGAAACCAGGGTTCAAATGGTGGTGCTGTAAGTAGTATTGGCGTATCGTGGACATTTATCAACTGCCTGCTTTCCTATAATGTAGCTACCGGCAATGGTGGTAACCCGGCACAATCAGGTACGTTGGGTGGTGGAAGCGGCGGTGCTATCTACAACGATGGAAACACCATGACCTTAACGGTATTGGGTTCGCTAATAGAACAAAATACTGTCAACGCTTATGGTTCTGCCATTTTCTTTGTCACAAACGATCATTCAGGCTCCATTAGTATTGACCAAAGTATTATTCAGCTAAACAATGGTGGTTCGTGGTATCCAGTATATCCAGCTATTTCTATGCATCCGGACACTAAAATAAGTGTAACCAATTCAACCATCAAATGATTACTGAAATCCACACCTTGTGGAAAGTTCTATTGGAGTAACAAAGCCCGACAGACAATTTGCAATAAAATTCAAAGAGCGCTATCCGGTCATTTTGCCGAATAGCGCTCTTCTATTAGTGGGAAGGATATTAGTGTATTGCTAACCCAATAGTTGATACTCCGGTTGAGAGATCAAGGAACATACCTACTTTTTTAGAAATATGGTATTCAGTACCCACATGAAAGTCGAGGTAAAGTGGGTCAACAGACTTGCGGTAAGTTCTGTCGCCATAATAATCGTCATACCAACTTGTGCTTACCAGTGCTGCACCCAATGAGCCGGCAACATAAAAGTCCCAGTTACGTCCTGCATGAAGAAACTTATCTAAATACAGTGTACCCTTTACTCCAATAGGTGTAACATATTCCCGATAGTTTCCATCGGAATAGCTATACAAGGTTATAAACGGAGCTAATGTGAAATTCTTGGCTACTCCGAATTCGTAATTAATGTCAAACACCGGCAAGGTGTGTCCTATGTATCCGTAATACCCCGAATAACCTCCTATTCCTAATCCGATATTTAAAGTGTTACCATATTCTTCGGATGAAGAATATCTACGTTGTGCTGACACACTAGTCCCCAAAGTGAGGAAAATCAATGCAATTGTTAGAACTTTTGTTTTCATTATTTTTGTTTGATGATTGTTAACTAATCTGTTTTCTTCAATTTTTACTTTAATCTTCTTTTCCATTTCCACGTCCATGACCATTGCCATTGCCTCTTCCATGCCCGTTTCCATGTTCTTGTTCGCGGTTATCGTCATGCCTGTCATTACGTTTATCAAAACGGCCTCTGCCACGGTCATCGTCCCGATGGAAATTTTGGTTTCGTTCATAATCATTATGTCGTTCATAATTATCTCTGGCACGTCGTTCTCCGATGTTTCGTTGATATTCACCACGGTAACCTCTTCCGTATTTCATTCGGTGTTCTCTGAAATGGTAATAAGGATAATTGCCCCTGTAATCGTTCACTACCACTTTATGCCCACGGTATAAATCATAATCGCGGTAACGGGGTGGTAACTGATGTCTGTGAATCCATCTGTTACCCGAAAAATATATGAACATGGAAGATGGCACATCATAATAGGCTTCTACATCGGGTAGATAGTAATAACGAGCATTATCATAACCGGCAGGTCCCCAGGCGGGAGGCGTACCAATATGTACATTTACGGATAACTGGCCATGTGCCGAACCTGCCAATGTAAGCATGATTCCAAACACGAATAATTTAAACGTTTTCATTTTACTGGTTTTAAATATTAATTAATTACCTTACTGATAAATATGCAATTGCTCAACTGAAGGTTCATTCTCTCACTTTGCATGGCAACGCATATTACTCATTGTTTCATTACTTAAATTCTTTATGTTATTTTATAGTTAAAAGCATTCGTTCCGAACGAACAAAGCTCCGACCAAATTAGTTAGTTTAATATAAAAATGATAACTCTAAAAAAAAAAATCGAATGAACCTACTGGAACAAATCAAAAACTACACCAAAGTTGTTGCCGATACCGGTGACTTTTCATCGATGATGGCATACAAGCCTGTTGATGCCACCACTAACCCTTCACTCATCTATGCTGCATCGATGGATGCAAAGTACAGTTCGCTAATCAGCGATGCCATTCAATTCGCCAAAAATACTTCCGGCGATAAACATGTTCAGTTGAAAGTGGCCATGGATAAACTGGCTGTGAATTTTGGACTGAAGATACTGGAAATTGTTCCGGGACGTGTTTCAACCGAAGTAGATGCCCGGCTTTCGTTCGATACAGCTGCTACTATCAGCAAAGCACATGAATTAATTAAGATTTACGAAGAAAACGGTATTTCCAGAGAACGGGTGCTTATAAAAATAGCTTCGACCTGGGAAGGAATTCAGGCTGCAGAAAAGTTGGAAAAAGAAGGAATACATTGTAATCTGACCTTACTCTTTTCGTTGGCACAAGCCATTCGCTGTGCTGAAGCAAAAGTAACCCTGATTTCGCCTTTTGTAGGGCGAATTCTCGATTGGTATAAAAAAGATCGTGGAGTTTCTGAGATTTCTGCATCGGAAGATCCCGGTGTTAAGTCGGTAAAAGAGATATATGACTATTATAAGAAATTTGGTTACAACACCACGGTGATGGGAGCCAGTTTTCGAAATGCCGGTGAGATACTGGAATTAGCCGGTTGTGATGCTTTGACCATTTCACCTTCGCTTCTCAAAGAGTTGGAAAACACACAGGCTGTCTTGGAAAAGAAACTGGATGCAGATAAATCCAAATTACTGGATATAAAGAAAATCAATATGGACGAAAAAACATTTCGTTGGATGATGAACGAAGATGCCATGGCTACCGAGAAGCTGGCTGAAGGGATTCGCAAATTTACCGAAGACCTGATAAAGTTGGAAAAACATATTGCTGAACTTTTATAGACTGAAAACTGAGCAAGAATAAAAAAAAATTCAGTAAATGAAACTACACCCCAAATGTTATACACAGCATTTGGGGTGTATTATTTTTGCAGGAACAGCAATGAAAATGAAGTAAGATTAGCTTTAAAAAAGCAATCCGTTTATAGTTATCCGGACGTGAACCTTCATCAAATTCAATCTTCTCAAACTTCTCGTAATTGTCAGGATTACAATGCCCGTACTTTAGCGATTCCATAATATCCAACTTATATCTTTCGGAAACAGATGTTTTTTTGTACTTTTGCCGAAGTTTTTAAAGATATTCCCGTAATATTTTCATAACACAACCCGGGGCCTTCCCAGAACAAACAATTAAACCAATTCTTTACTCAAATTTCCATACCACGCATGAACACCATTCAGATTAAAGACAAAAAATTTGCACTATCCATTCCGGAAGCAGAAATACAAGCAGCAGTTCGCAAAGTAGCAGAAGCTATCAATCATGACATTGCCCAAAAGAATCCTCTTTTCATTTGTGTTTTAAATGGTGCTTTCATGTTTGCTGGTGACTTAATGAAAAACGTAAGCATTCCTTGCGAGATTACCTTTATCAAATTATCATCGTACGAAGGATTGTATTCAAGCGGCTCTGTAAAAGAAATTATTGGTCTGAATGAAAGTGTGGTAGGACGAAACGTAGTGGTAGTCGAAGATATTGTAGATACAGGTATTACCATGGAACGTATCTTAAGCTCACTTCGGGCCAAAGGTGCAAGTGAAATAAGAGTTGCTACTTTTTTACAAAAACCCGATGCTTTACAACGCGATATTACAATCGATTATGTAGCGATGAAAATTCCAAATGACTTTATTGTCGGATACGGATTAGATTACGATGGATATGGTCGTAATTTGAAAGACATTTACACCGTAGTTGCTGATTAAAAATTCCATGAAACGGGATGCATAGGTATCATCACGTTTCATTTTAGTTAATATATTAAAGATTAAAAAAATGCTCAACATTATTATTTGTGGTGCTCCCGGATGCGGGAAAGGCACACAAAGCGACTTGATTGTAGAAAAATACAAGCTTAAACATCTTTCTACAGGTGATTTACTTCGCAAAGAGATTGCCGAAAAGAGTGAATTAGGAAAAACAGCTGAAAGCTACATCTCAAAAGGGAATCTTGTTCCTGATGAAATGATTATCAATATTCTGTCGAAGAACATTGAAGCTTTCGACAACGATATCAATGGAATGATCTTAGATGGCTTTCCACGCACAGTAGCTCAGGCAGAAGCTTTACAATCGATGTTAAGCAACAATGGTAAAGAAATCAGCATCTTACTTGATTTAGATGTTGAAAAAGATGAATTAATTGATCGTTTATTGAAACGCGGACAGACTTCAGGTCGTAGCGATGATAACATGGAAACTATCCAAAAACGGTTGAAAGTATACGAACTTCAAACTGCTCCTGTTAGTGACTTTTACAAAAACCTCAACAAATATGCAGCAGTAAATGGTATGGGCAGCGTTGATGAAATTTTTGAACGTATTTCTTCGGTGCTCGATTCGAAAAAATAAGTTTCAGACACCAAAAAACTAATTCAAAACACACCGGAAAACTAATTCAGGTGTGTTTTGTTATCTCATAAACAAAACAATTAATATGGCAAGTTCAAACTTTGTAGATTACGTAAAGATATTTTGTCGTTCAGGCAAAGGTGGACCGGGTTCAAAGCATTTATACCGCGACAAACTTACTATGAAAGGAGGTCCGGATGGAGGTGATGGAGGTCGTGGCGGCCATATTATTTTACGGGGAAGCAAAAATCACTGGACGCTTATTCACCTTAAATATGCCCGACATATTCATGCAGGAGATGGTGAAAGTGGCAGTTTGAGTCGTAGTTTTGGAAAAGAAGGTGAAGATAAAGTCATTGAAGTACCTTGTGGAACTGTAGTGTATGATGCCGAGACCGGTGAATTTCTATGTGATATTAAAGAAGATGGAGAAGAAGTTGTTTTGATAAACGGCGGACGCGGTGGACAAGGAAACTGGCATTTTCGTTCGGCCACTAATCAAACACCCCGCTTTGCTCAACCCGGTGAACCGTCAATAGAAAAAACCGTAATTTTACAACTTAAAGTACTTGCCGATGTCGGTTTGGTAGGCTTTCCTAACGCCGGAAAATCCACATTACTATCGGTTGTTTCGGCAGCTAAACCTGAAATTGCCAATTATCCTTTTACAACACTTGTTCCAAATCTGGGAATTGTTTCTTATCGCGATGACAGATCATTTGTTATGGCCGATATTCCCGGAATTATTGAAGGTGCGTCAGAAGGTCGTGGCTTAGGATTACGTTTTTTACGCCATATCGAACGAAACTCCATTTTGCTGTTTATGATTCCTGCTGATACAGATGATATTGTTGCCGAATACAATATCTTACTCAACGAGCTGAAACAGTACAATCCTGAACTTGTTGATAAACAAAGAATACTGGCTATCACAAAATGCGATATGCTGGATGAAGAGTTAACTACAGAGATCAAGAAACTGGTACCAACAGATATTCAATCGGTTTTCATTTCGTCTGTTACCGGACTTGGAATTTCAGAGTTGAAAGATTTAATATGGACTGAAATCAACAAAGAATCCAATAAAGTAGTAGAAATTACCCACCGTCCGATGGAAGTAACCTACCACGAAGTGGAAGAAGAAATTGAGGAAGAAGAGGAAGAGGAAGAAGACGACGATTTAAGCCAATACAAAGGAATCGGCTGGGATGAACTGTAAATAGTCAGTAGTGAAAAGTCGGTAGTATGATAACATACAATTTACTGAACAGATATAAAGAAATTGCCCATTTTTGCACGAGTCGACAAGGCGGTGTAAGCATGGGCAATTACGCATCATTCAATCTGAGTCCGTTTTCAGGTGATAAACCCGAAAATTATCTTGAGAACCAACATGTTTTATGTAACAAGCTGGGAATTGATTCAGAAAAACTAATAATTCCATTCCAAACCCACGGAACAGAAATCAGAGAGATTGATGAAAGGTTTTTCAATCTTTCAGCCAATGAGAAATCGCTATACTTAAACGGTGTCGATGCTATATTTACTCAACTTGAGGGAGTCTGTATCGGGGTTACCACGGCCGATTGTGTTCCCTTACTCTTTTTCGATCCGATAAAACAGGTAATTGCAGCCGCTCATGCCGGCTGGCGTGGCACATGTGCCCGAATTGCAGAAAAAACGGTACATGCACTCATTGACAAATACAATTGCCGTGCTGCCGACATTCAGGTTGTAATTGGTCCATCCATTTCCGTTGCAGTATATGAAGTAGGCAAAGAAGTGGTTGATAATTTCCATGCAGTCGGATTTGACATATCAAAAATCAGCGAGAACCGGGGTGATTCCATCTTTCTCGACCTCTGGAAAGCAAATCAACAATCGCTTATAAAAGCCGGTGTACTTGCTGAAAACATTGAAATAGCAGGAATTTGTACCTTTACAGAACACGAACGTTTCTTTTCAGCGCGTCGTTTGGGAATCAAATCAGGAAGGTTATTGAGTGGAATCATGCTGAAAAAAGAGATAACAGGATAATTTGAAGAAATGAAGATTGAAATTTCAACTAAAATCAGACAGGCTTGTCCACAATTAGCTTTGGCTACTATTATTTGCGAAGTAAAGAACTCGGCGACTTCGTTTGATTTTTGGCGTGAAATGGAAACCGAAATTCAACGAATAAAAGCAACTTACCCATTAGAAGAAATAAACAAACGCCCTGAAATAGCCGCAACACGTAAGATTTATAAACTCCTGGGAAAAGATCCTAATCGTTACCGTCCTTCAGCAGAAGCGTTATGCAGGAGAATACTTCGGGAAATAGCAATTTATAAAGTCAGTACGCTGGTCGATATTATCAACCTTGTTTCTATCCGAAGTGGGTTCTCCATCGGTGGTTTTGATTTGGAGAAAATTCAGGGAGATATACAACTTGGAGCAGGAACAGCCGAAGATGAATTTGAAGCGATAGGCAGAGGATTACTAAATGTAGAAGGACTACCACTTTATAGAGACGACGCAGGTGGAATTGGCACCCCAACTAGCGACAATGAGCGAACAAAAATATCGGACAATACCACACAACTTCTTATGGTCATCAATGGATACAGCGGCAAGGAAGGACTTCAGGAAGCCGTAAACCACGCTATCCAATTGCTCGAAAGATACGCCGAATTAAAGAGCTATAAGGTTGTTTGGATTGATTAATCACCTAAATCAGCCATCATTTTCTCCAATTCCTCATCCAAATCGTGCAATTGCTTTTTGCAGAATTCCATAAGTAGTGCCGCCCGCTTCACTTTTTCCGAAATTAAATCCATATTTACTTCTGAACTACTTTCAAGTTCGGCCAGAATTTGTTCCAGTTCTGTAATTGCCTCGGTGTATGTTAGTTTTTGTTTTGTCATAACACATTAATTAAAACGTAAAAAAAGAAAGAATCTAAAGAAAATTATTCTTCCGAAAAATGCACTAACACATGTCTGTAAGAGTTGAATATCTTCGATTTAGAACAAAATCCCAAATACACTTTATTATCATCAACAACTGGTAAATACCACGAATTTGTATCTTCAAAAATATCCATCACTTTTTCCATAGGCATTGTGGCATTCAATAAAGCCGGTGGAGATGTCATCAATTTGCTTACTTTAAAGCGATTATATAAATCCGGTCGAAACATAATATTACGCACTTCGTCTACCAACACTATACCACTCAGAACGTTAGTAACAGGGTGAACTACCGGAAATAAATTTCTTTTGGACTTAGATATATTTTTCACCAACTCACCTAACGTCATATCAGGATATAAAATTATAAAATCCGTTTCAATAAAATTCTCCATTTTAAGCATGGTAAGAATGGCTTTGTCTTTATGATGCGTCAGCAATTCGCCTTTCTGAGCCAGTCGCATGGCATACAAACTATGCGGTTCAAACAAAATAATTGTCAGATAAGAAACTACAGAAACAATCATCAACGTCATGAACAGATTATACCCGCCGGTAAGTTCAGCAATAAGAAAAATTCCGGTAAGTGGCGCATGCATTACCCCTGACATCAAGCCTGACATTCCTGCCAGGGCAAAGTTTTCAATAGGAATATGAAATCCTATCACATTCAATATTTTAGCAACAACAAAACCTGTCAGACAGCCTACAAATAAAGACGGAGCAAAAATACCTCCCACTCCACCCGATGCAGTGGTAGCAGCCGAAGCAAATATTTTAAAAATAACTATCAAACCCAGATAAACAATGATAACCCATGAACCGGTACCTAAGTTAAGAAAGAAACTCTGATTTAATACCGAAGCCGACTGTCCATTCAAAAGAGCTGCAATTGTATCGTAACCTTCGCCATAAAGCGGTGGAAAAATAAAAATTAGTAAACTGAGAATAGAACCACCTATAGCTAGTTTTGAATATGGATTTTTGTATTTTCTGAAAAATCCTTCAATTTTATTCATGCCACGGGTAAAATACAACGACACAAGTCCGCATATAATGCCTAAAAGAATTAAGTAGGGAATTCGTTCAATAGCAAAGGGTTCATATTTACTGAATTGAAATATAGCTTCACTCCCCGAAAAAAAATAAGACAATGATGTGGCTGTAACCGAAGATATTAAAAGAGGCGCAATTGCCGTGAGAGTCATATCAAGCATCAACACTTCGAGGGTAAACATTAAACCGGCAATAGGTGCTTTAAAAATGCCACCTATGGCTCCTGCAGCTCCACAACCCACCAATAACATCAAAGTTTTCTGATCCATTTTGAAGAAATTCCCCAAATTGGAACCAATAGCAGAGCCGGTGAGTACAATAGGTGCTTCAGCCCCTACCGATCCACCGAAGCCGATAGTTATTGAACTTCCCACCATCGACGTCCATACATTATGAAGTTTAAGAATACTTTTTCGTTGGGAGATGGCGTAAAGTATACGGGTAACACCATGACTGATATTATCTTTTACAATGTACCGAACGAACAATGAAGTAATAAAAATACCAACAACAGGAAAAAGTAAATACCAGTAATTTACATCTTGTCGGCTAAAATGACTTGTAAGTAAGAGTTGGATTAAGTGGATTGATTTTTTCAGAAGAAAAGAAGCGATAGCAGCAAAGACACCGACTATAAAACTTAATATTAATATAAAGTGTCGCTGCTTTATATGTGCTTCGCGCCATGCAAGCATTTTCAAATACCAATTCTTAGTTTCCATACCTTTATAAAAAAACTCTAACAACCTTTCAAAAAACTTTCAACAAAGATATATAAATTAGCTTCTAAATCAAATTTCTGACAACTTAAATATTATTTCAGGCATTTATATAAGCAGACAAACAGCTACTATTATCAGTAATCTATTCTTTCTCATATACGAGTACAAATGATATATATTATGAAGTCAGTTTTACATTTGCAATATTAACCGATATTCAAAACAAAAAGCTGATAAACAACAACCGTCATGAGAAGTAGCATCGGTAAATAACAAAAAAAAGGACTAACTAACATAAAGTTAATTAGTCCTTTTCTGAGTACCCGAAGCGGGACTTGAACCCGCACAGCCGTGAAGCCAAAGGATTTTAAGTCCTTCGTGTCTACCATTCCACCATCCGGGCATGATACTCATAATTTGAGCGAAAGACGGGACTCGAACCCGCGACCCCGACCTTGGCAAGGTCGTGCTCTACCAACTGAGCTACTTTCGCAATTTGAAACATGCTTTTCTCTCAAAGCGGCTGCAAAGATACGTTTTTATTTTAATTTCCGAAATAGTTTGGGAGAAAAAATTCGACTCCCAATCAATTTCAGTCACGCATTTACCTATTTGCAATCACTATTATCTGATTAAAAGGCAAATATAGTTTCTTTGAAGATTTCACTAACCGTTGGATGTGGAAATACAACTTCTTGCATTTCTGTCAATGTCATTTCCTGTTCTATAGCCATACAAGCTCCATAAATAATTTCACTGCACGGATTGCCTAGCATGTGAACACCTATAACTTCTCCGAACTTTTCTCCGACAAGTACCTTGCATAAACCGTTTCCACCTTCGTTTTCGGCTACAAATCTTCCGGCAAAAGCCATCGGTAGCTTAGCAACTTTATATGCAATGCCCCGGGCAGTGGCAGATTCTTCCGTTTCACCTACTCCTGCCACTTCGGGATTGGTATAAACCACCCCAGGAATAGAGTCGTAACGCATCTTATCTTCTCTTCCGGTCAGATTATTCACCACCACTTCGCCTTCGCGACTGGCCGTATGAGCCAACAACGAGAAACCAGTTACATCACCGGCTGCAAATACATTCGGAACATTGGTGCGCATCTTTTCATCCACCTGAATACCGCCACGATTAAGCTCTACAGAAAGATTCTCCAATCCAAAACCTTTTGTTATGGCACGACGACCAACACTTACCAATATTTTATCACCTTCAACCGACTCTGTTTTCCCATCTTTTTCAAAAATGACTTTATTTCCTTCCACTTTTACCACTTTGGCTTCCATATTGAATTCAATGCCTTTCTTTGTATAAACATCACGAAGCATAGCTGAAATTTCAACATCGTTGTTGCCCAAAATTTCCGGTAACATTTCAATTACCGTGACTTTTGTGCCCAGACTATTATATAAACTGGCAAACTCCATCCCGATAACTCCGCCACCTATGATAACCAACGAAGCAGGTTGCTCTTTCAATTGAAGAATTTCACGGTTGGTCAGTATTATCTCACCTGCTTCACTCAATCCGGGAATTGGAGGAACGAAAGCTTCGGAACCTGTACATATCAACAGGTTTTCGCCCAGATAAGATTCACCGCCACAAGTCACTTCTATACCATCTTTGGTTTGTCCCTGAATCATGGCTTCCCCCGATACTACAGTTACCTGATACTGTTTCATCTTGGCATTCACTCCAGCTACCAACTTACGAACTACTTTATTTTTACGGGCTACAATTTTCCCGTAATCAAAACGGATATTATCACCGTATACTCCGTATTTATCTCCGTGTAATGCATTTTCATATGTTTTGGCACTGTAAAGCATGGTTTTGGTTGGAATACAACCCTCATTTAAACACACACCACCCATTGCATTCTTTTCAAAAAGGATAACCGAAAGTCCTTTATGCCCTGCACGTTCTGCAGCTACATATCCGGCAGGACCTCCACCAATAATAATTAAGTTGTACATAAAAGTATGATTAATAAATCGACTCAGAACTTCATATTTTGACTTTAAGAGTTCGATTCCGGTTGTTTTCTAAAAAAGCAAAGATACAATTATTAGTCAGAACTCATTAATATTTGAATAACAAAAAGAAAACACTTCTTTTCAGTATTGATTTTGATAGAAACATGGAACAAGGACAAAAAAAATAGAGCTATTAAAGCTCTATTTCTGATAAATCAACACCAAGTGTCTTGCGGGCAATTATGTTTAGTTCTTCAAACTTGCCTTTAAAGTGCATGGTGGTGTGAATATGTGTCAGCGTTTCACCGGATTTTAAAGCTGCTGCCGGCGACGAAGTTTCTATCTCGTAAAACGGGCCCATAATGCTGCCGTCTTCAAGTGGTCCATCGTTGTAGGAGTTTATCACATCTCCTTTAAATGGTTCATCCTGATATTCCCACATCGAATTTACATACACATACCGTTTGATGTTGAAATTGAATTTCACAATAGTAAGCGTTCCGTTTTCTGCATCGTAAGCCCCTGCAACAGGGATAGTCATTTCGGGTGGCGTTCCTATCTTTCCGCGTTTACCGCCATCGCCTTTAAAGAACAAATGTGTATCCGTCACTTTCAGTCTGACGGCATCAATCTTTCCAAAATAACTATCGTTGATTTTGGCAACGTCAGACTGTTTGTAAGGAATAATAACCGTATTTTTTGCAGAAGGGATAAATTGTCCTAAAATCCAGATGGATAACATACCCGAAGTCTGGTTCCATTCAAAATCACCTGTGTTGGTCAGTTTGTTTTCAGAAGAGAAAACAATTGAACTGATAGATTCCGGTAATTTCACACCCAATTCTTTTTCCACCACACTATTTTCGAGTAGTGAAACCGAACGGTCTAACCGACAAGGCAGCTGAGATCCCGACCAGTTTTCCAACGCGGTCGATTTTGTAAAGACTGCTTTTGTTTCATCAGCCGAAACCAATTCCCATTTGTCAGTATCAATCAAAGCAGGAGCCTGCCAGTCTTCGAAATCGAAGCCTTTGCCCGATTCACCTTTGAAAAAGATAGAAAACTGCCCGCCTTCGGGGCCTAACCAAAAACGGTCTTCACCACCAAAGTTATTACAGTGAGGAAGGAACTTACCTGATGCAATTAAATCGTAGTTCAACCAGCCAAAACTATAGCCATCTTGCCCGTTGGCACTACTTGTAAGAACACGTCCCTGTAAGTCTGGAGTAACCAATAAACGTTTATCACCGGATTGCAATTCAACCACATCCAGGTATTTCGACAAAAACTGCTTGTCGTTCTTATAATTTTTATTTTCCATTTCTTATAATATTAGCGAACCTTGTGCCCTTTTACAGCATAATACAGAATAAATGCGAACAATGGTATTGGTACCAAGAAACCGACTGACATTGACCACTTATCAGCTATCCATCCCATAAACATAGGGAAAACCGCACCTCCTACAATCGACATAATGACGAAAGAAGAACCTTTCTTGGTTTGAGTTCCCAAATCTTTAATAGCCAATGCAAATATGGTTGGGAACATGATAGACATGAAGAAAAATATCATGAACAGAGCCACTACCGAAGCAATTCCGAGTCCTGCACTTACGATAGGAAGTAACAATACGCACATCAGCGAGTAAAAAGCCAATATTTTGGTTGGTTTAAAATACTGCATAAACCAACTTCCTGACAAACGACCTATAAAAAACAACGACATCCCTCCGAAACCTAACAAATAGCCGGCAGTTGATTTGGAGATATCCAGATGTTGTTCTTTGGCAATAAGGAAGTTGACAAAAAAGCTAAACACACCTGTTTGAGCTGCCACATAGCAAAATTGAGCAATTACCCCCAGTATAAGATGTTTTGTTTTAAACAATGATTTGGCAGGTGCAGATTGTCCGGAGCTGTTCACCCCATGAGCTATGTCCACATCTTCTTCTGTAATTTCAGGAAGCTTAACGAACATATATAGAATTGCAATAATCAACACAACGGTTCCGATTCCGGCATAAGGAGCAATCATTGAATTTAATCCATCCGATGGTTTTCCTTCGCTACCACCTAATATGAAAAAGGTGGCAAAAATAGGTCCGAAGATCCAGGCTAAGCCATTGAATGATTGTGAAAAATTGATTCTTCGTTCGGCCGATTCTTTATCGCCAAGTTTAGTAGTATAGGGATTTGCTGCAGTCTCCAGAGTAGCCAATCCGCAACCCAGAATAAACAAACCACCCAGAAACAGGTAGTAAGATTGCAGAATTGATGCAGGAACAATAATGTATGCACCTGCCGAAAAGAGTAACAATCCCAAGATAATGCCTTTTTTGTAACCGAAGCGACGCATAAAGTAGCCGGCAGGAAGCGCCATTGTAAAATAAGCCATATATACCGAGAATTGGATTAATCCCGACTCGGCTTTTGAAATTTTAAGTACTGTCTGAAAATGGGCATTCAGCACATCGAGCATACCGTGTGCGCTTCCCCATAAGAAGAATAAAGAGGAAATAAGAATAAAGGGAACCAAATATTCTTTGGTGGTTAGTTTGTGTTTTGACATGATTTGATTTATAAGTTAGTAATAGATTGTAAAAGGCTTTTTGAGAAAAACAATGAATACGCAATCAAATCAGGTTAGTTTGATTGCGTATTCTAATGTTTCTATTTCTTGAAATTCACACGGAATGTAACAACTTTATATTCCGGCAACTTTGTTGGCTTGCTTATAACTAAAGCATTATTATTCTGCTTCCACTGAATTTTCTCTCCGCTTCCGAGCATCGAAATTGAAGCAATTGCTTTGTTGGAATATTTGGAGAATTTGCCTAACGATTTTAGTTGAATATCCTCAGTTGGTGTGCTCATACAGAAAACATACAGTGCACCATTTTTAGTTGTAAAGCGAATATCGGAAGATTGATAAGGACGCGTATCTTTCAAACCTCCAAACTGACCTTTTTCCTGATTTCCCATGGTCGATGGTCCTTCCCCATAAATTTTCCACGGACGTGAACCATAAATACCTGCACCGTTATCTTTAGTCCAGTTTCCAATTCCATCAAGGATATTCAATACATCAGGTTCAAGATCGCCTTCGGGAGTTTGAACAACGTTGATAAGTAAGTTGCCATTTTTACTGACAATGTCCACCAACATTTGGATTACTTCATCCGAGGATTTGTATTTTTGACCGGTACGATAAAACCAATCACCAATTGAAGTATCGGTTTGCCATGGGAATGGGCTAATCGAATCCAAAACTCCGCGCTCTACATCCTGTGCAAATCTTCCTTTCGAAGGTTCTTTACAATTATATACAGCTTCGAGTTTTCCATGATTTTTTGCAATATCCTCATTGTAAAAATGAGCAATTAAGCTCCTTCCCACTTCGTTGCCAAACGGAAGTGCGCAATCGGAATAGAGTAAATCCGGCTTGTACATATCCAGCAGTTCAGCAATTCGATCATACCATTCTTTTTGCCAAACAGGATTTTTAGTCATCCAGCCGGTATCAGTAGAATCGGCTTTACCGTGGTACAATTCTTCAAATTTAGGATCGTTGCCGTCATAAGGAACTCCTACTTTATCGCCGGTCTTATCGGCACTATGAGCAGTTTGAAACCAAGTATAACTTGCAGCCAGATGCTCTGAAACACCAAAACGCAACCCTTCTTTTTTTGCCGCCGCCTGCCATAAACCAACCACATCCTTTTTAGGTCCCATGTTTACCGAATTCCAACTGTGGAGTTTTGAATTCCATAAAAAGAAATTATCATGGTGTGTTCCCATACTTACAAAGTACTTGGCTCCGACCTTCTTATAAAGCTTCATCAGTTCCTCTGGATTCCATTTTTCGGCTTTCCATAAAGGAATAATGTCTTTGTATCCGGCAACAGAAGGATGACCATATCTTTTTAAATGATCTTTATAATCAGGAGTTTCCCAATCTCTTCCAGTTTGAATATACATATTTCGGGCATACCAGTCTCCTTGACGTGGCACTGCTTGTGGTCCCCAATGCGCCCAGATACCAAATTTAGCATCCCGAAACCAATCGGGATACTTATATTGTTGAAGCGATTTATCGGTTGGCTCAAATTTTTCCTTTTTTGTTTCCTGAGCCTGCAACGAAATTGAAAAGGCAAGAACGAAAAACAATGAAATTTGAAAATAATTATTTTTCATGAGTTGCTCATTTAACTATTTTTCCATCTAAATCCCAAAGATCTTCCCAACTTTTAGCACCTTCCCATAAAAATACCTGACCTTTGATGAGCCGACAGTTTTTATCAATTTTCGAAACAGCCACCATTTCTTCTTCGGTCAACAGACCTTCGGTAATTCCTTTCAGATTGTTGAACATCTTATCTGTTTTCACTGAAAATGGAATGGTGATTTGTCCACGTTGAACAGCCCATTTCAAACAAACCACAGCCGGATGAACGCCTAGTCGGTTGGCAATTGCCACAATTATCGGATCTTCCATATCTACTGTATCTTCAGGCGTTTTATCTCTTTCCGGACGACCAGGTGACCCAATCGGGCTATAACCAATCACTTCCACACCATTATCTTTCATGAACTTGTACAACTCAGGCTGTTGAAAATGCGGGTGAATCTCCATTTCATTCAGTACCGGTTTTATTTTGCAATCCCGCAAAATAAGTTTCATCTTAGCGATAGTCACATTGGAAGTTCCAATATTTTTCACAAGTCCAGCTTCAACCAAACTTTCCATTTGAGCCCAGGTTTTCATATAGCTCTCGTGGTTATACGGAACAGAATCCGGATTACGCGCGTCGCCTGCACAACCGGGAGCGTGGTAATTAGGAAATGGCCAGTGAACCAGATACAAATCGAGATAATTAAGTCGTAAATCAGCCAACGATTGTTTACATGAGGCAACTACTTCCTGGTGTTTATCGTTCCATACTTTAGATGTAATCCAAAGGTCTTCGCGTTTCACAATTCCTTCGGCAAAAACTTCTTGTAAAGCCACACCAATTTCTTTTTCATTGCCATAAACCGATGCACAATCAATGTGACGGTAACCCATTTTGATAGCTGTTTTAACTGCTTCTGCAATGGTTTGTGCTGTGTAATTGTCAGAACCAAAAGTTCCAAGCCCGATTACTGGAATTTTTGCCCCATTATAAAGTGTTTTATAAGGAACTTTTGTTGAGTCGATTGTTTGCATAGTAATGATTATAACCCCTAGCCCCTAAAGGGGAACTAGGTTAGTATTGATTTCTATTAATTCTATATATTTCAAAAACTTGGTCTTAAAGCCCCTTTAGGAGTTTGGGGTCACTTAATTTCTTCGTCAAAAACAATGGCTACTTTTCCACATTTTCCTTCGGCCATTAAGGAGTAAGCCTCAGGAGCCTGATTTAACTGGAAGCGGTGAGTAACCAAATCTTCAGGGTGAATGCCCCACCGCTCAATGCGCTCAACCAATTCTTCCATACGCCAGATAGAAGTTACCCATGAACCGTAAATAGTTTTTTGATCATGTATAATGTCCGGACTTGGATTGAACTCAACGGTTCCTCCTTCGCCTATCATCACCATTTTTCCCCATTGACGGGTGGCACGGATACAAAGCTGACGTCCAGAAGTGTGACCGGAACAATCCACAGTTCTTTCGAAGCCTAAACCATTGGTAGCCGCCATAACTTTTTCCATTACATCCGGTTCCGACACGAAAACTTCATCTGCCAAACCAAGGTCTTTTGCAATCTGACAACGTTCAGCCACAGTATCAACTCCAATCAATTTTTGCGCACCCAAAGCTTTAGCAAGCATCAATGCAGCCAAGCCAACAGGGCCAAGACCAGTAACCAATACTGCATCGTTACCAGAAATGCCGATTTTTTCCAATCCTTCATATACCGTTCCGAAACCACAGGCAATCTGTGCACCATCGGTATAGGTAAGGCTATCAGGTAAAAGAACAAGGTCCTTTTCTTCAGCAATCATATATTCGGCCATACCGCCATCGCGTTGCCAACCGTAAGCAGCACGCGAAGGGCTTTTGCACGAAATCATGTAACCACGACGGCAATCGTTGCAACAACCGCAGCCTGAAATATGGTAAACTACCACGCGATCACCTTTTTTGAAACGTTTCATGCCAGGTCCACATTCAATGATTTGACCTGATGGTTCGTGACCACAAATCTTGTCCTGATAGCCTTCAGGACCTTTTCCAAGGTGTTCGCGATAGATAGCGCGAATATCACTACCGCAAATAGTTGATGATTTTACTTTCAGCAGCACTTCTCCATGCCCGGGTGCTGGAAATTCTACATCTTTAAAGATTACGGTGCTGTTTCCCGGTAAATAAGCAGCTTTTGATTTAAATGACATTGTAATTATGAATTTTGAGTTGTTAGATTTTTTATTAAATAGAAGGAGTTACTCCTTTTTTCAACAGGATATTACCATACTTAGCCGTTTCACCTGTCATTACTACAGCAAATACATTTTTGGTTCTTTCGTAAAAAGCAAAACGGTCAATTCTTTCTATCGGTGCTGCATCAGGATTTGAGAGATGGATGCTTTTTAAATACGATTCCTCTACTTTGGGGTCGAGTTGGTCACCAGAAACAGCTGCCATCATAACAAGCGGATGCGGAACATAGGCATCAAGTTCAAACAGAGGTAAAATAGCAGCCAACAATTCAGGAATGCGAAGTCCATCAGCGCGTAAAACACGCCCGTTAAACGTTTCGCCGGGAAAATGAGCATCAGCGAGAATGATTTCATCGCCGTGCCCCATACGTGCCAGAACTGCTAACAGTTCGGGACTTATTAAAGGTGAAATTCCTTTTAACATGATATTGAAGTTTTTAAGGCACACGTGTGCGCTAGTTGATATATTGTTGATTTAATTTCTTAATTTGATTGAATAGTAATCTGTTTACCATCTCAGCATGTTTCTCTGTAAATAATTTCTGCATTTACGACCCTGTCAAAGGTCTCATCTGCAGACAATTCATGATTTATCATTTTTTCAAGCAATTCGAATGAAATTTCAGCGATCTCCTTTTCTGGTTGATCAATATAAGTAATCTGTGGCTGAATAATTTCAGATGAAAGCAAAGTTCCAAAAGTAATTAATCCCAATTGCGTTGGAATATCTATGCCATAGACTCTTGCCTGCAATAGAATTCCCATTGTCAAATGTACAGACGATGATATGATTGCATCCGGTCGCTCAGGCGAATTCCAAAGCTTTGAAAAAATGTTCTTTCCTATTTCTACACTAAAGTTATCTTCAAGCACTATTGGCTGAAGATATTCGATATTATTTTTCTGCAAAGCATCGCTATAACCTCTCTGCCTATCGCGAAACACATTAATTCCATTTGTGCCCGTTAAATGAACAATTCTTTTATATCCTTTTCTAACAAGATGTTCTGTTGCTGAGAATGTTATTTCGTAGTTATTCACCAATACTTTTGGAGTTTGAATATCTTCGCAAACGCGGTCGAAAAAAACCAGAGGAATGCCAAACTTCGTGAGGACTGCAAAATGATCGCTGTTAATTGTATCTTTGGCAATAGATACAATCACTCCAGCAAAATTATGTTTAATAATTGTGGTTAGAATTTCCTTTTCCTGCAGGTATTTTTCATTTGATTGAAAAACCGAAATCACATAGCCTTTTTGAAAAGCTAAATTCGTGAGATGACTAATAATATCAGAGAAAAAACTATGGTTGATGTTGGGAACAATTAGTGCTATAGCATTATTCTTTTGTCCGCGCAACTGCACAGCGTTCATATTTGTTTGATAGTCATGATCACGTGCGTAAGCTAATACCAAGTCACGTGTTTTCTCATTCACTCTTGGATCATTTCTCAATGCTCTGGAGACAGTTGAATGATGAACATTAAGTTCCTTTGCAATATCCTTTATGGTAATTCTTTTCTTCATACACTAAAATACAAACGTGTGCAAATATAGTAAGTTTTTTAAATAAGCAACAATAAGAACAAATATTTTTAGCGATTTTTCAGATTTATCAATTCAAACGAACTGATTACTTAACACTTAATGTGCTTTTGGTAATGAGAAATTCAATGGGAGGAGGTGATTGTGTGGTAAAACAGCCTTAATCTATTGCAAATAAATATCAAAACAATAATTCAGTATCCATAAAAAGCAAATTAATCTGACAAATTTTCTTTTGAACGAATATATCGAACAGGATAATATGCCGCCAAAAATCCCATAGTTAAAACAGTCACAAATACAAGCAACATATCCAGTGCATTAGTTACCACCGGATAAGCATCAACAACATAACCTGTTCCTAATTTCAACAACCCAAAATGTTCTTGCAGCAAACATAAAATTGCTCCTAATCCAATACCTGCTAAAGCCCCAACTCCAGAGATCAGCCACCCTTCAAACAAGAATATCCTTTTAATCAGACCATTATTTGCTCCCAAATTCCGAAGCGTTTCAATATCAGACTTTTTATCTATAATTAACATTGAAAGTGAACCAATAACATTAAAACTGGCTATCAATAAAATAAAACTGAGAATCAGATAAGTAATCCATTTTTCAATCTTCATGATTTTGAAAAAACTCTCCTGCTGTTCATACCTGTTTTTCACCTGATAACCATCACCAAGCTGATTTTCAATTCTTTTTTGAAATTTATCCGGCTCTACTCCTTTGGCCAGTTTAAGTTCAACAGCCGAAACGGTTGATTTTTCATATTCAAATAAATCACGAGCTAAATCTATGGATACAAGTACATAATGGTCATCATATTGCAATTGCTTCACCGAAAAAATTCCGGAAACAAACGTTCCCAACTGATTAAAACTATTTTCAGGTCGAAGAAGATTGATTTTGGAAGTACGCTTAGGAGCATAAATGTAAAGAGGGTCTACAAAATGCGCTCCCAATCCTAAAATACCAGCTACACCTACACCTGGAACTGCCCGCTGAAATGCCCCGTCGTAAAGGATAAAACTGCCATCATACATAATGCTGTCAATGCGGGTCATCTTCTCAAAATCTTTGCTTACCCCTTTAATAGTTGCTGGCATTTGCTTATTTTTGAAGCGCAGCAAAGCATTCTCCTCAACCACTTCAGTAAAATAAGCTACCGATTTATCTTTTCGGAGTTTATTGAATTCAGGCGAATTGACATCGAAAGTTTTTCCATGAGTCAGCGTGATTTTCAAATCGGGATCAAAAGCTGAAAACATATTCGAGATCAATGACTCGAAACCATTGAACACAGACAACACACACACCAAAGCCATAGTTCCTACAGCCACACCACCAGCCGAAATACCTGAAATAATATTAATGGCATTGTGTGATTTTTTAGAAAAAAGATAGCGTCGGGCTATGCGAAACGAAAATGACAAACCACGCAGTTTGCCTCCTGATGTTGTATTATTCTGGTTATTCATTTACATATATTTACCACTTAGACTTCTGGTAAGATTGCGGTATTTAGCGAAATTTAATTTTCTTCATTCAGCGGCGACAAAGGATCGCTTTTCAATAAATTATCAATATTTTCAAGATAGTCTAACGAATCATCCACATGGAAAAATAGCTCAGGAACAATGCGCAGTTGATGGCGAACACGTTTTCCTAAATCGAAACGAATAGCACGAGTGTCTTCCTGCACTTTTGCCAACACTGCAGCCGATTTATCACTGGGAAATATACTTAAGTGAGTACGGGCAATTCCCAGATCCGGACTTATGCGAACAGCGGTAACGGTAATCAAAGTACCATGTAGCTCACGGGCATACAACAAAAAGATTTCTCCTAGCTCTTTCTGCAACATCCGCGATATTTTTTGTTGTCTTGTCGTTTCCATTATTTTTTAGTTTTTTGTGTAACGAGGTTTGTCCCTCATTTCTGTATTAAATTTTCCACTCAAATCCGTCCTTAGTATCTTTTATTTCAAATCCAAGAGCAGTTAGTTCGTTGCGGATTTTATCGCTGGTTGCCCAGTCTTTATTTTGCTTTGCGGCCAGACGCATATTCAACAATAAGTCAACTGCGCCTTTGTATGCTTCACTGCCCCCTGATGTTGCAACTTCAGATTTCAACCCCAATACATCCTCAATAAATACCTTGAAAACCGATTGTAATTCCTCTAAATCTTTAGCCGAAATAGTTTCTTTTCCATCATATATGAGATTGATTGCTTTCAGTACATCGAACAAATGAGCTATTACAATCGGAGTATTGAAATCATCGTTCATTGCTTCTTCGCATTTTGACCTCAAACTGGAAGTATCAACCGAAGATGTCGCCGATGCCTGAAGTTTTTGCAAACGGGTATAACCATCCATAAGTCTTTCAAAACCTTTTTCGGAAGCCTGAAGAGCCTCGTTCGAAAAATCAAGCGTACTCCGATAGTGCGACTGAGCCATAAAGAAGCGCACTGTCATGGGCGAGTATCCTCTTTCGAGCAAAGGGTGCGCCCCTGTAAACAGTTCTTTGGGCAAAAAGCCGTTTCCCGCTGTTTTCGACATTCTGACTCCATTTACCGTAAGCATATTGGTATGCATCCAGTATTTAGCCGGGGCAGTATGATTACAAGCCTGCGACTGTGCAATTTCATTTGTATGATGGGTAGCCTGCAAATCCATTCCTCCACCGTGAATATCAAAGGTAGCTCCAAGGTATTTTGTGCTCATTGCTGAGCATTCAATGTGCCATCCAGGAAAGCCCCATCCCCAGGGAGAAGGCCATTGCATAAGTGTTTCCGGCTTGGCTTTTATCCATAAAGCAAAGTCCAGACGGCCTTTTTTCTCATTTTGGCCACCTAGCTCGCGTGTACCTTCGAGTAGATCTTCTAATTTTCGGTTGGTCAGTATTCCGTAAGGTAAATCTTTATTATATTTTTCAACATCAAAGTAAACCGTTCCGTCAATTTCGTAAGCATAACCGCTTTTCAATATGGCTTTCACCATTTCGATTTGCTCGGAGATGTGCCCGGTGGCAGTGGGTTCAATGCTTGGCGGAAGCGTATTGAAAATATTCAAAATATCATGAAAGCCGATGGTGTATTTTTGTACAATCTCCATGGGTTCCAGCTGCTCCAGCTTTGCCTTTTTTGCAAACTTATCATCGCCTTCATCGCGGTCGCCTTCCAAATGTCCGGCATCGGTTATGTTTCTGACGTATCTCACTTTATAACCCAGATAAAGCAAGTAACGATAAATCAGATCGAAGGAAATAAAGGTGCGGCAATTTCCTAAATGAACATCGCTGTAAACGGTAGGACCGCAAACGTACATCCCCACTCTATCTTCGTGAAGCGGAATGAATTGTTCCTTTTTGCGGCTTAATGTGTTGTAAATATATAATTTGTGTTCCATAATTTGATTTTAAATTTACGATTACCGATTGCAGATTTATGATTTACGATTGCAGATTTATGATTGCAGATTTATGATTTACGATTGCGGATTTATGATTTACGATTATGGCTGTTATGCTTTTTTCTGATTGATTCTATTTCGAACAGTATTAATGGAGGCAACTATTATTGCCAGTATCTCATTGGTTTTTTTTTTATAGTTGTGGTTTTTTCAAAAGTAATTAGTCCGCTTTCTTCCAATACCTCCAACCAATAAATTGTTTCATCTGCTTCCTCTTCAACTATTTTCAGCTTATTGATGAAATCTGCATCCGATTTTGCTCTACATGCCGCCCTGTAGTTTGCCCCAATAGAAGTGGAACATCGTATAATTTGAGCGGCTATGGCTTTCGAAGATGTTTTTACGGGCAAATCATCAATAAGTCTGATTACCTCCAGCCCTATATTTTTTGTTCGTCTCTTTATTTCTTCTTTCATCCTTTTCTAAAGAAGTAATTCAATCTTAGACTATCCAATCGTCAATCTAAAAATCACAAATCGTAATTTAAACTATTCCCCGTTGTTTTTTCAGGCTTTCATACGCTTCGTTTATCGAACGGAATTTTTCGGTAGCCGATTTTTTTACGTCTTCACCCAAATCATTGACTTTATCGGGATGATATTTCATAGCCATCCGACGATATGCTTTTTTAATTTCATCGTTGGTAGCAGTTGTTTCAATTTCAAGTGACTTATATGCCCAATCGCTATCAACCTGTTTCATATAAGGTGCTTTGATTGACTCAAAATCAAGACGATCAATATGAAATATCTGAGCAATTCGTTGAATTGTAGCTAACTCCGACGCAACAACTTCTCCATCAGCATAAGCGATATTGAAGAGTAAATGTAGCAATTCCAGCTTGGAAGAATAATTCAGATTCTGGCTGATTTGCATAGCCACTTCTGTTTCATCTATGTGTTGATCTAATAAATTTTTGAGTATTTGCAAAGCTTCCAACGCTCCTTGTTCTCCAAAATTAGCAACCAAAAACTTCTTAACTACAGCGAGTTCCGATTTATCGACACGTCCATCGGCTTTCATAACACATGCTACCACAACGAGCAAACTCATTTTGAAATCACCCTCTGTAGTTGTGCTTTGTCCTAAAGAATGGGATGTGCCAACTGTTACAGAACCGTCAAACATTGAGCCCAGTGTAAAACCGATTAACGCACCGATAGGTCCGCCAAAAGCCCAACCTAAACCACCACCTATCCATTTTCCAAAACTTCCCATAATGTGTTTATTTGAAATGATTTTAGGGCGACAAAGATACGAAAAAATGCGCCAAAAAGCCAATCTTCGAAAGACGAAGATTAAACTTATTGAATTTAAAACACTAAATTACTTTAATTTGGAATAGACTATCGTTCAAATAGTTTTCTGTCCACACTATCAAAGTGCATTATTATATCATAAGAAAACCGACTATAATCTTCGCCATACGAATTGACAATGTAGATATATCCGGCTCCGGCTTTTTCGGCAGCAATAATTCCGGGAACAGAATCTTCAAAAATAATCGTTTCCGAAGGTTTCAATCCTATTTTTTTTGCACCTGCTAAAAACACGTCCGGTTCTGGTTTTCCTCGCAAGGTACCATCGTTGTACGCCACTTTATCCAGGCTAAACCACCTGTCTAAGCCCATATGTTCAAAGTAAAAAGCTACATTTTCAATTCCAGCGGAAGTTGCAATAGTTTGTGGAATTCCATTTGATGCTAAAAAGTTAAATAAATCTTCAGCTCCGTCAGCAAATTTTAAATCATTTACACACAACTCGCGATAAATCAATTCCTTCTCCTGAGTCAAATCCTCTAATTCTTTATCGGTTATTTGGTTGCCGAAAATAGCACGCATAATATCAGGATTTCCTTTGCCATGTATTTTTACCCGTTTTTCTTCGTCAGTAAGATGAAGACCTCTTTTTTCCAAAAAAATATCAAAAGCTTTATCGTGAAAAGGTGTATCCCAGAAAAGTGTTCCGTTGAAATCGAAAATTGCCCCTTTAAAAGTCATGTTTTGTAATTTTATATTTGTAAGTAATTATAAACAAACAAGATTGCTGAATCATTCGGCGTTATACCTGATTCTGATGTTTTTTTTGAAGCCACAAAATTAGCCAATAAGTTTTGCCGAGAAACCGAAGTGATGCACTTTTATTGAAATTTGACAGAAATTTCTTTTTTGGACCTGGTTCAAAATGAAAATTTTAATGAAAAAAGATAAACAGGAGAAGCAACAGAAAAAGAAGTGGGGATAAGAATACAACCTGACTAATAAAGCCCCAACCTACAAACCGGATATAAAAAGAGAATCGGGTTCGTTGACGATGATTCAACGTAAGAGACTGCAATTTAGCCAAATCCATATCCAATATTTTCCCTTTCTCAATATTTAAGCGGGCAATTCCTTTATCAGTACTGCCTTTGCGAAAGGCACTGAATACTGTATTCAAATGTGTCCACATCCCCCACCCCATTGTCCAGAGCGGAAAAATAATAACCGGAAAATTCTTATAATATCCGGTTGATATTTCCCATGAAGCAATGAATATTTCACCAGTCCACGAGGTATCCTGTTCGTTCAGAATATGCTCCAGGTCGTGAACATAAAGCATTCTCTTTCTCCAGGGGAAATTAGGTAAGGTAAGAGTAAAAAGCGGAAGCGGCACTTCGAAAGTTTTGTCGTTAACGCCTCCTTCTGCAGGAATGTTGTAGGTTTTATAGAACTGGTTTAAATGTTCACGTAAAGTCATTCGAAAAACAAGAGTTAAAGTTCCATTGCAGCAGCTTTATCAAGATAAAAATCAGCCGGTAATGAATGAGCATGAATATATGAGGTCGGAAAATCTTTAAAGCTTTGCTTCCTGTGAATAATTTGTTGTAAAACCGATGATTTTGACGAACCTGTAATTAGAAAAACTACTTTCTCCGCATTATTAATAATATTTCCCGTTAATGTAATCCGTTTTTGACCACTGACAGGGTGAGTAGAAACTGCTACAGCCGAATCGGAATGCAGCAAGCTCATATTATTCGGGAAAATAGACGCAGTATGACCGTCGTCGCCCATTCCAAGCAATATTAAGTCGAACCGTGGCAATCCATTTTTCAACGGTAATTGCGCTTCAAGTAAAGTCTGGTAACGTTTTGCTTCTTTTTCCGAATCTACTTCCCCCAGCATTCTAAATATATTGGAGTCATGAATCGGAACATTTTTCAACAAACTCTCATAAGTCATTCCGAAATTACTCTCTGCATGAGTTGGAGGCATGCAACGCTCATCGACCCAAAAAAGCCTCACAAAATGCCAGGGTATAGAATCTGCATATTCATTTGCCAAAATTGTAAATAACAGTTTTGGAGTGTTTCCACCAGACAAAGCCACATTGAACGGAAGCGAAAGTTTGTTTTTTTCTTTCGCTGTTGCCAAAATTAATTCTGCCACAGCATGCGCTGTTTGTTCGGGAGTTTCGAATATGTGGATGTTAGAGTCCATCTTCGTTTCTTTATAAGTCTTTTCCATCATTTTTAATTTTGGAGAAGGTGTTGTAGAGTCTATTCAGTTTTGAATTTTTTAAACGGAGGTCGCCATTTAAGCTCCTTGTTTCCAAACAGCAGATTAGCTTCCTTTGGGCCCCATGTATTACACTCGTAGAAATACAACGGAATATCCGGATTGTTTTTCCATGCCTGCAAAATAGGATCAACAAATTTCCAACTGGCCTTTACAGCATCAGCCCGGGCATAAAGCGTGGAATCGCCGATCATACAATCTAACAATAAACGTTCATAAGCTTCAGATATTTTATGGTCAACCAAATCGGAATAGTGAAAATCCATATTTACGTTCTGGACTTTATAACCAGCACCCGGAATTTTCATACCAAAATCGACCGCAACCCCTGCATCCGGACTTATCCGCAAAATTATCATATTGGTCGACTGGGCAACGCAGCGCTGCTTAAACAGCTGATGAGGAGCTGGTTTTAAATGTATGATTACCTCGGTAACATGTTCGGGCAATTGCTTTCCGGTGCGAATATAAAAAGGAACATCTCCCCAACGCCAGTTGTCCACAAAAACACGCATCGCAACAAAAGTTTCAGTCTTTGAATTTGGTGCAACTCCTTTTTCCTGTCGGTAACCTTTCTGGATTACATCCTCAACCATTGTTTCAATATATTGTCCACGAACCACGTTCTGTGTAATTTCCGCCGGTTTTATCGGTCGAAGTGATTGCAACACTTTTACGCTTTCGTTTCGGATAGATTCCGAATCGAAGATTGACGGTGGTTCCATAGCCACTACTGCCAGTACCTGAAGCAAGTGATTCTGAATCATATCGCGCATAGCTCCGGAAGTATCATAATAACCACCACGACTACCCACACCAATTTTTTCGGAAGCCGTAATTTCAACTCTGTCAACATATTTTCGATTCCAAATCGGTTCAAAGAAGCCATTCGAGAAGCGGGTAACCATGATATTTTGAACAGTTTCTTTACCCAAATAATGATCAATACGGTAAATCTGATCTTCGTTAAAACCGCTACGAAGTTTTTTGTCCAAATCAATAGCTGTATCATAGCTATATCCAAATGGTTTTTCGATAATAATTCGCTTCCAACCGGTTTCTTCTATATTGAGTCCGTATTTTACCAAATGTCCTGCCACAACCTCATACAGAAAAGGAGGAATGGAAAAATAATAAATAATATTTTGCGGAAGTTCAAGCTTCAACGAAAGAGCATCAATATACTGTTTCAGTACGTCAAAGTCTTCCTCGGTTTCATTATGCACTTTTTGATAATAAACGTTCTCCAAAAAACTTTGTAATTTTTCAGGATTTTCAATTGCTCCTGTTTTAGCAAATTCCAACAAAGAATTGCCTACATCAGTTCTGTTTTCCAGTTCTGTTTTTTCCTGGCTTCCGGCACCGATTACAGCAAAGCGCTCCGGTAATAAATTATCAAGATAAAGTTGAAAAATGGCTGGCAAAAGCTTGCGTTTAGCCAGGTCACCATTTGAGCCGAAGATTACCAGTATCTGACTTTCTACAGGGTTCTTTCTTGTAGTTTTTTTGATTATTTCTTCCATTAAAAGTTCAATTTAAACAAATTATACCGACTCAATGGAATTGTTCAACTATCGAGTCGTATTTGATTAAACAAATTAACGGTAGAATCGTTCATGTCAAAACCATTTCTTTCGTCTAAAAAACCAAATCATACTTAAGGTGGTAAGAATCATTAAAACCCACATAAACAAATAACCATGCCTCCAGTGCACTTCCGGCAGATTTTCGAAATTTGTGCCGTAGACGCCGACAATAAACGTAAGCGGAATGAAAATGACCGAAAAAATAGTGAGAATGCTCATTATTTCATTCAGTTTGGTGCTCATGGATGAATGGTAAATATTCAACTGATCGTAAAGTATTTCTCTGTAACTATCGGACAGTTCGGAGGCTTCGTTGATGTTGTCCTGCAGCTCGCGGAAGTGAATATGGTTTTCGTCGTGGATAAATTCAGATTCCATTTTTGCCAAATTCAGAATCATTTCTTTGGCGGGCTTAATGTGTTTACGCATAAAATTCATTTCGCGTTTGTAGGTATTAATACTTTCCAGTAGTTCCTTCTTGGGATTGCCAGTCATATCATCTTCCAGACTTTCTATTTTATCGCCCAATATTCCATTGATATAAATGTAGTTATCCACTACCACGTCCAGCATTGCAAAAGCCAGGTAATCAGAACCTGAAGTCCTGATTTTATTTTTATGTTTGCGAATCCGTTCACGAACAGGTTCAAAAATCAAACCCGATTGTTCCTGAAATGAAATCAGAGTATTTTCGGTTACAATCAAACTCAGATTCTCCACAGACAAAGTATCGGTTAATTCATCTAAATGGAGCATCTTTATTGTAATAAAAATTCCATTGTCAAATTCTTGTACTTTAGGACGAGCTGCCGGATTCATTACATCCGAAAGAATATTCTGATCAATTTTGAACACTGTAGCCAGATTCTCCATCAAGTCAGCATTATCCAACCCATCAATATTGAGCCATGTCAGTTTTTTGGATTTTTTACGGGCAAGCAGATCATCAGTAGACTTAAGCTCTTGTTCACTGACATTCTCCAGATCGAAATCCATGGCACTCAAAACTATTTTGTCGGTTTTCTTTTGTCCACGAAACACCAACGCATAAGGCGACAACCCTATTTCTTCTTTTTTCTTTTTTATAAATCTTGACATATAGCTCATTCTTAATTTGCTTATTGGCAAAGATATATAATTTTACGCTCTTGTTTTCACTAACTATGAGAAAATGTCATACACAAGAAACAAAATGAAGATGCTGTGAAGATTTTTAAAGAAGGACTCTAAAACTTAGCCTTTTCTATATTTTTACTTTACTTTTGTAGTTGCATTTATAAACTCATAATTCCATTTACAATGAAGAAGATTATTTTTTTAAATATGTTGCTGTTACTGTCAGGCAGTATGCTGTTCGCTCAAAAGAGCAAACCTCAAAACACGCAGCTTGAGCGTCCCAAATTGGTTGTAGGTATCGTTGTCGATCAAATGCGCTGGGATTACCTTTACCGATTCTACAATAAATACGAAAACGGTGGATTTAAACGGTTGTTGGGCGAAGGTTTTTCGTGCGAAAACACCATGATTAATTATATTCCATCGGTAACAGCCATTGGGCATACAACCATTTTCACCGGCTCCGTTCCATCTATTCATGGTATTGCCGGTAACGATTGGATTGATGGTAAAACCGGAAAGTCGACTTATTGCACCGACGATTCAACCGTTCATACTGTAGGTGCCGGTGGCAAAGCCGGTAAGATGTCACCGCGTAAATTATTGGCAACCACCATTACCGATGAACTGCGTCTGGCAACAAATTTTCAATCGAAGGTGGTCGGCGTGTCGTTAAAAGACAGAGCTTCTATTTTACCTGCAGGACACAACCCTACCGCTGCTTTCTGGATGGACGATGCGTCGGGCAAGTTTGTAACCAGCTCTTATTATTTGTCGGCTTTACCTGAGTGGGTGAATAATTTCAATGACTCAAAACCCATTGAAAAACTCCTTGCTAATGGTTGGAATACTTTATTGCCGATTAATCAATATACCGAAAGTACGGCTGATGATGTAGAATGGGAAGGAACACTGAAAGGTGCTGAAAAACCGGTATTTCCTTACGATGTACAGAAAGCATATTCCTTAGACCACGGTTCGCTACGCCAGATGCCTTTTGGAAATACACTAACCCTGCAATTTGCCAAAGCTGCTATCGAAGGTTATAAACTGGGACAAGAAACTACAAGCGACTTTCTGACTATCAACTGTGCCTCCACAGATTATTGTGGTCACCTGGTGGGACCCAATGCAATTGAAATTGAGGATGTGTACCTTCGTTTAGATCGGGATTTGGCCGGATTCTTTAATTATCTGGATCAAACAGTAGGAAAAGGAAACTACCTTGTATTCCTGACTGCCGATCACGGAGCAGCTCACGCCGAAGGATTCTCTAAAGCAAACAAAATGCCTACAGGGTTATTGCCAAAAGATTTAGAAAGTGGTCTTGTAGAAACAATTGAAAAACAATTTGGTGCTAAAAAATTAATTTTGGGAACCGATAATTTTCAGGTTACGTTGAACAAAGATTTGATTGATAGCTTGAAACTCAATATAAACGATATCAAAACTGCTGCTGTAAACTATCTGCTCCGCCAGGACGGAATTCAATATGCCGTTGACCAGGATAAAATATCCGAAGCGTCTGTTCCGGCTCCACTAAAGGAGATGATGATAAACGGATATAACCAGCAACGAAGCGGAAGTGTACTTATGGTCAATAAACCGGGCTGGCTTCCTGCATATTGCAAAAAAGGAACAACACACAGTGTCTGGAATCCTTACGACACGCACATTCCACTTATTTTTATGGGTTGGAAAGTGCAACATGGCACAACTAACCGCACGACGCATATGACGGATATTTCAGCCACTGTGGCTGCATTACTTCATATCCAAATGCCAAGCGGCTGTATCGGAACACCAATCACTGAAATTACGAATAAGAAATAAATTCATTCAACCGGAATTTTCGTTGACGACAAAAGGGTACTGACAAAGGTTAGTACCCTTTTGTGATTTATTCGGTATCGTTTAATATACATTGTTTGATTTTTGTATCTTTGCAGCATGAATAAAGTACAGACCATCGAAGAATTCTATAAGACCAAGCTGAATTGGATGCCCGACAACCTCAAGAAAGAGATGGGTCATTTTAATGTATTCCGAATTGATGAGTGTGCGTGCAAGCGTAATCGTCCCGCCCCTTATAGCCGGAAAGATTTTTACAAAATTACGTTGTTAAAGGGTAAAACGGTGATTCATTATGCCGACAAAACGGTGCAAAGTGATCGTTACGCCCTCTTATTCTCGAACCCCATGATTCCCTATAACTGGGAGCCTCAAGATGACGATCAATCAGGATTTTTCTGCATTTTTACCGAGGACTTTTTCAGTCAGTACGGTGTGCTCAAAGAATATCCAATGTTTAAGCCCGGATATAATAAAGTGTATATTCTGTCTGACGAACAACTTACTGAAGTGGAAACCATTTATGCCGAAATGTACGAAGAAATTTCGTCGAACTTTCTGTTTAAATACGATGTTATCAGAGGGTTGGTGTTTAAACTTATCCACCTTGCCATCAAAATGCAGCCGGCTGAGGCAACCTGTTATTCAGCTTCGAACGGTTCCACGCGCATCGCTTCTTTGTTTTCCGAATTGCTGGAACGTCAGTTTCCTATTGAATCGACTATGCAAAATATGCGGCTTCGTTCGCCTGTGGATTTTGCCGAGCAACTTTCGGTGCATGTAAATCATTTGAACCGCAGCCTGAAAGAAATTACGGGAAAAACCACCTCGCAACTGATAGCAGAGCGTGTTTCGCAAGAAGCACGCATCTTGTTGAAACGCACTAACTGGAATATTTCAGAGATTGCCTACAGTCTGGGATTTGAAGAACTATCGCATTTTATCAATTTCTTCAAAAAACACTTCAATCAAACACCCAAAGCATTTCGAGACAGGGTGGATATTTGATTTTTGCAACTTTTTGTTTGATTTGTGCAGAATCTTCCTGTTACAAAAACAATACTTTTGTACCAGAATTTACACTCCGTAATTCGGGAAATAACCCAATTCACTTTATAGAGGTTTATATGATACAATCCAAAGACAACACAATCTCCGCATATCAGCCGATTTCTCCCTTATTGGTTTTGTTGATGGCCGTTTCCGCCGGAATTACGGTTGCCAATATTTATTATAATCAACCTATTTTAAAAGCAATTGCCACCGACCTCCACACCACCGAGGCTCAGGCAGGAATCATCTCCATGTTGTCGCAGGTTGGGTATGGACTGGGATTGTTTTTTATTACGCCGTTAGGCGATAAAATCAATAAAAAGAGACTGATTATTGGTTTACAACTGTTGCTGATTGTTTCGCTTTTCCTGATTACATTCACCAGCAGCATCCTGCAAGTCTGGATACTGAGTCTGTTTATCGGCATGTTTTCGGTATCGGTACAGGTTATTATGCCCATGGCTGCCGGATTGGATAGCGAGAACAGAGGAAAAACGGTTGGCACTATTTTTACCGGCTTGCTGATAGGTATTCTGGCGGCACGTGTTTTTAGTGGAACTATTGCCGAATGGTTTGGCTGGAGAAACGTCTATTTGTTTTCGGGCATAGCCGTGACAGCAGTCAGTGTTTTATTGAAAATTTATTTACCCAATGTAGAAACATCCTTTCAGGGTAGCTATTTGGAACTATTGGGTTCGGCACTGAAACAATTCAGGCGATTCAGGTTGCTCCGCAGGTTGTCAATTATCGGCATGTTGCAATTTGGCTTGTTTTGTTCATTCTGGACAACGCTGACTTTTCATCTCAGCGGTAGTCCTTTTCATTTTGGAAGTGACACCATAGGGCTGTTTGGGCTGGTGGCCATAGCCGGAGCGCTCCTTGCTCCTGTGATTGGGCAGAAAGCGGACAAAGGGAAGAGCGTACGCGTGCGGTTTCTGGCCGCAGGACTGCTTATCGTTAGCATTCTGCTTATGTTGTTTTTCCAACAATCCATACCGGCATTGGTACTGGGTGTGCTGTTACTCGATATCGGAGCACAAGGACTACAGGTAACCAATGTGGCACTTATTTACACGTTGGGCGACGAATCGTTGCACAGCCGGATTAATACCGTTTACATGACTTCCTTTTTTATCGGCGGGGCTCTTGGAACGTCTGTCGGCATTCTGTGCTGGCAGTTTGGAGGGTGGACGTGGGTGACCGCTCAGATGCTGATTTCGGCTTTGCTGATTATTCTGCTTCTGCTGAAAGAGAAGCGCGATGCTCAGTTACACGAATAATTCTTCAATAGCAACTATTACGAACCCTGACTGCGGTCGAAGACCCAGTCAGCGGTTCGGGAAAATCAAAAAAATGATACATAAACATTAAAATATAAACAAATGAAAGTAGTAGCAATCAACGGAAGTCCACACAAAGAAGGCAATACGTACCACGCACTCCAATTGGTAGGTTCGAAATTAGAAGAAAACGGTATCGACTTTGAAATTCTCCACGTGGGAAACAAAGCCATAAGAGGTTGTATAGCTTGTGGCAAATGCCGGAAACTGCAGAATGAGCAATGCGGCATTACTACCGATCCGCTTAACGAATGGATTCAGGTACTAAAGGATGCCGACGGTATCGTTCTGGCATCGCCGGTTCATTATTCAGGCATTGCCGGAACTATGAAAAGTCTGCTGGACCGACTATTTTATGTATCGCTGAGCAACGGTAATTTTTTCCGCCACAAAGTAGGTGCAGCGTTGGTAGCCGTACGTCGTTCGGGAGGTTCGTCTACATTGGACAGTCTGAATCATTACCTCACTTATTCCGAAATGATGCTTGCCACTTCCAGCTACTGGAATATAATTCACGGAACCAGTCCGGGCGAAGCGGTTCAGGATGCAGAAGGCGTGCAAATAATGGAAACACTGGGCGAGAATATGGCCTGGCAACTGAAAATGCGCGAAATGACCAAAGATACCTTGCCTGCACCGGCTAAAGTATCAAAAGTCATGACCAACTTTATCAGATAAACAACGTTGTAATAAAACGCAATAATCAAAAAAAAAGAAATACAAAATGAAATACAGAAATCTGGGAAATACAAACACGCAACTGTCCGCAATTGGATTGGGTTGCATGGGCATGAGTCATGCCTACGGTGAACGCGACGACAAAGAATCCATCGCCACACTGGAAAAAGCCCTTGAACTGGGGATCAACTTTTGGGATACTGCCGATATTTATGGCAACGGCATCAACGAAGAGCTTATTTCGAAAGTATTGGTGCCAAATCGCGACAAAGTATTTATTGCCACTAAGTTCGGATTCAAAGTTACTCCCAATGATCCGTTTACCGTGGATGCGTCGCCCGAGCACATGAAAAAGGCCGTCGAAGCAAGTTTGCGCCGACTGAAAATTGAAACCATTGATTTATATTATGCCCACCGTATTGACCCCAAAGTGCCTGTCGAAGAAATGGTAGAAGCCATGGCTGCGTTGGTCAAAGAAGGCAAAGTGCGTTACCTCGGATTGTCCGAAGCCTCAGCCGAATCTATCCGGCGGGCACATGCCGTGCACCCTATCTCCGCACTTCAAAGCGAGTATTCGTTACTCACCCGGGGTGTTGAAAAAGAAATTCTGCCCCTGTGTCAGGAATTGGGCATTAGCTTTGTTCCCTTTAGTCCCCTGTCGCGTGGGTTGGTCACCAATACAGTGGAGAAAGAAAGTCTGGGTGAAAACGATTTTCGTAAAACTCTTCCGCGCTTTTCTGACGAACATTGGGACAATAACCGTAAACTGGCGGGAGCATTTGCCGCATTGGCAGTCGATAAACAGTGTACTCCGGCACAGCTTGCATTAGCCTGGGTATTGGCACAAGGCGAAAACATTATTCCTATACCCGGAACAAAACGACGAAAATACCTCGAAGATAATGCCG
>Ga0302292_1000218_pt1 | contig 40124 bp, 11 predicted proteins | sample III_Fen_N2_1_FD_194553 | JGI IMG/M metagenome (GOLD analysis project Ga0302292, IMG submission 194553) | Peat permafrost microbial communities from Stordalen Mire near Abisko, Sweden - III_Fen_N2_1 | ecosystem: Environmental > Terrestrial > Soil > Wetlands > Permafrost | place: Sweden: Abisko...
GATTTTAGACAGAATTCATTCGCTGATAAAAAATAAATATCTGTCTTGCAAGACAGATATTTATTTTTTATCAGCGAATGAATTCTGTCTTGTAAATATAATATGATTTTTTAAAATTAAGAGCAAAACAAAAATTTGTTAATAAAATATTGATCATTTAGTTTTACTATCATATTCTTGAAAATTATTATTATTTTTATCATATATTATTACAGTAGTGCCTTTCAATTAAAGGTTGTAAAATATTAAGGTTTTTGCTTCATTGAAGCAAAAACCTTAATATTTTACAACCTTAGAAATAAAGCAAAGATCATTTGAAGAATATGTTTTTAAAAAAATGTATTATTTAATTTACTTTGAAATGTTGATAATAAAAAATAAAACTATGTTCTTTTTTTTCTTTGAATAAGACGTAAAGCTATAAAATTATTTATCGTAAAATTTATTTATATTCATTAAAAATTTTTTATAGGGAGAAGTGGGACTTTGAACCCACAATTAATATTTTGGAGACATTTGTTTTTACCAAATTAAACTATTCTCTTTGAGAGCCTTCTCAAATATATATTATTTGTAGAGAATAGGATTTGAACTCTATGCGTACTATTATGTAAATAGATTTTACAATCTATTGCTTTCAACCGCTCAGCCATCTCTAAGCTTCAATATAATTTAATTTTATGTTAAATAAAATTAAAAATGTAACCATTAGTCCTAATAAACCAATCAGCTTCAGTTAAAGCAAAACCTAAAATAGTCATAGCGGAATAATTCATCTTTTAAATGAGGATTTCTAGCAAAAATGAATTTAAGAAAGATCCAAAAACTATACCTACACCAGTTCCTTGCGCCTACTAAACTAATTGTAGCTTAAGCCAGCACTATAAATTTAAATCCTTGAAGACGAGTATCCATAATTTAGTCTAAAGCCTAAAAAAGTTTAAATACCATAAAATTTTATAAGTTATTCAAAAAAATATTTTTGCTTAAAATATATATTTAAAAAATTTTAAGGTGTTATAAACTTCAAGTAATTTATCTAATTTCAGCAGGAAAAGTAAAAAAAGTTCTATTTGTAAGTAGGCACCTTTGTAATTAAAATTAAGCCTAAAGTAAAATTTACTTCTTAAATAAGAAGGTATACTAAATAATTTTTTTTTGTTTAATTTGATTATGTTTAATTTTCCAACGAATAATATCACCTACTTTTTAGTGTTATATAATGTTTATTTATTCTACGTCCATTTTTTAATATAATATTATTTTTTAAAAAATAACTAGCTGATTTGATACTATGTGTAAAATGACAATTATATAAAAAAGAACGTCTAAGCGTAAATTTAATGTTTTCACAAATGTTATTAAATAAGTTCCCTTTTTTTCGACGAATACCTTAACATAACTTTATGTAATTGATAATCTTTATAATCACTTATAAAAAAATTTTAGACGTTGTCTATTAATAAGTAATTCACCATTAATTAGTTAATCTTTTTTTAATAGGTAAAGGGCGATGTTATATCAATACGAATAGGTAATTTATCTTTAATTCGTTGATTTATAATAGGAAGATCTACTATAAAAAATCTAAAAAATTTAAATCTTAACACTTAATTTAGAATAAAGTTTTTTAAAGTATGAACGTTGAGTTTTTATATTTTTGTTTATGTTTTATAGAATTATAAAAAATTTTTCTTTACTAAATTTAATTTTTTGGCTATTATAAATCATTTTTATCTCATTATGATTAATAATAGGTATAAATTTGTTTTGCTAGTCGAAGCCCACGTTTACGTTGAAGATATTAATAATTCACCCCACATATTCTGTTTTGCATTTTTTACTTAAACGATATTTTGATTTTAAGCGTAAAATCATATTTATTTTTTTTTATGCTTTTAATTACCTCAAGCATTAAGTGAAAGTCAATATATAAGGAGATAGCTCAATTGGTAGAGCATGAGCCTGAAAAGCTTAGGTGGTGGTTCAAATTCCACCTCTCGCTAAAAAACACTTGGGCGGAATGGTAGACGCGTTAGTCTCAAAAAACTAATCTGTTAAAAGGTAAGAGTTCAAGTCTCTTAGTTTGTATATTTAGGAAGGATGGCTGAGTTGGTCTAAAGCGGTAAGTTAGCTAACTTACTAAAACGTTTATAGCGTTTTCATGGGTTCGGAATCCCATTCCTTCCATTTAAAAATATTTTAGAAAGATGTTTTATACCTTCTGTGTAAAAAAAATAAAAACCAGTATTTTATATATTTTTTTACATGAGGTCTATTTTACATAAACATATTTATTATATTTTTTTGTTATTTTTAAATAACATTATATTATGTAAAAAACGACGTGGTTTTAATTTGTAAAGTACATAAAACAAAAGTATTACGATGATTTTTTTATAGTCAAAAAAATTTGATATGTATTATATTTTCATTTTATTAAAAATTACTAGAATTTAATAATTACTCTGATAAAAAGCAGTACTTTATTAATATAAAAAATGCTACTTAAATTTATGACAAAAAATACAAGCAATATTAATAAAGATATCTTTATTAATATTGCTTGAGATATCTTAAATAATATTTATTATTTAAAATAAATATTATTTATTATACGTAAATAATTAAAATGCGCTAATCGTACTAATAATAATTAATAATATTTAGTATAAAATAAAATTTTGCATTTAATAAAGCATAGTAATATAAAAAATTTGCTAAAAAAGCCTTAATAGTGGAGGAATACCCGCTAAAGAAAAAAGTAATTAATGCTAAAGATACTGCTAAAAATGAATGACTAAAACTTATAAATTTTTAGTTCACTAATAAATATTAATTCTTTATAAGAGTAAGTTTTTTGTATTAGTTATAATAAGGATAATAAAATATAAGCTAAAAAAAATATTAAGTAAATAAGTAAAATAATGAAGCTTTCTAAACCAATGGTTGTACCTAAAGACATGCTTAATTGTTAACCAGCCTATGTGTGAAATTGAACTTATAAGCCCAAAAAGTGCGTAAATGTTCTTGATATTAATGCGCAAAGGCTACCTATAATAATAGATAAAAAAGAACTAATTTAATAATAAAGTATGCCAATAAAGTTGACAATTATTAAAAAATTAGATATAATAATTTAATCTAATATTGTATAACCTGTTATTTTTGATATGCTAACTAAAACGAGTAAAAAGTAATAAAAGGAGTATTAGTATAAATATTCTATTAACCATGTATGAAATGGGATTAAAGCTAATTTTAAATAAAAATGTGCTTAATAAAAGAATCATTGCATAATATAATAGATTAAGTAGAATAATAAATATTAGTAATGTTTATTGGAATAATTAAGAAATAATATTTAAAGATTCTAAATCTAAAATACCTGTTATAAAAATATATAATACTAACAGCTAGTTAAATAAATAATTGAAGAAATAGCACCTTAAAATTAAATATTTAAGTGAAGCTTTCTATGGATAAAATGTAATTTTTATTTAAAAGCAGTTAATATATATAAGCTTAAGAGAATTTAGTTCGATAAATAAAAATAAAGAAATAAAGTCTTTGAAAGCTAATAGCTAATAAGGAAGCTAATATAATTTAATAAAATTAATATTAAATATTCATATTTTTTGAAAGAATATTTTAGAATGTTTTATAATATAAAATATTAAAATTACTAGAAATTATAATTATTAATTTTATTTAATAGTATAAAATTATCATAGGATGAAAAAGTAGTTGTAAGATATAAATTACTTTTTCAGCATATTATAAAATAATATGCTGTTATTATATTAAAATTAGCATAATAAAATTTATTAGATAAATTAAATGCTAAATTTAATTTATCTAATAAATTTTATTATGATATTAAAACTAAAAAGTAATAAAATAGAAATACAAAATAATATTTCTTGGAAATATAGTTATGAAATTTAACATTTTTGTTTATGATTTTAGTTAATAAAACAGATTTCTGAATTAGAAAAAAAAGTAATTTTCTATAAAATCTAAAAAGACGTCCTTCTTTATTTTTTTGATTTAGCTAATGAGAAAAATAATAATTATTTACGCGCTATAATAAGTTTTAATTAAATTATTAACCGTTTGATCTTATAAAAGGTTCAAAAATAGTTGTTGCTGCACCCATTAAGTACAACTAAAGTAAATACAATTAGTAATGTTATTAAATTCTCTTGGATCCATGTCACTTATACCAGAATATTTTTTTTCTCATCTACTTTACCAAATATTATTTTACTGAAAAGTAATATATTATTAGATTGAATTAAAAAACAAGCCAATTAAACTTAATAATGATATAAATTTTACTAGTTTGTATTAAGCCAGTTAAAATTAATATTTTCACCAGCAAAATTACTCGTTCCTTGGTAAACTTGTATTAGCTAATAGTAAAAACACCAAAAAAACTACCAAATAAAGGCATAATCTTGAGTAAGCCCACTATAACTAGCAATAAAGACGTGTTGTATAACGATCATTAAAGAACACCTATACATAAAAATAAACTCGCCAGATACAAATCCATGTCCCTAACATTAAATAAATAGCACCTGCAATTCCTTCATGCGTTTTCTGAAAACAAACCTAAAATTACATAAAACTCATATGAATAATAGAAGAATTAAGCTATAAGTTTTTTTAAATCTATTTGTACTAAAGTTAACACAGGAAATATAAACAATACCCAAAATACATAAAGTATAAACTAAAGGTTTTGAAATAAGATATACCAAAAGGAAATTAATGGAAAAGCAAATCTTAAATAAAGCCATAACCACCTAATTTTAAAAGAATTCCAGCTTAGTAATACAGAACCTGCTGTTGGTGCTTCTGTATTGTGCTTCAGGCAGCCAACCATGTAATGGAAAAATAGAGGGATTTTTACAGCTTAAAGCAATTAAAAAGCCAAAGAAAAGTAATAATTGTTCATCTTTCTATAAAATTTATAGATAATAAATAAATTAAATCTAATGTATTATAAGTATTCTTGTAAATACAATAATACTATAAGTAAAGGTAATGAACCAATTAAAGTTATATAAAAAAAAACTATATGCGGCAAACCCACGTCTTGTTACGTGATCCCCAGATACCTATTTATTAAGAACATGGGTATTAAAACTGCTTTCAAAACATATGTAAAAAAATAATAAATTAGCAGTACTTAAATACTTGTATTAATAAAAAATCTTATAACCAGTAAACATATAGTAAAATTCTTTTACTCTAAAAGTTATAGAATACCAACTACAAGCAAAGCTAAATAGGGATAAAAAAAGTAGATAAAAGAATCATAAAAGATAAGTAATTCCATCAAAGCCCACTTGTGTACGTATTATTAAATAAATTAATCCAATTATACTTTAAAATCAAAAAAGATAAGATTCATGATTGGTCTCATCCAAAACATCTTGTTAAGACACAAGCTAATAAAAAGATTATTAAAACTATAATGTAAAGAAGTCAACAAAATACGATTGTTCCTGAAAATTTTCCATGAACATTAAATGAATAATTAGCTATTAAAGGGAATAATGATATACTAGGGTATAATTATTGTTAGGATATCATACTTTTGATCCGGAGTTAAGCCCATTGCCAACGATTAAATTAGATAAAACATTCATTCTCGGTTTTTAATTAATATATGACTTTAAATTTTTTAATAATGAAAATTTATTTGTCCTCTATTGAGATGGATTCATGAGGAATAACAAAGAAACTTTCAATTATAGTCATATAATTCTTCTGATTTTCTTTAGTAAGTAGCAATACAACTTGTGTAATCTAAAGCGCCAAGTTCTTTCTAAAGCTTCTTTTTCAGCTTTTCGACGTAATTGTTCCGGAGTTAATTTTGAAGGATACTTAATATAAAATTCTAAAAATTTTTCTTTTGGTTCTGCGAATCTTTTAACGAAATTATATCGATATCTTTAAATATTTTACAAGAGTTTTATCTTTTGCTCCATAAAATAAAAATAAGGTAATTTAGAATTTAATGCGAAAGCTTTTTTATCAGTGTCATTAAAATTTAACAAGGTTTTCTAAACCATAGCCACTATTTAAGATCTATGGTTTTATAAAATTTTGTACGTGTAATTAAGCTCAAAATTATTTAAATAAGGCACACTCCTTAAAAGTATCTCTATAATTTGTATATTAATAAATTATTAGATTTAATAGGATTGACAATCTTTATGCATATAATTATTTTGTCTAAAAAGAGCTCTAAAAAAATAGGTATTGGAGTATTTCTTCTACTAAAAAATGCTTGTTGGTTCAGATAATCCTTAAAAGGTCTTTTTTAAAAAAAGATAACTAAAGAAATTTTGAAACTCTTTCATCATCTTCTTCATCTTCTTCTTTTAATAGGATCATCATCCACCTTTAAATATCTTCAGCATCTATATCACTGTAAGGGTCATTAGAATTATGCAAGCGAAGCGGACAACATAGTTCCTTTTGGTTTTCTTTTCTTTAAACGTTTTATTTGTAGCTTTTCGTAAACTTATTCTTGTTTTTTTTACTAATTTCGTAACGTGTTTTATTTAATTCGTTTAAAATTTTAATTAAAAGAATTTATATTGGAAAGATCTCTGTGAATTTTTACTAATGAAGGTGTTTTAATAAATATTGTTTTTGCAGTGTAAAATGTTCTAATAAAACGTTTAGATCTAAAATAACTACTTATGCTATCAAAAAAGGCTACTATTAGACCCATATTGTTGACGTTTGGATAAATGTTAATTTCCATTTATAGTAACGTGTTTAATAATCTATATAATTTAGCTTTTAAGTTATCATATTCATCATATTTGTGCATTGAAATAAAAGAATGTATTCTGAATCATTTTCTACATCTACATTTAATCATAAAATCATTATAATTAAGATTAATGATATAACTGATTAATATTATCATAAAAAGTAAATAAATCCATTTATTAAAAATAAATTTTCATAAACACGATAATGATACTTTAGTAGCTTGGTATTTATCTGCTACTTGAAATATTACGTTCCGTAGTACTACCTTGTTGTTCTTATAAAATCAAAATCTTCATTACTTTTTAGAAAGCCATCTAGCAACAACCAAAATTTCAGAAAAATCATTATAATTAGCTTAATTTAATGTTTTTTACTTGACTACTCATACTATCATTATGAATCGAAAGAAATATCAAAATTTGATGTATTTTACTAAATCATAAAGATTTAATTCTAAGAAATAAATGTTTTAAATAAGTATAATTATAAGAGTTTATAAGCTTTTTCTAAATCATAAAGGTCCTCAATTGCTTAAACTTAATTTTTGAGTTTTATCCTTAGTATTAAGAATATTTTTTCAAAAAAAAAGTAAAATCATCATTCAAACCTTTCTTTATTACTAATATACAATAATTTATTTAGAAAATGTCTTAGTGGTCTGTAGAGAACCATCCACATTTAAAATATTTAACACCAAAAATACTAAGTTTAGTTTTCTTTTCTAATAAAATCTTCCTGCTAAGAATTCAAATTCATTCTCTAATTCATAATCATGCGTTTACATCCCATAGAAGAGTATCATCATCCTCTTCATTTTAATAATTCTGAATCTTCTTCCGGACACCAGTTCAGTCCAATAAGAAAATTCTATATCTTCTTTCCATATCTTCAGATTGAATATGATCACGTACAATTATGTTTGTCATACTTAAGTTTTCCTCTTTCTACGTAATCAACATCAGGCTCTTTCTGAATCTATTTGCATCATGGGAGATTCTTGTCTTAAAGTCCACTTCATAAACAATTGGTACACTTTCCCAAAAATCAAAGTTTAGTATCAAAAAATTTAAAGTGATCTTTATTAAAATGTTCATTATACCTCCATTTCTTCGTCAAAAGTAAGTACTGCGTGATCTAAATGGAACCATTGCATCCTTTGCAGCGAGATTTTCAAATTCTGTAATTATCTTTGATTTCTTCACATTAAATTCGAAAGATGAACTCGTTGATCAATTATGTAAAAAACTACCAATAAAAGGAGATTAATGGTATATGTTTACTGCGTTAAAGATAACCAAAATTCTTCTTCATGTTGATATAATTCTTCTTTCGAATTCTTTAACCTCATCTAAAACACTTAATAGCATTATTAGAAGAATTATTATAAACGTCAATTTATAGCCATGTGATCCTTAATTAAATTATTTTCATTACTTTAATTGAATTCGATAATTGAATTCAAAAGAAGGCCAAATGTTAAAAGCATAACGAATTACAAATTTAAAATGACCTAAAAGTGCATTACAGAATTGGATGGTAACTTGGAGGAAAATACAGCATAATTGTATGAAATCCCCAATTTAGGTGATTCAAAAAAAGTACTAAAATTCAGAGTATATAAGTATATCCGCGAAATGAACACGTGCTCATTTCCAACCCCCAGTATTCACCTACATCTAAGATTTGATAAAATAATCTTCATGCCACCAATTGTTAAAAACCTAAATAAAATAAAAAACGAAAGCCATAATTACAATCCAGGATACTTAAACCCAATAACAACACAAATAGTCCAAAAAGCGCAATATTATAGCACTATACGCACTATAATGCCTAAACAATAAATGGGTATAAATAACTCATAATAAAGTGATATACCCATTTCATGGTCATATCCTCGAGAATCATGCATTAAACCTTGCACATTCATATTGTGAAAATGAATGAACATTAGTAAGGAAATTCTTTAGCTGTAGTTAAGATACGTGCAAACCATTATACGACGAAAATTATAATAAGCTCCAAAATAGTAATGATTAATGATTATACAACATATATAAGTATATTTCGAATGTTACTGGCAAAGTTATTAATAAAAATAGATAATACTTTTTTTAATTGATTGAACTGCTAACAAGTGGCGCCAGTTAAAAAATAGTGTTTTTTTTATAATAAGAAAATCAAAGAAAAATACTTTTAATTTGTAATTATAGATACATAATAGGATAATATATAAATTTTTTTATTATAAAGCATATTTATTTTTATTATTTAATTTACTAAAAATAAACATTGGTTATGATAAAAAAATTTATAGGATATATAATCAGTAAACTTATATAGTCGAACAAAAGTATTACGTAATTTTTTTAAAAGACTATTATTTATATTTATATTTTATAAATAAATGTACTCTAAAGCATAGAAATTAATATAGTATAATAAATAGATAATAAATTATGGTGATCATTTCCTTTTTATCCATATAGCTAAAGTAAAAATGCGTAAGTATTTATCTAAAAAAACACAAAATTTTGCAAAAGGGACTCTTAAAGAAATATTCTGCTATAAGGCTTAGTTGAATTTTCTTGAATCCATTTGAAAAATAAGTATATTCAATGCTTTCCTCATTTGACAGCAAGAGCATAATACTCAGCGACTGTAGAACTTTAAAGGTCTATTACCATTTTCGTTTTCCAATAGTGATCAATTAAACTGCCTAAAAAAAGTCATCATGTAACCTAAATTCTTCTTAAGTAGTCTGTTTTACCTTTACGTAATGTATACAAATTATTGAGGAAAATAATATAAATCATTATAATTACTTTTGCCAAAAATATTCTGCATTTAAGTGAACGTTCTGCAGTTTCATCTTACGTACCAATCAGGACGTTTATTTTTCTAAGTTATATATAGGAAATGCCGTTAAATATTTAATATTATAACGGATTTAATTTATTATAAATAATTAAACCATTATGAATATATTAGTTTATATGTAAATTGATAATTACGAAAAATTTATACTGAAATTGTTTTTATTTATTAGTTCTTGCATGAACAGTCCAAACTTTTTGAATATAAGCTTGGACATAAAGCACTTGCTCTTATTTTTTTTTTTTGCCATTACTAATATTTTACCTATAATAAACCAGTTTTGCTCATAAATAAAATAGCATACCACTAGGGTCTATCTTTAGTTAAACAATATTTAGTAATTCTTGGGATTGGATTTTCACCTAAATGTACATAGTCATTTTTCGCCATATCTTGAAAAGATATGAGAAAAATGCCTTTGTAATTTTCCCAGTTTATTTTTATTTTTTCTATATTTATTTTTATATTATTTTTTATGTTTTTCATTTTTTTTTTTTAAGTTAAAAATTATATTTAAAAATATAATTTAAATAAATTTGTGGGTATATATCTACCACATTTAATATGTAATTTAATAGAAATAAAATAGTCCTACGATTAAAAATAATATATTATTGATAAAGAGACGTAGTAAATAAAGCACTTAATTTCTTTACTTAACAAGGATAAGAATTTGCGTAACCCATTATGGACCAAAAAATTCCAATAAACCTTCGATCAATTCTTTTGTAAATGATATAATTATGATACATCTAAAATTTTTAATACTTAAAAAATAATTTTGTAGAATATCAAAAAAAACCATTTTTTGTTAAAAAATGTATTAAATAAAATGTCCTCCAGAAGAAGTTGTAAAATCATCTAATAACATCTAAATATCTAGAATTAATTAGATAACTAAAAAACAAACCACTTAAATGTAACTGCTAAAGGTATAAGTTTACTACTCAGCATCTAAAAATTCAGCATTTAATATAAAAACATTACTTGAATGTACAGCTTAAAGAAGCCCCCAAAAATTGGTTCCTAAACCAACGAACATATCTCTACAAATATAGCCTTAAAAAAACACTTAAAAAGGTTAATAATAATAATTGGAATTAATGTAATCCAAGAAGGTTCTTTTTGCATTATAATATATTTGTTTATTAAGCGGTTGGTTTGCATAAAAATGTAAGATATAATAGTCTCATAGAATTAGCTCGCGGTTAAAAAAGCTGAAAGGGTACCTAGTATATTATGCAAAAAATCCATTGATAGTATAACTACCCAGAGCTTAATTCTAAAATTAAATCTTTTGAATAAAAGCCCGTTTAAAAAAGGGAATCCACAAAGTGAAAGTGATGCTATAAGCATCATCGTATTATGTTAAAGGTAAAACATTAATCTAAGCCACCCATTCGGCGCATATCTTTGTTCATCATTCATACTATGAATTATTTACGCCGGCACATAAAAACAATAATGCTTTAAAACAAGTCATGGTTAGCTAAATGAAAAATACTCGCGGAGTATGCTTGAAAGACCACATGCAAAAACCATATATCCTAATTGACTACATGTTTGAATAAGCAATAACTTTTTTAAGGTCATTTTGAAATAATGCTAGTAGTAGCAGCAAAAAACGTAGTTAATGTCACCCAAAATTGTTGCTGCTTGTAAAGTTTGTTGGTGTATATTCTAATAAAGGTGACATACGTAATTAACAAAAAAACACCTGCTGGTAACCATAGTTGCTGCATGAATAAGAGCAGAAACAGGTGTAGGACCTTCCTATAGCGTCAGGCAACCAAGTGTGTAACCCTTAATTGTGCAGATTTTCCTGCACACGCACCTAATAAACTACATTGTAATAAAAGTTAATTTATCAAATTGAAAAAAATAATATATAAAATTTTTCATTTGCTATTTAATGAAGCTAAACTAAAAATTACAGGATAATCTTAGTGTACCAAAAAAAGAATAACAAAGAGATATTGCTTAAAAGTAAAAAAATATCTCCAACTCTATTTTACTATAATTGCTTTAACAGCTGCTTTTAATGCTTTGTGTTCTAGTAAACCAGAAACTTATTAATAAGTAAGAGGCTAAGCCAACGCCTTCCCATCCTTAAAAATAATTGTAATAAATTATCCGCAGTTAACAAGCATTAACATAAAAAATGTGTAATAAAGATAAATATGCCATAAATCTTGTTTAAATGTGGATCTTCTGCCATATACTCAAAATTGAATATATATGTACTAAAAGGGATATGAATGTTAACAACTAATAGCATAACAACAGTTAAAGTATTCAAAATAAAAACCCCAATAGGCCTTTAAATATACCTGCACTAATCCATTTAATTTTCATACTATATAAATTATGTTTCTAAAGCAATATTTTTAAAAATATATAAAGCAAAAAGAAAAGTTCAAGCCCATGTTTATTATAAAGCAAGATAACTTGCTATTCTAGATCCTAAAAAGCGACCTTAAACTCATTAAGATTAAAAATGTACTCTAATGGTAAAAATATTTCTTAATAAGATTATTTCGTTAAAATTCATTTTTTATGCTTTTAGGTGTTTGTAATAGATTTAAATCTATTGAACCTTTTCGTCGGTTAAAATACTACAAGTAAAGCAAGGGCTAATTGCCGACTCAGCTGCCGCGATTAGTTAATATAAAAAGAGAAAAAATTTGTCCTAAAATATCATCTTAAATAAACACTAATTAAAATAAAATTTTAAATTAACGGAAAGCAATAATAGTTCAAGCGCCACTGAGAGTGTTAATTATATTATGTCTGAAAACCAATAGCCCATTATAGAGCTATGAAACTAATAACTAGGGATAATTCATATGTATTCTTTCATTATATTGGAGGTAGCTAATTTTTTATGGTTTCGTAATTTCAATAAATTCAATATCAAATAGGCATAAATCCATGACCAGAACCCACAAATTTCAGAACATTGTCCGTAAAAAGTGCCTTTCACGTAAAACGATAGTTAAAACTTGATTTAAACGACCAGGTACAGCATCCCATTTTTATTCCTAGAGAAGGAATTGCCCTAGCTATGAAGAACATCAGAAGCTGTAATAATAAATTGAAAATAGCTACATTTGTTGGTAAAATTACTTTTGTCTGTAACTTCTAGTAAAAACGAAATTCACCTAATTCTAAATCCATTTCTGTTATTAAATAACTTATCTATTGATTCAGTTATAAAATGAGAAGTAAATTTATCTTGTAGGAAATAAAATTGACACTAAATTATTTTTTATACATAGAGTATTTAATGCTAGGGAATAATTCATAAAGGGAAAAAAAGAGGTTCTTTTAAATAGGACACTTCATATGTCTCAATACAACATTGATTGCCAATAACTTTTATTGTATTAAAAAGCATCGACAACTTCATCAGTTTGTTATATTAATAAAGCAAATGAAGGAATAGCAAAATGTGCAATAATATTAAGCTAGGTGTTAATGTCCATATTTATTTCTAATAAAGTATTATGAGTAAAATCTTTTACTTTCATATAAATCTTCTCTTTAATAATATATTATCTACATTAAGGACATCAACACTATAATTATTACCAAAAGTCAATTAATATATTTGTAAACATATTAAACGACAAATATAAAGACTAAAACCAGATAAAACATGATATAGTCGCTGTAGGTGAATCATATTTTCCATAGCCATTGTTGCAGGATCTTTGAAAAATTCTACTATCTTTATTTAAAAAGTTTAATTATAAAATTCATTTATTTTTATTTATTTATGGTTTATTACCATATATTCTCAACTTCTTTAAGTATTTTATAACCATGGGCCGAAATTTATAGTTTTTTTTTATAGGATCGTAATATTTGTACTGAAATATTATTTATATTTAGAATTTTTTTTATTTTCTTAAAGTTAATAATATAGCACCAATCATTTGCCACCAATAAAATTAATGCAGATATAGTTACATGAAGCCAAAAATAAAAGAATATAATATAAAGCCTATAGTTTCAATTAAAGACTGTCCTAACAAGATTATTTATCCATAACGAAAATATTGTTCAAAAAAGAATGAATTATATTATAAATAAGTTAAAATCATAATTATTTAAAAGTATTAAGTAACTCTAAAAAAAAAAAGGTCATTAAAAAAGTAGTTGAAAGGTATAAGTGACCAGAATTTTTACTTCCCTAGATTGTGTTAAAATTCTACATTTAATAACATAATTACAAATAAAAATAAGACTTGCTATAGCCCTACATACACTACTAAAGAAAAACCAAAGCTAAGAAATCTATTTCCTAGATACATTAGCAATAAAGTTGTTTCATCAAAAAACAAAAATTAAAGCTAATATAGCATAAATAAAGGATTTGTTGAACTTATAGTTACTAAGCTAGTTAATATTTAATAAATATTTTAATAAATTTATAAACAAATTTTTTTATATTTATTAAATACAGAACAAAAGAGACTTGAACTCTTACTCTTTAACAGAGCCTGATCCTTAAATCAGGTGCGTCTACCATTCCGCCAGTTCTTAAAAAATCTATGGGGCCATGCTCTTCGATGGGATTTGAACCCATATCAGTGAATTGAAAGTTCGAATGTCCTTCCAGCTTAGACGACGAGAGCACCAACGACAATTTTATAACCCCGCCGCCCCTGATTTATAAAATTTTAACAACACTTTGTAAAAATGAAGGGATTGAACCCTTAATTCCTGAATTGCAAATCAGGCGTGATACCATTTCACTTACATTTCCTTAAGCAGGAAGTCGGACTTTGAACGACATAAATGATTTTGCAGACCATCGTTTTACCAGATTATAACTATTCCTTGGTTATATTAGGTTAATATTTTATTTAATTTTAACTAAAATTTTAGTCTTAAATTCATTATAGAACTTATAGCTTTAAAAACTTATTAAATTATCTTTAATTAAATTAAAAAAGAAAGATTAAAAATTATTTTCCTACTTCATATGCTGTCAGCAGTTTAATAATGTTTATCGTAGCTACTTGGCTAATGCTAAAAATAACAACCAAAGAACCATTAGGTAAAGTTATACTCCGGTCCTCTCGTTACCAGGAGAAACATTTTTTATTTCTTTATAGTATCAACAATAGATAGGGACCGTAACTGTCTCACGACCCGTTCTAAACCCAGCTTCACGTACCACTTTCATCGACGAACAGTCGAAACCCTTGGGACCGCCTGCAGCCCCAGGATGTGATCTGAGCCGACATCGAGGTGCCAAACGACGCCGTCGATAAGAGCTCTCGGGCGTCATTAGCACTGTTATCCCTAGCGTACCTTTTATCCGTTGAGCAATAACTTTTTCCATTCAAAATTATTGGATCAATACAACCGACTTGCGTCTTCTGAAATGATATGTCTATCGTTCAGTTAAAAGCAAATTTAAAATAAAAACTGTTTTATACGCTTCGCTAATAAATTATTAGCTTAAATTTACCTTTGTACACCTTCCGTTACTCTTTAGGAGGCGACACACCCCAAAGTCAAACTAGACAACCATGCACTGTGCTTCGAATATACTTCGAGTAAAATACTAAAAAAAGTTAAGAAAAGCTATTTCATTTTTGCCTAAGAATTAGCCAGAACTAATTCTTAATAAGCGACTTTCTATGCTACACATAAAATTATTAGTATTAATGCAAAGATCTAGTAAAGGTTGCATAGGGTCTTTCGTCTTGTTGTTGATATTCCGCATTCTGCACGGAAAATTCAAATTCACTGAGTTTATGGTGGAGACAGTTAGGGAAGTCGTTATACAACATTCATGCAGGTCGGAAAAATTACCCGACAAGGAATTTCCGCTACCTTAGAACCGTCAGAGTTACAGCTGCTCGTTTGCTGGAGTTTCCATTCTTAAGCTTTCACCTATCCTTTTAACTTTGCAGCACCGGGCTAGGTCTCAGAACCTATACATCATCTTACGATTTTGCTAGATTCCTGTGTTTTTAATAAACAGTCAGCTACCCCCTCTCTGTGTCTAACTCTTGATCTTCTTTTTTTTACAAAAGAAGGAGTTACCCTTTCCTCCCGAAGTTACAGGGTGATTTTGCCGAATTCCTTTCACCACAATTCTCTCAAGCGCCTTAGTATACTTTTACTTATCGACCTGTGTCGGTTTTCAGTACGGTTTAATAAAAATATTTTCCTTGACAACACAATAAAGTCAATTTTTAAAGTTAACTTTATATAATTAAGGTTCTAAGTTACCATGTTGTATTTTATTCTATAAAAAGGAATATTAACCTTTTACTTCAATCATCCTAAATTTCCATTTAAAGATTTAGAAGCCGTCTAAAACTTAGAGGTTTATCCTTGCTAAGTAACCCTTACGATTTTCGGCGACTATTTTTTTTAATAGTTTATCGTTACTCATGTCAGTCATTCTTTCTTCTGATTTATTTTTACAAATATTTATTTTTACAGAATATTTCGCTAACCATTAAATTAATATTAATTTAATTTATAAAGCTTTGGTATATAATTTAAGTTCTAATACATTTTCGGACAAATAAAACATATTCTTTGGTGAGCTGGTACGAACATTCTTCAAAGGTGAGCTTGCTGCCAGGCCAACCTCCAAAAGTGTCATAGTAAAATTTATCCTTCTGTACACTTTAATTATTTTTAATAATTTATAGACCTTAGCTTATAAATTAGGGCTATTTCCCTCTCGAAAAGGAACCTTCGCACTCCTTTTCTTGACTCTTATATTTACTTATTATATTTAATATTTGCAGATTTAGTAATATAGGTAAGACGTTTAAATCCCCCCAGTATTATCATACTTCTACCCTTAAAAATTCAATATAAGGCTTTACCTTAATTAAATTTCGCGAAAAACCAGCTATCTCTAACTTTGATTAGCCTTTTCACCCCTAATCATTACTCTTCTCTGTCTTTTGCCACAGATCGTGAGTTCAGTCTTCCTATAAGATTTTACCTCTATTCAAACTTGTTAATGACTAGATTCAGTTAGTTTCGGGTCTAATTTATTTAACTTTTAAATATTTCTTAAAATTAATTTCTTTTCGCCTACTAAATTATTTATTAAGCTTGCTAAATAAATTAAGTTGCTGACCCATTATGCAAAAGGTACGTAGTCAATTTCAATAAATTTTCTACTGCTATTTTATATAGAATTTATACTCTCTTTCACTCCTCTTAGACAAGGTTGTTTTCACATTTCCTTCGCAGTACTCTTCGCTATCAGTTAATAAAGATTTTTAGACTAAAAGATGGTTCTTTTATTTTCGAATATTTTATAAAAATATTTTACTAAAATTAAAAAAAATATTTTTTAGTACAGGGCTATAACCTTTATTGCTAAAGTAATTTCATACTTTTCCTAAAAAATATTTTTTTATTAGTCTAGTTTCGATTTTGCTCACCACTACTTTCGAAATCTCTTTTGATTTTTTTACAAAAGTACTAAGATGTTTCAATTCCTCCTGTTTTTATTTTATTTTTCTTTTAAATAAGGGGAACCTATTATAATTTACTTAAAGAGTTTCACTTTTAATAGTTTTCGTATTTTTTATACGCCCCTTCCTACATTTCTTTATTACATATGTTACTATTCTATATATTTTTATAAAATATTATAACCTTAATAAACCATAAATTCCTTCTTCAAAAAAAAAGAAAATCCTTCTTAATATAGTGACTTTTTTAGAACTTTTAAATTAAAAAAGACAAAATAAAGAGTATATTTGAAAAAAAGAAAAAAAAACCCAACGATTAAAGGTAAAAAAATTTTCCATCCTAAGCGCATTAATTGATTCATAGCGATATCTAGGAAATGCAGAACGAAAACCCAAATAAAAATAAATATAATTATTAAATGTTTTTATTACAAAGAAAAAAAAAGAAGGTATAATATTAAATATAGGCATATTAAAGGGACTTTAACCATCCTCCAAAAAAAAATATAACTGAAAGTGTACTTCATTAAAATAATATTAGCATATTTCAGCAATAAAAAAAAGAGCAAAACCTTACTGCGGAATATTCCACATTATATCCAGCTACTTAATTCACCTTCTGCCTCTGGTAAATCAAAAAAGGAGGTCTATTAGTTTCTGCTTAAGGAAGATATAAAAAATAAAAGAAATTAATGGAAATAAAGGTATAATAAACCAAATATGCTTTTGAAAAAGAACTTATTTCAGTTAAATTTAAAGAACCTGTTATTAAAATTATATTTTAATAAAATAATACCTAAAGAAACTTCATTATGAAATCATTTGTGCTGCTGAACGCAAAGACCCTAAAAAAGCATTAGCGTGAATTACTTGCCCAACCTGCTAAAATAATACCATAAACTCCTTAAAGATGAAATAGCAAATAAAAATAATAAACCTAAGTTTAAATCAGCATTAAACAACATTTTCAGCAAAAGGTATAATTGGCCCAGCCTAGTAAACTTACAATTAAAAGTAAGTAGTGGTGCTAGAACTAAATATTTTGCTATTGGCAGCCCCCGGAATAATAGATTCTTTTAATAATTAATTTTAGTCCATCAGCTAAATGGTTGTAATAGTCCTAAAAATCCTACAAAATTAGGACCTTTACGCTTTTTGCATAGAACCTAATACTTTGCGTTCCATCCAATGTTAATAATGCAACACAAAGTAAAACAGGTATTATTATAATTTAAGATTTTTAATATTATAAATAATATATTAAAGAAATATCATTTTTTATAATTATAAATTTTATTAATTTTCTTTATAAATTGCATTGTTAATAGAATGTTGACTAATATTATCATTAATATTAGTAATTGTTTATTAATGTATTTAAATTTATTATTTTTAATAATATTAAAATTTATATTTAATATTTAAAGGATTTGCGTTATTATTGATATTTTTAGTCTAATATAGGTTTAATATTAACTTTAGGGTCTAAAAAAAATAACTTTTTTAAGTACTTCCTTAGGACTTTTATAATTTGTATTAATATTTAAAAAATTCATTTAATGCTTTAATTATTCTCCAGTCCAAGCGGGCTTTCACCAGGAGGTGTTACTACAAATTTTGTTTTTTTATTAAATGCCAAATACATTTAAATAGCTACTCAATCTTTTCAAAATTAGAAGAACTAGGTAAAATTAAATTTACATTTAGCTAAATTTTCATTTCCTGAATTGTCCTTGATATATACTAAAATTATTAGTTAGTTGTATTAATTATATTATTAGAATTTAAACCATGTAGACTATACTGCTTTTAGTATTTAGATTAAATTTACTTAAATTTAATCTCCGAAGCATTTATTAGTGTATTATCAATCAAATAAATTATCTATTGACAAAATTGAATTATTAATTTTACTAAAATTAATAATTCAATTTTGTCAATAGATAATTTATTTGATTGATAATCAGAACGTTCTAATAAAGTTAATCCCTTTAATTATCAAAGATTTTTTTGAATTCAAAAAAATCTTTGATAATTAAATGTTTTCCTTCAATTATAGAAATTAGAGTATTTAAATTATTAAACCCAAATTAATAGTATAATTAATTTAAAGAATGACTTAAACCTAGTGTAAAAAAATATTTAAATTATTTAAATTAACTAGCATTACGTAATTTAAGATTTAATTAAAGGAGCTTCTAAACGTAGATTTAATCCTATTTAAAAGAATATTATCATATAAAGCTAAATTATTTTATATCTAAAGAAGTCAAAAAATTCGATCTTATTATTATTATCTAAAATATAATTATTTGCTTAGGGAGATATTGGAAGAGCCTAATTTTATTGAAAAAATCTTTCAATAAAATTAGGCTTTCTAAATCTTAAATTAGAACCTAAAATACCATGAATATTTTCTAAATGACGATTTATTTTCAGAAAATTTAATTTTTAAAATATTAAATGCTTTCCTTCCAAGTTAATTTCATATAATTTAAATTATTTAAATTAGATTTAAATAATGGTGTTGCTAAGACGTTGTAAGCTTATACCATCTATATTTAAAACGAGTTTTATCTGTAATAAATGCTTTCGCTTTGTGTTTCCACTATTAAAGGTTAAAACACGTAAAATTGTATTTGCTCTAACATCTAAATTTAATTGAATTAGTAAAACTATCATATAAATCTTAGTGTTTGTATCTGTTTTAATTCCCAGGGACGTGCTTTAAAAGCAAAAGGTTTTGAAGTTAATTGCACCTATTTTTATATACTTTCAATAATTTATAAAAAAATTATACCAAAATTAGTTAAAAGGAATTGATTTCCTAAATAAGTAATTTTAATAGATTACTGTTTTATTAATTAAACTTACTATTTTTAATATGCTTACAATAGTATATTGATTAATAATACCACTTAAATCAAGGTGTAGTGCTTGATTGGATTTTGAACCAACAGCCAATTGATTAACAGTCAACTGCTCTACCTATTGAGCTTACAAGCTATTTTTGGGAGGAGCTGGACTTGAACCAACATCTTCAGATTCATGAGTCTGGTGAATTACCAATTACTTCTATCCTCCTTATATAAATATAATCCAGCCACAGGTTCCCCTTACGACTAACCTTGTTACGACTTCGTCCCTAGTTACCGACAAAATTTTGGGTTAATTACTTCTTTTCCAATTAAGGAAAAGCTCTTCCTTTAGCCTAATATCCTCTCAACTTCCAATGACGTGACGGGCGGTGTGTACTAGGTTTAGTATAAAAGTTCTACCGTAGTGTACTTACCTACGATTACTAGTGATTCCGACTTCATGATCTCAAGTTACTAGAGATCAATCCGAACTAAGATAACTTTTAAAGATTAGCTTAAGTTTGCACTCTTGCTTCTATTTGTAATTATCGTTGTAGCACGTGTGTAGCCCAGTTCATAAGGGCCATAAAGGCTTGACATCATCCTAACCTTCCAAGGGAAATCGTTGGATAACAGATTCTTTTCATTTAATATATTTATTATATATTATAAATGAAAACTAGGATTTGCGCTCGTTTTAGGAATTAACCAAAACGCTTTCACAGCACGAGCTTTCGACAGCCCATGCAGCAAACCTGCTTTAAGATCTTAATAAAATACTATAATAAATTATTAATTTTTAGACTTAATCTAAAAAACGTCTCTTTTTTCTAAAACTGTTAAGATTTTTCGCGTTGTATCGAATTAAACCATCATGCACCACCACTCAATAAACCTCCGTCCAATTTCTTTGAAATTTTAATCTTGCGATCGTACTACTTCAGGCGGGGTGTTTAACGCGTTAACTTCAAAAGTAGATATATTTAAATACCAACTTTGAACACTCCATCGTTCAGGGCATGGACTACCAGTGTATCTAATAACTGTTTGCTCCATGCTTTCGTCCCTCAATGTCAGCCATGTCCTTAGATAGTCGCCTTTGCCTGTTGGTTTGTCCCCATCAATTTCCGTAAATGTCACTCTTTTCATTGAGAGTACCACTATCCTTTTCCATGCTCTAGTTTAGGAGTTAATAAAAAAAGTAGCCTTAACACAATTAAAGCCATTCCTAATAAACACACAAAAACCATCTACGAACCCTTTACGCCCAGTCAAGACGAATAAACACTCGTTCCCCGTTTTACCGCGGCTGCTGGCCACGAAGTTAGCCGGAACTTATCACTGAATACAGTCATTATGTTCTTCAGATACGAGCTTTTACATCTAATGATTTCTTCACTCAAATGATATTGCTTAGATCGAGCTTTCGCCCATTGTCCAATATTCCCCACTTGCTGCCTTATTAAAAGTGTAGGATTTTATTTCAGTCCTATTGTGGATAGCCTTCCTCTCAGATTATCTTAAGCATGACTGACTAAACTACCTTGAAATTTAGTTTAAGCCTAAAACTGTAATAGCGTCTCTACCATCAGCACTGTATTTAAACTTTCTTTAGTTTCCCTCATTAAGCAGTATTATATTTAAAAAAATAATTAAATTTTTTCTTTTTTTTAACTGCAGTTGCTAGCTAACAATCCTATTATTTTACTTCACCTGTACGCCACTAACAATCTTTAAAAAGATTGCGTTTCGACTTGCATGTGTAAAGCATATCAAAAGCGTTCACTCTGAGCCAGAAAATCAAACTCTTTTTTGTTTATCATTAAATTTTTATTTAATAACATAGATAAAATTATCCTAATTTTTTGAATTAGACTTAGAGGGGATTTGAACCCCTATTTTCCATTTATCAAACGGACACCTCTAACCAATTAAGTTACAAGTCCTAAGTGTCTTGTGAAATTTCACAGAAAATCCTTCTTAATATAGTGACTTTTTTAGAACTTTTAAATTAAAAAAATGCTAAAAATTAGTTATAAGTCGAAAAAAAAGTAGAAAATAAGTTATTTAATACATCTTCATCTAAATTTTCATCTTAAATCTAAGATATATGGTTTATAAATTAAATTTAGTATCTACAAAATTATATAATGCATGTTTCAAATTTAGTTATTTGAGATAATTGTAAATTATCTCAAATGACCTTTAACTCCAGCAAAAATAATTAATATTTGTTTTTCAATAGGTTAAAGGAGAAAATTGAGGTTGTTTTAATAATTCTGTTTAAAAAGCTACCTCGTTTTAATAATTTGTTGTGTAGCATCATCCAAATCTGAGCCTAAATTGTGCAAATGAAGCTATTTCTCTAAATTGTGCTAATTCTTAATTTTAATGAACCTGCAATACGTCTCATTGTTTTTTAATTGAGCTGCAGAACCAACACGTGCTTACAGATAAACCAGCATTAATTTGCAGGACGTATTCCTCTATAAAATAAAATTCAGTTTCTAAAAAAATTTGTCCATCAGTTAATTGATATAACATTTGTTGGAATATAAGCAGATACATTCACCAGCTTGAGTTTCAACTATAGGTTAATGCTGTTAAAGAACCATTTACCTAGAGCTTTTGACATTTTTGCTGTCACGTTCTAAAAGTCTTGAATGTAAATAAAAAACATTCACCAGGAATAAGCTTCTCTTCCTTGGAGGACGTCTTAATAATAAAGACATTTGGCGATAAGCTACTGCTTGTTTACTTAAAAGTCATCATAAATAATTAAAGCATTGTTTTTTATTATCGCGAAAATATTTCTCCTATAGCAGCTCCTGCATAAAAGCAGCTAAAAATTGTAAAGGAGCTGCTTCAGATTGCGGTTGCTGCAACAACTACAGTATATTTCAAATGCTTGCGCTTTTTTTAAAGCTTCAACAATTTGAATTATCTGTTGATCGTTTTTGACCAAAATAGCTACGTAAATACAATACATTTTTTTTTCTTCTTATATTAATAAAATCTCTTTGATTAATAATAGCATTCTATTGCAATAGCTGTTTTTCCTGTTTGACGATCCCCTTATAATTAATTCTCTTTGTCCTCGTCCTATAGGTAATAAAGCATCAATTGCTTTTAATACCTGTTTGAACTGGTTCATTCTACAGATTGTCTTTGTATGATACCAGGAGCTTTTACTTCAATTTTTAGAATTAACTACATTAATTAAAGGTCCTGCTTCCATCAATGGGTTCTCCCAAAGCATTTACAATCACGTCCTAGTAAACCTTCCCCTACAGGTATATCAATTAATTTTACCTGAGCGAAAAACAACATCACCTTCTGTTTATTAGTGCATCATTTCCAAAAATAACAACTCCTGTTATGATCTGTTTCTAAGTTTAATGCTAAACCTTTTTAAACCACAAGAAAAATTTAATAATTCTCCTGCTTGTTACATTTTCTAAACCATGAATACGTGCAATACCATCACCTTACAGATAATACGGTTCAACGTTTACTGTTAGTTTTTTTGGCTTTTGAATCTTTATTTATCTAATAAATGATTTATTAAATCATTTAATTGCAGGATCTTTTAAAAGACTAGTCATAATAGCTAATTTTTTCTTCTAGAAGAAAAAATTAGCTATTATTTAGAACTTAAACAATTTACTCATTTTTATTATTTCAAAATGAGAAAAATTTCTCGGAAAATCGGACTTTGAACGACATCCTGCAGCGCGACAAGCTGATACTCTACCAATTAAGCTTATTTCCGGTTAATATAACCTGTAGAGATACTGAGAATCGAACTCAGATCAATAAGTTTAAAAGCCTACTGCTTTACCATTAAGCTTATATCCCTTTGCTCAGCAATAGAGGCTTGAACCTCTACCTCCTCGGTGTTAAGCGAGACCCTCTACCTTTAAGGTAATTTGCTGGTTTTTAATACCTGAATCTTCATGAAGGCCCTGGGAAAGAGGTTAGATGCTAAAAATTGCAGACATTTATACAAACTACCACTTAAAGCACGCTATTTATTTTAATTAAAGTCGATATGTTTTAATTTTTCTTAAATAGAACTGATAAATTACTTTCAACCTCTTTCCCTTATTAGAATAAAAGGATTCGAACCTTTGGTGATAGAGTTCAAAGTCTATTGCCTTACCGCTTGGCTATATTCTAGAAATTTTGCATCTTAATTATTCTTTGGTAATATTGTTTCCAGAATAGTGGGACTTGAACCCACATCTAATGATCCTCAAATCATTTATACTACCATTATACTATATTCTAGTTTTATAAAATTAGGACAAGATGGGACTTGAACCCATGCCCCGCTAAGGATCTCAGTTTTCAAAACTGGTGCTTTACCACTTCAGCCACTTGTATAATCGGAAGGAAAAGGACTTGAACCTTTATTAATGACTTAGAAGGTCACTGTTCTACCAAATTAAACTATCCAACCTTCTTTGAAAATTATTCTTATTAATATAGTGACTTTTTAGGACTTTTGTAATTACAAAAGTCCTAAAAAGTGTACTTTTGTGTACTTTTGTGTACTTTTTTATAAAAAAATAGTAAAAAATGAAAAAATGAATCTTTTCCTTCTTTAATAATAAATTACTAAAGTTTATAAATAATAGTAAATGGCTTTTAAAGCCAGTAAAAAGAATTACTATAAAAAATTATTTTTTTTTATTAAAATTTGATACCAGTGTTATTTTTATTTATTCCTATACAGGAATTTAAAAATATACCTTCTTTGAAATTCTTTTTTTTATAAAATTAGTTAACGGTTTCTTTATTAGTTTAAGTTATATATTATATATATATGTGTATACTTTTATTTTTTTTATTTTTAATTATGTATTAAAGGGTAAAATTAACGTAAAATATTATAGAGAGCCCCAAAAATAAACTACAGTGAATTAAAAATAACCAGACAACATCTACAAAATGCAGTTACCAAGCTGCTGCTTCTAATCCTGCATGATGATCAACTTGTAAAATGATTTTTTAAAAAGCGTAAAGGAAACAAACAAAAATAAAAATAGTACCTATAAATACATTGTGCTCCATGAAAGCCTGTTGCCATTAAAAAAAGTAGATGCATAAACACTATCAGAAATATTTAAAAGGAGCATTTCTATATTCATTAAAATTGTAAAGCCATAAAAAATATAGCACAGCTTAAAGTATTATACTAACCCTTCTGCTGTTAATGTAAAATCATCTTCAATTAATGTAATTATGTGCATATGTTATAGCTTGCACCAGATAATAATAATATGGCTGTATTTTAAAAAAGGTATTTGCCAGGTATTAAAAGTAATAATAGCTGCTGGAGGCCTAGATAGCACCTATCCAAATTGTAGGTGCTTAAACTTGAATGAAAAAAAGCCACAAAAAAATGCTTGAAAAAAACATTATTTCAGAAACAATTAAAAAAAACCATCCTGCTTTTAAACCTTATTTCTACTTCTTCTGTATTGTTTACCTTCAAAAGTAGCTTCATCGAATAACATCTCTCCACCAAACAAACATTAAGTGATATTAAAGAAAAAAGACCCTAATAATAAAATAATCAACCCATTTTTGGTAACTATGCATATATAAAGTTGCTCCTGTCATTAAAATTTAATGCACTAAATGCTGATAAAACTGGCTCATGGACTAGGAGTTACTAAATGAAAAGGATGTAATCTGTTTCATTAATTAATGGGATGGTGATAAAAAGCATCTTTGTAATATATGTTTAATAGAACTAAAAAAACATAAGCTTTGTAAAAAACAAATACCTATTTCAAGGCCTAAAAAACAGCTAATACTAAAATTAATGGGATTAAAAGATAAAAATAAATTAGATATAATTTATAATAAAACTAGTTAAAATATGTAATAATGCATGACCTGCCATTCATGTTAGCAAATAATCGTATAGATAAAGAAAACGTTCTTAATAAATTAAGATACAATTTCAATAACTATAATTTAAAGGCATTAATAATAAAGGTACACCTTTAGGAATGAATTAAATTAAAAAATTTAATATTATGAATTATTAATCCATAAATTAAAAATCCTAAATTAAAAGTTAAAACCTAAGGTCCACGTAATTATCACATTGACTTGTGACGGTAAACGCCAGCGGTAATAGACCTACTTATATTAGAAAGTAGTATAAAAAAAAAGGTACATATAAATAAAGGTTAATAAACCTATACCTGCTTTTCCTACTTGTTGCTTCGTAATTAGTTAATAAAAAAGAATAAAAAAATTCATTTATTAATTCCCAATTTGTTAGGTATTAAACGTAAATTTACAATTCCACTTTAATAAAAAATTTATAAGTAAAAAAAAATTAACTTAATATAAATAAAGTACTATTTGTTAAATTGTAAATCTAAATTAAATAGATCAAAAGAAAAAAATATATTGATAATTCAAATTGTTCTTAAAGGACTTATCATGATATTTATTTAAATTTCATCATATAAATTTAGAATTAAGAACTAAGGAGTTTTTATTTCGAAAAGTACTCTGTAAATATGCAGTTTTCAAAGCAGCAATTTAGGTCCTTCTTAATATAGTGACTTTTTATTATTTTTATATTACCAAAGTAGTAAAAATTGTTAAAAAAATTCAGTTAAAAAAACGCTTACTTTAAAAAATATAAAGATTATTATTGGTAAATATACCGAAGCTAACAAAAGTTTTTTTAAAAAAACTTTTGTTAGATATTTTAAATAAATTAATAGACATATAGTTAGAATTAGCGATATAAAACAAAAATAAAAAACGTTTATAGCAAATACCACAGCATTGCTCACACTAATATTTATTAAAGATATTAGAATTACGTATATTGTATAAAATAAGAATTTCATTTATTTTTTATTTAGGTTTTTTTCCAACCAAATTATAATTGGTGTTAATATTATAAAGTATAAGAAATAAGTTATAGTTTGCCATTTGACCTATTTGTACAAAAGGTGGTTCTGCAGGTTTACTTACCTATCCAACCTAAAATAAAGGAATTAAGTAAAAAAATCTCAAAAAAATAATTTAGAAATAGGTCTAAAAGTATTTAGATCGAAGTTCACATTTATTTATAAAAGGTATTATTAATAAGATTAATATTTGCACTAACTAATGCAATTACTCCAAACAATTTGTCTTGGAACAGAACGAAGAATTGCATTGGAAAGGTAAAAAATACCATTCAGGTACTATATGCGCTGGCGTTTACCAAAGGATTTGCAGGATATAGTTATCAGGATGTCCTTAATAAATTAGGATTAAAAGCTAAAAGATATACTTAATGGTAAGAAAAAAATAAAAGCAATCCAAAAAGATCTTTTATTATTAAAATAAGGAAAAAATGAAATTGAATTCAATTTCAGCTTCAATTCCTAAAGGATTATTTAGATTTGTATTCATGAAGAAATAATAAATGAATAAATTGCTAAGGCTAATATAATAAAAGGAAATACAAAATTGTAAGCTAAAAAATCTATTTAGAGTAGAATTATCTATAGAGTTAGCCACCCAAAGCCAGATAACAATATCTTGTCCTAATAAAAGGTATAGCAGAACATAAATTAGTAAATTACTGTAGCTGCCCAAAAACTCATTTGACCCACATACAAGAACATAACCTTAGAAAAGCTGTTAATATCATGAGTAATAAAATAATTACTCCAACAATTCCACAGCCAATGTCTAGGATATAAAAAAGATGAATAATATAAGCCTCTTAAAAGTATGAATATAAACGACAGTCAAAGAACATTGAGGCTCCGTTTAGCATGTAGATATCTTAAAAGATATCCAAAAAATTAACATCTCTCATAATATGTTCAACATCTAATAAAAGCTAAATTAATATTTGGAGTATAATGCATTAGCTAAAAAAATTCCTGTAAGAATTTGAACAGCTAAACATTACAAATGCATATATACCATAATTCCAATTATAATTTTATATTACTAGGTACGGGATAAGAAATAGCAGTTTCATCAGAGGGCTTTTGATATAAAATTTGTATGTAAAATGCGCATTTCTATGATATTTCTAATTTCTTTCCTCCGCCCTGTGTGGGAAAAAATGGAAACTATTTATTAGATCAAAAAAATATAGTGAAAATAAAAAATGTCCTTCTTTGGATTAGTAATTCCTTTTAGTCTTGGTCATTTCTTGTTTAATAAAAAAAAATGTAAAATTTATATACTTAAATATAATAAATTTACTAATTATAAATATTGCTGCTATAATTTTAATTAAAATGCTAACTCAACTTCTTCAGATATTTTTGTTATATTAGCTAAACATAAATAAATTTATTACTAAAAATAATATAACACCAGAGAAAGTTATATTAAGAACCTAAAGAAGATACTGCATTCTCAAAAGCTATATACATCAGGATAATCTTGGAATTCTACGAGGCATTCCAGCTAGTCCTTAAAAAATGCATAGGAAAAAATGTTTAAATTAACTCCAATAAAAGTTAACTCAAAAATGTATTCTGCCTAATTCTTCTATTGTAAGGAAATCCTACAATTTTTTGTTATCCAATAATAAAATCCAGCGAATAAAATGCAAATACAGCACCCATTGATTGGCACATAATGAGAATGAGCTACAACATAGTATGTATCATGTAAAGCAATATCTATTCCAGAATTTGCTACCATAATACCAGTTAAACCACCTAAAGTAAATAAAACTATAAAACCTAATGCAAAAAATAATGGAGTTTCTAATTGAATTAGTTCCTGCATATAATGTAGCTAACCAACTTAAAAACTTTTATTCCTGTTGGTACCGCAATAATCCATAGTAGCTGCAGTAAAGTAAGCACGTGTATCAACGTCCATTCCAACAGTATACATTATGATGTGCCAAACTATAAAGCCTTAAAATACCTATAGATAACATAGCGTTAAACCATACCTAAATAACAAAAATAGGTCTACGAGAAAAAGTAGAAATTACATGTTACTTTATAACTCCAAATCCTGGAAGAATTATAATATAAACTTCAAAGGATGTCCAAAAAACCAAAATAAATTGTGATATAAAATAGGATCAAACCGCCTCCAGTAAAATCAAAAAAAGTAGTGTTAAAATTACGATCTTGTTAATAACATGGTTATAGCGCCAGCTTAAAACAGGTAAAGATAATAATAATTAAAAAGGCTGTAATTAAAATAGACCTACACAAATAAAGGCATTTGTGTTAAATTTAATTCAACATGTCGCATATTAAAAATAGTAGTAATTGAAATTAATAGCACTAATAATGAAGAAACCCCTGCTAAATGTAAACTTAAATATAGCTAAATCAACAGAAGGTCCTGTAATGTCCTTGTATACCTGATAAAGGTGGTATACTGTCCAACCTTGTACCAGCACTATTTCTACTAATGCCGATGCTACCTAGTAAAAATAAAGAAGGTGGTAACAACCTAAAATGAAATATTATTTAATCGAGGAAAAGCCATATTCAGGTGCTCTATCATAAGAGGTACAAACTCAATTTCCAAAACCTCCTATTAATTATAGGCATAACCATGAAAAAAATCATAATAAATGCATGCGTCAGTAATTATTACATTGTATAATGAATGATTACCTATTAAAAATTTGATTACCTGGAGAAGCTAATTCCATTCTTAATTAAAATTGACATCATAGTACCAACTTATACCAGAAAATCCACCTAAAATAATATTAAAGTGTACTATATCTTTATGATTTGTAGAAAATAACCTAACGTTCTAAAGGTTTAAAATTCATTTCTTTGTTTTGGTTTTTAATTAATTAAAAACCAAAACAAAGAACCTTCTTTGGGTTTTTAATTTTAATTTTAATTATTCATTATCTATCTTACTTCACCAAAAACAATATCTTGAGTACCAATAATTGTTTACTAAATCAGATAACAAATGATTCTTGGGCCATAAAATTTAGGCCAGCTAAATGAAGAAAAATCCGGGTGCTTTAATACGACAGCGATTATGGACGATTGCTATTATCAGATCTTTAAAAAGATACCAAATTCGCCTTTAGGCGCTTCTACTGTACAATTAAGTTTCACTAGTAGGTATAGAAAATCCTTTCACTGTAAAATTTGAAATAGATGAATTAAGGATTCCATGGAATCTTTTTAATAAGGCTCTAGAACCTGGAACTTAATTTATTATTTTCTACTTTAACTGGTCCTTTCAGGAATTAAATTTATACATTGATGAATTATTGCTTAAACTTTGTCTCATTTCTTCTAAGCGAAAATTAAAAAGCGATCATAACAATCTCCATGAGTTCCCGTGGGCACTATTAAATGATGTTTCATCATAAATTTCGTTAAGGTTCTGCTTTACGAAGATCCCAAGGTAATCCCAGAAGCTCTTAGCATAACCCCTGTTAAAACCATAACTTAAAGCTTGATGAAAAGATAAACGATTCCTACATCAACTAGTTCGTTGTTTCCATATACGATTAGTTTGTTAATAATTCTTCAAACTTCATTTACTCTAGCAGTAAATTGCATTATAAAATCAAAAATATCACTTTAGTAAACTATTAGGTACATCAAGTGCGACACTCGCCAGGTCTTATGTAGCTAGCATGTTAAGCGTGCTCCAGAAACGCGTTCATAAAATTCCATTAATTTTTTCTCTTTCCTCAAACCCCATAAAAAAGGTGTTTAATGCACCTACATCTAAGGCATTGGGTAGTTATTGCTAATAAATGATTTAATTATTCGTGTTAATTCTAAAAATATTAACACGAATAATTTTAGCACGTCTTTGGAACATCTACTTGTAATAATTTTTCTATTGCTAAAGAATATGCATGTTCCTTGAACCAATACAAGAAACATAATCCTAAGCGATCAAAATAGGGTAACGCCTGTAGATATGTTTTATACTCTATTAATTTTTTCTGTACCTCGATGTAACAAGCCTATGTGAGGATCTACACGTTTAACAATTTCACCATCTAAATCTTACAACTAAGCGTAAAACTCCATGGGCTTGCAGGATGTTGTGGACCAAAGTTCATTAGTAAAATTTTTTATATCATAAAAATTTATCATCTGATGAGAAAAATTCGTTTAATTTATCCATGGTTGATGTAAATTCGAATAATCGAAACTCTTGTTCTAAACTTAAAGGTTCTTGTTATAATATTTTTTTGTTCTTCATTATTATCTAATTTCTTCATAACCGGTTAAAGGAAAATCTTTTCTAAAAGGTAAAGCCTTTAAATCCATAATCGGTTAAAATTCTTCTTCATATCTGGATGATTCAAAAAAAGTATACCAAAACAATCCCAAGCTTCACGTTTCTAACCAATTTGCAGAAACGATAAAATTTAGTTAAACTTGGTTACACTTTGTACATCAGATAATGAATTATTTGTAGTTAAAGTCTGTAAATGAATTCTTAATAAAAAAACGTATATTATATTTATATGAAATTAAATTATTAATTTAATTCATAACGGTATAATATACGTTTCTGGGTAATCAATTACACATAGATCAACTAAACTTGATTGCTTGAATGTTTGTATGCTTTTGTAAAAAGGAAATTAAGTTTCGTTAAATCTTTATGAGTTTTCAAGGTTATAAATATGTTTTGTTGTACAAAAGGAAGATATATTTTAGAGAGTTTGGTAACAGCTAATTTTAGTAAATTTATTAAATATATTATTTTTGTGTTACCAGTCAAGTGCGCCTATTTAGCCATTCATATATAAAGCCTATAGTTAAAGTATTGTTAAAAAAAGAATCATCGTAATAAAAACCTAAATAACCTAAGTCTTTTAAAACTAAAGTCCTAAGGAAATAAAAATGTTATTTCTAAATCAAAAATAAAATAAACAATAAAGATACTAAGTAAAAACGAACATCAAAATTCTTTTCTTGTATCTTCAAAAGCTTCAAAGCCACATTTCATAAGAGGAAATCTTTTCTAAATCATTAATTCTTATATATTAAAGTATAAGATATAGCATATTAAAATAGTTGCTACTAATATAGCAACTATTTAATAGAGTAAATATATATATATAATCTCATTGATAATTATTTTTTATGAATTAGATTCTTTTTAAAAATGAATTTAATAAAATTATTAATTGTTCTTCTTTGTAAATTATTAGCAAAAATAATTTCTTTGTAAGTAGATGCTATCCAAAAATAAAAAGTATAATTTCATTTATATATTCTATCGTTTGGATATTTATAAATATTTATTAAATCATGTACAATTACACATTTGTGATTCAAATAAATTTATTAATTCTTCTAAAAAAGAGGTTGCATTAAATAGTAGGCATTAAGTATGGCTGTACAAGAAATTAATACGTCTTTATTACGATATTATTAATTTATTAATTAAACTTTTGTCGCGTAGCAGTAAGGTAATTATTTATTAAAAGTACGTAAAAATGTATAAAGACTTAGCAAAAAATATTATAATTGTTAAATATTAATATTTTTTCTTCATTTAAAAAAGTAAGATGTTTTTAAATTTAATAGTAAAATGGTTCCTATTTAAATAAAGTAAATTAGTTAAATTATATTTTAATGTTCATAAAAGCTTATATTTTTTATTTTAATATTATTTAATACTATTTTTATTTCTTTACTTTAAAGATTCGGTTAATAAAAGAGATTAAATTAGATTGTGTATGTATTTTTTCAACATCATTTTTTATTAATAAAAAATGATGTTCCATTGATTTTAAAAATAGTTAGATAATTTTATATTTAAATATTTAAAAACAGTTTGATGTTCTAAATTTATTGCTTATGCTTTCTGCAGTTAGTAAATTAATTTTTAGTGAACGTTAATTTTAATTTAGTTAATATATTTGGTAACCAGTAAATTGTTAATAAAATAATAACTAGCAAATAAAGGTAATGTTTACAGCTATAATTTCATTTAAAAAAGCTAAAATTTATCTAATTGTGGCATTGAATATTTAAAATCTTTATTATTAAATGCACCATAGCAGATTTGAACTACTATCTCGACCCTTTATGAGGGGTGTGTTTTAACCATTAAACTAATAGTGCTTTATTTTAGTTACACCGCGCTAAAAAAACCTTCTTATTAATATAGTGACTTTTTAGCTTTATTTTTTTTCCTTTTTTTTAAATATATGTTATTGTGGGGTGAGTAAAGAGAGATTTGAACTCTCATTAATAGAGCTCACAATCTATTGTTCTACCAAGTTGAACTTATACTCAAATTACTTGTAACTACATTCTTACGAGCTTTTTGTTTACGTATTCCATTTATGTCCTAATGGTATACGTTCTAGCATAAAAGGCATTACGATAGTGAAATCTTCCACAAAGACCTTGCTAAGAAAGATGTAATTTTATTTGTTTACAGGAGATTTATACAATAAAACAATTTTGTCTAATTTTTAGAGATTTTAATTTTTTAGCCGTTAATCTGCCTTAAAATTTCTGCAGCATAATGAGTTGGTCTTCTTAGGTCCTTTAAATCCTGCCATTCCATCATGTACTAGTAAATAATAGTTTTGCCTGATTTAATTTTATAACTTATTAAATCAACTTTTATTTTTACGTTTTGGCTTAAGTATAAATTTGTGCTTCATTAATATTTATAAAAATATTATTTTAAAGTTTGTTTTATAATTACTACAGTTATAATCTTTTGTTACATAGGCTCTATTTGATGGTAAAATGCTTAAGTCTATGTTTTTTTAGTTTCAAACGGTTAATTATTAATATTTTGATTTATTTGTTCCCCCATGTTCTTGTTTAATTTTTTAGCTGTTTTTGCATTAGTGTGCGTGCGTTGGCCATTTACAGGTTAATCCTTGGCGAAAGCGCATACCTTTATTAGGAACCATTTTTTTTATGATCATTTATAATTGTATTTTTTATCTTGTAATAATTTAGGTCCAAAAATATATTTTTTAGTAGCAAAAATTTATTTAATCTTAGAAGTTCCCTGTGACGTTAATTGATTAATTTTTAGTATTTTTATTTATACCTAAAAGACTTTATTAATTGTGTAGCTCTCCAAAAGTTTATACCAAAAAATATTTTGTTAAAACAGACCAAAGGCTTCCGTTTATATTATAACTATATTTACCCAATAATTTTGTATTCATTAAAATGCTTTTGTTGTATAATTTAACGAATTCTAACTTTACCTGTGCGTAATTTAATTACGTTTACCAACTATAGATAAACCTTTTCCCGTATTAAGTATCAGGAAAGCGTAAATCTCGTATTTGTTCTGTTAAATGTTTTATTTTGTGCTAAATTAATACCAAACAAATATAAATGAATTTTTTTTTTTTATATTTCAAAGTAATGTTTTTTAGGTAAATTTAATTTAAAAATAACATTAAATCCTTAATTGAAAATAAACACTATTGTAGATAGGCCATATTACGAAATCCTCTTCCTATAACTTTTATAGCGAGAAAGATAGCCACAAACTAGGCCTTCGTCGAACTAGTTTGATATTTTTAATTAAACGTATGAAGATATGTAGTATTATAAAAAAACAATTTTTATTTTTGTTTGTTTTATAATATAACCTATATTTTCAAGAATTTACGAATTCTGTTCCAAAAGCGCTTTTAAAATTTATTAAAATAGTTTGTTGCAGAACAATTTTTACTGGCTAAAAATTCTTGTAAGGTACAAGCTTGTCATTGTATTTGGCCAATAAGATTTTATTAATTGGAGCAATTGACATATTAAATTCTTTTTGATTTTTGATATCTTATTTTTAAATCGACGCATATTTAAATTATTATTTTAAATAAAAATTTCACCTCCTAAATGTCTTTTAATTGCATTTATGTCCAAAAAGTATTCCTTTTGATGTTGATAATAACATTGTAAGAACTTTCATGTTGATGATACTTTATTAATTTGTTCAAAATCTAAATATATACGATTTTTTAGGAATTGATTTTAAATCTAATTTTACTAAATAATTTTCTTTTTGGATCTCGTGGTTAAGAATATTTCTATCGAAAATGGTTTTTCCAAAAAAAAGTTAAAATATAGCCTTCTTTATATAACATTTTTATTAATTTAAGGTTTATATTCAGAAGAAGGTACTTCAAAATTATATTTTTGGTTAGCTTAAAGCCATATTAATTACGTGTTATAAAATGGTATAAGGATTTCATTATTACTCAGCTAGCTTTTCGTAATCCAGTTTATAAAACCAGATAAAGCAAATTCTCTCAAATTTAATTCGAGATAATTTAAATTCCTTGAATGGTAGAGCGTGCACGTCCTGTTATTAGATCAGCGAGGCTTTATTCTTACATGTGAATATTTTCTTTAAACGAGATATTGTTATAATTAATTTTTGTTTTTGTTGTAGCTTTTAATTTAGATTCACGAATTTAGGCTTTTAAACAAAGTTTTCTTTTAAAAACTTTGTTTTTAATTTTTTATACTTTTTCTGCATCTTTAAAAATATAATATTTCATTTAATAAAGTGATGGGGATTAAAAACATTATTTTATAAAATCCATTATAACGTAAAATTCAGCGAGTACTGCTTTTTTTATTCTATTAGCAAAATAGGTAAAGGATCTCGTTTTTTCTAAAATAACTATATAATTATTTATTTCCTTTAATATAATGACCAGAAATTCGATTAACGTTCTTTCCTTGTTTGTATTAAAACAAAGCTTTATATAATTCTGATTTTCGTATACGACGTTTTCGTATTTTCGAACGTTGAATAGATACAGTCAAAAAAGACTTCCTGGGATTCCATTTTTATATTTATATATTTTTAAACATTTTTGCATATTTTACACAACAGAATTGTCAGCCGCATATACTATTAGATTCTCTTTGTATCATAAATTTATATTATAAATTAGTTTTATTTTTGTTCCTATTTTTTTCATTTATTCCATTAAAAAGATCTTTAGCCTTTTTTACGTGTAATATTTTCTATAATATATATAATTTTACCTTGGATAAAGAGGACATACTTGTCTATTTATCTTTGTTCCTTTACCTTTTACCCATGCGCACTTCCGCTGGCTTTTTAGTAAAAGTGTACATAGGCAAATGCTAGAATAGAAAGATTTATTCTTCTATTATCTTTTTATATTCTTTTTTAAATAACGTCGTCCTGCTTCTATTTTGTTGTTTTGTAATAGCCGAATAACTTACTTGCTATAATCCAACATTTGTTTATTAGAAGCGCTATAATCTACAAGCTTTTCGTTTTGAAAAAGATAAATGTGTTTGGTTTAGCTTTTAATATTTTTGTTGTATTTTTTTTTTTTACGGATTTGGTTGTTATATTTTTTTTTTTTTTCATAAAATATATTTTTAGAAATTTGATTTAATTTCGTTTTTTTTTGTTTACGCAAATTAAAAAAAAATTTACGCGATTCAGCACGTTCCCTTTTTTGTTTTTTTGTTAATTTCGTATTTTTTTTATAGTCAAAATATTTTTTTTTATTTTTGTAAAAATTATTATTTTTGTAAAAATTTCTTTTTTTTTTATAGCTATAAAATGAAAATCTGCGTGCTTTTTTTTGTAATTTACGTAAAGATTTTCCACCACGATAATATTTTAAATATAGGATAATTTTTTGTTTAGAAGAAATTTTAATAGTTTTTTTTTTTATTCTTTCACTAGTTTTTCTTCGCCAAAAAAGAATTTTAATTGTCTTAATTTTCTTTGTATTTTTTTTCTAAAAAAAATAAAGGCTTTTTGTCGTTTAACAAAAATTTCTTTAATACTTCGCGTTTATTTTTTTTATTCATTTGTATAGTTTGAATAGCTGTTTTAATACAAAAACTTTGCTTTTGTAGTTAATCTTTTTTTATACTGTTAGAAATAATTTTCTTTTTTTACTTTTTAGTTTTAATATTTTTGCTGAATTAAAACTTATATTTTGGAGATTTTACTTTGGATAGAAAAATACCTTAGGTATTTTTCTATTATTTTTATAGAAAGCCAAATACGTATTCCACAAGCACCATATTTTAAAGTTTACATTTCCAAGAGCATAGTCAATATTTGCAGAAAAGAAGTACTTAAAGGAATTCCTCTCATGTTTAAAAATATGTTTTGAAGCACGTTGACGTCTTGTTGAAGCGTCCTAAACATTTTATTTGTTAACCCTTGATATTTTTTATTATAAACCTCTTAATAATGGATATATAATCTTTATTCAAGTGAAAACCTAGGCGTAATTTTACGTGTTATATAATGTACAAGTTAACCTAGCATTAATTAAACTCTTGGGGAGCATCTACTAAACGTACTGTAATAAAATTCTTATTGTACATCTAAAATTTTAGCTAAATCTAATTTGTAATCGTCTTTGTATAACATGTTTTGAAAATAAAAAATCCCGTTAAGCCTTTAATTATTTTTTTAAACCTAACTACGGTTAGTTAAATAATATGGGCGTTTGTTTATTTTTTTTCTTAAAGCTTTTATAAGCTATAGAATTAATAAAATATTTTAAATATATTTAATTTAGTAAAAGATTGTCGTTTTTAAATGTTGTATTTTTTTACTTACTCTTCTAGAGCTTTTTTAGTATATATTTTTTATAGGCTCTAAATATTTTTCTTCCATATTTTTTTTCTAGGATAGAAAAAGTACGCCCAAATATAAAATTTTTTCCTTTTTAAATAAAATTTAGCATTATAAACTATTAATTCTTAATAAAAAAGTGGAAGGCAGTCGTTTAATATTTAATTTTATATAAAATTGTACCTGTTCTTTCGTATACGTATTTTATTAAAATAACCATAAATTAGCATCATCTATTACTTTATTCTGAATTATGCGTATTAATTTTATTTATAGGTAATGTATCATACTCAAACACTAGTTATACCTAAGCGAACTCCTTTAGCATGTGCTGATGTGTCCCATTAGTTATTTTTTTTTTTTATTTTTTCTAAGCTTCAATTTTAATTTTATTTTTGCATGAATTTTTGACCCTAAAACTTTTGTTTAAAATAAATTCACCAAATCTTTTATGTTAACATAAAAGATTTTATTAAAATAGAAAAATAAAACGTTTTCCATTATGAACATTTTACACGTTTCCCAAGATAATATTCTGGTTATGCGAGCATTTCTAGCATAAAAATAGTTTTTGTTAAATTTATATTATCTTAAATATTTATTATAAATAATTTTGTTTTTCCAAGAAGATCTTCATTAATATTTATTTTTTTTTGCGCGCTATTAAAATTATTAATACTATTTTTATTTTTCTTACGAGTTTTTTTTCCTTTTTGTTAATAAACCCCAAGGTGTTACCGAAGGTCTACCCATACTTTTTTCCTCCATGTGGATGATCTATAGGATTCATAGCAAGATCCTCTTACATGTGGTCGAATACGCAAGCCAACGAGTTCTACCTGTCTTTATCATTTTTGTTCACAAAATTTAAACTTTTTAGAATAAACATCTTGAATTGTATTAAATTTAAGATTTTGTTTTTTTAATAAATTATTTAGTAAAATTAGATTTAAAAGAGCTATATCGGTTTTTTAAATCAATTATACCTTAACGTAGCATAACATTTTATAGGCAATTGTTCTGATCTCTCCCGAGCGTAAACGTATCTAAAGCTTTCGTTATAGTTTTTCTTAATAATTGACCCATAGCATCCTGCAGCACGAATTATTTTGGCTTCCACCTCCAGGATAAAGTTCTATTATTATGAATATGTGATCCTATAGGAATATCTTTTAGTTTGTAAGGAATTTCCTGGCAAAAATGGTGTCATTAGCACTATTACATACATAATTCTGTTATTTTTAAATTAATAGGTTTTAATATCAATTGAAATCATACCATTAGTATAAGCTATTAAAGCAATTTAAGGAATTGCGATAAGGATCTTGTTCAAATTCTTAATACTTTGCCAATAATTGCATGCTAAGTAATGTTTTGTGTCTAATAACCTAAATCTTTTTGATGGTAGAGAGCCTATTATGATTAATAACAATTTTTCCTGAATTATTATGACCTTGTTTTCTTTTTTAATTTAACAGTTTAATTTAGTTATTGCTTTTTGACTAAATATAAATATCATTTTTTTTATTTTCTTAAAAAAACTCTGTTTTAATAATGCTACTTCATGAATATCATCACGCGCTTTAAATACTTAAGCTTTTATCGTCTATAATTGCTTGTAATTTCATTAGTTAAACGTTCATTTATTGTATATTCAGTTCTTATTTTCCACAGAAGTTAAAATCATATGAATTGAACTTGTTTAAACTTTTAATTTCATCTAAATATTTGAGGAACTTTGTAAACACTGGCACTCTAATTTAAGGGCTTTTAATTTTAGTAAAGGACGCGGCTTCCGCTACGATATAATATAATAAAAGTTTTGGCGGAATTCGTTTTGTTGTTATTTGATAACGTGTCTAAAACATTATCTAAAAGTATTTTTAGCTCTTTGTTTATTACCTTTCTTGATCAAACAACCAATAAATTAAATTATATATTCGATTAATTTTTTATAGTTAAATTAAAATTCATTTATTTTTTGGTTTTTTTATAAAGAATATTTAGAACGTTTTTGAGCTCTTGTTTCCTTCCTTTTCTATAGAAAAGTCTTAGTTTTCCTCTTATTAAATGATAATGTATTCCCTGGTAAATCTTTTACACGGCCTCCGCGAACTAATACTTACTGAATGCTGTTGTAAATTATGTCCCCATTCCAGGAATATAGGCTAATTAGTCGTTTGCCCGTAGATAATTTTAATTTTTGCTATTTTTCTTGTAGCTGAATTGGGTTTTTTAGGCTTCATGGTTAGTAATTTTAAAACAAAAAACTCCTTTTTTTTGAGGACAATGTTTTTAAACTCTTACACATATTATATTTTTGATTTTTTTTTTCTAATATTTTTTAATACTTGATTATTAGGTTGGCATTTTTTAATATAAATATTAATAAATAAAATGAATTCTGTCTAAAATATAAAAATCTATAGATTTTAGACAGAATTCATTCGCTGATAAAAAATAAATATCTGTCTTGCAAGACAGATATTTATTTTTTATCAGCGAATGAATTGTGTCTTGTAAATAT
>Ga0302292_1000222_pt1 | contig 39790 bp, 29 predicted proteins | sample III_Fen_N2_1_FD_194553 | JGI IMG/M metagenome (GOLD analysis project Ga0302292, IMG submission 194553) | Peat permafrost microbial communities from Stordalen Mire near Abisko, Sweden - III_Fen_N2_1 | ecosystem: Environmental > Terrestrial > Soil > Wetlands > Permafrost | place: Sweden: Abisko...
TATACAAACTTCAAATGTAAAAATCTAAAGTACATATGCTTTGTCACTATGTATACTATACTATATTCAAGTATGAGCATCTAACTTCAAGTTGAAGTGTGTCTAAGATCAATAAAACCACGCAAAAACCATGAAAAATGGCTCTATAGCAGTCCTATTATACATTATACAAAAGATCATATATATATGATCTCGTCCCTAGGCCCCTAGGGAGGGAGATCGGGAGATCGCCTGAGTATAAAAAGGGGGCCTAGGGAGGAGATCGCTTTGCCTAGGGAGGAGATCGCTTTTTACAGTACGATAACTAGAAGTTTGTATTGGAATTACAAAAGCGGCTATCATTTGTAAACTATACAATTTTGAAGTATAAAACTAAAGCAAATATTCTTTGTTACTATGTATACTATACTATACTCAAGTATGATGACCCAACTTCAACTTCAAGTGTGTTTAAAACATGTATAAAACAATGAAAAGCGTGGAAAGAGCCAAATATATCCTTATTTGTATGCTATACAAGCTTCAAATATAAAAATCCAAAGCATACATATTTGTATGTTATGTATACTATACTGTAGCTAAGTATGGTCACCTAGCTTCAAGTTGAAGTGCGTTTAAAAGCTTGATAAAAAAGACAAAAAGATCAATAGGATAGAGAGCTCACAAAAGATCTCTTTTTTTGTATGCTATACAAACTTCAAATGTAAAAATCTAAAGTACATATGCTTTGTCACTATGTATACTATACTATATTCAAGTATGAGCATCTAACTTCAAGTTGAAGTGTGTCTAAGATCAATAAAACCACGCAAAACCCTTGAAAAAGCACGATTTATGTTTTAGTGGTTATTTATGGTTGTAGTGGTTTTTATGTTATTGTGATAATTATGTTGGAGGAATAGAAATTGCGAATTGGCGTGGTGTGTTTCGTGAATTTCGATTAGTACTTAAACATCGACTTGAAAGAGGAACTGGGGGAATGATATGTGCATTGTCAAAGGTGTTAACATTTGAAGCCATGGCAACAAAAATATACACATGTATTTTTATCTTTATATATTGCTATAAATATTTTGTGGAAATGGAAAAGAAATGAATTGAAACTGACACTACATAGCAGCGCCGGAGAGAGTATGTAAATATTTGTATAATCTGCAGGAATGACCCAAAGTCCATGTTTGTGCTAAAGTTAATTGTCATTGCTTCGCAAGTCTTGGACAAGTATGACAAAATTCTCTACAAGCCCCCTAGATATGGGTAGCCCTTGAGCTAGACCAATACACGGTTTGTTGGGGGAAAAATAGCACAATCAGAGCATGGTTGATTCATTTCAATATTAGTTGCCAATAACATCTTCACCACCGATACTATCAAAAGACGATGCAAAATTTTGTTGTCGCTGAAATAGCTATTTGGTCTCTCATTTTACAAGATACTCCTCAAGGCAAAACGAACTTACACTAACATTCTTGTTACGTTGGCATAACTGTGGATATTTTAACTTTATAGCCAGTGCTTTCCAACTTAACGATGTTTGTTTAGAATTAGGATTGATATCGTGTGCCTCAATCAACTCAAAATTTTATTATTTCATTGTTCCTCCATGCAGTTGTTTGTGGTGACTGCATCCATATAAGCGATTACAGAGTATCTTGATTGAAGTCATCCACGAACAAATGACATTATATGCAATATATGTTGCTTAATATATATAAAGCAGTTTAGAGCATAAACGAGATTGTCAAAGCCATTCATATTTGACAAAATACAAGAAGCACATAATTAACATGCCAAGGCATGCATTAATATGAGATGACATTAAAAACTTCCTGCACCTAAAATTGTACATAAAACATGCCTATACCAGCGAAATTTGCTAAATCGCTTCAGTTTTTGTGGACGCAGTGGCTATTCCCCTGCTGCGAAGTTCTACTTGACACTCCTTAAACTGGTTGGTGTAGTCGATTGATCTTGATTTAATAGATAAGGTCTGAATGCAAACGAAAGAAAATAAAGCATACGTATTATTGCTCTCGGATATTTATTTCTGTGGATACTCTTGTTTCCCATTTTCTTCTTCATGGAGTTATATGTGGGGAATAGTTCCATCTGTTTCAATCGACGCTATGTCAATCTCAACTTTGAGATCCGTGCTTCTAATAAAGTTCCATTCTATGTAATTCGTCACAATGCCATATACCAAGTTCGAATCTCACCATCGGCCACTGCCTCACAACCAACAAGATCTTGAGAATATCCTTGTTCGAAATCATTCTTCTTTGCTTCCACAATACATATTTGCTTGTTGTCATGTTTAAGTACAAAAATCAAAAAATCCATGACAATGCATTTGTTTTGCATCAACACTTTTTTCGAAGAGGATTTGAACGCCGCCGTCAAACTTCTCACATGCGAGAATGGCATATGCGTTGCTTCATTTATTCTGTCGTTTCGATATACTGGACACATTGGATGAATGCAGTTTATTTTCATAGTCACGAAATTGGAATGTTAAATGCGCGTGTGGAAGAAACTCGACTTGATCCGTTTGCTCGAATCTACCACGGATGCTTGTTAACGTGTTCGTTTATCGCTACTGTCTTTCATACTTCCATCCTGTATATACACTTCAAGAGAATATTAAGCTCTGTAATGTGACTTCTTCAATCAACTGTGGATACTAGTGCTTCAGCAAGCTTCTGTGAATGTCGTTAGTGCGAGCAACTATTGTACGTAGTGTATTCCTTAATATTATCAGCAATTTTGTGTGCCACACACTTTCTCGTTGTATTAACATACCCCCACGATACCACATATGACCAAACAAGAAATGCTACGGCCCTCGACTTTGTTGGACGAAATGTTTGCCGTTACTATCGACGTTAATATCTTGGAATCGCTTTTTACATTATTTTGCATATGGATGCGAGTTGTAGTTCAAGTAAATAGACTAGGGTATTGCCTTTTGAGATTGCATATGAAATTCTTTGGCTTCAGCGCGAGAGCATATATTGATATGAATTGGTGGAGTTTCTTCAAGTTCATACAAATTTCAGAAATATATGTATGAAAACGAACATTTTATAAGTAAATATCAAATAAAACTTGGAAACGAAGGTTTAAGGAATGACCAGAAGTTGATAAAGTGAATATGATGTAATATCATTTTAGAGCGACAACTAAGTTGATTAGATCTTACCCAGGGTAATTGAGTATGGTCAATCATGGATGGGAAATTTCGGTAGCCCCCACAAGACTCCGCGGTTAGTCTCTGTCGATTCACGAATGACCAAATGTAGCACAGGGCTTTCATCCCGTTCCCGCTGCGATAGTTTGTCTTACTATTCGCAGAAACACCTCCCAGATTTAAAAGTGATAATATACCACTCAATACAATCAGCATTAGTTCAGCGTTCAAGTTCACAATGCTTTCCAAAGTATAGTGAGATCCTTCCAACAGGTATCAACAGTGACATGGATACGGCTCGCAATATACTGGAATCCAAGCAAGCAATGGTCGTACTGATGATGAAGTTGAAGAACCTACCACAGTGTTAGAGAAAATGTACGAATATGCGATAAGATTAACTCATGTCAACACTCCAACTTGTTCGGCACTTTACACCAACATCCTTACAGATATGGTTCTCAGATTTTGATACTTTTATTGCCCGACTCTAGCACAATCTTTGAGCTATCAGGAGCTGATACAACTTCATCACCATGCACTTGTAGCGTATTTTAGACATATTCTTGTAGCAGAAGTCCAAACTTATATTGACTTCAAATGTCCGACAGTCTGCTACTTGAAGAAGTTCATGAAAAAAGCTCGAAAGCGAGCGATGTAAGCTGGTTCAATGAAATTCTTGACTCTGTCGTCTATGAGCAAAGATGACAAAGATACCTGCACAAAACTTTGTACTCAATTTTGTTTTTCAATTTGCTATGCAGTGCACTCCTTGGCAGATATTTTGAGAATTCACCAAAATGTGTTAGTAAAATACCAATCGCAAATACATTCAAGATTGATGCTTGCTAGTAAACTTTATTTTTTATTTCTGTTATTTTTTCTTATTATTTTTTATTCTTAATATTTCTATTATTTTTTTATTTTTTTATTTTTTTATTTTTTTATTTTTTTATTTTTTTATTTTTTTTATTTTTTTATTTTTTTTAGAAGGACATAATTATATTTTAATATCACCAGCTATTTCTCCTGATGGATCCGAAACCTTGTGATAGGACCATCAAATTATTGGATTTTGTATTGGGCTTCGATCCAGTTTCTGACATTAAATTGTTTTTATCTTTTCTTTATAAATTCCGTGGCAACTTAGGCGGTGTAGGATTCTTTAGACGGACTTGATGTTGCACTTCGAATGTTTGAATATGAATGGAAATTGGACACAAACTACTTCACATTACAACACGATAGCATATTTCAAGTAATAAAATGAGCTGCAAATCCACTGGTATGGAAATGCGTAGAACTCTGCAACAAATTGCAGCATCTCAAGGTTACGATGACATTGTACAACAATTGTTGAACAGTAATGTAAAGGTGAACTCACAGTGTATTTCTCGCTAATGAATTCTCGGGATTTGAGAGCTTTATTTTGTAACGACTTGTAATTATCAACAGAAAGGAGCAATGAAAGAAGGTATTTGGTGATACGATGCCAGAATCAAATCGAGTGCCTTTTAAACCGTACAAAATCATCACAGATGCGATGCATATCACATTTCCATACCATGTTATATCGACACCACTGCTCTTTTTTTCTCGTAAAGATCCTTCCACAAGTTACGAAGGGTAACGAAGAAGGCAAATTGATATATCAACCAATTTGCTATGGCATGATACCAGATAAATTTTCACTACCAAAATTAAAGCGAAGAAGACGCGAAGCTGCGAAATGCCATGAAGATATCAAGGAGATGTTGATGAGCATATGGACAAATTTATGACAAATTTATGACAAATTTATGACAAATTTATGACAAATTTACTCGGAAATCCTTATGCAATGCAATCTACACCTCCACAAAAGCCTCAAAATGGTGGATAGCCTATTACCACTCTCCTCAAGCGTTCAACGAGCTATCAATTCCAAGCACTGCTACACATCATCTCCATGCTAAGGAAATTGATAATCTGCTTGTAATGAATCCAAAGATGCATAAGCTGCTGGGTAAAGTATTCAAAGAAAGGAATGATGCTAGTTTAGCCGATACATTTGGACATCACTTCCGTAACAATGTCAAAATATATGCGAACCAGCAAACTGCAGAAGTTCTGAACCAAATCCAATTCAATACAAAGATGTGATTACAGGACAGAGCATCCAAGAAAGAAATTGATGTGAACTACAAACTCTTGAGACACAATAATGCAGCTAGTAAAATCCAAGCGAGAGTGCGAGGTCAGCAAGGCCGAAAGCAAGCCAATGAGGTACAAAAAACTAATTTATTTCATCTACTGCGCCAGCTTTATTTTTTTATTTTCAATGATTAGATTCGAGCGCAATTTTTTGTCATGGTCAAAGGAAGTGCAGTTCAAAAAGGGCTATGCGAAGAATATGCCGAAGGGCGAGCTGTGCTCTTAGTGCCACGAATTCACACACTTTTATCCACAATACTGTATGCATGTCGTCGAAAAGCTCACATCCTGATTCCTATGGTTGCAGAAGCCAAAGTAGCAACTTCAGATCGCAAGAACTTTCCAGAAATTCAGTACCCAACTTATCACTCTCCAAACAAAGCTGCTCATGAGTCTGCTGAAGTCATTCAGCATTTAGATTACACTAGTGTGAGTGGACTCTGGTCAGATAATAAACTCAACTACATCTGCATCGTCTCAAGGATATCAACTTTCTACTATGGTGAGCACGTTAGATGCGACACCAAAAGAAAAAAATTGCACAACCAGAAAGATAGAGAAATGACAGTAACTAGTCCAGCCTTGCTGGATAGTAGTTCGCTCAAAGCAAACGAAATACAGCAGGAAAATATTTCAATAAAGATGATTCCAGAGTGTGTTACTGACGCAGTTGAAGGTTAAGGATCGAACACAATCGTGTTCGTACATCTAGCAACGTTGCGCTCCAGAAGAATTTGTGCAGATGTATTTGCATTGGTAGCGAAAAATCCAATGTATAATGTAGCAAAACAGATATTATTTGGCTTGAAAGAATCCGTCATACCAACAGCATGCACTGCAATGTACACAAATCGACCATGTTTTCGCCATTCGGAAAGAATGAGATGATATCACTTGATGGCTTTGGTGGATTTTCATATATTTCTACTTTCCATTGCAGTTAGACGAAAGAATTCCTGTCATATTGCAAGTGCATCTTGAATTCATTTGCCTTTGTCTTCCTGGTGTTTTGGAATATGTTGAAAGACTTGTTGAAACGAATTTATGATATCGACAGGAAGCATTTCCATTAAAAAGAATTGAGAAATAGATTTCTTCACTTGGTGAAATTGTGTTCTTCGGGGATACCCACTGGGAATACTCACAATCTCAACAAGAAAAAATATCAAAATACCAAAGGGAAGATGAAGCTGTTCTGCGCCGTTGTCGGAGTAAAAAACATCGCCTTTCCTGTGGAGATTGATGCGAGTAAATTAGTCAGCGACTTGAAAGATGCAATTAGAGTCAAGCAAAAATACGAGTTCGTTGTGTGCGAGCTGCGTTTGTACCTGACGAAGCGCAGAGCGAAATGGCTCAAAGAAGACGACTTGGAAGGATTCTCTGTTCTTTGTGGAAGTTTCATGCGCATGAAGGCCTCTCTACGAATTGATGACTCCGACTTCAAATTTCCCGACGAAGACAAACGAAACCGTGGTGAGATTCACATACTGATTGAGATTCCAGAATGTTAGAAAGACGAAACGAATGTGGAAAGTCCACCCACGGTGCAAACCGGTAGCATTCATCATCCAAATCGGCTCAAAAGGTGAAGAGAACTCAACAATGTACTCGATCGCAACAAGAAAGCAAAACCCAACAGTAATGGCGATGGGACATCTACTGGATATTTGTACATATCATTTGGACAATGTTGATGACATCTCCAGCATAGTTTCTTATATACAAGAACAAGCAGAGAATGATGACAAGCGGCTTGACCTATTATACAATTATCTGCGTTGCTTAATCACGTCTTTTGGGGTATTTGTAACCGAAAGAGAAGCAAAACGACCCCATTTCATTTGTCTAGCGATACCATGAATACAGCAAAGTAAATAAATGCTGTTGCGTATAAAACACAGCCAAGAAAATAGTCTTGCTTTTATCCAATACTTCATATAAAAACACAACATGAGGAGGGAAGTGCAGCAATACCAAAACAGTGCTTGTGCGTTAACGCTGCTTCTACGAGTACCTGAGCTTGCTGCAGTCGAATGCCACAATATGACTTTAATTTTCAGTCCGTTGACTTGCACAAGTTCCGTAGCACATACTCATCATACTCTTGGTGAACAATGTGCTTTGCCAGAAGTACATCTAAGTTGTTGTCATGATAGTATATACATTCGTGGTTTCAATTGTACACCAGCACAATGCGAAAGCTTTTTTTTAACCAAGTGTTTATTAATTTTTTGTCAAAATTAAGCCTAAAATAGTGTGGATACTCGCTCATTGCGTGGTCCAGAGTCCAGAGCACCCTTTTCAGTGTGCAGTTGCAAGTCTCTGAGACTTTATATTTGTAGGCTAAATTACGCCTCTGTGAGATGCAAAAGTTGAGAAATGCTGTTTCAAGGGGTTTTTTAGTTAGTACTTCAGGGTGACAGGTTGAGTCGTGTTGGAGAATCCCTACTATATGTAGTATAGTAAGTCTGCCAAATGCCAAAACATGAATCAGTGTCTATATTACTTGTTACAGGGAGCCAAAAAAAAAAAAAACATCACCTTGAATATTATTCAAGGTGATGAAATGTATAACGTGAATTTGTACTATATGTGTTTTGTGCTGCGTATGTATATTTTTGTATACATGTGTGGCTAAACGAAGGTTTCGCAAGAAACCGATGTACTTTTAAACCCATTTATAAATAAATGTATGGCAAATTATATTGCAAATATGAAAATATTTCATTTTAATTTAAAATACAATTTTCAACATTGGATGTCTAGGCTCGCACATCGATGAAAAACTCTGAGAACTGCGATGTCTAATACAGAATTGCAGAATTCTATGTGTCATCAAAATTTTGAACGCATATTATATTGCACTCTCGGGTTAGTCCTGGGAGTATGTCTGTATCGGTGTCCATAAAAAAATGTTCTATTGTATATTACTGTTTTTTTTTTAAAGTAGTATATACATGTAACAGAATGTGAAGTGTCTTGTGTGTTATACATACAAGTCCTTTTAAAAGACTTTTCTTCTATCTTTGTGGAAAACACAAATATAAAGGAATATAGTATGATTTCGTATTCATTTAGTGGCATCTTATATAAAGTTGTGACTTTTGAGTTATAGATGACTTGCGATAGTTTTGCTGGTTCTCACGAACCGGTGAACAAATATTGCTTGTTGTTATGTGATTCAAATAGTTATAATGACATGCAAGTGTGTCCGAGTATGATTTGCACTTGTTCCATACTTTTGATGGTTTTATAGACTGTCCAACTTGTAGTTGGGTGACCATACTTGGTCAAATTATACTATACATAGTGATGAAGACACTTTATTCATTGCATATTACTTAGTATAAAATGATGATTATGAAAAACGTTGATTGAGCAAGCGAATCATAACGGCAGCGATTTTGACAAAGTTATTCACAAAGTTTTCATTCGAAAATTGAGATAACCATTTTGCCAAGTCCGGCTCAGAATGGAGCTGTTGTAACTGGGGTAAATGTCGCACCAACTCTGATCTGTGCTCAGGAACACGCCACCTGGTCCACAGCAGTGTCCGCAGTCGCTCTCCTAAATTATCAGTACAGTCTCTGCCCCATCGATCCTGGTGAACATTAAAGTCTTGAATTGGTTTGTGCGAAAAATGGCATCTACTGCATATATCAGAATTGAAAGGGATCTTGTTTTTACATTCCCTAACAAAGTGATCGCCAAAACATTGAAGACATAATCGCTTTTCTATCAAAAGTGGACATCTTTCAATCGAATGGTTGAGTGAAACTGACAAGTTAACATAGCAAATTAAACATTTCGATCCAATATTGGCCATGTAATTCCGGATCAATTTGACATCCTCGATGTCCTTCAACATTAGTGTGGTGTTCAGGATAGGCCTCATTCTACCAAACAGTCCTAATTCCTGAGTGGCTGCTGAAGTAGTGCGTGCGCAAATATCGCAAAGAGATGCTCCAGGAATGAGGAAACAAACTACTGCTTGCCCATCTACCACTTGATGAAGTTCATGACGTCTACATGACGAATGATTCTCAATCCAATCATTGCACACTTGCATATCAGCACTGATATCCAATGCTATTTTCCTGTACGATCCATTTGTTATAACGTGGCTGAAAGAAGGTCTCCCATCTCGACCTCCACGGCCTGTTTCTTGGTGAAAATCAGCAAGTGATCTGAATATTCCTTTATGGATAACCAAAGGCAAATGGCTGACATTGTAGCCGCACCCAATTACGCATGTGGCACACATAACGCGGGCCCTGCCGTCCAACCACATATCCAGTTGTTGATACTTTACAATACCTTCCAATTCTGAATGCAAATATGAACAAACAACTCCATTCTGCTGCAAATAGGCAGATGTCTCCATAACTTCATTGTGTGTAAGACAATACACAAGGGCTCTCTGCTCGGTTTCAGAATTCTCGAGGAAACATCCAATGGTCTCCAAAATGGCGGTGTTGATATCAGATACATCTTGGACATTGTAGCTGATGTTTGGTCGAATTGTAGGCATTCTAATAACAGAGAAATTTGTTCCTGTTAATATCTTCAAGTCATTTTCATACTTTGGTTCCAAGGAAGCTAAAATCAAATATAATATAGTTAGCACTTTGTAAAATTTAGCAAGATATTAACTTGATCTACTTACCAGTCAAACCAAAAAAGGGGACATCTATGCATAAAAGTGGTCGAATACTTTTCATAACAGATCGATAGTCAGCAAGTACGAGATGTATTTCATCAAAGCCAATAGAATGCAATTTTTCAGCATTCTTTAACTGCTTGGCCAGAACTTGAAAGTGATCTGTAACTGCTTTTTCAACTGAAACAAAAATAATCTGCGGTGGTCGATCCAACAATATTTCATCTTTGCCATAAACTTGAAACGAAATGCCGCTCTCCATTAATTCATCGCAATGGCCCCTAACCAAAATAGTTAATGGAACAACTATTATAATTGTCTTTGGTTGAACAACAACAGGAATCATAAAGCACAGTGATTTTCCATGACCTACAATACAATTTAGTATCTTAAAGTAACTCTGCTATATTGAGCTAACTTACCGGTTGGGAGAATAATAACTACATCCTTAATGCCTTCCAAAATACAACTGACAGCCATCCCTTGCTCCACAGATTTCCAATTTTCAAATCCAAGACGTTTAAGACCATCAAGTGCTTGTTTACAGAACTTAAGGTCCACCGTTAAACTAGATCGGTGAAATGAAGATGATGATGAAATTGGAAACTCTAAACGAAGTTGCTTATAATCCGGATGGTCTATAAACTCAATGTTTAGTTAAAAAGGCTAAAATATTATGGATATTCATGTTTTCATCTTACCAATTTGAGTAGCTGTGTCGTCACGAGGCCGCAACAATATCCTTTTCTGCTTAGCAAATGAATGGCTGGATACATTCTGGTCAGCTTGTAAGTGAAGTAGGGCATGCCATTTGGAGGAAACTTTATAGAATCCTCTCATCTGATGAGCATCAATACGCCGATAATCCTTGATATTCTGGGCATATACATGCCCTGCTGTACATTCGGTGTGACCCGCACTTTCATCAAATGGCAAAGTGTTTTCATCTGTATTTTGTTCGCATATAAATATAAGATACAATACTTTAATCTCGTAATATACATCCAAAAACTTACCATCACGTATGAGATTCATAAACCATGTAGCGAGATGTCGATAATCTGCTATTCCAATAGGAACAGAGCAATAATCGATGAAGGCGCTACATATCTTGTCAGATATAGTGGCTCCTGTCATGACTTGATCAAATTCTATGGCCCATATATCAGCATGCTTCTGAGAAAGGTCTTGTCCCCAGAGTATCGAAGCAACAAAACTGTAAAAAGAAATTGAGTTTGGAATATATACCAGAAGTTAGCAAAGTACTTACGATATTACAGGTTTGATTTGGAGTAGAAACAGGATGTACAGGTGACAACAAGATGGAGGAATGAACCGTGCAATAAGTCTCACTGGTGCTTGGGAGTTAGCGCCTTTATGATACTGCTGGATTGTCATGACAGTACCTTGAGACCAGAAAAATGTCCTCTCCCCTAACGCAGTATTCTTGACCAAGTAGCTTGAATATTCTTCACCACGAGCTGGCTGACCGGATGTAAAGTGAAGAATAAGCATTAAATCCACAAATAACTTGGAAGCAGCATTCATCCACTTTTCCAAAGTAGCGAAATTGTACTGCAATCGCCCAGAAGCATCAGTCCCAGTGATAAAGTGTTTTTGAGTATTCTTATTTGCAAACATGTGCAAATACAGATCCTTGGCATGCGACTTGATGTGCTGATTCCGATCATCGTTCAGGAAGCAGTACCCTAAATCGCTCCTATTTAAGTCATCTTGAATAGCTTCTTGAGCAATAATCGTCTTTACCCAATCCATCTTGAGCCCGAGAAGAACTTCAATTCTCATTGTGGTGTCAGCTTCTTTGATCAAGGAGTGTACCATTTTTCTGAAATCATCAAGGTGAATCTCATCACCATCTATTGATACGTGTGTGTTATCATCATTCAGCGGGATGATTCTGGGCTTTACTGGCGAATCAGTCACAACAGTTGACGCAAGACGCATGATTTGTCTTAGTTCATTAAATGGTGTTGAACTAGCGTCGTCTAAAACGTATTGCCTCAAGAATTGGACATCCCTATTGTTTCAAACAAGAGTTAATACATTGACATGAATACTATTTCATTTCCACAATACTTACTGCTCCGTTACTGGTTCACTAGTTTCATTCCAAATCTGTCTGCCAAATTCCATCAAAATTGTTGCGCGAGTCCAGTACTGAAGCATAGCTATTGGATTGCTTACATGACGAACATGTCGGAAAGAATAATCCATGCTGTCTTGGTCACGAATATTGGTAGGAATAATGTTGACCAGTATTAGAAAACGCAAGATGATTGATGGGTTGGACAATTGGTCAACGTGAAGTGTTTCAGCAAGAACTGGTGTCCAGAATCTCAATAAAACTTGGTGCAGAGCAAATAGATCATCAGTTGTGCAAAGAGATTCGCTTTCGTTCATATCGTCAGCTTGTATATTATATCTTTGCCAAAGATCTTCCAATTGTGAGCGCAATGCACTCAAAGCATTGATCAGTTCGTCATCCGTGGTTTGAATTATATGAACCATATCTGACTGCTGATTAGTACTTCGCAGCAGACACAATAGTAGTTTAGTCATCATTTTGGAGTATCGTTCTCGAGTTGATATCTGAAAAAGAGGATTGAAACCAACAGTTTCAACACCGCTCCTAAATAAATCATTAGCTTTAAAACATAGTACCATTGTTAGCAAAAGCGGTGCGTGTACTTACAGTGATTTCGAAGAAACAATTCGTCGTAGGCGATAGTCGATTTTGTCCATAGTTGTGTGTAGTCTCTGCATATACGAATACACAATTGTTTCCAACATTTTCAACCAACTAAATTGTCCATTATTTTCAGTATCATCATCAAGACCAACTGGACTTAGTGGCTTCAATACAGCATGGATTGATGTCCCAGGAGGAATCATGGATGTAGCAATAACATTCCATTTCGAAACTCTGAGCCATGGTGATAAAGTTCTAACTTGATCAGAAATAACATCAGCTTGAATAGTACTGGCATGACGATCGAAAGCTTCAAGAACTAATTGACGTAATTCTGCATCACCTTGAATAAAATCATTAGTTTGAACAACCCCAAAGTATTTCCGGTGTACACTTCCAAACAATTTTTGAACTTGACACTCTTTCACAATTTCATCAAAGCTTGAACAGACAGTCTGTGATTGACCATGGTTTTCCGGCGGGCAGAAAAATATGGACATGCAACACAAAAGAATCCATTTTGAATTACAATTCCATCGACAGCCGGCAGGAAATCTTTAGTTGGATTCCAGTATTGATTGATTGAATCATGGTTAGCAGAAACGAAGTTGAACTGATCGATAAACGATTGAATTTGGTCAATGATTGGAAGTTCCGTAGCGTGGCGATGTCTTCTTGCATGATGAACCGAATTGAGATGGCTCTTTACATGAGTTAAAACGCGAGAAGCTTCAGGCAAAGGCAAGCAATGATGGCACGTTGTACAAAGAATTAGATATGTCTCGGGACAAATATTGAGAGCAAGCAAGTTCCATTGAAGCATACACGATGGAGTTTCGCCAGGATTTGGTAGAGTTAACAATCCAAGATTCGTCAATAAACATTCTTGATCCTCCTCGTTATTGCTCTCGTCAGAATCCACCGAGATATGATGCAGCTTGTAGTGTCGTTGCAAATTATTTCCAAGTGTGAATCGTTGTTCACAGCCTTCACTTGGACATATGAAGAATCCTTCAGATGCATCAGTTTCACTCTCAATTCGATAAACATTGATTGCAGCACCATCTTCATTAGTTAGCTTGACAGCCATTTGATGGCTCTTTCGAACATGATACGTCAATTGATTTTTGGTCCTAAATCGCTGGCTACACTTCTTGCAGCTAAACATTTCCAATAGGGTATTCATTCGGTAAAGTAGTTAGTATTTGGTAAATTCAAAGTGAGCTTTATTTGCAAAACATTTTTGAACATGCATAAGGAATGCGAAAACAGTTTACACCTAAGTAAACACCAAATTAACTTGTAACGTACTTCAACATTCGTTTGCGAATTGGGAATGATTTTCTATATCTTGTGCATTGCTTTTTCGCAAACGTATGTTGAAGTACGTTACAAGTTAATTTGATGCTTATTTATACCTGAAACAATCCACAACAACTATACAAGAAAAAAAATGTAAACACGCAATGACCACCAGGCTGTGCAGCTTTATCAAACATATTGACAACTAAAAGTACGTTTGATAGCTATTAACATCATTATACGTAAGAAATTTATGTGTTTCCTTTTTTTACTCTGTACAATATGACATCAATAAACCGCAATCTTGTTTTACAATTTGACAAACATTTTATTTTCTCAGAGAATATGTTACCTAGATTTTAGTAATGAAACGACGAAAAATTGACGTATTTTCAGTGAGGGGACTGATTGCTTGTGAATGTATCCAATCTTGATGCCTTTTAAGAGTACTTAGACATTGGTTAGTCTGTATATATCCCATACTTTAATGCTCTTGCATGATCTAGATATCGTGTTGGAATCGCCGCGAGGAATTGCTAGACAACATATTTCATCTGTATGTTTGTGGAGAGTATGCAGATATCCTCCAGTGTTTATATTCCACACTTTATTACCTGAGCATGAACACGAAATTAGTTTTGAGCCATCACAAATGATTGTGATAGAAAGTGCATAATTTTCATACTCTTGAAGAGTTTTGATACCAAACTTGAATTTATCTATCACATCCAGAAACAAGAGTGGGTTCTATCATTCTAATGTCGTATTCATATAACAATGCCATTCTTACTCATGTATCAATACCAACATTTGGTACCATTCATCCCTTACGTTATCTTGCCCATCAATTTGTGTTTGTGCTCCATGCTCCATGCTCCATTCTTCATTAAACATTCCACGGCTTCAATCTTACCATTTTCACATGCATAGTGAAGTGGAGTTCTACCATTCTAATGTCATATTCATATAATAGCGTCATTTTTTATTCATGCACCAATACAAATACTTATTATCATTCATCGCTTACTCTATCTTGCATATCAATTTGCGTTCCATGCTTCATTAAATATTTCACGACTTCAATCTTACCATTTCCACATGCATAGTGAAGTGAAGTTGAACATTGATTTATACATTACATGCATTTACTGAGGTGTATTTAATTTACTCAGTGTTCTCCATTCTGACAATGCACTTCATTCTGATAATGAGTTTTCTTATTTCTTCATTCTAGTAAGGTCTTCTTGATTAAGATAAACAGCCTTTTGAGCATGCTTTGCCACGAGTAGCTAGACTGCCTAATGATTAGTTGTCCACTCTTGACACTGCATATCATTTATATATGGATTTTGCCTTGATTAAAATATAATACATTCAAAGTAATGCACTCTACATAATGTAACTAGAATTCAATATGCAAGTATCAAGCATTTCTAGCACTGCACATCCGAAGAGATTGTAGTATCCAAAGCAATACTGTCTATACTTTTCAGCAGCATTTCCATGTTTGAAATGAAGCACAGACTTGCTCGGTAGTGATTGCATTTTCCGCTTATCGTTTCGTTCATAGCATTTTTGAGAGATTTTTTTAGTATTTGCTTGTTCTGCTCGTGAAGTATTTTCTTGACATTCTTGGCTACAGCATTCCATGATGTGTTCACATTGAATTGTACATCAGTTTTCGCTCGTTCTTGTGCTAATTGCTTTTCAGACCTCTGATAGTGTCCCTTGTAATAGTTTGTCTAATATCGCTTCTAGCTGCAATATTTTTGCATTAGCTTACTCTTGTACATACTTACTTCAAGTTCATGTTTCATTTCATTTCTTTTCTTTCCATTCCTTCACATTCAAATTCTTCTAGTTTACTTTTTATTATATCCCATTCATCAATAAGCCAAATTGTAAATCTGATATATCTTTGTCACGTTGCTCATGTTGCTCTTGTAGTGAATTTATTTTTCTTGACAATGCGCTTTATTGAACATCCACACTCCCCAGCTTTTTTCTACGGTGAACATTGTTTTGATAGCAGCAGTAAGTGCTTGCTCATTTCTTTTTCCATACCCTTCACGTTCTTGCATATGTAGGATTTGCTTTCCATCCTTGGTGGAGAAGTGTGCTATAGAATATACAGTATCTGTATATTTTTGCGATGTAGCGCTGTGATGCGCTAGCCATTTTGTATATCCCATACTTTAATGTTCTTATTTGCTCATCCAAAGAAGGTCTTTGTTTCGTCGAGAGAGATCTCAACAGGATTTCCGTGAAATGTATTGAGACATCGTCCAGTATGCAAACATCATACTTTGACTCTCCCATCTATTGACCCTGAAATGACTTTGCATTTTTTGCATACGATTGCAATAGAGCATTCATCAAGTGCATGTCCTTGAATAGTGTTGATACAATTTCCATTCTCGACATTCTAAAATCAATATAGCTTATTCTCTGAGAATATGAAAGCATTACGTCAAATTTGTGAAATAAGGTTGCAGTTTCTGATGTAGTATTGTACACAACAGAAAAGGAAACTCATATATTTTCAGTGCACAAAAAACATATTGTACATACAAGGCGTGCTTAGATTTTTGAGGTACATAGTAAAACCTTTACAAATGGAATTGCTCGAGATGAATCTGGAATCCGAATGCCTGAAATGCATGGCATTGATTACTAATTGCTTGAAGCAATGTTGATATATCTTCACGTCGATCAAGTTGAAATTCTGTTACATGAAATAGATGAACTTTCAATAATTGGGGTAAATTGTAATTTGGTATGTTTACATAACTTACAAATGCTTCCTCGCGCCTAACTGCGTTTCGTATTAGAATCACCTTTACGAGGTTTGCGAGCTTTGGTATGCTTAAACGTATCATTTCATAAATGCCTACATTCTTGTTGATGCTTGAACATTTCAATATTAATGAACACAATGGGAGCGATTTTCGAAAATCTACACTTTTATGAGAGTCCAAGGATTTGATCTACATATACTGTCTTGAGAAACAGCACTGCTACAATTAGTGCTTTAAGTATTAGTCCATGCATAACACTTTCGAACTTACCCAGAAATCAAATACACAATTTCATGACATGGAATATTCGGTGTTGGATTGAAAATGTATCAGTTGAGTCATCGCATTTGTGATAAATAATAACCTGGCCTGGGTGGCAGATTTGCGTTAATGAAAATAAAGACAAAAGCGATTCATACAATTGCAAATGACTCCTATCTCATATCAATTTTGTTCTTTTATATCTATCCATGCAACTTCCAGCACAGTACTGTGTATCAATGGTGAATGTGTTAAAGAAAGATATTATCCAAAATTGGCATCAAGCTCATATGAGTACATGGATATATCGCAATATCACCACATCGGAAGAGCATTTGAGCGATATATTGAATTTGATTCCAGCAAACTACACTGCAACGTAAATTATCTGTGATAGAAGTTCACTCAATCACTGATGTGTTTGCTCATTAAGACGGTAGATACCACGAAAGTTCAGTAAAATCTATTTTATAAAATAGATTACTAAGAAATGAATTCATTCAAATTTATAATTGATTTTCCAATAGGTTGTGATTAATCAAGAAGATGCAAGGTATGTTGTATGCTTTTTTAGATGGAGACAACAAATCTTCAATGCCAATTGAAGAGCAAGATTGAAGCGAAGTATGTATTTCTGAATGTATTTGTTGATTTGCGATTTGAGGATATATATGTTTTTGGTAGGATTTATTTCTATTCAATTACCCAGCTACGTAACTTGTAGTCCCTTACTCTCGAATCTTCGGGTCATTTGAAGTTAATTTTGCGAAATACAATTGGTTTATATATATTATTAACTTAGAAAGTATTAAAAAGTATTAAGCGAAGACATAATATACCATAGAGTGAACTACAAATATGGCTGTCATCACTAATACCTGCATGATCAAAATCTAATTACATTTGCGTCAACAACTCGAAATTCAAGTCATTCGTTTGAACGCCCTCCCCTTCATACTTTTTGTGTTTGAATTACATTTTTTATCATATTCATCTGAGGGATCGCATTTCATTTCCTTTGGCACTTCCAAATCCTGAGGAGCTCAATCATTTCAGAATCAAAATGTCAAATAAGACATGCTACATGTAGTACATACATGAATACATCCACTCTTTTTCACATCAATAATTCCATTAGCGGCAATCAATATTGACTACTTTCTCGTGAGCTCCAAAGTAGGTGTAATGTAGATCACTCAATCCATATTAAATAACAAGAAACACATTTTATTATCAAACAGCATCATTATGACAACAAATATTCTTGAAAGGCATCATACTCTATCTTGAAAGCTGTTGTCTATATTATTTACTAACAAGTATTTCACCGCATCTACTTTACATTTAGATGCAGTAAACTATAAGAGAATCCTGTCACACTGTGCATAGGATTACATCTCAACATAGAACAAACTATCGGTCTTTAGAATACTAACTTCTGTCCTCGTGTTCGTATTCACTTCAAGCTGGATAAAATATTTGATTCATGGTAAATATCCTCCCGCTGCTGCACAATGTATTGACATATATCCTGTAGTATTCAGCATTTAGTCTTACATGAATATAAATATTATAAGATAGATGGTTGCATTAGTTTACATGCCAACTTCCCCTTTTTAGATGCATCATGAAATAGGTAAGAAGAATACTCTAAATATTGTAAATGTTGAATGATTATTTTAACAAACTCATAACAGTCTGTACATGGAAACAGTTGACCATTATTTTTGAATTCGTTGAGTCGTGTATGTACTTAGTTTTGACACAAAGTAGGTCGTTCCATACATATTATTTGTAGTTATATGGTGGATAAAGTTAAACACAAACACAATTCATACCATTTCCATTCGCTGCAATGAACATTTTCACTGTCTTTTCATGACCTCCAGAGTAAGCATAATGTAGTGCGCTCAATTCGTACTAAATAGCAAATAAGTTTAAGTGGTGTATCAAAGCAAGTGCTGCCATTTTATGCTTATTTCGCAAGTCGTAAGAAGGTAATAGAAATGTAAATGTTACGAACTTTGTAAGTGCTCACCTTTGTTCATTGTATAATTACAAATAATACAATGGATCGACTTGCTTTATGTCAAAATTCTAGAATAATTGAACACCCAAAGATTTGGCAAAGAAATCTACTCTGTGGAAGGAAAATCAGGATTACTCACATTCGTACCATAACACAAATGAAACTACTCTGAGAGTCTTATTGAAGAAGCAAAACGCATTACACGAATTATTTATCTTGTATCTTAAGTAGAAACTTTAAAATAAGATGAGAGAATCTACAAATTCTCCATTTAAAGCATCATTTTTATTTACTTGTGCTCAGCTACTCTTACGAATGAGGAAGGAATGTGTTATTAGTATTCAAATTCTTCTAGTCTTGATTAAGTATTGCCACCATGAGAGGTATTCTAGATCTCCTTAATTCAGGTTTTCCAAAATGTATACCTTAAACAAAGCAAAATTCAGAATTGTATATGAATTGAAATTCATCTGATTGAATCACATATTGTTGCTATAGTTCGGTATGTTGGCCTTTCCGTATATTGATATATTGAGATGAATTTTGTATGCGCGCTCGTATATTACTGGCTCACTGTGCATATTTCGATAACTCAGCATAACTTTATCTGCCAATTGATTGCCTTTGCTCCTTCAAATAAACCAGTATCTGCATCAAATTATATTTGCATATTTAATGCATTGCTTTTGGATTACAGTGTATAGGACTACGAGAAGTAAACAGCCACAACAAGAATAGCAGTTAATATAAAGCCATCAAATAGTATTAAAACTTCAAAATATTCTGCCGCAAGTCTTTCTTCATGTCATATGGTGAGCACTTGGTATTAATCCTGCATGACATTGATGGCCACAGTCTAATTGACCTTGAAATCGGATTTGATATTGATGTTCAAACTTGAGTAGACATGAGCTCTATTGGTTAGCTTTGGATGATTTAACTTGTCTCGTAATAAATTTGCATTTCAATTCAATGGTGGAATCGTTTCACTAACTACATGCAAAAAGCAATTTGCTCTGCATCCAAATCTATTTCAAATCGACTAATAGTACCTTCAAGCGATAGTGCACCTTCTTTCATCAGCGTTAGCTTTACATTCAATTTCATAGTCAACGCAATTGCGTCAAAAACACTTCAGTCAGAATCGAAAAAGCCAGATCAAACAAAATTAAGAGCAATCAACATAGCCAACTTATATTTAGTATCTAATAGTAATCCAACGAAAGCTTGAAATGTTGGTATAGGAGTAAGTCCAAACATTCTACATAGACATAGCGTCGATCGTATATTCTGTATTCCTGACGTGTCAAGATTGTGTCCGAGTCGTCTGATAGAAGTATCCATATCTGGGATGTTAGGACCTGAGAATATTTAAGAACATGTATATTTAATATACTCTCTGGCGATTTTTCCTGATATGACCAAGGTTATTTCAAGACCTTGCTGGAATAACAGTGTCAAAATATGGGATTTTGTTGTTGGGGTATTCCTGAGCACAGACCTGAGTTGATGCGACATATGTCTCAATTACAACAACTCCATTCTGACCAGGACTTGGCAAAAATGGCTATCTCAATTTTCCAATGAAAAATTTGTGAATAATTTTGTCAAAATCTCTGCCGTTATGATCTGCATGATCAATCAACATTTTTCGTAATCATCATTTTATACCAAGTAATATGCAATAAAGTGTCATTAGCAACTATGTTTAATGAATCATGTTAATTGCCAAAAATAATTTATTTTTAAATATATTATGATTGTATTCGATTAAAGCAGGTAAAGTTAGAAACTATGAATATCAAATTTGAATTTGACAAATACTATTTTATATTATTATTGTATTCTACTAAACAAGGTAAAGTATAAAATGGCGAATATCAATTATGAATTCCACAATTTTCTTGTTTCAGCAAAAGTGTCAATTGATGTTTTGTGATTAATTTACATGAGCTGAAAATGTATATGGAGAAACTTATACAAATAAATAAAGTTATTATATCCAAGTTAATACAAGTTAAAATCGTAGTGACATGATTGAATGAAGTTGTGGGTGGTTTACATGCGAAATATGCCACTCTTAAGCGCTCATGTGATGAGCATTTACAATACGAAAAACTCGAGGAGATTGAAAGAAGCATCTAACTTTAACTGTGATAAGCAAAATAGCTAAAACATGCTTTGCTATGGACTCGCTTAAACTGTTTGTGATATCGCTTTTTATATTGGGAAAGGTTCTGCAGAAATGCAGAATGTCTACGCACTCTCGATGGACATATAGACGGAGTAAGCTATATAGCAATATCTAAACATGGTTTTAAGGTATTATCTAGATCAGATGACAAGAGTATCGAAGTATGAAATATAGTGTTTAAAAACTACTGAAAGTCATGGCAAGTATATAAATTCGCTAGTGATCAGTGCCATTACTAAGTATGCGTCAAATTTCCATCTCACAATGACTAAAAACGACGTAACATTTTCTCTGAGCATATGGCAACGTAATGTCAAATTTATAACGCGATATTGCAGTTTTTCGATGTAGTAGTAGTATTTTCAGTGCACAATACTATATCGTACACAAAATGTGCTTAGCTTACGAGGTATATTAGCTTATAAAGATATTCATGATGAATCTGGAATCCAAACGGTCGAAATTCATGGTATCGATCACCAATTACTTTATGTCATCTTGACAAATCGCTATTTCGATCAAGTTGATATTATACCGTATAAAATAGATGACCTTTCGAAAATTGTGCTAAATTATGGTTTGGCACGTTTACATACCATTCAAATATTTCCACTTGACTAACTACTTTTTTGTGTTAGGATCATTTGCATGACGTTCGCGAGAGTCTCAAAACATGTCTATTCAAGTCTGTACTAAATGTCGTTACTGCCAATCTAGACGACAAACTAAAATCGTGTACGGTTTGAGTATTATGTTGTGTTTTTGCAAAGGAGCAAACTACATAACGTATTGGAAAACAAAATGGAGTGTGAAGTCATGTGTAGTAATCTTTATCACTCTGGTCATAGGTGAGAAAACCAAGAATTTCATTGAACCAACTTACATCAATTGCTTTTGAGATTTCTTCTTGAACTTCTTCAGATAAAAATACTATCAAACATTTGGATTCCAGTCTTCATGCTGTTTCCTCTCACATACTATCTGAAAGGATATTAGATCTAGTAGTTCCATTTTTTGACAGAGTTTTAAGCATTGATACATCCGTGTGAGCATGATGTCAATTTGATCTACATCTCTCATTAAATACTTACACCTTTGCCATACAACGCTATACTAGATATTGCTTGGATATGCATGAGATGTCAAGATTTATATGAAATAGGAGTCATTTATAATTGCATTAATCTCCTTTCATCACAAACGCAAACTCACCATGACCAAATTGTTATTATTTACAAGTGGCGGTGATTCAACCAATTCATTTTCAATCCAACACCGCATAACCCATGTCATGAAATTGTGTATTAGGTTTCTAAGTATGCTCAAAGTATTGCGCATGGGCTAATTCTTAACGTACTAATTGCTGTACTGCCTTTTCTCAAGACAGCAGCAATAGATCAAATCCTTGGACTCTCGTAAAAGTGTAGATCGTCGAGAATCACTTCCATTACAATCACTAATCATGAAATCTTCAAGCATCAACAGGCTTTTAGACATGAAGCTAAGAGTATTGGTGGCATCTATACGCACATTGCAGTTAAATAAGAGCACTATTGCGAATTGCATTCACGATGCCAATGTAAAATTTACATATGTGTTTTTCATGCTAGTAGTTTTCATCATTGAGGGGAAGATATTTTGTTAGTATTGTTGACAATTGCAATACACATACTCGTACGAGACTCTTCAATCCAAGTAAATTTGTCATGGCAACTACTTTCATCGCCACTTCGGATATCACTGGCTTCCATACACTCGTATGATCTGGAGCATTGCTAATGCATGACCATTTGAAAAAGTTTTTAGTGACATCACATCTTCAAACACTCCTGAAGAACGATTCCCTCAGACAAAGTGCTCTCTTAGCTTTCTCTTTTGATATGTAGAAATGTTTAGTCGACTACTATAGAAGATTCAGATGCGTGCCTTGATGTACTGAAAATGACTTATAACTTTATTTGAAAATACTCAAGCTGACATAGAATTGCTTTGAGTGCGTACATGCAGCGATATTTCACATTAAATTTCATTCCAAAGTCCTCGCATTCAGTTGACGTCAATACGTCAAATGGTCTCAAGAAATGTGATACCAGCAAATGCACGATATAAAACTAATTTACTCAAGCTCGCAGTGAATACTGAAATTACCAACTGAGAAGGTAAGCTAAAAAGAAAAAATAGAAAAAAAAGAAAAAATCGTTTATGAATGACATATTTGAGCATATTAATGCTTGCAAATCTCGTGAAGATGATCCTAATACGCAAGAGGAAACACCTCAAGTTATGTAATCGTACCGAGCTACAATGTACTCCAATTATGAATTGCACTATAGTTTACAAATTGGACAGACATTGTATGCTCTTAGAGAAAATGTTACCTCGATTTTAGTCATTATACGACGTAATTTTGATGCATTCTCAGTGTGGTAATTGATCACTAGAGAATGTATCCAATCTTGACACATTTTCAAGAGTACTTGGACATTGGCCAGACTGTGAATATCCCATATATTAATACTCTTACATCATCCAAATTTCGCATTGGTATTGCCATGAGGAATTGTTAGATAACATATTTCATCTGTATGTCCGTGGAGTGTATATAGATATATTCGAGTGTTTATATTTCATACTTTCACATTTTTATCACTTAAACATGAAACTATTTTTGAGTCATCACAAGTCATCGTAATAGAAAGTACATAACCTCCATGCTCTTGAAGAATTTTGATGACTGAAATGAATATCAAAATTCTTCAGAAAATGCAACGAGATGTATTTTTCATCCCAATCACTTGTGACAGCTCTGCAGTGGTTTTGTAATCAGCTGATAATAGTGCGAAAGTATGTAGTTTAAATGCTGGAGAACGTTTTCATGCTCTGTGCTTACATAAATGCACTCAAGATAGTTGTAGGTAACTGGAAAAAGTTTAGATTCAACAAACACAGCTGATTGCAACAAAATAGAAAACCAAGTAATGTCTTTCATTGAAGTACTTTCCATGAATTACAAGAATAAATACATTTTTCAAAAACATTCTATGGCCAAAGAGGATAGAGCATTGTACATGAAAAATTCGGACCACCGTTGCTTGTTTCGCTTGCAATGCATCGCATTCAACTAATATAACCACTATATGTACGTGAATGTGAAGGACAATGTACCATATACTCAGACATATTAGATTCCATGAGCGGTCTATTGAGCGATATAAAGAGGAGCAGTCGAGGGCATTGGTGCCAAAGGATAAAGCATGCTCACATGGAAATCTCATCGCTGAAAAATGCTTCAGAGCGAATCACGAAGAAATGACTGACCGTTACTACATTATGATTTATCTTTTTCATGAAATGAAGAAAAAAATTCTTCTCCCAGAAGATGCTCTTTCCCATATATGGAAGTACGTTCATCGTTAAACAGAGATCGAAAACGTTTTATATCACCACTAAGTTATATCTTAATACATATATTGAAAATGGTCAAAGAAGATTAAGAGGATAAAACTAGTGGAGATATTCAAATACACATTTTTGTATCGTTTGTTGCTTTCAGCAAATTTTTACTGGAATTAAGGATATGATAATATATTGCGAACTCGCTCGAAAGCATCAAAAGAAAGACCCGAAAAGAATGGAAATGTCGCTCTTACATTATTTCAAGATGATGAAATTGATTTTAATATTAATCACGTACACTACCTCTGTTTGATTGTTCACCACTTTCAAGATAGCAATATACTATCGAAAATTGCTAGTCTTGTTCGCTCTGTTGATCTCATTGATGGCAAATCATTTTTTTGTCAATTTGTAAGCAAGAAGGATCTTTCACCGGACGGTATAACTGTTGCTAGAAATGCGTTATTTGAGTGATAAAAGATTAAAAAAAAGGATCCACATGCCAAATTCTAGAAGCAGAATTAAAGAGTGTGATGCCATTGAAGCTCTTCGACATATTGCATCAAATGAAAACGAAAAAGTCAAGAACGAAGTTGAAAGTGCTGTATATGGATATATGAAATCCATCAACGCGGATGAAGAAAATTACAACAGTACAAAATATCAGGACTAAAAGGAACTATCTAAATTAAACCTGCCAGGGGTTACTCAGCATGAATGTTAAAATTTTGAATCTCACAGAAAACTGTATATCAAAATACAGAATGGTGTCAAGAAGGACGCCTAGACTAATGCTGCTTCTGTGCTTCTATGAATTGCGCAACAGCATGTACTAGCATACGATATAGCCCACTTCAATAAACCAGAACAAGGTGGACGTGAATGTTCAAGATATGGTACCCCAAATGAAAAGTATGGCGAGCAATATTGTCACCTGATATTTGTATGTATATCTTTGGCATTCAATATGATGTGCCTATATTAAATGACACTCAGATACTTGACAATCAAATCTTCGAATTCTTGTGGATAATACCCAGCATATTGCCAGTTGACAATGCCCGATAACTTGCCGTTGATCACAACAAAACTGTTATAATCTAAAGCATTATGACAAAACACATTGAGACCAAATTCCGTGTTCTTGAGTTCATTTAAAATAGTTTGTCCTAACTCAGTCCCGACGAGAGTTTTCGGCGCCTTAAAATACTTGGTTTCTTGCTGAATGGCCAACTCGAAGACTCGTATAAAACCTGGCATATCATCTGCAGCTCCACTCCCTTCCAGTATTGGTGTACATATCCTCCACGTATCACAAGTCCCAATAAAATTAAGACCCTGTAATTCCCTTGAGAGTTTTTCAAAGAATGTTGTCCCCAAGATTTTGTTGATCAAAAACCGAGTTTGACTGATTTTTCGCAGATGAGCCTTGAACCTCATTGCGTCTCCCATGATTTCTGCTCTGGTTGACTCAGGAAGTGCAACCCATTCCTCTTTTGTCAGTACTTTGCCATCCACATCTACATGGATGCCTGGGAACGGTTTATTATACTCCATATACCGCGTCACTGCGACAGCTCCATTATTCATTTTATTTTCAAACGTCCACATGAGCAAAAAATAAAAATGAATGTATCAAACATTTGTTTGGTTTACCTTCAACAAGTAATATACTGTGAGATATAGTTAAATTATATGTTGATGATACAAATACAAACAAGGTATGTACAATATGAGTAACAATCCTGATTGCTATTCCTTGTGCTTACACAACCTTAATCTGTACACACTTTGCAAGCATTATCACTCTGCCTCCATCGCTAATTAACTCTAGTTAAGTATAAGTAAAATAAAAAAAAGTATCTTTCTCCAGTCCTACAGTGCGATAAACTCTTTCTTTCTATATATTAACCAATATAAATGTATATTCGATATGATATATAATGTACTGGGTAATGTCCCTTGTTGCTGAAAAAAAAAGAAGTGTTTTTTAGGTTATCCTATTTGCTAAATAGCACATGTGACATACAAATGACAACAGCTTTTGCATGGCAAATACCAGTGAGCCACGTTCGCACAAAATATATTATAGAAACCATGTAAACAAGATTGTTGAATTGTGTTGCATAATTGTATTGTTCCAGTCTTGTGATCTTGTCTTTCTTTCATTTTGGATTTTGCTTCTTGATACTAAATACTAACAATACATTAATTACGCTGTGAGAATCAATGAGATTCTTTTCGGTTGCCATTTTGATACGTGCTCTATGTCTATCTGTGGTAAATTCCTGTAGCCATACACTATGGGAATTATCTGTTGGTGGACAAAGCCTCTGACATCACTCTGTGATTGCTATAACAAATCCGGGTCACCACTCAGTAATAATGAATGCATGCGTTCTAATCTTTTCAAAGATGATCACAACCTTTTTAGAGGAACTACCTCCTATAGAACTGAAATATCCGCCAGGTGCTCCAAACCTAAAATGGTATCTTATGGGAATATATGTTGCAAAATTATAGACTTTGATCCAGCAAAGCGAGCAGCAATTAAACTTGATGGAAAAACGGGGAGACCATTGCCATACAATATTGCTACAGATAATTGTCAGCAATTTGCGAGTGGAATGGTGAAATTCTGAAACAAAAATATGGAGCATAGTAGTGGTTTGGTTCTTGCAGAAATTAACAATTTTTAATTTCAAACGCTATTTTCAACATTAGCATTTCGAACATAGCCGTTCTTCTTCTGTGCTCGATAAAACTGAGTCTTTTATGAAATCCATTGGGTGCTGATACTTTTATCCTCATATTATGTGTAGTACGGAATCACATGAACGACTATCTACTCCATTTCAAATTCCTTGTCAACGCTGTATATGTGTGCATTGTTGTAATTTGGTAACAATAAAGCGTGGGTTCAAGTTTACGTAATTGCTGTAAGAAATTAATACAATATAAATACGTACATTATCAGAAGATATCCACCAACTCGAATAGTCGAATTGCATTTCCACAGTAACATTAATATTTAAACGTAAATCGTAAAATTGCCGCGCATAAGAAAGAAGTAGTAGTAAAATATTTTACCAATGGTTTACTTGTAGAGAAATTCAAATACAAGGGACAAGCAGACTATAAATTTTCCACTCACTCTTTAATGAAAAGCTGTGCTTGAGTTTTTACTAAAATACCAAATAGATGGAAGGCGCTCCACAATAAAGTATCTTTATTTAAGCTTCTAATAATATCTGTAATGGTTATCCAATCATTACGAAAATTAACTTTGTTGAGCTACATGTTTGATGTTCAACTGTGCACTAGCATTTCTCGCTGTACATGCGGTGTAAACATGCAATTGTTCAAGTGTGAGGACCAAACAGAGTAGCGTGGTTGATTTAACTATTTTATAATGATATTTAGTATTCCACCACTTTGAACATAGAGTATAATCAAACCAAATATCCGACGTCTACCAAAATGACTGAATTTCGAGCTGGAATAAGGTCAGCCAAAACGCCAAGAATAAGCCCTAATTCCGAGAATTATATTAGTACATTTTTGGTGCTAGCAAATTCGGATATAACCGGAAAGTGTACTTAAATCAGTGCAGACTTATGAGAGAGGTTACTGTATGGCAATATTTCTTGCTCTTTTTACACCGTAAGGACTCATGAAAAATTTGATTCAGATGTTTCATTTCAATATTTAACTACTTAAAGAAGAATTGTGAGAGCGCATGTTAGCCGAAAATCGTGTACTATTTCTCCGTTTGCTGAAGGGAAATTCTGCCAAGGAATTTCAAGCAATGTTAAATGAGCATCGGAATTATCTGCAGATGCAATATAGATATAAAACTGGAGCTAGTTTTTGCCTTAGCTCATTTTGTTTCATAGAAATTATCTTTAGCAATTGCTGTTAGCATTTATTGTAGCATGATGATAGAAGTGATGAAGATGACAAAGATTATGATAATGGTGTAATGACTTTGCTTTGTGTGGCTGAAGTGAAATGGATTTGTTAAGCGTATGGAGGTTATGTTAGCATTTGGTGCTGATACCAATGTTAAATCAAGTGTATGTATATTGGATATTGGATATTGGATATTGGATTGCTATATGCTATATTCCTTGCAAGTATATCATGAATAGCAAATAAAACATTATCACTATGGTACTTTCAATATATAGAACGATGAAACTCCACTTCATTCAGCAGCTAAATATGGTCGTAATGAAACCGCGAAAGTTTCAATAAAACATGGAGCACAAATCGATGCACGAACTAAGGTAAGTAATAAAAAATGGTGAAATATATTCTCAATTTATAAATGCATATTTGTGTTGTATACTTATAATTCTTAATGCTGCAATGACGCGGGTATAAGATATGGCCCGATTTTCTATAAAGTCGCTAGATTAACTGTGGATAGCAGAATACTTTACCGCATTCACAAGCCAGATAGTTTTCAATGAAGTTGGCGATTTTACCTCCTTTTCGCTTTTACAACATGTTTGCTATAGAGAATTTCCAGTTGCGTTAAAAAAAACTATCAGCACCGTTACTGAATGATTTACTGGTATATAACCAAGGTCGAAATATTTACGGTTTCTGCAAGCCTCACTTCTAACAATATTTATATTGGGAAGTCTTTTCTACTGTTGTTATAGTAATTACACTCTCACCAGTTCGCAGAACTGGCTCAGTAGCGACGTGTTCGCCACAAAAATTTGCCGCTCGATGTCCTCCATTAACTCCAGGTTTCAGACTCACAACATTAGACTTTATTTGTTCTAGCAAAGATGACTTGGGTTGGTAAAGCCTCGGTCATTTGTCGCAGCACACTTATTTGCGTGCTTGCTCTTACCCAGTTCATAAGCTCAGCAATTCAGTTGTGGTGTTACCGCTTTGTTGCATTCTACCCTAGATGTACTGTCACTACCCGTACTGCTCGAAGCCTTTGGATTACATTTTATTTTGGGGATATTCATCGCAGCTTTAATGCTTTGATCGAGGTTAATTTTTATAACTTTCCCATATGCTTCAGGCGCATTCTTCAACTCGGTTTTGACAGCCATTTTAGCTTTGATACAATTCATAGTCTTGTGCGCTCCGTAGCCAGATAACGCATTGCTCGCTGGAACCATGACTGCATCAAAGATATCTCCTGCTATATTTTTTCCCTTTCTTACCGTTTCCAACAGCTTGCGTAACAGCGGCAATAGTTCCTGCAAGTTTGTATTGACAATAAGCAGCGCTCTCTATGCCTGTCGTTACAACATTGCTTGCAACTCTAGCAATTATAACACCTCCTGCTACTGCAAGTACGATACCACCAGTTAAAGCTACAACAGCACCTCCAGCTAATACGGCTGTTGTCCTCGATGCAGACTTCATACAATTATTACCTTTCTCTGTGTTCCCAATGGCATAATGCACTACACCTTTGACGTGACTGACAACTGGAAAACCATCCGCAAAAGATTTCATCCCATTGAGAAACCTCAACTGAGTTTAGCAAGTGGCTCCATTGTTACCCATAGCAGATTGTACTGCTGAGTGGACTTGCGAAACAGCAAAACATCCAACACTAAAATTCACTTAGGTTCTCCTTTGTCACGATATTTGATTGTCCAGAACAATCCTATGGATGAGTAACTGGTATAGGATGTTTCATCTATCCCGGTATAAGAAGAAAGGAAGAAAGAATAATATTAGCAACAATATCTCAATACAAAAGGAACAGTAAAAATGGTCGACTAGAATAAGTTTATTTGTGTATAATAGATTTTGTTAGTAGTCTAATTTCATTTCATTCTTGAATCAATAGAGTAAAGCTTAAGTCGACTTAATACATCTACTATGCTAAGTAGCAACAAGTAATTATCTGTGTCCATAAGAACATTTTATTAAGCGAGAAATTATTATTGAGAACTCTAACCTGAAATGACATAAATATTTCCTCTACTTATAAGTGCTACCATATCCACAATTGGATATCGCTATCTGATCAATAGTAGATATCTTTATTAAATTGCAACAAGTTACTTGGAATCGATGTGAAGAACGCTGGTCTGTTATATTACTGAGAGTGCTTAACAACGAGATTGCTAATCTGTTTGGTACTACTCATTTTCAAGAATGGTCCCAAATCTTCCATTACGTTCTCGAAATTGGCGGTAATTTCTTCCCGCGTCTTATTACCTACTCCCAATTTCTTATATGTAAGTGCTCTCTGTAAGTGCTTGATATGCCTGTCCTTCAGTTTTAGTTCCTTCAAAAAGTCAATAAGTTCCTGCTCTGGCCTGTCTAAAAGCTCGGTAGTGTATTCGACACCATCATCAACCAGCGCATGTTCAATTATCTTTGGGATTTATGTTTTACAAAATACATCGCTTTTCGCTCCTATATATATAATATCAAGAATAAGCCCTTGTTCCAGGCAAATTGCGAACCATGGTGCGCTTAAAAATGACATAATTCCCGGTATTTGAGCACACCATACTTAAAGCTTGAGTTAAGTATGCCTATACTAGAATTAGTATAAATAACAATGCAGTACAAGATCGCTCCTTGTTTCAATACTAGAGCGAATTTGAATGTGAAACCAAAGCGATATGTTATGTTGCTATGTATAGTTTAGTATACTCAAGTATGATGACTCAACTTCAAGTTGAAGTTCGTTTCAAACGCTGATAAAGCGCTGAAAAGTATGTAAATCATGTAAATATATCCTTTTTTGTATACTATACAAACTTCAAATGTGTATATCCAAAGTACATATGTTTGTTTACTATGTATACTATACTATAGGTAAGTCAGATGACCCAACTTCAACTTTATTTCTCTCAAAAACCCGTCAAAACAACATAAAACCCTGTAAACCATTTTTAAAACTATGATTGTGGTTTTATTGTGTTATGGTTTTTTCAGATGTGTATAGATATGTGGTTATTCATTCTTCATTCGTTGTGTGCTGCAAGAATTATCTATCGAATAAACGAAGTATTTGGTTATCATCGCGTATTGTCTAATTTGTATGCTTGGGGAATATTGTAATTAATCTTATAGTAGAATTAATTGCAGTACATGTTTGAGAAATTTTGTGATAATTTAATCAAGTACAAAGCCTAATATCAAATCCACAATAGCTGCGATGCCTCGACAATTGCAAGTTTAGGGTTTGTGTCTGCTCATGTTTGAATATCATTATCAAACCCAATTTCAAGTTCCATTAGACTGTGGTCATCAATGTTATACAGTGTTAATATCAAGCATTCACCAAATGGCATGAAAGAAGACTTGCAGCAGAATCTTTTGGAATTTCATTACAATATGACAGCTTCATATTATCTGTTATTCATGCTGTGGCTGTGTACTTCTCGTAGCACTGTACACTGTATACTGTAACTCAAAAATAGTGCATTAACAATGCAAATATAATTTGATGCAGATGCTGACATATTTGAAGAAACAAAAACAATCAATTTGCAGATAAAGTTGTACTAAGCTATCGGAATATGCACTGTGATCTAGTAACATGCCTATGCAAATGCAAAATCCATCTCAATAAATGGAAAGGTCAAGAAACCCAACAATAGGTGATTCAATCAGATGAATTTTAATTCATACATTGCTATAAATCTTACTTTGTTATTTTAAATATAAAGTTTAGAATACCTGAAATAAGGAGGCCTAGAGTGTCTTCCATGATGATATTACTTAAGGCTAGATGAATTTCAATACTAATAGCACATTCCTTTCTCATCCGCAAGAGTAGCTGAACACAAGTAAATCAAAATGATGCCTTCAATGGAGAATTCGTAGACTATCTCTCTCTCGTTTTATCTTAAGGTTTTTACGTAAGACACAAGATAAAGAATACGTGCGAAGTTTTGTTGCTTCTTCAATAAGACTGCCCAGACAGTTTCATTTGTTTTACGATAAGCATGTGAGTAGTCCTGATTTTACCTCCATAGAATAAGCTTCTTTGCCAAATCATTGGAAATCCAATTATTCTACAGTATTGACGCAAAGTAAGTCGTTCCATAGGTATTAATTGCAGTTATACAATGAATAAATGTGGACACTTACACTATTCGTAACATTTCTATTTCTATTAACTGCAATCACCATCTCCGCTATCTCCTTAAGTTTCCAGAATAGGCATAAATGGCAGCACTTACTTCGATTCATTACCTAAACTCGCTTGTTATGTAGTATTGATTGAGTGCATTACATTATGCTTACTATGGAGATCATGAAAAGATAGTGGAAGTGTTGGTTGCAGCGAATGAAAATTATGATGTTATGAATTGTGTATGTGTTAATTTTTGTCCATCACATAACTACAAATAATATGTATGGAATGACCTATTTTATGTCAATTCCAGAATAACTGGACTCCCATGTATTTGGTAAAGAAAGTTAAGTTAGATACAGAATAGCTCAATTTTCTTTATACTCATTTGATCAATGTTGATTTATTACGACAATATATATATATATCTGCAATATAGATATATTGATACAATGGAAATATACGATTTAACTTGTCAATCAAAACTCATAAATCTTTATTAAAATGAAGTGCATATTAGCTAGCTACTGTATACTAGAAAAAGTACTTACTGGAGCAACTTCAATTGTATCTAAACTCTAGAATAATTACACTGCAGTAGATATCTCTTAAGACCCTAGCTATACCTATGGTAGATAGTGAATAGTCACAAGTCCAAGTCTGGGAGCGTTTTTGAGCGTATCCACCTTGGTGCACTAGAATAGTTGGACTCATGTAAGTTTGGAAAAAACTAAATGGGGATGCAAAGAATGAAAAATGAAAAATGAAAAATGAAATACTGGTGTGAGTGAATGCAAACGCAAATTGTCCGAAAGAGTGTAAAAAAGGCGATTTTATTTAGAAGTTGTGGACGCGAATGAAATTAATTTATGAACAGCTAGTTTGATTATTTACGGGTAATTGCGTATGGACTTTTCTTGCTTTTGGCGTTCTATCTTCATTTGGTACTTTCTAACGCCATTTTTGGGTTTTATATCTCACTCTTAATTGACAGCTCCAAGTCCAACAAGATTTAACGACTGCCAAATCATGCAATGCTTCGATATCAAATATTTGAAGAGTATCGGTGCTTGAAATTATGTTTCTCAAATCTCTGTGATACAACCAACTTTACAAATGGCAACTTGATCGACAGCACTCTTCTCAGTTGCTCATCAGTACTATATTTTACTGGTTGCTAAAATGTTTTATATCTCGTCAAGTGTTAGGAAAAACTTCAAGTTATTCTGAAGGATATTGTTTCGATTTCGACATGGGCTTATCTGATGAATATGAGATATCTCTAACATCCATAGTGTTAAATACAGATACCTTTCATATTAGACAAAGTGAATTATGCACAATCGGCAGTGCCATTGTATGCATCTTGAAATGCAATTTGCAAGCGTATTTAATTTGAATTAGTTTAGAAAATATTATGTTCTGAATGTCGATAAAATATAACCACGTTCCTGTCGAAGCAGAAGTGCATTGAAGAATGTCGTCTATTATTTTGTACCAGCTACCTGTTATTTTGTGTCCAAAATTTCAAACTAATCCTTAATGCTAAACACATTGCTGTAGAACCAATAGGAAGCAAGCGAGAACTAAGTTATTAGGGAACTAGCAATAATTCGATCTTGGTTATATGCCAGCAAATTGCCTTGATACAAAATCACTCACAGCCATACATAAATGCCAACACTTACTATGACTCATCACTTATGTCATTGTCTTGTATATCAATTGGCGCTACATACTTTATTAAGCATTCTACAACTTGAATCTTACCACTTTCACATGCGTAATGAAGTGGGATTCTATCATACTAATGTCCAATTCACATAACAATATCATTCTTAGTTATAAATAGCAAAATTACTACGATGCATCATTTACTTCACCTTGCATATCAATTTATGCTCTATGCTTCATTAAATATTCGACAACATCAATCTAATGATAAATACTCCTTCATGTGGTGGCGCAAGTCGTCATATATATTTTTTGAGCCCATCTTATGGGCTCTATTCTTGTCAATTGCTCCATTAATCTTGTCAGGACCATATCCCATGAATTCTTCTTTACAATTAAACGTTGACAACTCACTGTCATAAATAACAATAAGCTACGTTAGCGTTTTTGTTTTAGTCATAGCAAATAAGCCAATTAGAACACACAATCGTAAGTATCCTATAAAGAAAAACGTGTAAGCTATAGAGAGTGTAGCGTGCAAAACGTTTTCGTTTGATGTGCCAAACCCCATATGATCTAAGTAAACTTTGAAATGAACCATTCATAAATTGTGTCTCATTATAATTGATTTCTAAACTGGTTGCATTGCATAGCTTCATTTAGAAGCTGAACCAAGGATTCCTCTTTGCATGCGCTATACACTTTGGTATAATTCCTTTACATATAGTACTTGGAATGAAATGTTTTGGAACGACAAAAAAGATAAATGTGTGCATATTTCTTTATCTTTTGTAGTTGCTCCTTCAAAAGTGACTACCTCCAATTATGCATGTATAAATTTGTACAATTCAAAGTAGTGGTGGTCTGAGGAATATACTTTACTTCATTTGGCTGCACAGCTCAGTTTATCTGAGCATATTGAAGCCTTGTTAGCATTTGATGTTGATGTCAATATTATATCGCAAGTAAGTGTATGAAGTTGATATATTTTTCTTGCGCGACTCGTAAAATGCAAACCATATTTTATATCCATGCACTTTGAATATTAGCATTGGAAAACCCCACTACATTATGCTTGTGAAAATGGTAAGATTGAAGCTGTCGAATGTTTAACGAAATATGGAGCACAAATTGAAATGCAAGATCACGTAAGTGTTGCCATTTTTACATGACTAATAATGACATTTTATACAAACACGACATTAGAGTGGTTATACACCACTTCACTTGGCATGTAAAGCTAGTAGCATTGAAGTCATGGAATGTTTAATAAAGCATGGAGCACAAATTGAAACGCAAGAAAACGTAAGTGATGAATGATAGTTAAATTTTGTGATTGATGCAAGAGTTATAATGGCATTTTTATATGTTTATATGTTAATATTTTTATATGAATACGACATTAGAACGGTGAAACACCACTTCATCTTGCATGTCAATGTGGTAAAATTGAAGTCATGGAATGTTTAATAAAACATGGAGCACAAATGGAAACGCAAAATAAGGTGAGTGATGAATGATAGTAAAGCTTTGTGATTGATACAAGAGTTAGAATGACATTTTTATATTATTATATGAATACGACATTAGAACGGTGAAACACCACTTCATCTTGCATGTCAATTTGGTGCAATTGAAGTCGTGGAATGTTTAATAAAACATGGAGCACAAATGGAAACGCAAGATAAGGTAAGTGATGAATGATAGTTAAGTTTCGTGATTGATGCAAGAGTTACAAGGACATTACTGTATGAATACGACATTAGGATGGTTATACACCACTTCATCTTGCATGTCAATGTGGTAAAATTGAAGTCATGGAATATTTAGTAAAGCATGGAGCACAAATGGAAACGCAAGAAAACGTAAATGATGTATGATAGTTGTATGAATATGACATTAGAATGGTTATATCCCACTTCATCTTGCACGTAAATTAGGCAATATTGGAGCTGTGGAAAGTTTAATGAAGCATTGAGTACCCATCACAAGCCTTACTTTGGGAAGTAAATGAATGTTGACGTTTAATGAGGATATATTATATATGACATAACAATGTGCATTTGCCTCAGTTAAGAAAATTCATTTTCAAACACAAAAAGTATACGTCAGGTCTTGAATTATAGGTCGACAATTTCTTTTCTACGATTCTTCACTCGTGCTTTGGGATTCCAATGAAGCATTTTATTTATTCGCATATTATTCTTGTCTTTTAATTACTCTCAATAGCTCTTCATGACTGCCTATTTCCAGAATTTCCTATTGTTCAGCACTACAATTCGAAGTCGCACTGCACACACGGAAAATTCAATAATTGAATCAGTACATAAAACCCAAAGGATAGAGCTCAAACAACCTACAATCATAAAAGAAAGGGCTACAGCCAAAACGTGGTGTACATTGGTCCATATCATGAGACTCGATTCCAAACGATTCTGTGTAGCTTGAATTTCGTTTTACACTGCAGTATCTTACACCCAGATCACAGGCCTTGCAATGAGACACACACCATAGCTACATGTTGCATTTCGTCACTAAAATGCTTCAAGTCACACTCACCAACACTTTGTTCCCCTGAGCTGGCAACTTCATTCATATACCAGTACTTGAACGAAATACATGGGCTTATGGCCAAGCTTTAGTACTATCTTCAACTATTGGCCTAAGATCTAAAACGAAGAACACTGTACGTGAAGGGCATCAAGATTGGATATGACTCAAGCTGAAAGTGAGGGCTTTGTAACGAATTTTGGCATGAAATATCATTGTATATACACACACAAAGCAATCATCTGTCAGTTTGAGTATTTTCAAAGAAGGTTTTAGGTCATTTTTGGCAACATCAAGGTATGCATTCAAATCTTCTACATCCTTAGGCCAATCTTTTATACATACCAGTAAAGAAAGCTAAGACGATACTTCATCTATGGGCACCGTTCTTTGGGGAGTATTTAAAGATGAGATATCACTAGAAACTTTTTCAAATTATCATGAGTTGGCTATGTGCTGGAATTAATTGTGATGACAAATTTACTTGGATCGGAGAGTTTCATGAGTATGTGCACTACAATTATCAAATATACTAACAAAATACCCTCTGTTGGCTGAAACATGCATTGGTACTGTATGAAAGGCATATATATTTCATACAATAATATCTCAATGTTGAAAACCATTTACAAACAAAATGCATATGTAGACTTGTAATTGGCATCGTGAATGTGATGCACAACAGTCCTGTTGTGTAACAGCAGTATACGCAAAGATATCATCACCACTCACTACATCACGTTTGCAAAATTGTTGATGCTTGAAGATTTGAAAATCCATGATTGCAATAGGAGTGATTCTCGAAGATCTACACTTTTATGAGAGTTGAAGGATTTTATCCACAAATGTTGTTTTGAGAAATGGCAGCATTGCAATTAGTACATTAAGAATGAGTGAATACATGATACTTTTGGACTTGCTCAGATGCTAAGTATGCAATTTCATAACATGGAATATTCACTGTTGAGTTGGAGCTGAATCCGTTGAGTCACTGTCACTTGCTAAAAATACCAACCTAGTGGATTTTCGTTTATGAAAATAAAGACAAAAGTAATTGATGCGAACACAAAGCAGCACCTATCTCATATCAATCTTGATCACTCATGCATATTTAAGCAACTTCCAGTATAGCGCTGTATCTCAAGGATGCCGGTATTTCATTGAAAAGATGATGTCCAAAATTAGTATCAGGCTCATATGAGTGCATGGATGTATCGCAATGTTCTGGTGACTGCGCTGTACGTATATTTGAATGGTATATTGAATTTGATTCCAACAAACTACACTACATCGTAAATTACCTGTGACAACATAAAGTTCACTCCACCACCGATGATTTTGGTTCGCCAAGATGATAGTTACCACGATGGTTCAGCTAGATCAAGTAGCCAAGAATATGTGTCTATGGAAAATGATCCAAGATTAATGAATGGAAGTTGCTTTGTGATAGCTGCAATAGAAGTTCAAGTAGTAGTTGAGATCCACCTTTCTGGAGTCAATATGAGGCGATAGTTCTGGAAATGCGCACTGGTCAAACAAAGTGAGTACATGTATAGAAGATAACTAAGGTTCATTCAGAAGCAATTTTGTATAGGTAACAAGCATTTGAGTAACCTTTATACTACAATAAACTATAACACTACTCACTGCCATTTTACTGGATTAAAGTATACTATATTACAATACCATTAGGAACCATTATATTTGTTTAAACTATGCTATATTGTAATACTATCAAGAACCATTATACTTGATTCAACTATAGTATATTACAGTACTAATAAGATTCATTATACTTGATTCAACTATACCATACAACACAATAGTATTAAGAACCACTATACATGATTAAACTATAGTATACTATCATACTGTTAAGAGCCATTATACTGGATTGAACTATAATATAATTCAATATTAGAAAGAAACAGTATACTGAATGAAGCTATGGTATACTACAATACTACTAAGAACCATTATAGTCGATTAAAGTATATAAAGTATACTATAGAAAGTCGTTTATAATGTGATTAAGAAACCGTAAGTCATTTTACAGTTACAATGAAACCGTCCAGTAGTTTGCAACAAGAATGAAACCAAAAATAGTATGCAGTAAGAATGGAACTGCAAATGATATACAGTTACAGTGAAACCGTCAGTAGTTACAGTTACATGCGAAACTGTCAGTAGTTACAATTTGGTAGTGGTGGTGAAGTTTGAGTGTTGAAAGTGAAGCAATGAAACGGTGGAGGAAGTGTGCACATGAAAAGCCGTGCATGAAACGGTTGTATAATGGCGAAAAGACACAAATGTTTAGGTGCGAAAAGGTGTAAGAAGTGAAACGACAGGAACGTAAGTGTGTGAAGCAGAAAATGCACAAAAAGTGCAGGTGAAATGGCCGAGTGTGTGTAAGTGTGTAAAGTTGAAAAAGATGAGAAAAGTGCAGATGAAACGGCAGAAACGTGAGTGTGTGAGTATGAAAGTGTAGGAGAAGTGAAACGGCAGCAGTGTATATATGTATATGTATGTTGGTGAAAAAGTGGAAGAAGTGCAATAGCGTGAAACGACAAGGGTATATGTGTAAAGATGAAATAGCACAAGTGAAACGGCAGGGTCGAAAGTACGTGAGGGTGGAAGAAGTGAAACGGTAAAGATGATAGTATGTAATGATGAAAGTATGTGAAACGTGAAACGGTAAAAGCGTGAATATGTGAGGATGAAAATATTGGAAAAGTGTAACGGCAGTAGTGCAGATG
>Ga0302292_1000224_pt1 | contig 39614 bp, 29 predicted proteins | sample III_Fen_N2_1_FD_194553 | JGI IMG/M metagenome (GOLD analysis project Ga0302292, IMG submission 194553) | Peat permafrost microbial communities from Stordalen Mire near Abisko, Sweden - III_Fen_N2_1 | ecosystem: Environmental > Terrestrial > Soil > Wetlands > Permafrost | place: Sweden: Abisko...
TATGATAAATTCAGTTTTTCAATGACAAAGCGAACATTTCCTGACTTTTCATTATCAAAAACAACTTTAATTTTATCAAGTGAGTTCTTTTTGTTAATAAATTTCCAACTATCAGTTTTACCAGAAAAGATATCACGAATTTGGTTGTAAGTTATAGTAGAGTCGGTATTTCCTTTGTTTGTTATAAATGCAATTGCATCGTTTGCAATTTTAGTTGTTCTTGCTATATATTGTTTACTGGCAAGGTATTCTGTTTCATTTTTTGTTAAAGGACGGCTTGTTACAATTGTTCGAAGTGAATCTTTCATGAATGCATCAAGTAATTCCAACTCTGGTTTATACATTGGTTTAATATGAGCATAATGATATGTTGCTTCAAAGGTGAAAATCTCAGTATCGAACAATAGTTTGTATGAATCATCAACACCAATTTTGATATTGCCACGGGTAGGGGTTTCGTCAGTTGGTTTACTTGCAGTTTGATTGCAAGATGTAAAACTGAAACTTGCTGCTAAAATGTATAAAACAGCTAATGCGTTATTCTTCATCTTCGGCATAATACTTTTTGCTTTTTAATTTTAACAATATAGAAACTAAACGAAAACCACCATATGCTATCAAAAGGCTTGAAAAAACAACTTTGTAATTTAATGGTAGATTATTGAAAATATCTGTAGTAATTACAAATATTCCTAATCCAATAAATGTTACTGCTACAGCTATTCCAAAATATTCAAGAATTTTCGAGGTGTTCATATTTATAATTTATTTTCTATACGTTGAACCGAATAGTATTATTGTTTTAAATATTCTTGCAAACCTAGTTATTTTTCCATTTTTATGCAAGAATAATTCTTCGTTTAAATTCGGAGCAAACAATTGATGCTGCAATTGAAACATTTAACGATTCTACAGCAACTGATGAATTAAAAGAAGGAATAGTTATTCTTGAATTAATTGTTTTTTCAATTTCATGCGAAATACCATTTCCTTCATTGCCCAAAACAATTATTGCAGATTGTTTCAATGAACAAGTATATATGTTTTCACCCTCGAGAAACGTTCCATAAATGGGGTTATTCGTTTTTTGGATATAATATTGTAAAGTATTTGCTAAATCGCAATAAAATATATCTGTTTTGCATATAGCCCCCATTGTTGCTTGAACTACTTTTGCATTATAAATATCAACACAATCGTTAGAACATAGTATTGAATGAATACCAAACCAGTTTGCAACTCTAATTATTGTTCCCATATTACCAGGATCTTGAATTCGATCGAGTGCAATTACTAATTGACTAGATAAATCGTCGATAACTAATGTTGGTCCTTTAATTGCAACGATACAAAGGACACTTTGTGGTGTTGTTAAACTCGAAATCGCGTGGAGTTCATCGCGTGATGCCGTTTCGAAAGGAATGTTTTTAATTAAAGGTTTATTTTGCTCAATCCATTCGGGTAAAGCAATAATTTCAATGATTTTACTGTTAGTTTGGATCAGTTCTTTAAATATTCTATCACCTTCGGCAACATAACATTTTTCGGTTTCTCTACCTTTTTTTGTTTGTAGCGAACGGATTAATTTTATTTTATTTTTAGAAAGCATTACTATCTGTTTTAAACTGCATAACTTTGCGATAAAAATACAGTTTTTTGAAGTACAATATATTAAATAGTAATAAAACGTTTTTATTCGTTTTTATAATTGCAAGCATTTTCTTGTCATCTTGCAGTAATACAAAGTATTTAACAGATAATCAGAGTCTTTTGGTTAAAAGTAAAATACTTTGTGATGCAAAAGATGTTCCTATGGAAGAGCTTGAGTCAATTTTAAAACAAAAAGAAAATCAAAAATCTTTATTCTTTTTTCGTTTCTATACATCTGTCTATAATACATTTTCTAAGGGAAAGGGTAATAAATTTAAAAAGTGGATGATTACTCATGTTGGAAATGAGCCAATTTTGTATGATGAGAATTTGACAGATAAATCGCAAGATCAATTATCACAATACATGAAGAATAAAGGATATTTTGATGCTAAGGTCGATAAACACATTGAAACCATTAATAAAAAGACAAAATTAGTCTTTACCATAACGTCAAACTCATCGTATCATTTAAATGAAATTCAATATAATTGTACAGACACTGAGATTCTTGCGATAGTAAAAAAGCATCTTAAGATTTCAAATTTAGTCAAAGGAGGTAATTTTGATGTGCAAAATCTGGAAAATGAACGACAAAGAATAACCAAAAGTCTTAATAGAAATGGATATTATTACTTTGAAAATCATGATATAACATATGAAGCTGATAGTTTGATTGGAAATAATCAGATTAATTTAATTGTAACGATAAATCCTCCTATTACTGAAAATAATGATACGACTCAAGTTAAACTAAAACATAAAAAATATACAATTAGAAAAACGTTTGTAATACTTGATTATGACTATAAAGAAGTGTTGAAAAATAAGGCAGTTTTTCTTGCTTCACTCGACACTACTGCTTTAATTCAAGAAAACACCTATTTACTTTGTAAAGGGAAACCGTATGTTAATCCTCAGGTTGTTATAAATTGTGATTATATAAAAAATAAAGAATATTATGACGCCAATGATGTTGAAAGAACAAAATTAGCTTTAGCACAGAATATATTGTTTCGACAAATATCTGTTGAATTTAGTAATGTTCCTATGGAAGATTCAACAGCTGATGGAATGCTCGATTGTTTTATAGAAATAACACCATCAACAAAACAAAGTTATTCATTTAATCTTGAAGGTACCAATACAGGAGGTGATTGGGGGGCTCAAGCAAAAGCTACCTATGAAAATAAAAATCTGCTTCACGGAGCTGAAATTTTCAATATGAAAACTCGATATTCATTTGAACAAAATAGTTGGTTAAAAACAGAAATGACAAGTAAGGATTTTAGTTCGCGAGTTTATGGTTTTGATTTTTCAATTATTTCACCAAAATTTCTATTTCCTTTCGTGTCAAATATATCATCACGAAGATATGGTTTACGTACGTTTATAAAAGTAGGATATAGTTATCAGAAAATTCCTTCTTCGTATGAAAGTCCATTTCGCTATTTATCATTTGGTTACATCTATAAAAATAATAAGTTTTTGACGCAATATTTTACACCTTTCGAGATTAATGGAATTCAATATATTAATCAAACAGAGTCTTTTAAAACATATATAAATCGTCACAAAGTATCAAAAAACTATGAAGATTATTATATTTCTTCTACAAACTATACTTTGATATGGCAAAATAAAAATGCTGAAAAGCTATCGAATTTTCATTTTTTAAAATTTATGCTTGAAGCTACAGGAAATACTCTGTATGCCTATAGTAAAGTTACTAATAGAGAAAAAGTTAATGGCAATTATCAAATGTTTAATACGACATTTGCTCAATATATTAAATCAGATATTGATTACCGTTATAATTTTGTACAAGCAAAAGAAGTATCAACCGTTTGTCGTCTGTTTGTTGGTTGTGCATTTCCTTATGGAAATAATAATTATGTTCCCTATTTAAAACAATATTTTGCGGGAGGGTCAAACAGTATGCGAGCATGGACTAGTTTAGGCCCAGGAACATATAAAGATACAAATACATCTGTAATTAATAAAAGTGATATAAAGTTAGAGGCCAATTTAGAACAACGTTTCCCAATTTTTAGTTTTTTAAATGGAGCTGTTTTTTCTGATATTGGAAATATTTGGTCGTTCAATAAAATTAATGGAATAAATGGAACTCAATTTAATTCAACGTTTTATAAAGATTTAGCTGTTGCTGTTGGCATAGGTTTACGTCCTAATTTTTCATTCTTTGTTTTTAGAATAGATTTAGCTGTTAAAATGAGAAATCCAGCACTCGATCCATCGAAGCGTTGGTTGTGGGCTCAGCGTTCATTCGATAAAGAACAGGATATGAATTTAACGATAGGTATTGGATATCCATTTTAATTGAAAATAATTTTTATTCTTTGTGAATAAATACATAATAACTTTCGAAAATGCGAGTTATAGAAATATTTAAATTGCAAATCAAAATAGAGCGTTAATTCTTTATTATTTAAAGCAATGGCAATAAAAGGCGAAACATCAAATCATCTAAAAGGAATTACCTTTACTTTAGTTTTTCATTCAATTGTGATTGCCACATTGATGATGATAACATTAACGACTAATCCTCCAATGTTTCCTGAGGTACCTACCGATGGTGTTGAAGTAAATTTTGGTGATGGTGATACTGGATTAGGCGATCAAGAACCAGGACCTGCATCACCAACTAATGAAGCTGTTTCACCAGCGGAAACACAACAGGAAGCTACTACGACGCAAACACAATCGATGGCGACTAACGACAATCAAGCTGATTTAAATGAAAATGTTTTAACTCAAGTTGGTGGTGATGCTGATATTTCGATGGCTGAAAAAAGAAAAGCTGACGAACAAGTAAAACAAGCACAAATAGCTCAACAAAAAATAGAAGACGAAAAAAAACGTGTTGCTGCTGAGCAACAAAGGAAAATAGATGAAATTAATTCCAGAGCTGGTCGTGCCTTTGGTGGTAAAGGTACAGGAAATGGAAGTCAAGGAATTAACGGTGGAATTGGTAATCAAGGAAACCCTAATGGAGTTGCCAATTCTCCAAATTATATTGGAAGAGGTGGAAATGGTAAAGGAGTTAATTATGACCTTGCTGGTCGTAAATCAGTCGATTTACCTAGTCCAGCAAAAGGTATTCAAGCAGCAGGAAAGGTCGTTGTACAAATTCTAGTAGACCGTGATGGACATGTAATTGATGCTCGTCCAGGAGTTAAAGGTTCAAATACATCAAACCAACAATTATATGATGCTGCTCAAAAAGCTGCAATGAATACTACTTTTAATGTTAGTCCTAATTCTGAGGAACGTCAAAAAGGAACTTTGACTTATATCTTTGAATTACAATAGTAAAGTAAACGTAATTTTAAAGCCTAATAATTGAAAATATTGTTAGGCTTTTTTTTGCGATTTAGATGTTGAAATACATCGTTAATAGTCTTATAATCATATATCTTTGATAATGTTTTTTAATGAAACAAAATAGACAATTTATGCAAGCAACTATATTCTGTGTTTTCATCTTGCAATTATTCTTTTATTCATGTAAAAAGGATAGTCATGAATATTCTGTTGCACCCGAATTTGATGAATATGTTCAGCGATTTCGAGTTGAAGCAAATAAACGCGGACTAACATTTGATTTTCAAAAATCAGGTTTAATAATTGAATTTACCAATGATTTAGGCAAATTTGATGGAATGTGTCATTATGAAAAACCAATCAGAATTCAAATCGACAAGACTGCATGGGATAAATATGGCAAATATAGCAATGGTGATTTATTGCGAGAAAAACTAATCTTTCATGAATTAGGACATGGCTTCTTAGGTCGAAAACATAAAAATGATCTATTTCAAACGGGCGATTGGGTTTCGATGATGCACGGTGGAAATGGTGAATTGCCTTCTGATGGACGTAAAAGTTGGAACATCAATTATCGTAGAATGAGACGAGATTACTATATCGATGAATTATTTAATCCAACGACTGCGTTTCCACTTTGGGCAACTGAAAATCACACTTTTAAAGCTGATTCAATAATGACTGCCGTTTTTACAGAGTCGTTTATTGATAATGGAAATCACTGGTCAATTGGTATTGGCGATAGTTCTATCAGTTCCATTAATAATGGTTTATATTCATTTCAAAACATAAGTAAACATCAAAGTTATTATGTTGCAAAAACAATATCTGTAGATAAAACAAAAAACTTTTCATTTGAAATAGATTTGAAACTTATCTCTGTTTCAGATGACAAAGATTGTGGAATAGTCTGGGGAGGCAATTCAGGATCGAATCTTTATTATTTTAAAATGACAAATGATAAACGATTTAAAGTTGGGAATTATTCGAATTTTGGCTGGTATATTGAAGTGCCTAATAATGCCATTAAACCAAGTGATTATAATAAATTAGTGGTTTGTCATTTCGATTCGATTTTCTATTTATTTATAAATGACGTCTACGTTTATCAAACAGATTACGATGGTTTCTTTGGTGATATATTTGGATTTCAACTTCAACCTCAAACAACGGTATTGGTAGATAAAATGCAAATTTCATATATTACTTCGGGTGCATTTAAAGTTGATATTTTACCCGTTGAAATAAGTAAGGAAACATTTAAAGGAACTTTGCCAGATATTAATAGTCAGCTTACAAACTAAGAATCCCATCAAAAAAGAAACCCGTGATTAACAAAAGTAATCACGGGTTTTATTATAAAATTATGTTTGATTTATTCAGCTGGTTGTCCTTCGCCATCAGGTAGTACAATTTGATTTATAATTGACGTATCAACTGGTGCCATCGTTGTATCTACAGTATCGCGAGGTACATATCTTGTATGACATGAGTAGGGGCGTTTCATGCCTTTGAAATTTCGTGGAAACAAAGCACGAAGAGAATCGTAACTTGGATCTTTTAGAACTTTTTCCATGAATAATCCAAATATTGGTAATGCCGTTTTGCAACCTTCACCCAATGCAGATGAACGGAAGTGAACGCAACGTTCTTCAGCACCAACCCATGAACCTCCAATAATATTAGGGGTTACACCTATAAACCATCCATCAGAATGATTTGATGAAGTACCCGTTTTACCCCCAAAATCAGTTTTGTATTTAAATAAATCGTATGAGAATAATGCTTGCGTTGTTCCATAAGGCTCAGATAGTGAGCCTAAAAGTAATTGTTGCATTAAGAAAACAGTTTCGTCATTCAATACTTTTTCCTTTTCAGGTTTAAATTCTTTTAAAACGTTACCTTCACTATCTTCAATTCGAGTAACGAACATTGGATCAATTTTATATCCACCATTAACGATTGGACAATACGCCGTAACAAGTTCTAAAAGTGTAACATCGCTCGAACCTAAACAAATTGAAGGAACTGTATCAAGAGGTGATTTTATTCCCATTTTGTGTGCATAATTAATTATTTTTTCTGCTCCAAGTTTTTGGGTTAATTGAACACTGATAGTGTTTAATGAATGAGCAAATGCATATTTTAGTGAAACATTTCCTCCTTTATTCTTACAATCGGAATTATGTGGTGACCATGATTTAGCAACACCTTTTTCAACATAATCAATCGTTACCGGAACATCAGGAATGCTATCGCAAGGAGCATAACCATTGTCCATAGCTGCTGTATATACAAATGCTTTAAATGTCGATCCTGGTTGACGCATTGAGCGAACATTGTCGTATTTAAAGTAATTAAAATCTAGACCACCAACGTAAGCTTTAATTGCTCCTGTATGTGGATCCATTACCACAAATCCAGAATGTAGTAATCGTTTTAAATATTTAGTAGCATCAATAAAACTAATGTTTGTATCGATTGGCCCTTTCCAAGAAAATAGTTTGATTTTCTCCTTTTTGTTTAGATAAAAATTTATTGAATCAAGATTACCATTATAATTTGTTTTTAATTTGTGATAGAACCATGAATTCTTCACAACATTTTCAATAAAATTTGGTATTTCTTTGTTTGTAGCATCAACCCAAGGATTTTGATCTCTCCAATGACCATCAAATTGACGTTGAACACGTTTCATGTTTTGAGATACAGCATCCTCGGCATATTCTTGCATTTTACAATCGAGTGTAGTGTAGATTTTTAACCCAGATGAATAAATGTCTAAATCGTTTTCTTTTAGCCAAGGTTTAAGATAATCGTAAACGGCACGACGATAATAATTTGCTATACCATCGTATACATTTTCAACACTGTAATTAAGCTCTATTGGTTTTGTAATTAAGTCATCGTGTTGTTGTTGCGTAATAATTTTATCGCGTAACATTATTCCTAATACAGTGTTGCGACGAATGATAGCACGCTTCTTTTTATAAATCGGACTATATCCCGATGGAGCTTTAAGCATACCTACAAGCATCGCACATTGTTCTGGTTTTAAGCTTTTAGGTGATGTGTTGAAATAGGTTTTCGCTGCCGTTTTTATTCCGAAAGAATTACTTCCAAAGTCAACTGTATTAAGGTATGAGGTAATAATTTTTTCTTTGCTAAAGAATAATTCAATTTTTACAGCATTGATCCATTCTTTCGATTTAATGATAAATATCTTAACTAAAGGTATTTTACCAAGTAAGCCATGATTCGATTTTCTTGTCTTAAATAAATTTTTCACAAGCTGTTGGGTGATTGTGCTACCACCTCTTGGATGTCCTTTTATTGCATCTGCTAGAACTGAAGGAAGTGCTTCAAAATCGATTCCATGGTGTGAATAAAAACGAGTATCTTCAGTTGCAATTAATGTTTTTATAAGAGTAGGGGAAATGTCTTTATATTCAACAGGAGATCTGTTTTCTATGAAAAATTTACCAATAAGCTTTCCGTTTGAAGCATATATTTCCGATGCAACATTTTGACTTGGATTGTTAATGTCGAAAACACTTGGGGAATAACCAAAAAGCCACAAAAAGTTTAATTCAACACTGGTGATGAACAAAAATAGTATTGTAAAAAACAACAGTATCCAACTTGCAAGTTTTCTGTACCATGGTTTCCCTTTTGCTAAATAAAATTGAATTGCTGCTTGAAGTTTAGGTTTTGTAAAACTCCATACCTTAGATAACGTCGATTTTATATCCATAAATAGCTATATGTGAAGACAAAAGGGTATTTGAATAATGCCTAATACCAATGAGGTAAAAGTACATATTTTTTTATTTGACAACAAAGAAAAACAGTTATTGATTTATTGACACTTTCCCAAATAAATCGTAATCGCTTGCATCGGTAATTTCAATGTCATAAAAGGACCCAATTTGTAATTCTGTATCTTCGATAAGAACCTCATTATCTACTTCATAAGAGTCAAATTCGGTTCGTCCAATAAAGAATTCTCCTTCTTTTCTGTCAATAATCGTTTTTAAAGTTTTACCAATTTTAGCTTGGTTTTTTTCAAGCGAGATATCTTGCTGAATCATCATTATTTCTTCAGCTCTCGATGCTTTTATGAAATCTTCAATAGTGTCTTCATGATTTAAGAAACTATGAGTGCCTTCTTCATGCGAATACTGAAATACGCCTAAACGATCAAATTTAATATCCTGAACAAAGCGTTTCATTTCATTAAAATCTTGTTCCGTTTCACCAGGGTGTCCAACAAGAAGTGTAGTACGTAAGGCAATATCAGGAACTGTTGAGCGAATTTTCTCAATCAGTTCGTATGTTTTTTCTTTTGTGAAATTTCTTCGCATTGTTTTTAACATCGAATCGCTAACGTGCTGGAAGGGTAAATCCATGTATTTACAAATGTTTTTACGTTCAGCCATTAGTTGTAAAATATCGCGAGGGAAATCATTTGGGAATAAATAATGAAGGCGTATCCATTCTAAACCATCTATTCTTGAAAGTTGATCGAGTAAGTCGGGTAATTGTTGTTTGCCATTTAAGTCAACTCCATAAAACGATAAATCTTGTGCAATTATCATCGTCTCTTTAACACCTTTACCAACTAATATTTTCGTTTCTTCAACAAGCTCCGATATCGTTTTTGAGTTATATGCACCTCTTATAATAGGAATTGAACAAAATGAACATGATCGATTACAGCCTTCTGCTATTTTTAAATATGCAAGATGTTTTGGAGTAGTAATAATTCGTTCGCTTATTACATCACGAACAACTTCTGCATTTAATGCTTTTAATATTTTATCAAGATCGTTAGTTCCAAAGAATTGATCAACATCAGGTATTTCATTTCTCAATTCATCGGCCCATCGTTGCGACAGACATCCAATGACAAAGAGCTTTTCAATTTGTTTTTTCTTTTTCAGTTTGCAGTATCTAAGAATCATATCAATAGATTCTTCTTTTGCATCATTAATAAAACCACAGGTGTTAATAATTACCACTTCAGCTTTATTTTCAGAGTCATGAACTACCGAAAAATGATTTGCATCGAGTTGTTTCATTAAACGTTCCGAATCAACCAGATTCTTAGAACAACCCATTGTGATAACATTAACCGTTTTAGCCATTTTGTAAACTTTTTGAATACCTAAATTTTCTGCAAAGATACCGATAAATGCCAATTAAAAAAGCTTTGTTCTTTTGAGTGTATCTTATTTTTGCCTAAATTGCAGAAAAATATCTAAGCGTAATGAGTGATATTACATTAAAACCTGAAACATGGGTTGACGCATACGGTAATTACCTCTATAACTTTGCGATGATGAGAGTTTACAACTCTGATGTTGCCGAAGATTTAGTTCAAGATACCTTCTATTCGGCAGTCAAAGCAAAAGCCTCTTTCTTAGGCAATAGTTCGGAAAAAACCTGGTTAACCTCTATATTAAAAAGAAAAATCATTGATCATTATCGAAAAAATGCTAGAAGCAAAGAAGATAACGTACTTGATAATCCCGATCATTTTCAAAAAGAAGGAATATTAAAAGGTCATTGGGAAGATAATTCTTTACCTTTCGATTGGGGGGCATCAAGCGAAGCTTCAGCAGTTGAAAATACTGAATTATTTAAGGTTGTTAAAAACTGTTTATCAAAAATTCCTGCTCGAATGGCTGCAACATTTACTCTTAAAGAATTTGAAGATTATTCAACAGAAGAGATATGTAAGGAATTGGATATAACACCGTCGAATTTGTGGGTTATGATGCACAGAACGAAGGTTCAACTTCGCGATTGTATTGAAAAAAACTGGTTTAAACCCGACGAAAAACGTTATTCTTAAAATTGAGGGATTGTATGAATATTTTTAAAAAGATATGGATTGTTTATCTTAAGGCAAAGTTTAGAACTTGTGGGGAAGCTACTTTTCTAATGGCTAAAGAAGAATGTGCTAAACTTTCGGACGAGGAACGCGGGAAATTGAAACGTCACATGTCGCGTTGTAAATATTGCAATGCCTATAAACATCAACATGAACTTATTGCTCAAAATCTCGAAGTAATGAAGCATAATATTGAGGTTGATAAATACCTATATTTTCTCACACCAGAGCAAAAGGAACGTCTTAAAACGGGAATAAAAAACGACGAATAATTTAATAGATGGATTATAAAGAAATATGTCTTCAAGTAGCTGAATTAGCTAGTAATGTTGGAGCATATGTTAAAGAAGAACGTCAAAAGTTCAATACATCAGGCATAGAAACAAAAGGGAAAAACGATTTTGTAACTTATGTTGATAAAGCTTCAGAAGAAAGAATAGTTGAAGGTCTTTCTAAAATACTACCCGAAGCTGGCTTTATAGCCGAAGAAAAAACATCAATTAAAAAAAGTGAACATTATAATTGGATAATCGACCCTATTGATGGGACCACAAATTTTATACATGGATTGCCTCCACATGCTATAAGTATTGCATTGCAATACGATTCTGAATTAGTTATTGGTGTTGTTCATGAAATTGCGTTAAACGAATCGTTTTATGCGTGGAAAGATGGTGGTGCATATTTAAATGGAAATCCTATTCATGTTTCTAAAAATAAAATAGTAAACGATAGTTTAATAGCAACGGGGTTTCCATATAGTGATTATTCTCGAATGGATGCATTTATTGAAACCATGAAATATTTCTTTACCAATTCGCATGGTTTACGTCGAATTGGTTCGGCAGCTACCGATTTGGCTTATGTTGCTTGTGGACGTTTCGATGCGTTTTACGAATATGCCTTAAAACCATGGGATGTTGCTGCAGGAGCCGTTTTAGTTAAAGAAGCTGGTGGATGCATTTGTGACTTTTCGGGTGGAGATACATATCTTTATGGCGGTGAACTCATTTCTTCAAATTCGCTCATTTTTGATGAGATGAAAGAAATTATTGGAAGTAAAATGAATATCGATTTAAAATAGATCTGTTTATTTAGATATTTAAAATTATAGTTTTTGAAAGTAAGTGTTGTAATATTAAATTGGAACGGAAAATTATTCCTTGAGAAGTTTTTACCATCTGTTGTACAACATAGCACTATACCCGATGTTGAGATTGTTATTGCTGATAATGCATCAACCGACGATTCAATTCAATTTCTAAATATACATTATCCCACCTTAAAGATAATCATTCTTGATCGTAATTATGGCTTTGCAGAAGGCTATAATAAAGCATTAGCTCAACTGCAATCAGAGTATTTTATTTTACTCAATTCAGATGTTGAAGTCACTTCTAATTGGATTCAACCATTAGTCGAATTAATGGATTCTGATAAAAAGATTGCAGCTTGTATGCCCAAATTACGCATGTTCGACGATAAACAGTATTTTGAATATGCTGGTGCTGCAGGTGGTTTTATCGATAAATATGGATATCCATTCTGTCGAGGAAGAATATTCTCGACTGTAGAAATAGACAATGGTCAATACGATAGCATCTCAGATATCTTTTGGGCAACAGGTGCATGCATGTTTGTTCGAGCAGAATATTATAAACTATCGGGTGGTTTAGATGCTGATTTTTTTGCTCACATGGAAGAAATTGATTTATGTTGGCGTTTCAAAGGAATGGGGTATCGTGTAGTTTATAATCCTGAATCGATAGTATATCATGTTGGAGGTGGAACTTTGCCGAAAGAAAATCCATTTAAAACGTATTTAAACTTTAGAAATAATCTGTATCTCCTTTGTAAAAACTCATTTCAAAGTAATATAGTTTTACTATTACTTAAACGTATGCTCCTTGATGGAATTGCAGCTATAAAGTTTTTAGCAAGTTTTGAATTTGGATGTTTTTTTTCTGTATTTAAAGCTCACATGCATTTCTACATACATTTTAGTTCCTTAATGAAAAAACGTAAAATCAATAAAAAGCGATTTACTCAAAACCAATTTAAAGAAGTTTATAATCGAAGTATTGTGTTTTCTTACTTCCTTCGTAAAAAAACGAATTTCAATCAATTGGAATTTTAAATCATTTAAAGATATTCAACAATAGTTTCCAACTTATTCCCTCTCGAACCTTTAATTAAAATTGTTTTTCCTACAATTTTTGTTGTACTTAAAAATGAAATAAGTGATTGTGTGTTTTCAAAAACACTTATATTTTTATCATTTTTTGAATTCCATTTACCTACCAAATAAACATGTTCAAAATCGTAAGATTTCACTTGATTATATAGCTTTTCATGTTCTGAGTCTGATATATCTCCGAGTTCACGCATTTCGCCCAAAATGACTATTTTATTCTGGGCTTTCAAAGTTTTGAAATTCGAAATAGATGCTTCCATACTACTTGGGTTTGCATTGTAGGCGTCGAGTAGGAGAGTGTTCTTTCCTGTTTGTTTTAATTGAGATCTATTATTATCTGGGATGTAATTTTCTAAGGCATTTTTTATTTCAGAAATACTTAATCCAAACTTTTTCCCAACACAAGCAGCAGCAAGCATATTACTTGTATTATAAGAGCCAATCATTTGGGATTTTATAGTGATTTGGATATCATTTTCAAAAATAGCGATATTAACAAATGGGGCTGAGTCGATGAATTCACCTTTGCAGTAATCTGAATTACCTTTACCATAATAAATACAATGTAAGTTGCTAGAAATGCTTGTAATAAGGTCATCATCATGGTTAACAAATACAGTTCCCTTTTTTTGTGAAATATGGTCGAATAATTCTTTTTTTGTTTTGATAATATTTTCAAATGAACCAAATCCTTCTAAGTGAGCTTTCCCAATACTTGATATAATCCCATAATCAGGATCAGATATTTTACATAATTCTGCAATTTCAAAAGGATGATTTGCTCCCATTTCTATAATTGCAAATTCAGTATTTAAAGGAATAGATAAAAGAGTTAAGGGTACTCCAATGTGATTATTCAAATTACCTTTAGTACAAACAGTTTTGAACTTTTGACTTAATACGGTATTAATTAATTCTTTCGTTGTTGTTTTTCCATTAGTTCCTGTAATTCCAATTACTGGAAATGTAAATTGAGATCTATGGAAATTAGCTAATTTTTGAAGTGTTTCAAGAACATTGTCAACCAAAATATATCTTTCGTCACTGTTATATTCTACTTCATCTATTATTGCATACGAAGCTCCATTTTCTATAGCTATTTGTGCAAATATATTCCCATTAAACGATTCCCCTTTAAGTGCAAAAAACAATCCACCTTTACTCTTATTTCTGCTATCAGTTGATATTGATTGTTCTTTTATATAAAGAGAATAAATGCTTTTGATATCCATATTTCTTCAATTTTGGCAATAAAAAAACCCATTACATGAATGGGTTTCCTTATATATTTTTTGTTATTATTAAAATCCTTCTGGACTACCAACTCTAATCATTGAGCAACGGAATCCTAAGTCATCTTGCGATTGTACTTCTTGTAGGAAACGGCGTGAACCTGGAGCTAACCAATATGCTCTGTCTTTCCAGCTACCGCCTTTGTATACGCGAGCATGGTCATTTACAAGTGACATCATACCAACACTTTCTTTGTCTTTACCTTGTTGATACATTCTATTTGAACCAGGACCTTTGTCACCATCTTCATTAGAATAATCTATACTTGATTCAAAATCACCATCTTTATAGTTGATGTTATCTGATTTACGATAGTTTCTTCTGTTGAAACTTTCTTCTTCAGTTACATCTCTCATTTTGATTCTACCTAAAGAGTCTTTTTCAGCAATATTTCCTTCTTCATCTGTTTGATATGTTTGGAATACATTACCTCTAAATGGACGGAATTCATCATCATCTTCAAATGTTTCAGCACGATAAACGTCTTGTACCCATTCATTAACATTTCCTGCCATACAATATAAACCGTAATCATTAGGCCAATAAGATAATACTGGAGCACAAATATCTGCTTTATCATTTAATGATCCAGCAACACCCATATAATCACCTTTACCTCTTACGAAGTTAGCCATCATTCTACCACGATTATCTCCATCAGGGTTACGAGTAAAGTGACCATTCCAAGGATAAATTCTTCTTTCATAGATACGCTCATCAACTGAGTTACCAATTAGTGCATATGCAGCATATTCCCATTCTGCTTCTGTTGGTAGGCGGTATTTTGGTAAAAGAATACCATCTTCAATTCTAACTTTACGTGTATCTGCATTAGGATCTAAATCGGGGATATCTTGTTTAACATCTCCTTCGTATTGGCGAGCTAAATAAGCATCTGAGTTAAAGTTATCAGCACCAGTTTGTTTTGGGTTTGGATTTAAAATACCTTCACGAATTAAAATATTTTCGTTTACGCGGTCAGTTCTCCATGAGCAATAATCGTTTGCTTGTAACCAGTTTACTCCAACTACAGGATAGTTTTGGTAAGAAGGGTGACGGAAATAATATTCAACATAAGGTTCATTAAATCCTAGACGACTTCTCCAAACTAATGTGTCAGGTAAAGCTTTTCTCATTACCTCAGGGGTTTCTACGAATACACGTTTTAACCAATATAAGTATTCACGATAATCAACGTTTCTTACTTCAGTTTCGTCCATGTAAAATGAAGATACTGAAACACGTCTATGAGGATTATTCCACTCATAAAGTACATCTTCTTGTACTTGTCCCATGCTAAAAGTACCACCTTGCACAAGTACTAATCCTGGACCAGTTTCTTGTTCTAAGTAGTCAGAGTAGTACTCAAATCCACCATTCTCCTCATTATTGTATTTCCATCCAGTAGTTGAAGATACTTCGTCCTTACATGAATTTAAAACAGAAAGCCCAAAAACTAGAGACAAAAGGAATAAACCGCTTTTTAGTTTCATAAATCGAATTATTATTTTTAGGTTTAAATATTTAACAAATTAATAAATATTTTACTATATACCAGGGCAATTTATTGCCTTATTTATTTTCTTTTTTTCAACACAATTGAAAAAATATGTTAATGAAAGTTCGTGACAGTCTAAAAATGAGTTACTTACTTTGACTAATGATATATCACAATTATATGCAAATTTAAACTTTTTTTGAATAAAACCAACTATAAACGAGAAAGTGTCGAAATTTGTTCCAATATTTTGCTTAATTCCGATTCCTGTTAATAAAAAGTTTTTAGTCATGTTAAATCCATATTGAATTTGAGTTGATTTTCCTTGATTGAAAATAACTATATTAGGTAAGAAAAAATAGGCATCTTTTAAAGGTTTTTGGGTTGGCCTATACATTATGTTATATGCATATTGAATGGAAATTTTTCGACTTAAAAGAGAATTCTTTTTGGATAGGGAACTTGTTGGTTGATTTATATTAAACATTGAAATACCCAAATATTGTTTTTCACTATATGCTAATATTCCTGCACTAACATTTGCTTTATGATAATGTTCGAAGATAGCAGATTCGCCTGTTGGATATACAAAACCATAAACCGGATCAATCATATCTGGATATGAAACTTTTTCAGTATTTAAAGTATGTTGAAGATAATCAGCTTCTACAGCTAGTTTTAAAATATATTCTGAAGTAATATTTATATCTTTTGCATAAATCAATCCTATCATTGTGTTTTTAATCACACCTTTAGCTTGAACATCATTTAAGAATGTTACACCAATATCACCTTTAAAGTTGTCATAGTATTGGTCGTATGTTCCGTAATAAGTTTGATAAACATTTCCTAAAGAAATGAATTTATTCCTATATCCAGAAATAAATCTTGGACATGCTTTTGTACCTGCAAAAGCTGGGTTTGTAAATAGTAGATTTAATGTTACTTGGCTAAAATCAGGTGTTTGAGCTTTACCGATTAAACAAATTAACATTAAATATATTGATATTTGGAGCGTTTTTTTCAAAGCTTTAAAAAATTTGGTGAAATATTTTTTTGTGTTTAGCGTTTCATTAATGTTTTAATATCCTTAATTTTGACAAATATATTTTTTTTTCATGAATACTCGCACTCGATACTTAATCATTCTGATTTTTATTTCATTTAAAGTTTTAGGAGCTGAATTTCAAGTTAATAAAGTTTTAGCTTGGAATGACTCAATAAAAAATATTCCTACGTTTAATGATGCTGTTTATTTTAAATCAACAGGTAATGTTCCTTATTTTTCAGGAGTGCTACATTTTTCATATTACCCCAAACCTTCATTTTTAATTAATGACATTGAAAATAAGAATGTCAATTCAAACGTTTTTACAAATGTAAGTACATTTTTAAAAACAAACAATGTACCATTTGAATTTGTTGTTGAAAAAACTGGATCTACTTATTTATTAAAGTATTGGTATCCCGCAATTCAAAAAAAAGAAAATGGCGAAATATTTAGAATATCTAAAATAAACTTTACTATTTCTGTTGAAAATCAAGGAGAATTAAAATCTACAAAATCTAATATTTCATTAAATGAAAATTCGAAATTAGCATCTGGTAAATGGTATAAGTTCGAAGTGAGTAAAAATGGTGTATATAAAATAACTAAAGCATATTTATCTAGTCTAGGAATTAGCGTTAATAAATCGATAAGGGTATTTACTTTTCCAAAAAATGTAAATCATGGATTTAATACATCTATAATGCTTGATGATTTATATGAGTGTAGTGTATTTAGTTCGAATAATGGTAGTTCTGTTTTTAGTGTAACCGATTATATATTGTTTTACGGCGAAGCTGCTGATATATGGTCATATTCAAGTACTAAAGGCTTTTTTGATCATACTAATAATCTATATTCTGTAAATAATTTTTATTATTTACTTATTGATGAAGATTTACCTCATTCCATTTTAGAAGTTAATAATACAAATGTTCCTCAATATGAAACGAGTTCGTATAATAATTTTGAGTTTCATGAAAGAGATGATTATAATATTCAGAAAAGTGGGAAAGAATGGTTTGAATCATTACCAGCAAGTAATATAAAATTTAATTTAACAGATTTTATTGATGATAGTGTTTATTTTAAAATTAGAACTGTAAGTGAATCATCCAATATCTTTTCATTAGGTCTTTTGAATGGTTCAGATTATGTGAAAATTTTAAGTTCAAAAAAAGATGCAACAAACTATTTTAAAGTAAAAAATTCTACAAGTTCACTAAAATTACAACTGTCAGATATTAATAGCTTTTCGACAGAAAAGGTATATTTAGACGATATTGTTATAAACTATAGAAGTAAATTATTGTATGATGGAAAGCAAATGCTTTTTAGAGATATTAAATCTACCAAATTTTCTAATTCAAAATATGTAATTTCAAGTAATAAAAATCTTAATGTTTGGAATATTACAGATGTTCTCAATCCCAAACAAGTTGTAGTTACTTCTAATTCTGATCAAAAGGAGATTATTTATTCATCAGATACCCTTGAAACGTTTGTAGTATTTAATGAAAGTGATTGTTTTATTCCTAAATATAATGGAGAGGTTAAAAATCAAAATCTACATTCCTATAAAAATGTAGATATGATTATTGTAACAGCAAATAACTTTGAATCACAGGCAAATAAGCTGAAAGATTTACATTATAATGTTGATGGGTTACAGTCTGTTGTTGTTACTCAAGATCAGATTTTTAATGAATTTTCTGGAGGAAGACCTTGTCCAGATGCTATAAAAGATTTTGCTAGATATATTTATAATAAGGGAAGTAATAAACTTTCATTTCTGTTGTTATTTGGTGATGGCTCTTATGATAATCGAGAGTTAAATACGAATAAGGAAATAGTAACATTTGAAACGAAATCTTCAGTTGATGAAGGTTCTTCAATTGTAACAGATGATTTTTTTGCTTTATTAGACGAGGGTGAAGGTATAAATGATTATGATCAAATAAATGGAGCAATTGATATAGCTGTAGGTCGTATTCCTGTTTCAACCATTGAAGATGCTGAAATTGTAACCAATAAAATTATCAAATATTCTTCAGGTGAAAATAGTAGAGGAGATTGGCGAAATCGAATGTTATTTGTAGCTGATGATGCTGATGATTATACAATTCACATGGTACAAGCAAATCAATTAGCGGATAAATGTATCGTGAAAAATACTAATTTAATAACAGATAAGGTGTTTTTAGATGCTTATCCTCAGGTATCAATTGCAGGAGGCCAAAGATATCCAACTGTTAATAAGACAATTGAGTCAAAGATAAAAAATGGATGTTTAATTTTTAATTATACAGGACATGGTAATCCACTTCGATTAGCTGCAGAAATTGTAGTGGATAAAAGTGAAGTTGATAAATGGCAAAATCCAGATGCATTGCCATTGTTTATTACAGCAGCCTGTGAAGTTGGACGTTTTGATGATGAAACGAGACTTTCATTGGGCGAAAATATATTATTGTCAAATCATGGTGGTGGAATTGCACTTTTTACAACAACACGAAAGGTCTATTCTGATCAAAATATGGAACTTAATTCAAATGTGTATGATTATATGTTTTCTTTGACAGCAGAAAATAAACCCCAATTCATGGGAAATATTTTAAAACAAGCTAAAAATGATGCTGTTACAGATAATTTTAATAAATTTAATTTTGTAATGTTAGGAGATCCAGCAGTTCGTATTGCTCTTCCTATTTATACTGTCAAAACAGATAAGGTAAATGGGTATTCATCTGAAGTTAAGATTGACACATTGCGGGCTTTGTCAAATGTTACAATTACTGGTCATATTGATAATTATAATGGTATTAAACAATCGTCTTATAATGGAACAATTCATGCCGTTGTTTTTGATAAACCTCAAAATATTACAACATTATCGAATGATGGCAATAGTCCAATTACATATAAAGCACAAAATAATATTTTATTTAAAGGAAAAGCAACAGTTCAAAATGGTGATTTTACATTTTCATTTATAGTTCCAAAAGATATATTTTACTTCTATGGAAATGGTCGTATTTCTTATTATGCTGATAATGGAAATATTGATGGTGCTGGAAGTTATAATCAATTTATTATCGGTGGTTCATCAAATAATAGCTTTGTTAAGAATGGAGGACCAGAACTAAATCTGTATATGAATGATACGAATTTTGTTTATGGTGGAATAACCAATTCGTCGCCTACATTGCTTATTAAAGCAAAAGATTCATATGGTATAAATGTTTCAGGAACTGCTGTAGGGCACGATGCAACAGCTGTTTTCGATGGAAGTAAATCGGAACAAATAATATTAAATCAGTTTTATGAAACAGATAAAAATTCATATCAAAAAGGATTGTTTAAATATCCCGTATCTCTGTTATCTGAAGGTAAACATGCTGTAGATGTTAAAGTTTGGAATATTAATAATGAAGTTACTCAAAAATATCTAGAGTTTTATGTGGAAAGTTCAGCATCGTTGGCATTGCAACATGTTTTGAACTATCCAAATCCTTTTACAACTATAACTAATTTCTATTTTGAACATAATCAATCAAATCAACAATTAGACGTTTTAATTCAGATTTACACCGTTTCTGGTAAATTAATTAAAACGATATCATCGAATTTTTATTCAGAAGGAAATCGAAGTATACCAATAACTTGGGATGGTAAAGATGATTTTGGAGACCCAATTGGAAGAGGAGTTTATGTTTATAAAATAAGAGTTCAGAATGATAAAAAAGAGTTAGCTCAAAAATATGAAAAACTTGTAATATTAAAATAATTGAAGTTCAAAGTAATATTTGTGAGTGTTAATCGTTTTACAGATATTTGCAAAAACATTAAACTATGAAAATAAATAGTAAACTAGTCTCTATAACTGTCGCTACAAGTATTGTATTGTCAAGTATGTCAGCATTTTCACAATTATCACAAAGTGAATTAGCTACTCAATATAATGTTATTAAACATGCGGTACCATTTCTTGTTATTGCTCCAGATTCACGATCAGGAGCTATGGGAGAACAAGGTGTTGCTACTGAGCCTGATGTGTGGTCAATGCATTGGAATCCATCAAAATATAGCTTTGAAAAGAAAGATTTTGGAGCTGGATTTTCATATACTCCGTGGTTACATAATTTAGGAGTAAAGGATGTGTTTCAGTTTTATGCTGCAGGTTATGCTAAAATTGATAAATTTCAAACAATAGCTGCATCATTTCAATATTTTAATTTAGGAAATGTTTATTTTACAAATCAAGATGGAGATTTAACGGGTGTAACTTGGTCACCAAGAGAATTTGCTGTTGATGCTGCATATTCACGTTTATTGTCTAAAAAATTCTCTTTTAGTATTGCTCTGCGTTATATCTATTCTAACTTAACAGGAGGCGTTTCATCAACACCAGGTGAATCAGCTCATGCAGCACAAACATTTGCATCAGATATTTCTGGATACTATCAAAATAGGAAAACACTTGCTGGCTTACAATCGGACTTAAGATTTGGATTTAATATTTCGAATTTAGGAGGTAAAATGAGTTATACTACTTCTGGAAGAAAAGATTTTTTACCTGCGATGTTACGAATTGGAGGTGGTTCGACGTTTAAACTTGATGAATTTAATGATTTAGGTGTTAACATTGAAGCATCGAAATTATTAGTTCAATCTCCTCGATATAAATATAAAGATCCAAACACCGGTTTGGATGCATACCAAGGTGGCGAAAATCCTGATGCATCATTGATGCAATCTATAGTAAATTCATTTAGTGATGCACCAGGAGGCTCAAAAGAGGAATGGCATGAAGTAATGTGGAGTGCTGGTTTAGAATATTGGTATGTAAAGCAATTTGCGTTAAGAGCTGGATATTTTTATGAAAATAAAACAAAAGGTAATCGTCAATTTTATACTGTAGGACTTGGATTAAAAATGAGTGTTATCGGTATCGATGCCGCATATATAATTCCAACTGCAGGTAGTAATTCACCTATTGCAAATACCTGGAGAATTGCCTTATCATTTGATTTTGATAAAACAAGACCTCAATCTCAACCACAAGCTCCGCAATCAAAATAAACTATTGCTGACATAAAATTATCCGAAAATGAAAATTAAAGTAGGATTTGGATACGATGTTCATCAGTTAGCCCAAGGTGAAAAATTAGTTCTTGGTGGAATACCTATTGATTATAATCGAGGTTGCGTAGCTCATTCCGATGGAGATGTGTTAATTCATGCGATTTGTGATGCACTTTTAGGTGCTGCAAATATGAGAGATATTGGATTTCATTTTCCTGATACTTCAAAACAATATGAAAAAATTGATAGTAAGATTTTGTTAAAACAAACTGTCGATTTAATTGCCCAAAAAGGATATACTATTTCTAATATAGATTCAACATTGGCAATGCAAAAACCAAAGTTAAAAGATTATATTCCGACGATGAAAAGTACACTTGCCTCTGTTATTGGAATAGATGAAGATGATATTTCAATAAAAGCAACAACTACTGAAAAGTTAGGTCATGTTGGTAGAGAAGAAGGGGTTGATGCTTATGCCGTTGTTTTAATTATAAAACAATAGATATGGAATGGAATGGCTTAATTGCCGATTTTGAATTCTACCTAAAGCTCGAAAAATCGCAGTCTGAAAATACAATAGAAGCTTATGGACGTGATTTACATCGCTTTGTTGAATTCCTATCAATTTTAAATAAACCTGTCCATCCCAACGATATTCATCTTGATGATTTTATCCAATATTTTGTGTGGTTAGCAGAATTAGGAATTGGAGAACGATCGCAAGCACGGATGATTTCTAGTATTAAATCATTTTATAAGTATTTGTTAATTGATGGTATAGTTCAAGATAATCCTTCAGAATTACTTGAAACACCTAAATTGCCAAGAACCTTTCCTGAAGTATTATCAATTGAAGAGATAGATAAAATTGAGTCGGCTATTGATTTAAGTAAGCCCGAAGGACAACGCAACAAAGCCATAATTGAAACTTTATATAGCTGTGGATTACGTGTTTCAGAATTAATTGGTCTTAGGATATCTAATTTGCATTTTAATGATGGATATGTAAAGGTATTAGGTAAAGGAAATAAAGAAAGATTAGTGCCTATTAGTAATAAAGCTATTAAAGAAATAAACTTGTACATCACTGGTTACAGAGTTCATCTATCTATACCTAAACAATTTTCTGATATTCTTTTTCTAAATCATTATGGAAAACAATTAACTCGTGTAATGATTTTTCTAATTGTTAAATCGTTGTCAAAAGCCATTGGTTTAACAAAAAGTGTTAGTCCTCATACTTTTAGACATTCTTTTGCAACTCATTTGGTTGATGGTGGTGCCGATTTAAGAGCTGTACAAGAAATGTTAGGTCATGAATCAATAATTACTACGGAAATATATACTCATATAAACAATCAGTATTTACGCGATTCTATCAGACAATTTCATCCCAGATCAATTCATTGATTAAGAACCGAAGGTAACTAAACACTCTGTTAAATAACAAAAAACAAGTGTTTTGAATTTTATATTGTAATATTTTGAAGATGTTACCTGTTGTTTTTTTACTTGAAACTTGTAGAAGTAAGAAAAAAAAGGTAGGTTTGTAATGAGCAAATCGATTAAGAAAAAACGAATATTGATACGTGATGAAATTGGTTAAATCGATATTATTTATTACTTGTTTCATTGTATTTTCTTTAAATGCAGATGCACAAAGAGGAATGGCAATGACTAGAGTAAAAGAAATTTCTGTGCCAGGTGAAAGTCGAGAAAAACTATTTAAAAGAGCTAAAAGTTGGTTGAATGGTGAAGACGATGTAAAGCTTGAACGTTGGACAGATGTAGATTATAAATTGGAAGCAACAAGAACTATGCAATATGAGAACAGTTTAGTGCTCGAAAATATTGTATTAAGTCCTAATGCAGCATTGCGTACAAAAGGGAAGATGACCTATCTTATTAAAGTTACTGTTTTCGATGGCAAAGTGAGAATAGAATTTACCAATTTTGTGCACGAAGCTTTTTATAACAGATATGGGCAAATTTCATTTGGAATGATTTTAGCCAACGATAAAGCACCTTTAGGCAAGTGTTTTGAAGATACAAAATGGTGTAATGCCGTGTGGAACGATATGAAAGTAAAAATAGGAAAAGATTGTGCTATTCTTGAAGCTGACGCACAAAAGAAACTAGACTAATTACGCATGTCGCCGCGAAAAAATCTTTATCTACCCAAAAGTAAAAGGCCTAAAAAATCGAAAAAGGTTATTTGGCTTTTATTTTTTTTTATAATCAGTGCGGTATATGTTATTTTCTTTTATACTAATGATTATATAATAAACAGATCAAAATATGCACTTGAAAATACTGAGTTAAATTATGGTAGGCAGGTTGATAGTTTATGTATAGAAATGAATTTACCTAAATCCTATATTAAAGCTTTAATAATGCTTGAAAGTGGAGGTAAAATTCCAGTTCCAACTCGTTTTGAAGAACATGTTTATGATAAGTTGAAACAAGTAAAGGCAGGTAAAAAAAAACAGTATGAATATATTTCATCACGCATGTTACGACATACCTCTGATGAATCGTTACGAAATATGGCAACCTCTTGGGGGCCTTTTCAAATTATGGGATACAAGTGTATTCAATTAAGAATTAAATTGCATAATTTAACAGGTAAAGATGCTCTTTATTGGGGAATGAAGTGGATTTCGGATGATTATGGATATTTGCTTCGTACAGGACGGTATAAAGATGCTTTTCATTTTCATAATACAGGAAAAGAATATCCATTAACTGGTGAACCATTAACGTATGATCCTAGTTATGTTTCACACGGACTAAAATATATGAAGTTTTTTAAAGAAAAATAAGATAAAATAAACAATGGAAAATTTTAAAAATGAAGTAGAAGCTGTAGATGCATTGAGAATTGCATACAAGCAATTACATGATGAGGTTTGTAAAGTTGTTATTGGACAAGAAGATGTTGTAAAAGAGGTTCTTATTTCTATTTTTAGCAAAGGACATTGCTTGTTAGTTGGAGTTCCTGGTTTAGCAAAAACGTTATTAGTAAATACTATATCTCAAGTATTAGGACTGCATTATAATAGAATTCAATTTACCCCAGATTTAATGCCATCGGATATTGTTGGATCTGAGATATTAGATGATACTAAGAAATTTAAATTTATCAAAGGTCCAATTTTTGCAAATTTTATACTTGCAGATGAGATAAACAGAACTCCGCCCAAAACCCAAGCAGCATTACTTGAAGCAATGCAAGAAAATGCAGTAACTATTGCGGGTGTTCGCTATACTTTAGATAGTCCATTTTTTGTTCTTGCAACCCAAAACCCAATTGAACAAGAAGGTACATATCCTTTGCCTGAGGCTCAATTAGACCGATTTATGTTTAATATCTGGGTTGATTATCCATCATATAAAGATGAAATAACAATTGTTAAAAATACTACATCGAATAAAGTAACAACTTTAAAACAAGTGTTAACTGCGGAACAAATTATCGAATTTCAAAATGTAATTAAAAAGGTTCCAGTTAACGATAGTGTTTATGAATATGCTGTTAAACTGGTTGCCAAAACAAGGAAAAATAGCGAATTTGCAACAGAAATTACTAAAAAATATATTAGTTGGGGCGCAGGTCCAAGAGCATCGCAATATTTAATAATTGGGGCAAAAACTCATGCCGTTTTAGCTGGGAAATATTCTCCAGATATTGAGGATGTTAAAGCTGTCGCATTACCGATTCTTCGTCATAGGATAATTAGGAATTATAAGGCAGAAGCTGAAGGAATGACTGTTGAGAAAATTATTGAAGCATTGTATTAAAGTTTTTTGAATGATGTTTAGATTTAAGAAGGTAATCATATTTATCATCTTAATTGTTTTTAGTGCATTTTTAGGATTAGCTCAAAATACAGTTAAGAGAATTCAGATAGTAAATTCCGATTCGCTCACATTTGAAAAATCGAAAGGTGCAGATTTGAAGTTGTTATATGGACATGTTGTATTTAAGCAAGATGATATTATAATGCATTGCGATAGTGCTCGATTTTACTCAGTAAATAATGTGTTTGATGCTTATGGTTCAATTCATATAACTCAAGGGGATACTGTTGATGTGTGGGGAGACTCATTACATTATGATGGTAATACAAAGTTTGCACAGTTAAGAGGTAAAGTTGTAAAAATGAGAGATCGGAAAATGATTTTAACTACTCGTTTTTTCGACTATGATATGAATGCAAGTTTAGGGAAATATTTTGATGGAGGGAAAATTATTGATGATGAAAATACGCTGTCAAGTAGAACCGGAATTTATTATGCAGATAAAAAAGAATTGTTTTTTAAAGATAAAGTTAAGCTTCAAAATAAAGAATATGATGTAAGTACTGATACTTTAAAATATAATACCAATAATCATATTGCTTATTTTTTAGGACCAACAACAATGATTAATAAAGAAACAACTGTCTTTACAAAAAAAGGTTGGTACAATACAAAAACAGATATAGCTCAATTAGAAAAAGATTCTTGGGTAAATAATAAAGAAAAAAAGGTAAATGCTGATAGTATATATTATGATAAGAAAAAAGGCTTAGGACGAGCAATTAGAAATGTAGTTATTAATGATACAACCCAACATTTAACGGTAAAAGGCGATTACGCTTACTTCAAGGAAAAGCCGGAATATTTTTTTGTTAAAAATAATGTTGTTGCGGAAAAAGAATTTGAAGGAGATACATTATTCCTCCATTCAGACACTTTAATTGGTTTTAGAATTGATACCGTTTCTGATAATAGAATAATTAAAGCTTATCATAAAGTTAGATTCTTTAAAAAAGATATTCAAGGTAAGTGCGATTCATTAGTTTACAAAACAAAAGATTCTGTCATAATAATGAATACGCATCCAATTTTATGGTCAGAAAAAAGTCAGATTACAGCAAAATTGATTAGTATTTTCTTGAAGAATAATGAAATAGATCATATAAACATTGATGATATGGCATTTATAATATCTCAAGAAAATGATTCACTCAATTTCAATCAAGTAAAAGGTGCTAAAATGGTTGCCTATTTTAAAAATAGAAAGTTTTCGAAGTTAGACGTAACAAAGAATGGCGAGACTATTTATTTTATGCGAGATGGAAATTCCCTCACAGGAGTAAATAAAGCAGAATGTGAAAATCTAACAGTATTGTTTAAAAACGAAGAAGTTGATGAGGTTATCTTTAGACAAAAACCAAAAGGAACGATGTTTCCTCCAGATAAAATATTAAGTAAAGATTCAAAACTACAAGATTTTAATTGGCAAGAAAACGTTCGACCAAAGAATAAAAACGATATATTTCGTTGGGTTGAATAATCTTTAAATTAATAATGCAAACTGGTACTGTAATAGGGTATTGGATTGTCGTATGTTGTTTGCTTATTATTTATGTTTGTTGCTTTAAGTACTTTTATCCTTTTCAATCCCCAAAGAGTACCTGCTTGGTTTAGACTTCCTTCAACTATAATTTGTGCATCATTTGAACAATTAAGTACACCTTTTGAATTAATATTTAAATCATGGGTAATTACAACGATACCTCTTTGTATAAGTAATGTGTCATCTATATTTGTATTTCCTTCTACTTTTACAGTATCCGTTTCATTTTTGGTTAATACCACAACTCTACCTCTTTGATTAAGGTTTAAATCATGAAGTATACTTGCATTTTCTTTAAGCATAGCATCACCATTGACATTCAAATTACTTTTTATTTCAAAACTAATAGTAGCATTTTTTGTTGAATCGATATTTCCGTCTCCAGAACCATTGTAATGCCAAACCGTTGAATCATTATTGTCTTTATGACAAGATATTAAGCAGGATAAAAGAATTGTGCTAAAGAATAATTGTGATACTTTCATTTTTTATAAATGTTTTTCTATTTTTAAATATGCTAATGTTTGATTTAATAATTGGTACGCAATTTCACCAAACGTAATTGGACAAGTTATAGAATCGGTTTTCTTCCCTTCAAGTTCTCCATAAAGATAATTTAAAATGCAGTTGCACGAAAATACAATTGTGTTGGTTTCAATCGATTTAATACGTTCATTTAATGCCGTTTCGTAATTGTTTAGTGGCTTTGCTATTTTGTATGTAGTTCCTTTAAATACAGGAGCATATAGTTCAACAATGTTTCGTTCTAAATCAATCTTTTGGAAGCTTGTATTTATTGATAGTCCATCGAATTCAGCTACTAAAGGTAATCTAGTGTCTATATTATTCCTTTTTATGTATTCTGCAAAATTCTCCAATGTACCATTAATAAAACAATTGGTAAATGAAAATCCATCTTCTGAAAAAGTGATTGTATCTCCACTGCCTTGTTCAAAAATATTAATGATAGAAATTTCGGCATAGTAGTTTTCTGGTAATTGAATATGAACAGCTACAGCCGTATCGCTTGATAATTTTAATGAATTGCCAAATGCAACTTTTGCAGTTTGAGTACCTATTTCCTCAATAGAAACTCCAGAAATCCATCCAATTACAGGGCTTGTTGCAAATTTATCGTAGTTTAATGTATTTAATGCAAATGAATAATGAATTGGACTTGTTGCAGGAATAATTAAAACAGTAAAGCCGTTTTTAGGAGTTTCATTATATACTTGATTTATCGACTCAGAGTCATATTCAACAATCGAAAAATCTTCAACAAATTCAGGTAATATATTGACATGCAATAGATTTTTTGATTTTATTCCTCCATTTGTGCCAATAAAATAGGGTATAGTACCTGCAATCCAATTTCCTTTAGGTAATTGTTTGAGTAGTAATTCATCGCCTGCAATAAGCAGTTTTTTATTTGATTGTATTAATTGTGACGTTTCTTCAACAGTAAATAAAACTTTATTCGAATTATTTGAAATACGAGTAATAATTTTATTTATATCTCTTTGCATTCCAGGTAAACCATTTTGAACACGAACAAGAAGTTTAAGTTCATTTAGGTAGTATATTTCATCTTCTGGTTTAATTTTAGATTTAAGTCTCAGTTTTGCTAATAATATTTTTAGACTTAAAGATTCAAATTCATAGTTCTCTTTCCCTTGTAAAATATCAATCCAAGCACTGTCTGGAATTTGAGATGAAATCATAAAGTAGTTTTATAAAATTTTAATAAAAATAAATATTTAATCTGAAATACTTATAAAATAAAGTGAAAATTAACTCTACGATTCCATTATAGATCTAGAATCTTTTTAAAATATAATATTTAACTTATTCTAGTATTGTTTTTTCCCAATTCCATGCATTTTTTAGGGTGTCAATTAGTGGAATTTGTGCTTTCCAACCAAGAATTTGATTAGCTTTGGTTGTATCTGCCCAAATTTGTTCAACATCGCCAGCTCTTCTATCAACTATTTTATAAGGAATTTTTATATTATTTGCTTTTTCAAACGAATTAATTATTTCAAGTACACTTATACCTTTGCCAGTACCTAAACTAAATGTTTCAATATTAGTTAATGTCTGATTATTTAGTAATCTATTTAATGCAATAACGTGTGCTTTGGCTAAATCTACAACATCGATATAATCGCGAATACAGGTACCGTCAATTGTATTATAATCATTTCCGTAAACACTTAATTCTTTACGTTTACCTGCTGCAGTTTGTGTTATATATGGTAATAGGTTATTGGGTACACCTTGCGGTAATTCACCAATTAAAGCTGACGGATGTGCTCCAATTGGATTAAAATATCGTAGAATAATTGATTTTAGTTCGGGAAATGTTTTTTCTGTATCTGTTATAATTTCTTCACAAATTTGTTTTGTATTACCATAAGGTGAATTAGCTTTTAATATTGGAGATAATTCTGTTACAGGTAGTTTTTCCGGTTGACCATGAACAGTACATGAAGATGAAAATACAATATTATTAATATTAAATTCTTTCATCTGCTTAAGTACATTTATAAGAGAACCAATATTATTGCTATAATATTCAAGTGGTTTTTCTACACTTTCACCAACAGCTTTTAAGGCAGCAAAATGAATTACTGCTTTAATATTTGTAGACAATGAAAGCATTGAATGTAATTCCGATTCATTGCATAGATCAAAAATATGTAATGAAGGTTTTTTATTTGTTATTCTTTCAATTCGATCTGCAATCCATTTTTTTGAATTACAAAGATTATCTACTATTATAACTTCGTAACCTTCATTTAATAATTCAACAGCCGTGTGTGAGCCAATATAACCGGTTCCTCCGGTAACTAAAATTGTAGGTTTCATGTTTTTGTGTGAGGGTAAATGAAAAAGAGACGCGATGAATCGCGTCTCTACATGTAAATTTATTTTTTTGCGATATAATCTGCAATCCAATCGCCAACCTGACTTGTTGATTTTGGGTTTTCTTTGTTTAAATCTTCAGTTACAAAATTTGCTTCAATTGATTTTTCTACTGCTTCTTTAATCAAATTAGCTTCGTCTTGAAGTTTAAATGCATATTCAAACATCATAGCTGCTGAAAGAATTGTCGCTAATGGATTAGCAATGTTTTTACCCGCTGCTTGAGGATATGATCCGTGTATAGGTTCAAATAATGATGTGTGAATACCTACAGAAGCTGAAGGCAAAAGACCTAATGAACCATTTATTACACTTGCTTCGTCTGTTAATATATCTCCAAATAAGTTTTCTGTAACAATTACATCAAAACGTTTTGGCCATTGAATTAGTTGCATTGCAACATTATCAACAAACATATATTCAACTTCAATTTCAGGATAATCTTTCTCCATTTCTTGAGCAGTTTCTCTCCATAAGCGAGATGTTGCTAAGATATTAGCTTTATCAACAACAGTCAATTTTTTGCGACGTTTGCCTGCAAATTCAAATGCTAACTTGCAAATACGTTGAACTTCTTCTTTTGTATAAACACAGGTATCGAATGCTTTTGTTCCGTCTTCGCTACGTCCTCTTGGTTCCCCAAAATAAATTCCACCAGTTAATTCACGTAAAAAAACAAAATCAGCACCATCAACTAATTCTGTCTTAAGTGGTGATTTATGAATTAACGATTTAAATGTACTAATAGGGCGAATATTTGCAAATAATCCTAATGACTTACGCATTTTTAATAATCCTTGTTCTGGACGAACTGTAGCCTTAGGATTATTATCGTATTTAGGATCACCAATAGCACCAAAAAGAATAGCATCGCTATTCATACAAAGTTCGTGTGTACTATCTGGATATGGAGCTCCAAGTTTATCAATTGCTATTGCACCAACTAAAGCTTCTTCGAAAGAAAATTCATGTCCAAATTTCTTTTCTATTGCTTTTACTGTTTTTAAAGCTTCTCTTATTATCTCAGGTCCAATTCCATCGCCTGATAATACAGCTATTTTAGCTTTCATAATGATTGTGATTTAATAATATACCTTTTTTAGTAAGGCAAAGATACAATTTCTATTATGACATTTTAAAAAAATGCATGATAGAAATTGGTTAATTAAGTGTTTTTATTTAATCAAGCTTTAATGAGAATTTGATGATACTTATTAGTTTATTTTTTTGATGATTGAAACATCATTAACCTCAATTGAATCATTATTCATAATCTATATATATTCATAATTATAATTTTGAATAGATTAATCCATGTTTTTTTTAAAATAATATTTTTTAATTCATCGATCATTTTCTTTGAAAAATATATTGAATGATGTTATTGATAGTCAGAATGTAAGTTGTTATGAATTGTGGGTGATAGGTAGTAAACCTAAATAATATGTGTAAATACTGACAAAAATGTAGTAGATTTGTCTCGGTTGAAATTTTTATAAGATTATTGTAAATTAGTATTAAATTGTATTTCAATTAAATAAATGATATATCTCAGTTAAAATAATTTATAAATGAATGCAACTAATTTTGCTTTGTGGTTGTCTACAATTTGTTAGGGTAGTGTGTGGTTTCTGATTGAAATTATATTAATTTAAAAGTTATGAAAAATAAATGTAATGTATTATTACTCTCTATTTGTTTGTTCTGTGGCATTAATACAAAAGCCCAATTGTTTTTAAAACAGTCAAATTCATCATATTTGTTCTATCAAACATCTAAAGTCAATCAACTTGCTTTTGTCTTTAAAGGTTCTAATACTGAATTGATGAATTTTAAATCAATATCAGATTCTGTTATTGATGTCACTATTGATTCATTAAAAGATGGGAATTGTTTTGGTCACTTCACTTTTCATCGATCGATAGATGCAAGGGATTTTCGACTGTTACTGCGTAGACTTGGACTATCATTATTATATGTTAATAATGTTAAAATTTTACAGCAATCATTATTAACAGAAAAGGAGTTGATGAATTTGAAACAAGTTGTTTTTGACGTTGATGATTCAAAGCCAAGTGCAAGTTCATTACGTGAAGCTAATGAATTGCATCGTAGTCTATATCATGCCCGAATGCACAATTATCCAAAACATTTATATTCTGGTGAAGTTACAAAAATAGAAGAAGATATTTATTCCGTATTGAGCACAATTAGAGGTAAATAATTATTTAATTGTTTTCTGGAATTAACAAAAACGATATTATGAAAAAGATAATTTTAATTCTGTTTATAAGTATTTTAACTGGATTTAAGCTTTTAGCTCAAATTCAAGTTGATAATACACAAACTGCCGAATGGTATGTGAAAAATATACTATTAGGAGGTGGGGTTACTGTTTCAAATGTAACTTTTCAGGGGGATTTGGCTCAAATTGGCTCATTTGCAAATGGAATTACCACAAATATTGGCTTAAATAATGGATTAGTTCTTGCAACAGGTGGGATATCGGAAGTTATTGGACCTAATTTAGCCTCAGGTAAAAGTATTTCAGTTATTAATTCTATCCATTCTGAACCCGATATTGCTTCAATGGTTACTAGTTCGATTAATGATCCTGCTATTTTGGAGTTTGATTTCATTCCAAAGGGTGATAGTCTTGAATTTGAGTATGTTTTTGGATCAGAGGAATATCCTGAATTTGTAAATAGTAGTTATAATGATGTTTTTGGTTTTTTCTTGAGTGGACCAGGTATAAATGGAACATTTTTAAATAATGCTCAAAACATAGCTTTAATACCAGGAACTACTAATTTTGTTTCTATCAATAATCTAAATGATAAAACAAATTCACAGTTTTATATTGATAATACTTCAGGATTAACAATTGAATATGACGGTTTTACGACCGTTTTAAAAGCAAAAGCAAAAATACAGCCATGTCAAACATATCATATTAAACTTGTAATCGCCGATTTAGGAGATCAAGCATGGGATTCAGGAGTTTTTTTAAAGGCAGGTAGCTTTTCATCGCATGGAACAGGTGTAAGTACCAAATATTCGGCAAAATCGGGTCTTGAAGCTGCAATTGAAGGATGTTCTGATGCTACTATTGAATTTGATGCAGGATATAATGTTCTACAAGATACTATCATATCATACTCTATTGGTGGTATACCTCAAAATGGAGTAGATTATCAAACATTGACTGGATCATTGTCAATTTTAAAAGGTCAAAAAACAGGAATAATTAAAATCGTAGCAATTGAAGATTCAATTCCTGAACCTATTGAAAATGTTGATATAACATTTAATATTTTTGATGTTTGTTTAGGTGCGAGTACAACAACAATATCAATTCCAATAACTGATGCTCCATTAATAAAAATCCCTAAAAATCCATTCGATTGTAAGGCTACAAGTATAACTCCCAATGTTATTGGAAATGGTAAATATCAATGGTATACCGATAATGTTGGTGGGCTTTTACTTGGTTCAAGTATTGCAAGTAATTCAACTATAAACCCCATTGATTTGGCTGATATTACTGATGTTACTGGAGTTAGTCCCAATAGAATTTATAAAATTTGGGTTGAAGAACGTGATGATAAATCATTTGTCATTAGGAAAGATAAAACAAAATTTTCATTTTCAACAGCAGTTTATAAAGATGCAAATCTTGTTGAAAATGTATTGAATTTTAATGTGTTATCAGGTTTTATTTTTGATGGATTAGATGTTAGTTACAGATGTTTATCTAGTTCTGGTACATTAACTATACATATTTATGATGCAAATGGTATAGATGTTGGTTCAAATACTGTTACAGTTTCAAATACAACTTCATCCATTCTGTCTTTTACAGGATTGAATATTTCTTTACCAACAGGGAATAATTATTCAGTTGGTTTTACTGGAACTGATGTTGAAATTCTTTGGGCTTCGACTGGAACTACAAGTGCTTATCCTTATGATTTTAAATATTACAATCAGAAAATGATTTCAATTTTAGGTCCACAAAGTACTATTAAGAGTTCATACCCATATTCTTCCCCTTATTTATTTAATTGGAATGTACGAAAGTCATTCATGAAAGATAATTTATGTGATAGGGTTCCTGTATTAATAACAGAGACATGTAAAGCATGTGAAAAACCATTATCGCTATCAATATCACAAGGTCAGCAAGTTTCTATTTGTGAAAATGATTCTTTGAAATTAAATGTAGTTTATACATTGGGAAAAAGTCAAAATGGTGGTTATTATTATTCATGGTATAAGTCTGGAGTATTACTTTCAAATGATCAGCAGTATAATTCATTAACTGTAAATAAAACTACTGGTTCAGGTAATTACAGTATTAGAATAGAGGATGGTAATGTTGGAAATTCTAGTTGTTATCTTGATACTGCAATTATCGTAACTGTAAATGCTTTACCAACAATCACAGCTCAATCGCAAACGATTTGTTTTGGCGAATCAACAAAATTAGTAGGTTCAGGAGCAAATTCGTATGTGTGGAGTGGAGGTATAACAGATAACACAAATTTTAGTCCAACAATAACAACGACTTATCAAGTTACAGGTACAGATGGAAATAGCTGTAAAAATACAGCAAATGCAAATGTAACAGTCAATGCATTACCCACCATAACAGTACAATTGCCAACAATTTGTTATGGTGAATCTACAAAATTAGTAGGACAAGGAGCAAGTACTTATGTTTGGAGCGGTGGAATAACAGACAATGTGAGTTTTAGTCCATCATCAACAACAACGTATATTGTAACAGGTACAGATGGAAATAATTGTTCGAACACTACAAGTGCAAAAGTTACAGTAAATGCATTACCATCGGTAACAGTAATATCCCCAACAATCTGTATTGGTGAATCAATAAAATTAAAAGGAAAAGGAGCAAGTACTTATATTTGGGATGGTGGAATAAACGATAATGTAAGTTTTAATCCAATAACCACAACAACATATATCGTAACAGGTACAGATGGAAATAATTGTTCGAATACAGCAAGTTCAACAGTAACAGTTAATGCTTTACCAACAATCACAGCACAATCGCAAACTATTTGTTTTGGAGAATCAATAAAATTAGTAGGTTCAGGAGCAAATACGTATGTGTGGAGTGGTGGAATAACAAATAACACAAATTTTAGTCCAACAACCACAACGACTTTTCAAGTTACAGGTACAGATGGAAATAGCTGTAAAAACACAGCAAATGCAAGTGTAACAGTCAATGCATTACCCACAATATCAGTACAATTGCCAACAATTTGTTATGGTGAATCTACAAAATTGATAGGACAAGGAGCAAGTACTTATGTTTGGAGCGGTGGAATAACCGACAATGTAAGTTTTAGTCCATCAGCAACAACAACGTATATTGTAACAGGTACAGATGGAAATAATTGTTCGAATACAGCAAGTTCAACTGTAACAGTTAATGCATTACCAACAATAACAGCACAATCGCAAACAATTTGTTTTGGAGAATCAACAAAATTAGTAGGTTCAGGAGCAAATTCGTATGTATGGAGTGGTGGAATAACAGATAACACAAATTTTAGTCCAGCAACAACAACGACTTATCAAGTTACAGGTACAGATGGAAATAGCTGTAAAAATACAGCAAATGCAAGTGTAACAGTCAATGCATTACCCACAATATCAGTACAATTGCCAACAATTTGTTATGGTGAATCCACAAAATTGATAGGTGTAGGAGCTAATACATATGTTTGGAGCGGTGGAATAACAGACAATGTAAGTTTTAGTCCATCAGCAACAACAACATATATTGTAACAGGTACAGATGGAAATAATTGTTCGAACACTACAAGTGCAAAAGTTACAGTAAATACATTACCATCTGTAACAGCAATATCACCAGCAATTTGTATCGGTGAATCAATAAAATTAAAAGGAAAAGGAGCAAGTACGTATGTTTGGGATGGCGGAATCACTGATAATGTAAGTTTTAATCCAATAACCACAACAACGTATCAAGTAACAGGTACAGATGGAAATAATTGTTCGAATACAGCAAGTTCAACTGTAACAGTTAATGCATTACCAACAATAACAGCACAATCGCAAACAATTTGTTTTGGAGAATCAACAAAATTAGTAGGTTCTGGAGCAAATTCGTATGTATGGAGTGGTGGAATAACAGATAACACAAATTTTAGTCCAACAACAACAACAACATACCAAGTAACTGGAACGGATGCTAATAAATGTTCGAATACAGGAACAGCATCAGTTATTGTCAATCCTTTGCCAACAATTTCAGCACTTTCTAAAGTAATTTGCATGGGTGAATCAACACAACTGAATGGTAATGGTGCTCAAACATATAAATGGTCTGGGAATATTGTTGATAATATGTTGTTTACACCTTTATATACTGCAGTTTACTCTGTAACAGGTACAGATGTAAATGGCTGTAATAATACTGGAATCACGAAAGTTACTGTAAATTCATTACCTACCATTAATGCAAAATCACAATCAATATGTAAAGGTCAATATACAAAACTTGAAGGTTTGGGAGCATTTAGCTATGATTGGTCTGATGGTGTATTTAATGCCATATCATTTAGTCCAGAACAAACAACTATTTATCAAGTAACAGGAACAGATAATAATGGATGTAAAAATACAAGTACAGCAACAGTTAACGTTAATCCAAATCCATTTAATAAAATTATTGGAGATACATTATTATGCGAAAATACTACGAAGAAAATATTTAAAGTTTTAAATATGACACCAGGAAGTACATATTCATGGTCAGTAACTGGAGGCCGTACAAATTATATTATCAATGAGAAGGAACAATATTATAGAAGTTTTGATTTTATTGAATCGGGTATTGATACAATTTATGTTACGGAAACAAATAAATATAATTGTGTTAATACCGATAGTATTGTTGTGCGTGTAACTCATAAACCAAACGTAGGTTTTACTATTTCAAAAGATGATAAATATGAATTTATAAATAATACTGACTCACTTTATATAATAGATGGGAACTATAAGGAATTAATCCCGATGTCATTTTCTTGGAGTTTTGGGCGTGAAATTGATACAACGATTTACCAAACATGGGAGGAATATTTAGACCAAAAAGTTTATAACGAAAATTATGATTTTGGAACTTATCAAATCACGTTGTCTGCAAATCCAATAAATTATGAATGTTCTGAAAATCTATCGAAAGAAATTTCTGTAGATATAACTAAAGCATTGTATATACCTACTTCATTTGTACCAACATCATCTGCACCCAATTTAAATACGTTTATGGCAAAAGGGTATAATTTAATGACATATAAGATGTGGATTTATGACATTTGGGGGAATTTATTATGGTATACTGATAAATTGGAAAATGGTAAGCCATCAGATGGTTGGGATGGAACATATAATGGAAAAATTGAAAAAATGGATTGCTATATTTGGAAAGTTGAAGCCGAATTTTTAGATGGTCAAAAATGGAAAGGTAGTTCAAGAGATAGATTTAAAGGTGGTTATACTTTTGGAAGCGTATTGTTATTACAATAACGGGAAGTTATATTGTATGTCAACAAGAAATAAACCTTCGGGGGAAGCAGACATACCAGCTTTTGATCGGTCTTTCGATTCTATTATTGCTCGAAAATCGTCTAATGATATTTTCCCGCGACCAATTTCAAGCATGGTTCCAACAATAGCCCGAACCATGTTTCTTAAGAAACGATCTGCGGAAATAGTGAAAACCAATTTCTGATTTTCATCTATATTCCATTCTGCTTTAGTTATGGTACAATTATTAGTTGCAGTATCGGTATGAAGTTTACTAAAGCTTGTAAAATCGATATATTCAAATAAAATTTTTGAAGCTTCATTCATCATTTCAATATCGAGTGTTCCCCATACATAGCTACTTGTTTCTAACGTAAATGGGTTTTTTATTTTAGATATATAATACTTATATGTGCGAGAAATAGCTGAAAATCGGCTATGAGCATCTTCTGAAACTTTAAAAATAGAATAGATTACAATGTCATTTGGAATCATCCTATTTAAAGCTAAACATATTTTATTTGTATCAATTTCACCGATACTATTGAAATGTGCAATAAAGAAACTTGCATGAACACCTGTATCGGTTCTACCAGCACCAATAATTTCAGTATCTTTTTTTAGTAATATAGATAGATTTTTTTGAAGAATTTCTTGTATTGTTATAGCATTAGGTTGTATTTGCCAACCATGATACTTTGTACCTTTATAAGCTAAATGAATAAAATATCGCATTGAAATTATATCTTGATTCCTATAATGAGCATGTCGTCTGTTTGTTCTTCAGATCCTTTCCAATCCATGAATTTTTTTTCAAGTTCATTCTTTTGAATATTAATTGGATGTCCTTGGATCTCAGAAAGTAAAATCTGAAGATTTTTTTTCATTAATTTTACAGATGATGCATTTAATTGATTTGTATAACCATTAGTAAACATGTATACCATATTTCCTTGTTTTAATTCAATACTCTCAACATTAAAGTGATATTCTTTTGTCGTTTTATTATCACAAATAGCATTGGTTTCACCTTTAATCTTTGTAGTACCTTCGTCAGAAACTATCCAAAGAGGGATTTTTGTACCTGAGTAATTGAGAATATTTGATTGAATATTAATTGAAATAACTCCAATATCAATACTGTAAATACCAAAAAAGTCAGCATTACTTTTATATAAATGATTTATTTCTGTTTGAAATGATTGAACAATTTTATCAGTTTCGTAGATACCTTTTTCATCTATAATAGTATGTAAGTAATTGTATGATAATGTTGAAAGTAAACTTCCAGTAACTCCTTGACTTGAGCAATCAATAACTGCAATAAACAATAGATTGTCAATTTGTTTAATAAAAAAGATGTCGCTAGTTAAACTATCTTTTGGTTTTAGTAAGGTAAATACTTGTTTTCCTAGTTTTGAGTTCAATGATGAATTTAGAAGTAAAGCCTGTTGAATGTTTTTAGCAAAATTGAAATCGTTTACGAGTAAATCCGATTTCAATTTTAACTCTTTATTCTGCTTTTGTAAGATAGAATTTATCATTGAAATGTCTTTATTGATAGATTCTATTTCTTTATTCTTATCGTTTATTTCCGTAGTTTTTGTTTTTACTTCTTGATCTAATTTTATTAATGTATTGTAGTAATTCTCAGCATATTTAAGTCTAAGTTTTGAAATGACA